>Ga0306920_100000054_pt1 | contig 158054 bp, 142 predicted proteins | sample flu12Cox44000170_FD_204666 | JGI IMG/M metagenome (GOLD analysis project Ga0306920, IMG submission 204666) | Lab enrichment of tropical soil microbial communities from Luquillo Experimental Forest, Puerto Rico - flux4day.12C.oxic.44.000.170 (v2)... | ecosystem: Environmental > Terrestrial >...
GAACGGAAGAGCAATTCAGAGCCATCAGCAGACAGTGGGCTGGATCTCGAGACAAAGTTTTTTCTCGGTCACGCTCAGAGGAGAAGTTTTTCTGTTGACATCCCCTCTTATAGAACCACCTATCTCACCGTGAGACGGATCGAGCGAATTGCTGGCGTTCACCCGTTCGAAAGCCAACGTAACTTGATTGGAACGGTAGTGTCCCGCTTACAATTGTGTCTCGCGCCTCGCATGTCGGGGGTGAAAAGGTGTGGGGATGGACAAAATCGAAAAAGGGATAGCACCTTTTATTCTGCTAAGCAGTCTGCTCAGTTTGGCTTTTGAGCCGCCGTGGATCGATCTTCGACAGTTCGGTGCTCGACCGGTTCAAATCAATACGATCGGCTCCGGTTCAGGACATTCACTAACAGTCGGAACAGATTTGTTTCAGCAAGGTGCCAATGGAATTCCTGGTGACGGGATCACGGTAGCCGGCGCCGGCCAAGAACCGCAGATGCACACACCAGGAGCTCCGACAGTCACTCCTGGCATCGCAGCGACGTTGACGGTCCCAGACGCTTTGTTAGTCGCTGGAGCGAACGGTTCATCGACTTACGCGTACAGACTTTTCGCACGAGACGTACTTGGTTCGAAGACGGCGGCTGGGCCGATTACAACAATTGATAGTGGGCCAGCGGCATTAGGAGCGTCGAGGATCCAGATTGCGACGTGGGGTCTTACAGGAAATACGTTGACGTTCACGACAAGCCAGCCGAGCCGGCTTGCCAAGGATGCACTATTTCACTCGACATTAACGACGAACGCGGAGCTATCTGGTGGCTGGTTTCCGGTGTCGGGTGCCAGTCCGAATTCGTTCATGGTGAACAACGTTCCTCAATCTGCGCCGACGACTAAGGAAGACATGACTATTTCCTCTGGCAAAGGAGGAGTGGCGACGTACTACGTGGGTAATGCAATTACGTGGTCGCCTATCAATGGGGGTTCCGGTGTGACGTCGGTGTATGAAGTATTCGTCTGTGCTAAACGACCTGGAGACTCAGTTTTTCACATCGTCGGCACGAGTCTGCCGAACACATTCTACAGCGAGAATCACGGCGGAATAGTGTCGACGCGGTTCGTCGACTTTGGCTGGAATGATCCAATCCTGCCCTGGTACGTATCAGATGCAGACTGCAATGCCAAGACACCGACTCCTTCGCTGTTCACGACTCGCGTAGATGGCGGCGGTGGGACGAAGGTCTTACACATAGCCGACGCGTTGCCGCGTACAGTCACGAATGCATTGATCCGGTTCGACAACGCTCAAGCTTTAAAGGCTGGACTCGCTGCAGCTGTCGGTGCGAGGCCGCTCCTGATTCCGTCAGATGGGCCGAACGCTCAGTACGTGATCAATTCCGCAGTCGCAACGCCGTGGAAAGTCACGATCTGGCAGCAGGGCGATCTTGCATTGACGGAGCCTTTGATTGTGGGCTCGGATGTCACTTGGACTGGAACGTTGGGCAAGAGCAACCTCGGTGCTCCCTCGTTCTCTTCAACCGGTACCCCCGTCGTCTACTGCAACGCTTACCCTTGCGTCTACGTCAGCTCACTCGCAGGCAGCCAGGCGGCCGGCGCGGACACCGTTGAGAGCCTTACCTTCCTCACTGGCAGCCAGAACGGACTCCTAGTGCTTATTGACTCGGGCTGGGGGGAGACGTGGTACCGCGACACGTTCATCACTGGCTCAACGAACCTCGACAACGCGGGAATCGCCGTACTCATCCGCCCGGGCGGCGCGGAATACAAATTCATTGAGGACAACTTCGGCGGCGGTCCGAATCAAGTAATCGACCAGTCGTGGACTCCCATGTTCCACGCAGCCGCCGGGATGGGAAGTCAGTGCTGCGGGGTCCCCGGCAACGTCGGCACTCTCACTGTCCGCGACTCGATGTGGAACCGCCGGGGATTCTACGAACTCGCAAACGGTGGGCCAGGCATCTCGCTCGAAGTTGACCACGCCTATCGGCAGGGCGGCATCACTCCTTTTTTCGCCGTGCAGAACATCAACGGGCACATCGACGGGCAGATCAGCATCACGTACGCCTATCACGACACGGAATCGCAAGCCGCCTACGCGTGGTTCTGCAATCTAGGTTGCACACCTGGCGGTGGTCCGCCATTCTTTTTGGGATTCACCAATAGCGTGAGCGTGGATCAGAACACGCGGCCACTGCAGATCACAGGAGGAGGAAACAGCGCGATTAACCCGCTGGGTTCTCCAATATCGTCGCTGCGATCACGATGAGCATATGACATTCTTGAACTTGTCGGGCCACCCCCATCGAATCGCTGACTTATTGCCTTACGGCGAGGTCACCCCAATAGAATCGGCAGTAAGACTCCAAGCCCAAGCGTAAGAAGCCACAACGCGGGTGCGGGCGTTCCCACGGGGCGGATACGACGCAATTCCCGAGTGGCGATACGAGGATCCGAGAACAGCACGCGTGTATAGCGTCTCTCGAGAACGAGGAAGATGAGTGCGGTGGTCGCACCAAAAACCAAATGTCCACTCAGAGACGGCAGCAGCGCCGACGCCGCGCTGGCTCTCCAGTCGCACTCTCCGGTCAAAAGCAGCGGCAAGAGGGTCATTGGCCCGATGTACCACCAGATGAGTCCGAAGAGCCATCCCCACATCACTCCAAGCCCCAACGTGGAAGATTCGTGGCGAAAGAGAAGGCCGTAGGTCATTCCGATTACCGTGCTCACGAACAAGTGAACTAAGAAACCGTGAAACCCGGAAAGATGGGTGTCGAGACCTGCCACCGACGACAGAACACCGGTGGCAAAGAGGATCGGGCTCGCAACGAGTCCTCCTATTAAGCCCGCGAACGCTCCCCAGCGCAACGACCGAAAGAGACGCAAACCTGGGCCCTCGGGTTCCCGATTGAGTGGGTCTGATTGGATAAATAGCTGAACCCAGAGCCGATCTACAGTGGCATAGGCTACGCCGAGGATCAGCCCGTAAAGAATGTGGCCGACAACTGAACCGAACATCTCGGTGCCCTGGTCAGCGGACCAATCGAGACCTGTCCTCGCAAATATCGGCAACACAGTCAGAGGGCCAAAGAACCACCAGAAAATGCCGTAGCCCAAGCCCCAGCCCATCGACGAGCCGTACCCGCGGACGTCCCGCTGGAAAAACAGCCCGAACGTCGCACCGATCAAGATGGCAATTCCAAAATGTAGTGCGACCGTCGTCTCGTGTGAATGAACTACGCCCAATCCTGCAAGCAGCGGGAAGAAATCTCCGGCCGACATCCAGCGTCCGAATATCATTCCGCCGAGCAGTCCTGAAAAGCCTCCGACAACGATGGCGCGTCCCCAGCTGAATGCTGGCAGTTCTGCCTTGCTGCGGAAGATGCCACGAACCCCCAAGACAAGCCCCACCGGCATTCCAAGGCAGACGAGGTAAGCTACCAAGTCGGGGAAGTGTTCCTGCGCTTCTCCGAACATACTGCCGGAGTGGCGAACACCGGAAACCAAATGAGCGAGACCTGCAGGAATCACGATCCACATGAAAAATGCAAAACCTAGCCCCCAGATGAGACCGGCCCCTGGGCTCGTGGCTCTTTTAGAAAAGAACAATCCGAAGATCAGCCCGAATAAGGACGCAAGGATCAGATTGCGCGGTGTCCACGAGCTGAGTGCGGCTTTGCAGAGTAGTCCGCCGGAGAAGCCAACGAGAAGCCCGAGCAGGGAGTCCATCCAAACGGGGGACAACGCCTTCCTTGTCAGGGGCTTGGGTACGATTGCTCTGAATTCTTGGCTCATTTCTTATCCGGATCCAGATCCTATTTCAAATCGATGGTCTGAACGATGTCGCGTGGAAAGAAGAGCTCCACCGTCCAATCCATCAAAACACGAATTTTGCGTTCCAGTCCTGGTAGTTTTGCGAGATAGATTCCCCGCCACATGGCCCATGCCAGTAACCCAGAAAAACGAATGGACTTCGCGCGAGCAAAGGGAACGGACAGTTCGGCACACGCGGTCTGGTGGCCGACTACGCAGAGGGAGCCGAGCGAATCGAAGTGGAATGGCCGGAGAGCCCGTCCTTCCCGAAAGGCGCGAATGTTTTTCGCGAGAACTGGAGCTTCGCGGAGCGCAAACTGCGCGGTCGGCGGGCAGGCCTTGCCAGTTACACCATCGGTGACTGCAGCGCAATCGCCTAGGGCCCAGACACCCGGATGATCTTTCACCGCAAGTGTGGTCTCGACGATCACGGCACCGCGCTTATCTCGTTCGACAGGGAGCGTGCGGAGAAGAGGATTGGGCGCAGTGCCGGCTGTCCAAACCAGAGTTTCCGCTGGGATTTCACCATCACTTAGCGAGACGACTCCGGTTTGGAAATCCTTCAAGCGCGTGTTGAGGCGGAAGATAACTCCGCGGTTGGCCATTTTCTCCTGCGCGTAATGTCCCAGGGATTCACTCAATTCGGGAAGAATATGCTCTCTCGAGTGGACCAGAATGACGTTCAAGTCTTCGGGCCTCAGGTTCGGATAATCGGCCAGAATGCCACGGCCGAAGTCATTGAGCGCACCAGCCAACTCGACCCCAGCAAAACCTCCTCCGGCGATCACAAACGTTAACAGTCGCTGCCGCAACTCGGGGTTAGTCTCGTCATCCGCGCGCTCGAACATTTCGATCACGCGATTACGGACTCGGATGGCATCCAGCAGGCTCTTGAAGTCGAGCGCGTACTTCTGGACGTTCGCCATGCCCAGGTAATTCGAGATCGCGCCGAGCGCTAAAACGAGTTGATCATAAGGAATCTCGCGAGGCCCGCGATCCTGGTGCGATCGATCGGCAGCCAATTTCACGATGCGCTTTTCAAGATCAACGGTTTCAACGGTCGCACGGATGAAGTTCGTCCGCGGGAGGCTGGAACGTAGTGGGGTGCTGATATGGCTCGGCTCCAGGCTGCTGCCTGCCACTTCGGCCAGCATCGGAGTAAACAGAAGAGAGTTTGTCTCACTGATAAGGATAATCTCAACGGAACGGTCGTGCTGGAACTCGTGCTCGAGGCTTTCGGCGGTTTTCATGCCTGCAAATCCGCCGCCGAGGATAACGATGCGCTTCACCTCTTTCGGCGGGCTGCTCGTACGTGTGGGTTCGGGGCCGAAGATCTGTTCGGCAATATCATTGAATGCTTGCGTGGATAAACCAAGCAACGCGCCGTACAGAACCCATCCCACCAGAGCCGGAAAGTGAGTGCTCATCTGTTCTGCACTCCAATCCGGGACCCGGCCGGTCATGAGCGGAATCGCCACAACGCTGATCAAAGCCCAGAGGGGCACGCCCAACGCGGCGCCTGTCATCATGTTGTCAACGTAGGCCCCACGTGTCGGAGACATGCTCACCGAATATGCCGCGCCCACTAGGCCCGCGAGTAGGACGGCCACCAGGGGGGCCGGGACGGTGTAGATCAGCGCAGCGCTGGCGATGCCGCCGGCAAAAACTCCGAGCAGGACTCTTCGCATATATCCGTTCATGGACTTTGTCCGTACGGGAGCACCATAGAGCCCCTTGACGCACCAATATCTTTTGTGGTGTTCGACGATACTACAGATCAGATTCTCGGCCATGAAAATGGTCGCGGATTCCGACTCAGGGGTTGCAAAATGCCATTGTTCTCGCTTTGCTCCGTAACGTTCCTGCCATTTGGCGTGCGGAAGCTCTGTAACTTCTTCCTGAGGTAATCGTCGATCGCCATCGGCCCGGAACCACCGAACACGAGCGCGACAAGACAAGCAAGATAGAGCAGGTCACACTCGTAGCCCGGTGGCCCGAACTGGGCCCGCCCGGACGTGACACTCATCAGCTTGATTGAACTGAACCCATAGGGTAAATGGACGGTGAAGATCGCTACGAAGAGAAGAATAGCCATCGGTACACTCACAAGAGGGACGAAAGCTCCCAATAAGATTGCCAGCCCGCAGATGAGTTCGGTCAGAATCGTAAGCCATGCCATGAGATGCGGAGCAGGCACACCGATAGCCTGCATGATGGCGGCGAAGGCTTCAGGGCCTTTGGACAGCTTCGCAAATCCATGCTCCATGAAACCATAGCCAACAATAAGCCGTAGCGGAATGGGAGCCCAGCGCGCTAGCGAAGGTCGTTTTAAGAACGCAAGACCGCTACTGCCTTCTCGTTCCAATAATTGACGAAGTATGTTCATGGCCGAAGATCTCCTTATTTAGCGGTTTGCAGAACACCCGAACGCGCGAAGCAGCATAGAGACGTTCCGCTACTCATTATGATGTTATAATATCTCTGGGGTTGCAGATTTTTTGAAGGAACTTAAGGTAACGCCACGCTCTCCCTTCCTGGAAAACCTAGGTGTACAGAACTATGCGCTAACACTTTAGAAGCTACGTGGCTTGTACAAGCTGGTAGGATCTGCCGTCAGAAGATCGCTCAAGGGGAAACCTTTCGGACCAAGCGCGTCACGAATCGGACGATATCTCCCCTGTAGTGCAGCTTTTCGTAATCGACTGGACGGTTGCCTGTCGAGTAAGAAGTTCGTTCGATGCGAAAGATCGGGCTTCGTAGCCTGACTTTCAGAGCCGCAGCGACTTCGGCCTCAGCCGGCACCGCGTCCAACTTGTACTCAGCCTCAATCAGCGGAACATCGTATTTGCGTTCAAGAAGTGAAAAGATAGGCTCGACCTTTAGGTTGTTGGTTATGATTTTCTTGCCAATTTCCAAGGGCAGGTAGGTCTCGTCGAAAGACAGCGGAACATTATCTGCCAAGCGCACCCGACAAACCCTGACGATGCGCTCGCCCTTTGTCAGTTCGAGTTGACGCGCGACCGTCGCGTCGGCGGTCACAATCTCTTTACTAAGCACGCGCGCCGTCGGCTTGCGGCCAAGTGCCTCCATGTCCTCCACAAACCCGCTCAGATCTGCGAGCTTCTGGGTAATCTTCGACGCAGCGACGAACGTGCCTTTGCCGCGACGAATCTCGACGAGGCCACGGTTCACAAGATTCTGTATGGCCCGGCGGACGGTGATGCGGCTGACCCCGAATCGCGCAATGAGGCCGTCTTCGGTCGGCAATTGGTCACCGACCCTGAGGTCTCCATCGGCGATCTCGCCGGCAAGAGCTGATTCGACGCGCGAATAGAGAAGTGAATCCTGTGAGCCTGACATGCAGACATTATAACGTCGTATTCTCGAAAAGCTCAGTCACTCGCAACAGTAGCAAAAACTGCAGCCCGGCCCGGATTCTTGTCGGTTGACGGGCAATCCGGAAGTTGAGACGGTCGGACGTGGTAGAGCTATTGCTGTTGACGGCGGCGTTCGTTCTGCGCGATCCCTGGGGCTTGAGCATCACTGAACATCAAGTTCATTAATCCGAGTCTATTGTGGAACTGGTGAGATTGTCTTCTGGGCTTCATGACGAACCATTTCAATGTGCAACCTCAAGCCGTACACGAGGGGCTTGAATGGCGTTGGTACTGAGAGGTGGCTTGCCAGATCCTTCAAGCGGTCTAGACGTTCAACTAGGTCGTTTCCGTTTACGCTAGGACCAGGGTAAAACATCTCGTTTTCGATGGCCCTTAATTCGGAGTAGAGCCTATACACTCGTCGCTTTACTAGCCAGTCATAAACTGTCGGTGCTGCGCGCAGAAGGGGAAATAAAATAATAATCAACGGAATAAGTAACAGTAAGGGTTGCGCGAGCAACACGGCTAGCCAGAATGGAAGATGGCGCAGTAGGAATGGTGTCCCCGTCTTGTAGAACTCACGCGCATAAGGGCTAAGTGGCAAGTCGATTGATTCAGAGGCTGGAAACTGGCCGGGCGTGCTAAAAATTCCAGGTGTGGAATGGATTTCAACCGCGGTCTCAAGCAACATGTATTGGATAGCTGGGTGAAGATCCTTGCGAACCACTAAGTTGGCCTTTGTTGCGACGAGGGTCACAGCTCTGGGAGGCCAAGGCTTGGCCATGTTAACCACACCCTCTGGCAAGATAAGTTTGTTCAAATATGGATATAAGGCGACGAAGGCGTCTGCTCTAGGGATGCTTACCAGGTTGACGGTTTGGGTCTCGAGGAGCCGTTGAACAGCGGGACTTTCCCAAGCATCGAGGAATATTGCTACGTCAATATCACCATGAATTAGCTTCTGGGCGGACTCCGACGGAGGAAGAGGAAGCAGGGTAGCTGATTTCTTGTCGATCATTCCGCCACGTCCGAGAAGCTGGAGGGAGAGCGCATGTGAGCTACTGCCCTCGGGGCCGATTGCTATACGGAGGCCTTGAAGTGGCTTGTGTCCTTGCAGGAGTAAATGACTGCGGGAAAAAACCCAAACGGGTTGGTAAAACAACGAGCCCAAGGAGATTAATTCCGGCGAGTCCTGCTCCGTGGTAACACCGCCAGGAACTAGAGCGACGCTGATCGCTGAATTTGGGTCTCGCAGGCGAGCTACGCTTTCGACAGCACCCGCTGATGGCACCAACTTCAGATCAATCCCTTTACGTGCAAGGATCTCGCGGTAGCGTTTAGCCAATTCAGCGTTGACGCTACCCTCGGGATAGATTGACATGACCACGTTTCGTTGTGGCATCCGACTCCGGAGCGCGTGTACGAGCCAGGCTCCTAGCGCAATGAACGTGACCGCACCAAATACCACAATCAATAGTCCGCTCCAGTTTGCAAGACGATATTTCAGACCATCCATCACGCGGTTTTTGTCTGCGGCAATCACCATGGTTTGTCCCCGAATGTAACCGAATCACTGTCTGTTCGGAAACTGGCCTTTTTGACAATGCGGCCATCGTCTTGACTCGCATCTAGTAATAGCCTACGACTCCTTTTGAGAGTCGTGCGTGAGGTTAACGCCTTCATGAGGTTGCGACCTATACCAAGCTGGGAATGATTGACGACGCGTTCCGTTTACTGGAAAAGATGTTCGAATCGCGCATGGGTCTTCTTCTGATCCTCGGTGTAGAACCGGCGTTTGCTCCCCTTCGCTCCGACCCGCGCTACGGAGCGTTGCTCCAGAAGATGAAGTTCTCGGAATAATCCTACAGAGTGGACAGGCCGCCCGGTGAATCCCACCTCGTCATGACAGGGACCTTCATCAGGCAACGATATCTCTTTTCACGGGATTTACAGAGATATTCCTAGTGGGGCATGACATCTACTCTGCTCCCAGATGCCTTGAATATTAGCTCGCCCGATTTCGTCGAAGCAATTAGGATGCTGTTGATTCGGCTAGTGTACTTCGGCTTGATTGCGCATACCGGGGGCTCGGCGAAGATTTCACGCTAGTGGCTTTGTGAGATAATTGACTTATGAACGCGACCACCGCAGTGATTCTCCAAGCTTTTCTCGTACTTTCTGTCGCGCGTGTACTTGCGCAGGCCCCGGGCGGCCAAGAGCAACAGCCCGAGTTCATTAAGCAGGGTCAGCAATTGATGCGTGAGGGAAAGTTAGATGACGCGCTGGCGCTGTACCGCCAGACCCTTCAAAGTTCTCCTAATTCTTTGCCTGCAAACATTGCCGCTGGAAGTGTGCTGGATTTGTTAGGTCAAGGCGCGGAAGCCCACTCATATTTTGGGAAGGCAATTCAACTTGCGGACACGCCGGAGCACAAGGCTGCGTCGCAACGGGCGATGGCAATGTCGTATGCGTTTTACGGAAATTGCACGAAGACGGTTCAGTACGAACAGCAGGTCTTCAACTACTACGCGAGCGTGAAGGACCTTTTTCGGCAGGGCGAAACAGCCGACGAGGCGGCTCGCGTCTGCATTGACTCAGGCGATTTGGATACCGCTTACCATTGGTATGAGCTAGGGCATGAAACTGGATTGAAGGAGCCAGACATCAAACCTGCTCGACGAGATCTTTGGGAGTTTCGTTGGGAGCACGCGCAGGCCCGCATCGCTGCCCGGCGCGGAGATCAAGCTGAAGCGCAGAAGCACGTCGCTGCCGCAAAGGCAATCCTTGACAAGGGAACCAATCCCGAGCAGGCGCAATTCCTTCCGTACCTTCAAGGCTATATCGCATTTTATGCGGGCGACTACAAGGCGGCGCTCCAAGAACTGCTGAAGGCAAACCAAAACGACGCTTTCATTCAATGCATGATTGCGCAGACATACGAAAAGCTGGGTGATGAGGAGAAAGCGTTGGAGTACTACCGCAAAGCTTCAACGGCAATCGCCCACAATCCCGCCGCTGCGTACGCTGTACCGCTAGCCAAGAAGAAGCTTTCCTCCCTGACGAGCTAGATTGTTGACTTTGGAGTCAAACTAAGACTCCGCAGCGCAATGCTGCGTACATCACCCGTCCGGCGCTTCTTTTTTGGAGTGTTGGCTATGCCTTTGGCTTGGGGTGCGCATATCGTCTTGGTCCGGTCCGACTGCCTCTGCTCTCATTTGCATCGCGACCACTTTCCCATTTGCGCTGACCAGGTAGGTGGCGCGGCGCGCTAGTGAACTCCGATAAAGTCTCGAGCATGAGGGATTTGGGAATTCTGGCGAACGGAAAAAATGGCCTGCTTTGGCAAATCGATGAGGTAAGTTATGGCAATCAGAACTGAAGTACTCGTTCGTTAGGCCGCTCTAGTATCCTGCGATTCGGGGCCGTCTGAGTGCTTGAGACCATAGAATCGGGCATCGCAATTAACGCAGCGGAACGGACGGACTCGGATTGCTCGGAGGAGATACCTCTCCACGGCGCCGCGCCGATGTGACCGAAATATCTCAGAACTGCCACAATTTGGACAGGACCGTTGGGGGTCAAGTTTCATATGGGATCCCTACTATATATCATTGGAATTACACGTGGGTCTAAGATCAGTTGTAGCGATCTGAGCAGTAGTTTACTCGAAAGTCTACATGCGCCTATACAGCATTCAATGTATCTGGAAGCGTTGGCCTTAATCCTGAGACTGCGGTCCACTTAATACTGAGCGTGCTCGGCAGAGCTGGCTAATGCCGCAACTCACTGGCTGGAGTTCTGATTTTACTCCTACCGACTCTTAGAGTTCGTTTGCATTTGTGGCGAGGACATGTCGGCGACCAGAAGTTGCATGCTCTCGCTCACGATGATTTCATCGCTCATGCCTTCGCCGTCGTTGTAACGTGCATCCATCAAAGTTTCCTATTCTTCAAGGCGGCGGTTCCGAGCCTTGCTCGCATAACGCGTTCCGTGATACATTTTACTGTTGTGAGGACGAAGTCGAGGACGCACCCCCGCGGGGTTGGCGTCCTCTTTTTTTTTTGGTCGGAGGTTTTGAGGAACCCCATATGCATACGCCCAAAGCGGACGTCGTTCACACGACCGGCCACATTTTTCCGGACGGGACCGTTTTCGAACTGATAAGAAACAGCAATCGCGACACGATGCTCATTCGATGGAAGGACGAAAAGTTTGAACTGGGCGACTGCGTGGAATTTTCGGGAAAGACATATGCGCCCGCTCCGATTGCTCCGAGCATCCCGCAGGTCTTGCGCTTGCCGGCACGCATCGGGCCGCCAGAAAGCACGGAAATATTGTTTGGAGACTTGCACGCCTTCTTCACCAGCCTCTCGTGCCAGCTGGAGTCCTGCGTTACGCCGCTGGTTTACGCCGTCTTCACTTCTTGGCTTTCAGCCGTCTTGCCGATCGCACCGATCTTTTCGATCTTCGCACCTCCGGGGAGTCCCAAGACCCGCATGTTGCAGCTCCTCCGTATGGTATGCCGACGCCCACTTTGCGTCGTGGCCCTTAGGCGAAGCGACATGTTGCGCCTTCCATGGTCGCTCGGACCAACCCTGCTTCTTGACGAACCCGATTTAAGTTCCGCCATGCAAACGATTTTGCGCGCCTCGAGCCAACGCAACATGCACGTTGCTGCGGGCCGCGGCATTGTGGATCTTTTTGGCACAAAGATTATCGTCACGAGCAACCCGTCATACGAGGCGTTACTGGACGGGAATGTACTTCGCGTCGCACTGATGCCCGTCTCAGGAACCCTGCCTCCTCTCGAAAAAAGCAAAGAAGAACAAATCGCCGAGGAATTTCAGGCCCGATGTCTGGGATATTTTTTTGCGGAATTTCAGCCGCGTCCGAGTACCGGACTTTGACGTGAGCGATCTGGCCCTACCCATTCAAGGTTTGGCACAAGCGCTTGGCTCGGCCGTTGTTGGCAGCGCGAAGCTGCAAGCCAGGATTCTTCCAATGCTTGCTGTTCACGATGAAGAGGCCCGCGCGGCGCGAGCGTGCAGTCTTGAAGCAGTCGTGCTCGAGTCGATTCTTTTTTTTATTCACCGGGGCGACTGGTCGAAGGTCCGCGCACAAAGCCTGGCGGAGAAAGTGATCGAAATATATAAAGGTCGCGGATCTGATCCTACTGATGTGTGCGCCGAAAGTGTGGGCTGGGCCGTGAAGCGGTTGGGAATTCCGAGCGGTCGCATCAACAATACCGGGAACGGCGTGAAATTGACAAACCCGGTGGGCCAGTTAGTTCATCGGCTGGCGTTGTCGTATGGAGTCTGCGCCATGCAATCAGGCTTCCGTCAGGGCTGTCGTGATTGTGAAGAACTTCAGGCGGAGGCCAAGCGGCGACCAAGGGACACGACAAGTGGCGTTCAAGGGGGTGTCTGAAGTCGCGCAAGAGTGGGGGTTGTGGAGGTTGTGGAGGATTTTATGAATATTGCGAGGACAAATTATGCCAATTCATAATTTCGGGGAACTGCTCGAGGGATGGGGCGAGCTCGAAGACGCTGGCATACCGCTCGAACCGCGGAAATTCCGGGTCGGTGTGAAGCCCAACGCTGGTCTGATGATCAGGCAGATGCCCACGGAATACGGTGAAGCCAAAATTCGCGAACTTAATGACGGCCGCGTCGCTTACGTTATGCCAGTGTTCATTCGACGGGACGAGCCCGGAAAAACCATTATTAGAGGTTGTACTCTCGACGTCCCGTGGGACGAATCCGTCGAGTGGCTCGAGGAAGACCAAGAACGAAATCGAGGATGGTACACATTTTCGCGAGACTACCCGCGGAAACACGAATATGCGCGTGATACTGTGCTCAATCACCGCATGAAATGCACCTTGTCGCGCGGTGACATTCGCGAGGGCCTACTACTGGCCGTAGGGAAACTGCGTCCTCCCGAAAACTATCGCAACGGACAGATCATCCCGATTCGCTTCAGCATTCTCGATCAGTGGGACTGCTATCCGTCCGTCACATTTGAATTGCCGTTGGTGCGGAACCTCTTGCTGCGCGACCTCAATCGTGCCAATCAAACACCAAGAGCCAAGCGTAAGCCTCTCCTTTCTTGCCCTGATCGCATCGCTTCGGTTGAAGAACGGCAAGCAACCGGCTTCGCAAAAAGTGTTAAGGAGGAAAAGCGGCTGCGCGCCGACATCGAAAAGTTGGAGGAGGTATGCGTGTCATCTTGCGATAGCTAACTTATTGTACAACCTGAGACACGAACACGAATCTCACTCCGCTGGCTTCTAGCCGCGGGGCTGCTTCCACGAGTGCGGTAATCGTCGCGGCATGGGGATGGCCGATGGCGATGGCAAATCCGTCACGCGTGGCATCGCGCGCGGCGAGATCAATCTGAGAGAGAATCGCGTCGCGATTTGCCGTGTCGTCGAGAAATACTTTGCGCGATGCCGACCTGACTCCCGCCCGCTCGGCAGCATCGTAGGCCACCGTCGCAGTCGTCGTCCGGCTATCGACGAAAAATAATCCGCGGCGGCGCAGCGCTGGCATCAGCTCTGCCATGAGCTTTGCATCCGCTGTGGCCCGCGAGCCTTGATGATTGTTCACTCCCACTGCGTGCGGCACCGTTTCGAGCATTCCGTCCAAGTCGCGCTCCACCTGATCAGCTTTCATTCCCACCCGAAGTTCGATTGGCTCGGCTTTTTCTCCAGTCTCTGCCTCCATCGGGAGATGCAGCAGTACTTGGTCGCCGCGGCGGTATGCCTCCTCGGCTACTTCTGCAGAAAGGGGTAAGTGAGGAATCACTGACAGCGTGACGGGAAATTGCAGGGCGAACGCCGCATCAGCTGCCGCGCGATCATAACCCATGTCGTCTAGGATGATCGCAAGTTTGGGGCCGGATTTGGTGCCATTCTGGGTTATGGGCGGATGAACTTGTGCCACCACCGGCGTAACGATATGAACAGTGTGGGTGGGTGTTCCTTTGAATGAAAAATCTAAACGCTGCACGCCCCTCGAATACGTCTCCGAAACCGCTAGTGTGTGACGGTGCGCAATTTCATCGAGTGCTTGTATCAGCCCGTTTGCTTGCGAGGCATCATTCAATGTGACATAAATATCGTCAGCGGAAGCCTGTTTCGCGACAGGGCCAGTGGGTTGGACCTCGGGCCGAATTGCAATTTCCGATTTGCGTTGTGTTGTTTTCTGCGCTGCAGCGACAATCTCGCTGGTTACAGTGCGTATTTCATTCTTACCTATGGATTTTTCGCTGCAACCTAGCAAGAACGACACGATCAGCAGATAAATAAGGGGGGAGGACCTCAACAACGACACGGGAAGAAAGCACAAATGCGGTTTTACGCTACTCTCGGAACTGGTGTTTCGCTGCGGGTCCCACTCCCCGCACTCTTTCCTCACGAACTATGCGGCCTTTTGCGCTGCGCTTGCGCCTTGAAGAATCTCGATTGCCTTCTTCACGGCCGGATCGTCCGGCGAAACGGTCCCGGAAGGAGGCGCCTGCTCCTGCTCGTTGCTTGCAATCGAATCGTCCGTGGCCTTCAGCTCCACCGTCGGCGTGACGCCGTCCGCAGGGATTTCTTTACCGCCTGGAGTGTAATAGGTTGCGACCGTCAGGATCAAGGCCGATCCATCATCCAGCTGGACGAGCTTCTGCATTGATGCTGTGCCATACGTGCGGCTGCCTATTGTTGCGCTGCGATGATTGTCTGCAATCGCGCCGGCTAGAATCTCGGCCGCCCCATCCGTACCATTTCCAATGAGTACAGTCATCGGCTGCGACCAGGCCACTTTCGATTGATCCGCGGACGACACCACGGGCGAGATCGTCTGGCCCTTTAGTGTGGTAATCGTGCCGGAGGGAAGAAAGAGCTGCGCTGTCGAAATCCCTTCCGCGATATCGCCGAACGCGCAATCGCGAAGATCCAAAATCAGCTTATGAGCTCCCTGATGGTCAAACTGCCCCAGTTTCTCGCGAATCTGTTTCGTGGTTCCCGGATCGAACGAATGCACATGCAGGTAAGCGATGTCGCCTTGGATTTTGTCTTCCACGATCTTCGGAGGTGCCAATTTCGCTAGCGTAATTTCCACGTCCTGAGGCTCGGCTTTGCCCCGGCGAATCACTGAAAGCTTTACCACCGCACCGGGTTCTCCAGTGAGCAATACCTGCGCCTGATCGAGCGCCATTTGGCTCGTCGTAAATCCAGCGATCGATTCCATTAGATCGCCAATTCGCAATCCGGCTTTCTGCGCCGGGCTGTCGGGCAGAACGGCGATCACGCCGATATAACCAAAGCGCTTGGTCAGAGCGATTCCGGCGGAAGCCTTCGAATGGTTCGCGCTCTTTTCCTTGTAGTCGGCATACTCCAGCGGACTGAGATAGGCGGATTGCGGGTCGAGCGAATCAAGTAAGCCGTGGAGCGCGCCGCTCGTCACCTGGTGCATATTGGGGTCGTCCACGTAGTCGCGCTGGATGTGTTCAAGCACTTCACTGTAAACTGTGAGGGCGTGGAACGCCTTGTCATCAGAAGCTCGCGCGCGTACATAGCCGGCGGCGACATACGCCATTATCAAAACCGACACCGCGACTACAATCTTTTTCGCCATTGAATTCATTCTGTTTCCCTCGACTCCGCCGTGGAAGATACCCCAGTCTTATGATGCCGCCTGCTCGGCGCAGGTTTTGATTCCCAGGCGACCGACCCACATTATAATCTGTTTCGCGCGCGATGATTAGACGGATTAGCTGCGGGATCGGTTAGTCAGCGAAGAAAGATCCGATTCCCACAAACCTCTTCTCCACAATCACTTACGGTTTCTTCTCTCCGCTATTTGTGCGCAAAAGTATGTCGGCCCGCCGGAATCTCAAATGCATCCGGGTTTGCCACTGGCATAGCCGCAGTAATATATGTTTGCGAAATGCGATCCTGCCATGTGAAATGATCTTCGTCCCAAAGCGCCCATAGGAAACCGAGCATCAGTGTCGCGCCCGAGAGCGCATACCCAAAGCTACGCCACAGAAGCTGCCGCGTTTCCGGAAGCGTTCCGTCGAGCCGGACAATCGTCATGCCTTTCAGCTGCATACCAGGGGTCGCACCGGCAAACGTTGTGAACAGAAAGAAATACTGCGCATACAGGAGGAAGAAAGTCGTCGCGTAAACGATCGTATCGACCCTCTGAAACATCAATTCTCCGCCTAGCGAGCGAAAAAGGCCTAGGAATCCCGCATAGGTAAAGACCAGAAAAATGGCGTCGAGCACGCCCGCCAAGCGGCGTTCCATCAGACCAGCTACCGGAACCAAAGCCGTTTGCGGATGAGCGCGGTCGTCTGGCGAACTCGAAAAGTCGAGTTCAGGCTGAATACGAATTTCCATTCGCTCGGTATGGCGGGGACGAGGATTCGCCCGTGGCCGCGGACGTTCCGGGATCGGAATTTCTTCTTCGAATTCAAGCTCGCGAACGAAAGGAAGGCCGGATTGGGGGTCGTCAGGACGAAGTCGGCGACGGCGCACTCGATACTCCTCGAGACGACGGCTTACTTCACGGCGCCATTCCGGTTCAGGTTCAGTTTCGGTTTCCTGATGATTCGCGCCGACCGCGACGGGTTGCGGAACTACACTATCTTCTGCCACGAGAGGGCCATCACAAAACGAGCAAGTGTCGGTCTCTTCGAGCAGCAGGGCACCACAGTTCGAGCATATCTGTATCACTGGTCCGTTTTGCGCTGCGGAAGTTCCAGTGAGGAACGGCCGTAATAGTAGCACGAGCAAACCATCCCAGTTGTGCGTTCCGGCTTATGTCGCGTATCAGGCAACCCGCATGCCGCACGTTACTTCTCACCCTGCGCGCCTCGGCTGGAAGATATCGCCCAAATTCTCACACAGCGTCGCGACGGGCGTCATTCGCTACCGCCTGATTGCGACCACTCAGGACGCGTGTTAGGCTCAATTCTCTTTTTAAGCTGCTTTCATTCTCAGGCGATGCCGAGCGCGACAGTCTCAAAAGCCTTTCGCAGGTTCATTTCACCCATCGCGGTTACTCTGATTTTATTCTCGTTTGGATGTAACGCATTCGCTCAAACAGCGGCAAAGTCCCCCGCCAAATCCGCTCCCAAGAAAACTTCTCAAATCCCAACGAAATCTTCGCCTCAACGCCCATCCGAGGGGGGAATCGCTACCCTGGAAGCCGATCAGCAGCACCAGGTTGGCAAAATTTTCTACGCCGATGGCCACGTTGACGTGCGCTACCAGAACTACCGCATCCGCGCCGACCACGCCGAATACAATAGCGAAACCGGCGTCGTCACTGCGAAAGGCAATGTTCAGCTGGACTACCTGTCCCAGCATGTTGAGGCCGACGACCTGCGTTACGAACTGCAGACCGGCCATGCGCTTTTGCATCACGTCCGCGCCACATTCGCCTTGCAGCGTCGGCCTACGCCCACCCTTCTCATCAGTCCTAATCCGCTCTCCTTCGAATCCGACGAAGCCGAGAGGATTAACGAGACGACATATCGCATCCGCAATGCATGGCTGACGGTCTGCGATCCTGATCGGCCTACATGGAAGTTTTACGCGCCGGTCGCCACCGTTTACCTGCGGCGATCCGTGCATCTCGAAAATGGCAACTTCCGAGTCCGTTCCATTCCAGTGTTGTACCTGCCTTTCGCGACTTTCCCGGCGGAACGCCGGCGCGATTCCGGGTTCATGATTCCGGATCTCGGCGATAGTTCGAGGAAAGGAGTCGTCCTCGGTGAAGCTTTTTATTGGGCCCCGACGGATTGGGCGGACGCAACGGTCGGCGCCGCCTACTTCAGCAAACGTGGCTGGAGTCAAACCGCCGATATACGGATGCGTCCCTGGGAAAATGCGCGGCTGGATGCCAGCTACTTCGGAGTGATCGACCGCGGCCTTCCGCAGCCTGAAGGTCCTCCGATTAACCAGGGTGGCCATGAGATCCATCTCAAATTTGTCTCCGATTTTTCCGATGGATGGCGCGCTGTCGCCGACCTTAACCAGCTATCCTCTCTCACGTTCCGGCTGGCATTCGGCGAAACCTATACGCAAGCAGTTAATTCAGAAGTTCCCAACACTGCATTTCTCAACAACAATTTCAAAGGATTCAGTTTCGGAGTAGCGGCAATAAGTTACGAGAACTTTCTCAGCGCTTCGCCCGAAAGCCAAATCCGGTTGCGCACCGCCCCGGAAGCGAACTTCAGTTCCGTCGACCAGGCGCCTTTTCATGATCTGCCCATCTATTTCTCATTCGAGACTTTTGTGGGAGCCGAGCATCGCGAAGAAAACGTCACGCCTTTCAACACTCCGGGCTTTGTCGAACGAAGCGAGATCGCTCCTACGGTCATAATTCCCTTCCACTGGGGACCGTGGCTGGACGTCATTCCGATGTTCACGCTTCGCTCCACTCACTATGGCGGGCAACTCCTCGATGGCGCATTTTCTGGCCAAGGATTTTTTCGCACCACCGAGGAATTCTCGCTCGACATCCGCCCGCCGACCGTGGAACGAGTTTGGAACCGCTCCGGCACAAAATGGAAGCATGTAATCGAGCCGGACATCACCTACCAACTGGTGAATGGCGTAAACAATTTCGCCCGTTTCCTTCGTTTCGACGAAGAGGAGACCCTTACAGACACGAATGAAATCGAGTACGGAATCACACAGCGGCTCTACCGCCACAAAGGAGACGACAACCCCGAGGAGTTGCTTAGCTGGAGGCTCGTCCAGAAATATTTCTTCGACCCCACATTCGGCGGCGCGCTCATTCCTGGCCAGCGAAACGTGTTCCAAACGCTCGACGCCCTCACGCCCTTCGCCTTCGCCGATGAACCGCGGAATTTTTCTCCCATCGTAAGCGACCTGCGCATCATGCCCGGAAAGCATTACGACGTTCAGTTTCGCGTGGACTACGATCCGAAGCGCGGAAAGGCCACCGCTATCGGCACGCTGCTCAAACTCCGGCCCTACAAAGAGTCATTTCTCACTCTGGCGCATTTCTCTACGACGAATCTTCCGACTCCGCTTTCGGAGAACCCTCCCGGCTTCGTTTTCCAGTCGCGCTCAAACCAGGTGCGCGCGCTTCTTGGCTATGGCGATCTAAACCGCCGCGGCTGGAATGCCACTGTAGGTGCAAGCTACGATCTCACCCAGAACGTCTTTCAAAATCAGGTCGTGCAGGTGGGATACAACGGCTCCTGTTGCGGTTTGGGATTCGAATACCGGCGGCTTTCTTTTGCAAATATCCGAAGTGAAAATCAATATCGCATCGTGTTTCTGATCGCCAATATCGGCTCGGTCGGGAATCTGCGCCGGCAGGAAAAAATCTTCTAGCTGAACATGACAGCGCCCTCGGAATCAGAGCTGGCCTTTCTTACCATCGAGCAAGCCGCGCGCCTGCTTCGTAAGCAGAGCATCTCGCCCTCCGATCTTGTGGAAGTGGCGCTTGCACGAATCGAACGGTTCAACCCGGCTTTCAATACCTTCCTTACCGTCGCCGCCGCTCAAGCGCGCGCTGGAGCACGCCGCGCCAAAAAACAGCTTCGCGGGCTCGGCACGAAGAGCCTTCTCTGCGGCATTCCTCTATCCATCAAAGACAACTTCACGACGCGCGGCGTGCGCACCACCGCTGGCTCCCTGCTTCTTACGAATTTCGTCCCCGGCGAAGACAGTGACGTGGTCCAAAAACTCACAGGCGCTGGTGCCATTGTGCTGGGTAAGACCAACATGCACGAATTCGCTTACGGCATCACCAGTGAGAATCCGCATTACGGCCCGTCGCGAAACCCCTGGGACCCCGATCGCGTCACGGGTGGCTCGAGCGGGGGCTCTGCAGCCGCGCTGGCGATGGGGATTGGGTACGCCGCGACGGGTACTGACACTGGCGGCTCGATACGCATCCCGTCGGCTCTCTGCGGAATTGTAGGACTGAAACCCACGTTCGGCCTCGTAAGCGTCGAAGGTGTTGTGCCGCTCGCGAAGACGCTCGACCATGCCGGCCCCATGGCGCGTAACGTCACGGATGTCTGCATCATTCTGGATGCAATCGCTGGTGATTACCCTCCAAAAGCCGTGCGGCCGGATCCTCAAAAACTCCGCAAGAACCGCCCGCGCAAATTCTGGATTGGCTGGCCCAAACAATATTTCTTCGAGCGCATCGACCGCGAGGTTTATGACGCAATCGAATTGGCCGCAAAATGTTTCCAATCGCTGGGCGCAACCATAAGGCCCGTGTCGCTACCGGGTCTCGAGCACTCCGTCGAACCCAGCACGAACATCGCGCTCGCAGAAGCAACGCAGTACCACGAATCCCAGGGTTATTTTCCGGCCCAAGCCAGCAAATATGGCGACGACGTACGATACAGGCTCGAGTTGGGCCGCAAGGTTCTCGCCGCCGATTACCTGCACGCTCTCGAGGTAAAACGAAAAATCACTCAGGAGTTCGACGCGGTTTTCGCAAGTATCGATGTGATTCTCGCGCCCACGCTGCCCGTTCCCGCACCGCGAATTGGCGAGAAGGAAGTGGTAATCGCAGGCGAGAAAGAAACCGTTCGCTCAGCTCTCGTGCGTTTGAACCGGCCCGCCAATCTCACGGGGCATCCGGCGATTTCGATTTCCTGCGGCTTCACGCGAAGCGGCTTGCCGATTGGCCTGCAATTGATAGGACCACATTGGAGCGAAGCACGATTGCTCTCAATCGCGCTGGCTTACGAAGACGCCACCGAATGGCACAAGCGACGCCCTTCGCTCGCGTAGAGGCGTGACCTGATCAACTTCACTCAGCAATCTCCGCCAACGCGCCTTTTCGCTCCATCAGCCAGCTGCCCGCGGCAAAGCCGAGCGCACCGACGGCAACCCCCGCCAGCACGTCCGCGATGTAGTGGTAGCGGCCATAAACAGTAGCCACACACATGCTCACAAAAAATGGCAGGCAGACCCGGAAGAGCCAGCGCCGGTACCGCCACGACGCGAGAATTGCGACCGTCGAGCCTGCCACGTGCGCGGAAGGAAATGCACCTCCATGCACGCGGCCGAACCTTTCTATGAAATCGATCGCTGCGGTGAAATACCCACCGGAAAGCGGCGTCGTATTCATCGCTGCGAGCGCGTGATAGGGACTTTCGATCGGAAAAAGCACCGCGATGAAATAAATCGCATAGTTCCCAACCGCCGTCGAAACCATCACGTTCCAGAACGCAATCCGGTCTTTTTCCGCATACAGAATCGCGGGAAGAATCAAAAGGTACAAGAAATATGTCATGTATGCGAACTGCATGAAGTCATTGAGCGCCGGATTCGAAAACCGCGCCAGCCATACGGAAGGGTGCACTCCTACGAGATTGAAATCGAATTGAATTAGCCAGGCGTCAAACCAGCCTGGGAAAATCGCGTGCACCAGCGCTTGGAGCTCTTCGAAGAAAAATATATAAAGAGGCAGCGGGTACCAATCGCGTGCGAAACGCAGCACTCGATTCCGCGAATGTCCAGCAGCCCAGGTAAGACAGATGATTCCGAGAACGATCCAGCAGTGGATCACAAAATACTGTGCGGCGTGTGTCACATTGCGATGAAACACCGCCAGCATCGCATTCAGCCATGCCAGATATACGAACGTCACCCACTCGAATGCGCCGAGCGCTCGCCGTATGTCGTCGAAAGGCCGTGACGAATTGTCCGCCGCCCGGACTCGCACGGCGCCAGGCCATTCCCCGGTATCTTCGGCGGCTATCTCGTGCGACGCCACTCGCTCGCAACGGTTCATCGAGCCTCCTTAAGCGCCCGAGCGGTATTTGCACGTCGTCCTTTTTCTTCAGGCGAGTCGCGCCAACTGTAAACGCGCCAGCCGCGCCTGCGCGCCTCGCGCTTCAGACTCCAAGACGCGTTCACCGCCGCGGGACGTCCCACCGCCTGAAGCATTTCCACGTCTGAAATCTCATTCCCGTACGCAAAGCTCTGGACGAGATCTAAATCGAACTCCGCCGCGCGTTCACCTATCACCCGCATCTTTTCTTCGAAACTTAAATGCTTGCCGCAAATTCTTCCTGTAAAGCAGCCATCCCGTATTTCAAGATTCGTTGCGTGGATTTCAACACTCGGGGGCAGATGGTTGGCAATAGAGTGCGCCAGCGGCGCAAGCGTCCCAGTGACGAGCACGACTCTATGCCTACATTCAAGATGGCGTCGCATGCGATCGATCCCTTGCGCGAACCATGGGAGCGAACCATGCGTAGTCGTGTTCGCCCACTCCTCGACAAAAGATTCGTGAATTCCGGCGAGATAGTGTTTGTTTGCAAATACCGCGGATCGCCAGCCGTGCCGTAGAGTCCTTGCCGACTCGGCAACCCAATGAGTCATGTTTTCGGTCCTGATTTCGTCGCGTTCAATCAGGTAACCGATAAAACGCCATTCCAGCGAAGGCGGCGCCAGTAGAGTTCCATCGAGATCAAAGAAAGCAGCAATTTTTCCCGGCGTATTCATCGGGTCAATTCCATAGCGACCCGTCCCGCAGCTGCGCTGCTCGTCAGATACCGCCGTCCATCCCAGATCACGGGAATAGCGCGAATCACGCAGAACGCCGCCGTCGCGATCACCAATGCCTGCCCGGCTCCGGCAAGCCACTGCCGCGAATTCGCGTCCAGCCAGGTCACCTGAAGCTGGGGCAGCGGCAACAGCATTCCGAGATAGCAAAAGCATGTGCACTTGAGCACGGCGTACACCACGCGACTGGGCCGTGAAACTACTAGCCTTCGTCCCCACCAGGTCTCGATCATCGAATCTCGACCGAACCCGCTGCGTCCGCTTCGCGCGGCAAGACTCCGCAGAAAATCCGTCAGCGTGCCGCGAACGAAAAACAACACGGGAATCCAGAACGAAATCAAGCCGGTAGCGGCAAAAAATGTGAAGAAAAGATTTTCCACCACGCGGTCGCCCAAAATATCGAACTGCGCCCCGAGAGCAGTCGCAAGGTTTCGCTTTCGCGCGATGTACCCGTCAAGTCCGTCCAGCGCGATGGCCGTGATCGTCAGCAAGATAGCGATTGCATCCGCCAGGAGAGCGTCATGCCCAAGTGTGAAGAGGGCGACAGCGGCGAAAGCTGCAACCATGCGCGCGGCAGTCACTTGGTTCGGCGTCAAAGTGGTGATCCTCCATTCGTCGCGAAAACGCTCGCACTGTCGTAGCGCTGAAAAAAGAAAGAGCCCGCTTCGCTCGCGGCAAATTTCTTTGCCGTTCCCGGCTCCAGCGTGCGGGCCCTCCACTCCGCAAAATGCATTCGGCATGCCACGGCTGGCCGCAGCCTAAGGGTAATGTCTTCAGTCACTTATTGTCAGCCTTGGGCAGTGGGTCGTTCTCCTAGTGTCCTGCCTTTGCGCCACCTGTCCGCTTTTCCCTCGCCCGCTGACCCACACAAAAAGCGCGGCACGCGTCTAACGGATGTGGGAAAATTGCAAGTTCTGTGGGCGAGCACACGAGGAACGCAGCATCCAATTCCCGTGAAAAGGGCGTACCGAGACTGATGGAAGTTTCTATCTTTGCGGCGTTCGTGGCAGGACTCGTATCCTTTCTCTCTCCGTGTGTATTACCGCTCGTGCCTGGCTACTTGTCGATGCTTTCGGGGATTGGCGTGGAGCAGTTGAAGGGCAGCCAGGCACACCGCGCGAAGCTGCTTTTATCGGCGCTGGCGTTCGTTTTTGGATTTTCGATCGTTTTCATCTCATTCGGTGCGTCCGCGAGCGCCGTCGGCACATTCTTTGTGCGCAATCGAAGCCTGCTGGCGCCGGTTGCAGGGGCGCTGATTGTGATGTTCGGACTGCATCTCATCGGATGGCTTGCGAAAATATCGATTCGGACGGGTTTGATCGTTGGAGCAGTGCTTGTGGCCATCGGAATCGCGCTTACTCTGCATCCGGCCCTCCTTGGTGGGTGGCTCAAGGCAGTCCATCTGTATTCTGTCTCGTTGATTTTTCTCTTAGGCCCCTCGCTCACGCGCTGGCTGAATCGCGACATTCGTTTCCAGAAACTTGGAGGGCAGCCGGGTGCTTTCGGTGCTTTTCTGATGGGCTTTGCATTTGCGTTTGGCTGGACGCCATGCATCGGGCCCATACTCGCCGGAGTGCTGGCGATCGCAGCTACCCGCGAGACCATCAGCCAGGGAGTTTTCTTGCTGGCCTGTTATTCGGCGGGGCTTGCGATTCCGTTTCTGGTAACAGCCCTTCTCATCAGTGGCTTCTTGCGCTTTTACCAGGGGTTCCGGCGTTATCTGCATCTGGTGGAAGTGTTCAGCGGAGTCTTGTTGCTGGCCATCGGCGGGTTGGTATTCTTGAACCGGCTCACGTGGTTGTCGGGCAAGCTCACATTCTTAAATCGGTTTTCGCTCTGATCGGAGCATTACGAATGACGAAGCTTTTCAAGATTTTGTGTTTCTCCGCAGCGGTCGCCGTGTTGTCCATCAGTTTTTCCGGTTGCAATGCAAGGAATTGGTTCAAGGCGTCGGCACAGGAGAATGGCGCCAGCAAGGGTCCCTTGCCTACCGCTCCGGATGCTACGTTCAAGGACTTGAATGGAAAGGACGTGACGCTTTCCAGTCTGAAAGGCAAAGTCGTCGTGCTCAACTTCTGGGCCACCTGGTGCGAACCCTGCCAGGTGGAGATTCCTTGGATGATCGAGTTGCAGCAGAAGAATGCAGACAAAGGCTTCACGATTCTGGGCGCCGCGATGGACGATGAAGGCAAGAGCGTCGTCGAACCGTATGTGCAGAAAACCGAGTTCGACGTCGACGGCCAGAAGATGAAAATGAATTATCCCATTGTGCTCGGCAACGACGATCTCGCCGCCAAGTTTGGCGGATTGATCGGCTTGCCCACAACCGTCGTGATCACGCGCGATGGAAAAATCGCGAAGCGATTCATCGGCCTAGCGAACCGCGATCAGCTCGAAAGACAGGTTCGTGCCCTACTCTAACTGCGCCGTCGCCGCCCACTCCTTGATCCCGCTCGCGCATCTGCTGTAACCTCCCAGGGTCACGATGTAGTGAAGCGGTCGCGACAAAAACCTATGGACGAGCACGAATTTCAAAAAAAGTGCGACGCAGCTTTTGAATCCCTGCGCAAGCGCCTTCTCGAAATCGGCGACCAGCACGATTTCGAAGTCGAAGGCGGAGCCGGCAAACTCGAAATCGAATTCGAAGACGAGGATGAGACTCGCTTCGTCATCAGCCCAAATACGCCGGTCCGGCAAATCTGGATTTCTGCTCTAACCACAAGCTTCAAACTCGGCTGGTCGGATTCGGCGCAGGGGTTTGTCCTTGAAAAAACGGGCGAAACTTTGAATCAGGTAATGAGCCGCATCCTGACTGAAAAACTCGGCGAGCCGGTTCAAGTCTGAACTCGAATGCGCGCTTGCTCCCGCCAGCTAATCTTCGGCTTGATGTTCGGCCTGCTCTTTGCAACCACAGCGGCGACGATCTGTGCCTCCGCCGGTAATGCGCCCGTCTCGACTCAAGCTGCGCTCCCCAGTCCAGCGACGGTTGTTAAGCCGCAAACACTCGTCTCGCTCGAACCCGTCCCTCGCGGAAAACCGTTCGAAATAGCGGTGGTCGTCGAAATTGTGAAGGGTTTCCACATGAACTCTCATAAGCCGACCGATCCCTATCTGATTCCAACGACTCTCACCACGCAGTTGCCCGCCGGATTCGACGTCGCCGACACTATCTATCCGGACGGGCACGAGGAAAAATTCTCGTTTTCACCCAATAAAACGTTGAACGTCTACACTGGCAAGGTGGTCCTGCGGCTTAAATTGACAGCGCACCCAGATGCGCCGCTCGGCGCGACTACAATTCCCATCACGCTTCGCTATCAGGCTTGCAACGACACGACCTGCCTGCAACCTGTAAAGATTCCAGTCGATGCAAAATTTCAAGTGGCCGCTGCCGGCGCAAAATCACATCCCGCCCACGCAGATATCTTCGGAGCGGCAAAGTAGCGACTGCCTTGCCGCGCTATCGAAATTCTACCTGCTCGAATCCAAGGCCCGTAAGCACTCGCGAAAGCGTCGTGCGCGCGTTCTGGTCAGCCGTCTTCAGCACGCCATCCTGCAGAGCCGCCTGCTGCAACTGGCGCTCCGCTTCTTCGCGGACTTCGCTTTCAAGATTTGTATCCGCAACCGAAAAAAGCCCCGTGTCGCGCGAATAGACGCGCGTGCGAGCATTGTCAATGCGCGTCGTAAATATTTCCGCTGCGGGGATCCGCAGCGAAATCGTCCGTCCGTGCACAGACACATCCGCCGGCTGCACTTTTCCGAGATCAACCCCGGCAATCACATCTCCGTGCACTACGAGAAGCAAACGGTCACCGGCCAGGAATTTTGGCAAGTAGGCGTTGGTGCGCTCGCCGGAGATAATCTTGTCCATCGTGTAGGAGACGGTTTCGAGGCGCTGTAGCTGCTGGATCTGACGCACCACAGTCGGCTGATTTACCTGGATCACCGTGGTGCCGCCGCGAAAAAGGCCGATCAATTGAAGAAAGCCCATGCCCGTCCACAACCACACGGCCAGGCCAACCACGGCAAGTGCGATCGCCGCTCCTAGAAGAATTCTACGCGCCGGAAGCCGCTGCCGTTCGATGTTTGGCGGGACAAAGCTCATTACGTTACTTTCGCTCAGATCGCAGGATTCTGCTGCGCAGAAACTAAAGGCAGCGCTTTCCGAAGCCGCGCAATCACCCGCTCCTTGCCAAGCGCCACCATCGTATCGAAGAGCGGGGGCGCTACGGCGCGGCCCACAATCGCCACGCGAGTCGCATTGATCAGCATACCGGCTTTCACGCCTTCCGCCGCCGTCACAGTGCGCGTAGCCGCGTCACATGCATCGTGATTCCATTCCGGTAGGGCGGCAAGAGCATCGGCAAGCTTCGCCAGGAGCCCGGAGACCTTCTCATCCTTCCAGAATTTTGCCCGCGCCTCCGGCTCGTATTCGAAATCGTCCGTAAAAAACGCGCGCGCCCAACCGGAAAAATCGTGCAGCAGGCGGGTCCGCGGCCGGATCAAATCCACCGTCCGCGCAAACCACTCTTTCTCGGCGCCTGACCACGCATCCTTCCACAATCCAGCGCGCCTCAATTCCGCTTCAACATACGGCAAGATTTCTTCCATCGGAGGTCTCTGCAAATACTGCGTATTGAACCATTCCAGTTTCGCCCGGTCGAAAATCGCATTCGTCCGGCTCACTCCCGAAAGCGAAAATCGCTCAATCAGTTCCGGAGTCCGCATATACTCCGCGTCGCCGCCGGCCGACCATCCAAGCAAAGCCAGAAAATTCCGGAATGCCTCCGGCAGAAATCCCTCATCCGCATACGAACCAACACTCGTCGCTCCGTGCCGCTTCGATAGCCGCGTCCGATCCGCCCCAAGAATCAGCGGCACGTGCGCAAAGATTGGCGGTTCGGCTCCGAGCGCGCGGTAAATCAATACCTGCTTCGGCGTATTCGACAGGTGATCCGCTCCGCGAAGGATATGTGTAATCCGCATGTCTATATCGTCTACCACCACACTCAATTGATACGTCGGCAAACCCGACGAGCGCATCAGCACAAAATCCTCAATCTCCGCGTTCTGCACTTCTCGCGGCCCAAACACGGCGTCCTCGAATTTAGTTACCCCCGTCCGCGGAACCTTAAAACGAATCGCTCGCGGAATGCCCTGCGCCTCTTTCGCGGCCCTTTCGGCTTCGCTCAAATCGCGGCAATTGCAGAAAACCATCTTTTCCGATTTTGGCGTTTCATCGTCGCCTTCGCCCTCTTGCTCCTCAGGCACTGCATCGGCTCCCCCGTAAGCCAGGGGCTTGCAATAACAGGTATAGCCCGCCCCGCTGGCTAGAATCTTCTCTCCGGCCGCGCGATACATTTCGAGGCGCTGCGACTGAAAATAAGGCCCCTCGTCCCATTCAACGCCAAGCCACTTCAGTCCTTCCAGAATGCCGTCCACAAGTTCAGGCCGATTACGTTCCACATCGGTATCTTCGATCCGCAGTAGAAGCGTGCCGCCCTCGTGCTGCGCGAAGAGCCAATTAAAAAGAGCGGTGCGCGCACCGCCCACGTGCAGGTTTCCCGTGGGAGAAGGAGCGAACCGCACGCGCGGTTTTTGCGGAGAATTCATGGAGTCAACCCTTCATGATTCGGAAACCATCCATCTTAGCGGATAGCCTTATCGAAATCGAGGGAGCGAGCGGAAATAGATGAAACGACTGGAGTTGGTATGAGGGTACTGTTGACCATTTTTGACTAATCAGCCATAGTCACGGTTGAATGCGGCACCGCGCTTGCAGCCCAGATCTCCTGTCAATCGCACGTCAAATCCACCACTCGCCGGACGTTGACCTCCACGAAACTCGACTGGACACGTTGCCGGAAGGCTGACGGTTTTCTGATATTCTCGGCGGAGACCCTCGTTTAGGAAGAAGGCCTAACTTGTTGAGCCAACTCAATCCGACCTCGCTTGTGCCGCTGACCAGCGCCTTCCTTCTCGGACTGTTTTTTGTCTACGTCTACCTGCAAAAACGGCAAGAATATCTGCTCGCCTGGTCTATCGGCTGGCTCCTGATCGCTGCGCACTTCGTTCCCGCCGTGTTGCTTCCGCCGATTGTTGTTCCTCAATGGGTGTGGAACGCGAACGAATGGATTCTCGCGATTGCTGCTCTCTCTTTCTACTGCTCGGCGCGGCTCTATGGCCGTTTGACCGTGCAGTTCCGCGCGATTTTCGCCGTGGCGGCGGCTTTGGCGGTTTGGGCGGTCGCATGTGACCGCGGCTGGACCCGCGCCCCCTTGGGCCTTTCCGTTACGCTCACGTTCTTCTTAGTCGCGCGCACCTTCTGGGAAGAAGGCCAGAAGCAGGAATCGCGCGCAGATCTTCTTCTCGCCATCACCTTCGTCTTTTGGGGCCTGCTTCGCATCGCGACAGTCGTTCAGTTGTGGCTGGGGCGCTTTCAGAACATCAATCTGGTCCCGCTCGTGGCTCTGCCCGAACTTTTCGCTGCTGTGCTGATGGTGATGGCCGTTTACGAAGAAGAACGCCGCCGCGTTGAACGCAACATGCTCGCACTTTCGAACCTGAACCTCGCGACGTCCAGCTTTGTCGGCGGTGAAATTCAGAAAATGCTGGCGCAGGCCCTCGATCGTGTTCTCAACGTGGTGCGGATACCGGCGGGCGCTCTATGCTTGCATTACGGCGATTCGGAAGGGCCTACGTCTGTTGTCGTTACTGGTATGGGCGATGCGTTTTGCTCCGCCGCGCAGCAGGATGATCTTGACGAGTACATCGTAAGTCTCGTGGCTCGCCTCGGCGGCCTCGTAGTTCTGCGTAATCTCGCAAGCGATTCGGACTACCGCACGCTCGAAAAAGAGGAACAATTTCAGCAGCTGCGCAAGCTGCTGCTCGGACAAGGGCTTCGAACCGTAGTGGGCATCAGCCTGCAGGCCAAAGAACACGTCTTTGGCGTTCTTCTACTCGGAACTCCCGATAATCGCAATTTCACCGCAGCCGAGCTCAGGCTTTTGCTCGCCCTCGGACACCAGATTGGCATGGCGGTTGAAAATAGCTACCTGATTCAACAGACTGCCCGTCGCAGCGAAGAGCTGCACATCTTGAATGAAATCGGCCGGGCACTAAGCTCCACGCTGCAGCCTGACATTCTCTTCGAGCGCATCTATTCGGAAATCCGCAGGCTGCTCGACGTAAGCAGTTTCTTCATCGCCTTCTACGATGGCAAGTCCGACGACGTGCGGTTCGAGATTGAGGTGCTGGACGGCGAGCGTCAACCCAAACGAACTCGCCCGCCGGGAAATCACCTGGTTGAATTCGTTGTCCGCGAGCGTCAGCCGCTCCTGATCCGCGATCACTTTCACCAGGAAACCACTCGGCTTGGATTTGAGCCTGCTCGTGATGCCGGTTCAATCTGCGTCGTGCCGCTGATTCTTTACGACCGCGCCATCGGCGTGATGGCCGTGCACAGCCCCAATGAACGCGCCTTCGATGAGGGCCATGTTGAGTTGCTGCGTGTTCTCTCAAGCGAAGCCTGCATCGCAATTGAGAATTCGCGCCTATTCGCCGAAGAACAGAAAAAATCGCGGCATTTGACCCTGGTGAACAATATTTCGAGCCATGCGATCACCACCCTGAATCCCGAAGAAATGCTCGCGAAAATCGCCTCTGAGATCGAGACGGGGCTCACCTACGACCATATCGGCATCGCTGTGCTCGACTATTCTGCGAAGGAGCTCGTGATTCAGGCGGAAGCGGGGGCAAGACATGACGCCATCGGACGCCGCATTCTGCTGGGCGAAGGCTTGATCGGCCAGGTGGCGCGGAGCGGTCAACTCGCAATCGTTCGCGAGGTAAACGCAATCACTCCACGGCTGATCGTGCCGGGAAGCGTGTCGGCAATTGCCTTGCCGGTGTCGTACGCCGATGGTCTTCTGGGTGTTTTGTACGTCGAATCTGCTGAGAAATGCAACTTCCCGGACGAGGAGGTGCTTGTCCTTCGGACTCTTGCCGACCTTTTTGCCGGCGCGCTGCACAATGCCCTTACGTTCCAAAAGGCCCAGGAGCAGGCAATCACCGACGGTCTCACAGGCGTCAAGACTCACCGCTATTTGATGGAAACGCTCTCGCAGGAATGGAAGCGTTCTACGCGCGCAAACCGGCCTTTCTCCCTCGTGCTGATGGACCTCGACCGCTTTAAGTTTGTGAATGATTTCTATGGCCACCTGGAAGGCGACGTAGTTTTGCAGCGTGTCGGTCACATCCTCGAGCAGAATTGCCGCCGTTCGGATGTGGTGGCGCGATACGGTGGCGACGAATTCGTGATCCTTATGCCGGAAACCTCTGTAGAGCAGGCCAGGCAGCTGGCCAGCAAGCTGCGCGGCTGGATTGCTTCCGACCCACTGCTGCGCGACAAGAACATCACGGCAAGCTTCGGAATCGCAGGCTTTCCGGTGCATGGCTCCACGCCTCAGGAACTCATTCAGGTGGCGGACTCTTCGATGTACCTTTCCAAGCACCAGGGAGGGAATTCCGTCTCGACTGCGGAGCAGACCGACCCGAACGACACGAAGCGCTGGAAAAAAGACGTGCTGGAAGCGTATCTCGGAGTCACGTTGAAGCGCCTGTTCTCCACCGGCCCGGAAGCGTTCGACGAAATCTACCGCCGTCTGGAGCAATTCACGCGTTCACTCACGGAACAGGGCCAGGGAACCACTGAATTGCTACCGCCCGCTGTGGTTGACACCGTAACCTCGCTCGCTCTGGCCATCGACGCGAAAGACCACTACACCCAGGGCCACTCGCAGAAAGTTTCCGCATACGCGGTGATGATCGCTGAGGCTCTCGGCATGGACCCGCCGGAGGTGGAAGAAATCCGCCTTGCAGGCTTGCTGCATGATATCGGCAAGGTTGGTATTCCCGAGCCGATCTTGAATAAGTCCGGACCACTCGACGCCGCCGAGTGGGAAACCATGAAAACGCACACGGAACTGGGTGCAAAAATACTGGAACCACTTGAAGCGATGAAACGCATTCGCTTGATGGTGCGCCATCATCACGAGTTCTACGATGGCACCGGCTATCCGGATCGCATGGAAGGCGAGCGCATTCCACATGGCGCGCGTGTGATCGCAATCGCAGACGCTTACGACACGATCACTTCAGAACGCACCTATAAGAAGGCGCGAACTCCCGAAGACGCGTTCCTCGAACTCGAACGTTGCGCTTCCAATCAGTTCGATCCCTCGCTCGTGCGCGTGTTTATCGAGGTGATGCGTCGCGCTCCGCGGCAGACCGTTGAGGCGGGCGTGAGCGCCTCGGGTCATCCGAGCGATTCGGCGCTCGCGTAAAGAACATCCGCGCGTTTCTTCCCGCCGCACTGGACGCCGGAAATCCTTCCCGGTAAAGTCGTTCGTGCGACTTTGTGTGCCGGAGAAGATGATGCGAGCTGCCACCGTGAAGTGGGCTACTGACGAGGAATTTCTCGCCACAATGCCTTCAGGGCAAACCGTGTTGTTCGATGCCGCGAGTGAACACAAAAAGGGCCCTAGCCCGAAGGAAACACTGCTGGGGGCGCTGGGGGCTTGCACGGGAGTTGACGTAGTTTCAATCTTACGAAAAAAACGGCAAGACCTTCGGTCCCTCGAAATAAGCGTCTCGGGCGAAGACGCGCCGGATCCCCCTCAGGTTTGGACGAAAATTGAAATCGTCTACCGGCTTACGGGCAACCTTGATGACAAAGCCGTGCGCGACGCGATCCAGTTGAGTGAAACGAAATATTGCTCGGTGTCCGCGATCCTCGGAAAAACCGCAAAAATCACCTACCGCTACGAAATCATTCCCGGGACTGAATTCGATTGATTTCAGTTTTTGGGCTTCCGTGCTTGTCTTGCTGGAGCGCGATTGCATACAATCGCCGAATTATCCTGGTGCCTGGAGAGTGTAATGGGCCGACGCATTGCCGCGAAGATCACCGGAGTGGCCGGATACGTTCCGCCGCGCGTGATGACCAATTTCGATCTCGAGAAGATCACGGATACCAGCGACGAATGGATTCGCACGCGCACCGGCATTATCGAACGCCGTTACGCCGATCCCGGAGTGGCTAGCTCGCATCTGGGAGCCGAAGCAGCGAGAAAGCTTCTCAAGGCGAAAAACGTCCCCGCTGAAGAAATCGAAATGATCGTTCTCGCCACGGTTACGCCGGACATGCTGTTTCCCTCGACGGCTTGCTTGATCCAGGATCGTCTCGGCGCTTCGAAAGCCTGGGGATTCGATCTCTCCGCGGCCTGCTCGGGCTTCGCGTATGCACTCACCGTAGGCGCGCAATTCGTGGGAGCCGGCTCGCATAAGAAGGTTCTCGTGATTGGCAGCGACGTGATGACGTCGATTCTCGATTTCAAGGATCGCGCCACCTGCGTGTTGTTTGGTGACGGCGCGGGCGCGGTTCTCGTCGAGCCGGCCGCGTCGGATTCCGAGGGCATCATCGATTTCGTAAATGACGTAGACGGTTCGGGCGGCTGCAATCTCTACATGCCCGGAGGAGGTTCGCTGAACCCCTCATCGCACGAAACCGTCGATAAGCGGATGCACTACGTGCATCAGGAAGGCGCTCAGGTCTTCAAGTATGCCGTGCGGCGCATGAGCGAGTTGGCCGTCGAGATTCTCGAGCGCAACGGGCTCACGAGCCGCGACCTCGCACTCGTCGTGCCGCATCAGGCTAACCTGCGCATCATTCGCGCGATGCAGGAACGCCTTGGCGTAGACGATTCCAAAATCCTCATCAACATAGATCATTTCGGGAATACGACCGCCGCCACGATTCCTCTTGGCCTCATGGACGCGCTCGCGCAGAAGCGCCTCCGCAAAGGCGATCTCGTCCTCTTGATCTCGGTCGGCGCCGGATACACCACAGGAGCGATGCTACTGCGCTGGGCTTATTAAGGAGTGACTTCGCTGTGAAGATGCTTGGCCAGTCTTTCGATGCGTTTGAGATTCTCAGTGAGATCCTTAGGATATTGGTTCTTCGTCACCATTTCAATTTGAGCGGGCACGCCGTTGGCAAGCCTCCTTAGCTCATCCGCCTCCTCCTTCGCCTGTTCGACATTCAGCTTCCTGATTCGCATCTCCATCGGAGGCTCAAGCGGCTGGTCAATTTGCTTTTGACCTTCGGTTATGCCGGGGGGTCTTGGGTGTGCACCTTGCACCATCATCGATACTGGAACGAGAAAATACACGCACAGCCAGAACGGTGAGAGCTTCATACGCACCTCTTCCACGGCAGACTTAGAATCGAATTATACGTCTGCTTTCCGCTGGAAGCCGGTGGAACTCAGCAAAACAACTCGCCCGCGCATGGGGACATTTGCCGATCAAAATGCCACCGGCTCCGGTTTCCCGGAGCCGGTGGGCTTCAGCAGCCGGGGTTCCCTCCGGATTTAAGTTAGAACTGGATCTTCAAACCGAACTCCAGAACGCGAGGCGCACCCAGTCCGAATACGCCGGTTCCTGAACCGACGCGGTCATTACGGGTGCCTTTTGCTGTTCCGTTAATCGAGTCCGTGCTCGCGTCTAAAGTCCCAGTCAGCGTAGCGGTCGGAAGATCGAAGTTAGCCAGATTAAACGCGTTATAGAATGCAACGCTCGGTACGATCGTGATTCTCTCCTTGATCTTTCCCTGCCAGGAGATGTTCATGTCAAGGTCTCGCAGCCCAGCCATCGAAACCTGCCCTGGCGGCGGTGGCGTGAGCTGAGCCGGGTGCGCCCCCAAGGCGATCAACTGTGCAGAGGTGAACAAGCCGGCATTCACTAGCGACTGGCCCGCAGGCAAGATCATCGTTGGAGCAGCGGTGTTGAAGTTGTTGATCAACGTCGTCAACTTGCCGACGCCAACACCCCGGCCAAAGCTGCCAACGTGCGTTCCAGGTAACAGATCACCGACCGTTCCGTCACCTGTGAAGTCAGACAGGAAGATTTCTCCCGCCGCGGGAGCAGCAAATCCGGCCTGTGTCGGGACTGCGATGGTAACCGGCAAAGGACTCCAGAAATGGGAGACGAACCCCATCCGGAACGAGCCGGGCAGGTCGAAGTAACCCCCCAGATTCAACTGATTGGTCCGATCCAAGGTGGATGGACCGCTGAATTTCAAGGGGTTGTTGTTGTCGATCGCCCCGGTGACAAAGTCCTGGTCTGTGGCCGCAGGGCTTTGGGGCACAAAATTGCCGCTTGTGGCGCCCGCGTTCGTAAACCGCGATAAAGTGTACGACGCCTGGAAGTTAGCGTACTTCACAAAACGGAACGGGTGATTTATGTTGCCGATCAACTTCAAGTCCATTGCGTTGTAAACCGCACGCCCGATCGGCTCCAAGAGCGGCACAGTCCCGATTAGAGGGTTAGTCCCTCCAAAGGCGCACTGGAAGCCCGCATTTCCTGGGCAGGATCCGCCGCCGAACAAATCGCCGGGCGAATCGAGCCCGTTTCCAGCGAAGTCAAAGATTGTGGCACCTTTGCCGATCGCACAATTAATCGCAGCAGAGTCGAATCCAGCTCCGCAACCGAAATGGCTGTTCGTAGCTGAAATGGCCGCCTGTGCCGCGGGAACATTCAGGAATGCAGCGTCTCCTGTGTGGTTGACGTCGATGCTCAACAGGTAACGAGTAGCAACGTTCCGCACATAGTCGGCGCTGAACTTCAACCCGTGACCAATTTCACGCTCGAAGCCAACGTTCATTTGCACGGAACGTGGGGACCTATAATCCGGCGCAAACGTACCAAACGGAATCCCGGCGGCACCCGGAGCGCCCGGTGTTCCAATCAAGTTGGGGATGAAATTCGGATTTGGTGCACTCCCGCCCGCTGCTAAGGCAGCTGCCTGATACGAAGTCTGAAACGCCGCAATCAGTGCGGCCGCAGTTCCGGGTGAACCGTCTCCAATGGGAACCGGATTGCCGGCCGCGTCGCCGCAGGCTCCTACAGGAGGAGTAGTTGGGATGGGCGCATTCGGGCCGTTGGCGAAGTTCACTGGGAGTGCTGATCCGCCGGAACAAGCAAACGGGAAAGCAAGAAAGCCTCCGTGCGACAGACGGCCCGGACGATCAAAGAGAACGTTGTTCCAGATTACGTTTTCGTAAAAAATCCCGATGCCTGCCCGGATAACCGTCTTGCCATCACTCTTGGGATCCCAAGCCACTCCCAATTGCGGACCCAGGTTATTGTTCGGCTGCTGCACGCGGTTCCCCGCACCTGGTATGAATTGGTTCAGGACTTGGATCGTGTTTAGATCACTGTCCGTGCGGCCGGTGTCGCGAACGTACCGGACACCAAATGATGCAGTCAGGTTCGGCTTGATTTTCCAACTGTCGCCGATGTACGTACCAAATCGGTTGTCCGGTCCTAGACCGCCCAACGGAAAGCCGAAGGCGGAGTTTTCGGTTGAAAATCCGAGACCGTTTCCGATTTCCACGGTCCCAACCGGGTAATTGAAGGGACAAGCTGCGCCCATCTGCCCGCCCGGGCAGACGAACGTTTGAGCAGCGGCAAATGCTTGGTCAGCCGCTCCTCCACCGTCGAAGACTTCCGGCGTGATGGATTGAAATTTTGCAAATCCGCCGCCTTGGATGTGGTTATAACTAACCCCGTAGCGGATGATGTGCGAGCCCCAGATTTTGCTGCCGTCATACTTGACACTGTGATTGCTCTGTGGCGTTGTTTGTGGCGACAGGAGGTTGGGACCGGTGGCTAAAGACCCAATTGTCATGCTTATTGGGAAGTCCGCAAAAGGCAAGTTGCTTCCGACCACAGCATCAACCAGTTCGTTTTGGAACTTCAAGTATTCAAATCGGATGCTGTGTGTGAACGAGCCCGTGGTGAAGTCCGTCCCCACGACCGTGGATCGCGTATAATTCTTGTCTTTAAACGGCTGGAGTGTGGGAGCGCCGAAAGTTGAGAAAGCCAGGTTTTGAAAGTAGCTAAAGCGGGCAAACAAACGCGCGTTATGTCCCAAGTTGTAATCCAACTTGCCCAGCAGGTCTGTTTCCTTGAACGGCGAGTTGTAGGCCCCGGAGAACGCGCTAAGAGGATCGCTCGCTGGAATGGGGGCGGGTGCTATTGAATGCTGCCGGGTAAACTCGGAATCCATGAAGAAGAACAGCTTGTTTTTGATAATAGGACCGCCCACATCGCCGCCGAACTGCGAACGCTGGAAGGGCACCGGTACCGAGCTCGGCAATGCAGCAGCAATCGAGCTGTCGCGGAAAGCACCATACGCTTCGCCGTGAACCGAGTTCGTCCCGGATTTCGTGACGACGTTGATTGCGCCCGAGGACGTCAACTCGTTGGAAAGATCGAGGTTAGACTGCGCCACCTGAAATTCGGATATGGCACTGGCGGGGATGCTTGTCGTAGTTGTTCCCACGGTTTCATCGCTGACGTCCATGCCATCCACTTCGATCCGGGCAGTCCGGCCGAAACGTCCGCCGAATGAGATTGAAGAAAAGCCGGCCTTGGTCGGATCGAAGTTTTCTCCGTCCTGAATCTGAACGCCTGGCTCGAGCTGGGCCAAATCCAAAAAGTTTCGTCCGTTAACAGGCAAGTTTTCAATCTGCTGAGCGTTCAGCACCCCTCCCACACTTGCCTGTTCTGTATTGACAGTGACAGCGTTGCCAGTCACTTCGACTACCGTCGATGACGCCCCGAGTTCCAGCTTGACATTTGCGGGCGAGATCGAGTTGATCAGAACGTTGACCGTCAGCGCGGTCGTTTTAAAGCTGGGCGCTTCTATGCGCACTGAATAGACTCCCGGCGGGAGCGAACCAGCCGAGAATTCACCTGCGGAGGTCGTAGTAGTGGTCACCGTCGCTTTGGTGTCCGTGTTCGTGATTGTCACGTTGGCGTTGGGCACGACCCCGCCTTGCGGATCCGTCACCACGCCGTGAATGCTACCCGATCCAATGTTGGCCTGCGCGTGAACCGGCTGATAGCTGACAAATAGAACAGCCAACAACGCGAATGCGAACGCCGTAAATCGCTTCCAATTCATACCTCCTCCTCGATACGCCCCAAGAATCGAAAAAGCCCGACACATTCCAAGAACTATCCCCTCAATACTCATGGCACGTTGATGTCCATGCATCTGCAAGAATTTGGATTTGATTTTCAGTAACTTACGAATTTCTGCTTACTGCACACTTCAGACATTACGAATTTTCATAGATAAGCACCAACAAAGTAGTAACGAGAAAATTCGGATTTTTGTAGATGCGTCGGCGAGGGCTAAGAAGTACTAAACTATTTAGACTAAACTATTTAATCTAATAAAATATACTTAGAGTATTTACTCTATTAGAATGCATTTAGATTAATTTAATCTTGTGCGCTGCTAACAAGTTTCTCAATCTCCGCAGCCTCCTTGGGAATCGCCGCCGAAAGATTTTCTGGAACGCCGCTCGTGATGAGAATTGTATCTTCCACGCGATAGTGCATTTGCTTATCGGGAAGATCGATGAAAGGCTCTACCGTGACGACTTGCCCGGGCTTCACGGGGCCGGTGGGACGCATCACGTCGTGCGTTGCGAGGCCGACGAAGTGGCCCGGAAAACCGCGCCATTGATCGCCAATCCCTGCCTTTTCGTAGATGGCTTTGCCGGCATCGGAGGCTTCTTCGTACGTGTGACCGGGCGTGAGCAGTGCGACCGTTGTTTTCTGCGCTTCTAGTTCTACGGCATACCACTTGGCCTGCTCGGGCGTGAACTTTCCGCTGATGTTGAAGGTGCGGGTGATATCCATGGTCATATGATCGAGCGACGCGGCGAAATCAAGCACGACGAGCTGATTGGCTTCGATCTTATGCCGGTCGGCGAAATAGTGGATCGTGTTGATGTCCGTGCCGGAGCTGACGATGGCGAGGTAGGCCACGCCTTGCGCGCCGTGATCCATGAAGTATCCCGTAGCGCGGCCTTCTAACTGATACTGATACATTCCCGGGCGCGCGTGTGCGATCGCTTCCTTATCTCCTTCAGCGCTCAGTTTTCCATTGCGGCGAAGCACCTCAATTTCCTGCGGAGTCTTGATGTTCCGCATTTCGTCGATGAATGGCGTCACGTCATGGAAATGCGCCATCGGGTAGCGCTCCTGCAAAAGTTTCTCCGGTGCAAGATTCGCAGGCAACGATTCGTGGTACGGGTGCGCAAACTTCCAGGCGTTGTCGCGGCCGGTCTCGGCGCGGGCGCCGTCTGCTTTATCGGGAAAATCCAGGCGAATCCAAAGATCTTTCGACGCGGATGGTCCGAATCCATGCGTGGCGTAGGACAGGAAGATATCGATATTCGCGATTGAAGTGACGTTCTTGAAGCCGAGAGCTTCGCGATCCGCAGGAGCAAGCGCCAGAAGATTTGGGCCGTAGGTCTTGGCGGTTTGGGGCGTTTGTTCGGGCTCGAGAATAAATACCGTTTCTTTCTGACAGTCGAGCAGCATCACTGCGCCGGGATCCTGCAAGCCGGTGAAATAGTAGAAATCGTTGTCTTCACGATAGTGGACGGCCTCGGGAATTTCGTTGCGTGCGAACAGGATTACGGATCCAGTCTTGCACCGCTTGGCGAGCTCCGAACGCCTCGACGCGAACGCTTGCGGGCCGCCCAGGTCATCAATCGCCTGCCTGTCGGTATACTGCCCGCCGGCCGCGCCGCTGAATACGAGCAGGAAAATTGCAGAAACGAACAGACGCCACGCCCTACAACCGCTGAACCGGCTCCGCGCCATCCCATTCCTCCTCAATGCGATACGACTATTTCGTGTGCGGAGCTTACCTCAGGCGTCACCGGCAGGGAAGATATTTGAACATCGTTGTTACCGCGAGGTTCGCGAGCGCCGCCCTGCATCAATTGCAGCCGCGGCGGAAGCTGGTTTGACGTTCGCAGAAAAAGAGCCGAAAGTGATCGCTTCGCGCGTCTTCGTCAGTGGCGCCGAATCAATGAAGTTTACGGTGTTGCCATCGCGCTCGACTCCCAGTTCTTTCCACAATGCAGGGAGATCAACCTGATAGGGCTGATTCTTCATTTTTTGGTACAGCGGAAGAAGAACCGACACTCCAGTCGTCTGATCGCCGACCGTGAGAGCTTTCTCGATCGGCCAATCGTAGCGAATCTCGCCGCCGGCGTTTAGGATCCCGCGCAACGCATCGTCGAGGCCCTTGCGATTATTCGTCTGTTTGTGAATTTCGATGTCCGCCAGAAAGCAGAAAAGCGCCCCGCCCCAATACGTACGGCCCCAGGTGTGAGTGTTGTCGAGCCCTTCATCGCCGGACTGCGGTAATCCTTGATGCAAATCGCGCACCAGCTCAAACCACATTTCGTGCGCATCCATATACTTCGCACGCACTCGCGCAATTGGCTCTACGTACGTCGCGATCCCCTCTTCAATCCAGTGGTGCTCGTCCCTCATGGACGGGAACGAGAGGTGCACCATTTCGTGCGTCAGCATCCAGTCGGAGTTCAGCCCGCGCACCGTCGTTTCTTTGCCAACGTGAATTGAAATGCGCCCGCCATCTCTCGCGCCGAACGTTTGTCCTCCGCGCACGCCTCGCCCGTCCGACGGAACGATGCGCAGCGCCACCTCCGGAACCGGAAAGCGCTGGTAATACACCGCAACGGAGTCTGCCGCCGTGCGCACCCACTGCATCAGGTCCTGGTTCGAAAGCTGCATCGGTCCATCTTCAATGTGCACGTTGATTCGCGAAGAACCAATCACGATTGTGGAGGTCATTTCATCCGCCGGGGCGCATGCTGCCGGAACCAAAAGCAGGAGAAAGAATACCGGAATCGCAATTCGAAAGCTGCTGCGCGAAACACGATGAATTGCGAAAGGACCGGGGCGCGTGGTCATCGCTTAGTAGGATGCGATAAGAGGGCATTTTGCTGGAAACGAAATCAGAGCAGAATTGAAAAATATTGCTAAAACTGGCTGATGTCAGCTGCTGGCCTGGCCCCGGTTCGCATACTTTTTCTCGATTAGATAATCGAGAGCGAGCATGCCGGGCCCGAAGATCAGGATCACCAGGGCAACGGCGAGATAGATAAACGGGTCCGCATTGTAAAACTTGGACGGATCGGCGAAGAAATTGGAAAGCACCTCGCGATCGGAGGTGATGTAAGCGGTCAGCATATCGATGACGAGACCCAGTGCGGCAACTCGCGAAAGGAGGCCAATTGCCAAGAGAATCCCGGCAACGAATTCAAACGTTGCGACAAAGGTCGCCGTGGCTCCCGGCGCCGGCAAGCCCAAACTGGCGAAGAACTGCGTCACGCGCCCAAGATTATGCAGTTTCCCCCATCCGTTCACCGCAATGCCAGCCGGCCAGAGGCCGAAATAGACGCGGATACACAGCAGAAATGCCGGTTGCAGGCTCGAAGCAACGCGGACCAGCAAACCGTAAAGTTTCTGGATCAGCTCTTCCGCCGCGCTCATCTCTTCTCCGCCGCTGCGGAGGCACGGCCAAACCAGCCCAGGGTAGACCAGGTCTGGAACCAGCTTTGAATTTGCGAAGGCCTGTCTTCCGGCGCAATCGAACTCTTCCGCAGAGCGGAGGCGATTGCGCGGCCCAGCGTCTTCCCGGCGCACAATTCCTTCAGTATCGGGAATTCTTCACGCTCCAGACGCCGGAAATACACGGAATCATCGAGGCGGTGAACCGCAAGAAAAATCGTCGAAGGCTTCAGCCGCGCCACGGCCCGCACGCGCTTCTGTTTGTGGCGCTCGTTGAATGCGTTGCTCGCGAAATCCGTGTCCTCTTCGTCTTTCTTCAATTCAATCAGCAGATCGTCAACTGGATAGTGCAAATCGAGAAGATGGATGTAAGGTTGTAGCTGTAAACGCAGCGTCTCCGGATCAGCTCCCGCCAGATCTTCTGGTTTCAAGGCGGGTTCGGCTTTTCCGTCAAACGCATCGATATCGGCCCACTCCAGGCGGACCATATCCAGCGCCAATTCTCTGCGTGAGCCCGTCCATTTCGGATTCTTGCGCAGCCATGCTTCCAATTTTGACCCGAGGTTCCTCAGTGTGAAAGATGTCGAAGGACAGTCGTTGAGGTACGCCTTGGCCAAAGACTCGAATTTGCGCTCGCCCAGCACGGCGCGCAAACCTGGAAAATCCTCCGCAAACGCGGATAGCACTCGAAACCAATATTGGCGGTTGTAGATTTCCAGGCGTTCAAACGAAGTGAGCCGATCGTTCGGCTTGATGATGTTGGAGGCGACTTTCCGCAGCGAGTGGCCGTCAGGAGCCGTCGGGCGCATGCGTTCAGCCGGCGTGAGAGGAGTCATCACCGCGCGAGCCATGCGGCGCTGGATGCTCAGAAGACTCATACGGCAGTGGCGAGCGAGGCACTCGCAAGAAACTTGTTGGCCTTCAGCGCTTCATCGTGGACTTCCTGGAACGAGGGAATGCTGTCGTCCCATTCCAGCAGCGTGGCCGTGTGGCCCACCCGTTCAATGGCGCGCTCGTAGAGTTTCCAGACCGGATCAATCACCGGGTGATCGTGCGTGTCGAGAATGTATTTCTTGAATTTTGAATGTCCGGCGATGTGAATCTGCGCCACACGATCGACCGGAACGCTATTCACGTAGGTAAAGGGGTCGAAGTTATGGTTCTTCGATGATACGTAAATGTTGTTCACATCGAGCAGAATGCCGCAATCCGCCCGCTCCACAACTTCATTCAAAAACTCCCATTCGGTCATTTCCGAAACGTGGAACTCGGCATAGCTGCTCACGTTCTCGACCACCACCGGAGTCTCGATAAAATCCTGCACCTCACGAACTTTCTGCGCCGTGATTCGCGCCGCTTCAAACGTGTAAGGCATCGGCAGCAGATCGTGCGTGTAGCGGCCGTCCACGCTGCCCCAACAAAGGTGATCGGAAACCCAGGGACTCTTGGTGCGTTTTACCAGGTCCTTCAGCCGCCGCAAATGTTCGCGATTGGGTTTCTCCGCCGAGCCGAAATACATCGAGACTCCGTGCTGCACCACTCGATACTGCTCGAGAATCTGGTCGAGGATGCGCATGGGACGTCCGCCATCAATCATATAATTCTCAGAAATAATTTCGAACCAGTCCACCACCGGTTTCTTCGTAAGAATATGGTGATAGTGTGGAGCGCGCAGCCCGATTCCCACGCCGTAGTCCGTGAATCCGTTGAACCGATTCGCAGGCATTTATTTCCTCAAGTTCAAAAACGAACCTAGATAGAAAGAGGGCCGGAGAATTCTTGCCGGCCCTCCGTCAGGTGTAACTGTACGTCTCGAGCGGGTTACTTGTCGGCCGGCATCTTGGAGCCGTCAGTCGCGCAGCCGCCCTTGCCCTTGCAAGAGTTCTTGCCCTTGCAGCCATTGTCACTCGACTTGCAGCCGCCTTTGCCCTTACAGGAATTCTGGCCTTTACAGGCGTGCTTTTCCTTCACCTTTTTGTCGGCATCCTGCGAGCTGAATGTGTTGCCCTTCGCGCTCGAGAGAAGGTTCGACGCCTGCACTGTCACAGCTGTCCCGGCCAGCAAACCCGCCAGCGCTGCTCCTGCTACCAAGCTCTTCTTGGACTTTGTCATGTTTCCACATCCTCCTGTCGATTTGGACTACAACCGCCCTGATGCTAGTACGTCGCCCCAATGCATTTGGATTGGCCTTTGGTTGGTCGGGACTGGGTTCGTTCCAAGCCCCTCGCACGGCGCGAGAAGCTGCCGGGAGCATAATCCACCTGGCCGGCCCGTAACAATAGGTAAACCACCGCAGTCGTGGGTACTAGAAGGCGATAGGACTTGCCCCTTTAAACCGCGGGGTTTTGTGCTCGCCTGTTTCTAGGTCGACGGGCCAGACTTGATTGAGAATCAGGGCCAGGCGGAAGCCGGCCTTTGCAAGTTGCTCTTCGATCGTGCGGCCTACCAAGGTCTGATACGTCGGACCTACCTTTTCCCTCAACCTCAGCATTCGTTCGGAGATTTGGTTCGCGTCGGCACACGTGTTCACTGGCTCAGGAGTTTCGACCGGGATCTTCCGGTTGAGCGCTCTATACGATTCTGTTTCGGCGGACTCATGGCTTTCCCACGCCCAATTGTCGAAGTTCACGCCCTCTTCCTTCCATGTCGCGAACTGAGTCTTGAATCTCTTCTCGATAGCGGCCGCGAACTGCTCGACGCTCTCGCTGCTGGCAATGTGCTCGACAAGCTGCGTGTCCCAAACCCCGTGCAGGTTCAGCTGAAAAGTCTTTGTAATCTGATCGGTTTCCAGGGGCTTTTGACCGAAGAAGGTCACCGGCACGCAGTTACCGCCGCGATCATTGTTCGTTGTGCAGTGCAACGGCTGGTGAATGTCCCCCGCGAAATGGATGATGAACCGCAGCGCATTCGCTCGCGCAGCCGAATCGCTGGCCGGATCTCCGAGAATCTTCACCTGCTCCGCTAGAGCAAGCGTGATGCAGCTCTGCGCCGAGTCGCACGTGTAGGTTCCCTTAGCGGAGCCGCGAGGGATGTCAATGAAATGCCAGCCTGCTGTTTCGGGATGCGCTTTGCGGTAATCGTCGGCCCAGGTTGCGGCATCTTCGATTGGATCGGTTGCCACCGGCTTGCAAAAGCGGTCGAGCGTCGGGTCAATGGGATTCTCAGTAAGAATCTGATTTACCATCGCCAGCGCGTGAGGATTCAGGTTCTGCTTGGCGATCAAGGCTACAGTTTGATGGCCTTCGCAACCCCACGCGAGCACGCGAGGACACTGCAAAAGACCAGCAGCAAATACAATACCGGCGAGAATTGCCAGGCGAGCCCGACTCAGTTCAGCACCTCAGTTTGAATGCAGCGATTCGTCACAAATTGTATTCGGTCGAGCGCATAGAAAGTAGTCCTCATTTGCGGCGATAATCATAGATGCAGATTCTTGCTTTGGGGTAAGTTGCGGCAATCCAAGGCATGGTTTTACCCCTGATTGAGATTTTTGCATCTGTATGATTCTACTGTTTTTACGAAAATCTTAATCGCACCTTACAGCGGGCTACGCACCAAGCTTAGAGAAATTTACAGGATTCAGTGCATTGAGGCAAAGCTCGCAGCGAAGTGAGTGAGATTGCAGTTAGAAAAGATGCATACACCTAAGGGAAGGGCGGGTAAATCCTACTCGGAGTGACTGCACACGGCGGCCCTTCGCGGGCCTTTGCAGTTTACCGCGTTGGAAGCCGCTTCTAGCCGCTCTCCCCAAGTAGCACAGGCATTCCTGTCTGTGCCCGCCCCAAGCAATTCCGTATGCAATCGCGCTAGCCAAGCGCTCAACGCGACATCGTTCTTTTCAGTTTTGTCGTTTCCGTCTGCTATTCCCAAGCGCCAAGGACTCGCCGCAGCAGAATCATTTCGCCGATATGGTACGCGTTGTGGTCCACAGCGAGCAGCGCCTGACGGAGAATTGTCTGACCGTCGCCGTGCGAAAGCTTCGCGAAAAGCTCGGTTTTTTCGTCCTGGATCAGGTCGCAGAGCGCCTTGCGGTCCGCCTCAAATGCCCTAACGCTCTTGTCCCAAGCCTTCGCATCAGGCGGCTTGGGCGATTTAGGCCAATAGCCGCTTGGAAACTCTGGTGATTGGTGCTTGGCATTGCGCGCGAACTCGAGAATGTCCCACTGCGCGATGCGCAGGTGCTCGAGCATTTCCCATGGCGAGTGCGCCGCACCCTGTGGACGCTTGCCTTGGAGATTCGCAGGCATGTCCTTGACGGCCGTTTCGAAATTCGCGTGCGCCTCGCTGTCGGTAAGCAGTTTCACAAGTTGTTCGCGGAGCGCTTTGTCCTGATTCGCGGTAGTTGCGGCTGCGGTGGTCATTGTCAATTTCCTCCTTTTTCGATTGCGTTTTCAATCGCCGTTCATTGGATGACGGGCGATTAAGTTCGATTGTTCGAATTCGCCGATGCTTTTCAGTAGGGGCACGACATCCCGCGTGGGTTCGCGGGGCCGTGCGCCCACTCGGGAACGACAAAAGTTCGGCAGATGAGCCGTGCGCTGGCAGTCATTCTTGTCTCCTCCTCGAATAAGCATCGTGTGCGATAAACTAGGCCGAAACGGAGGCGGGGTCTTGACAAAAATTGCGGTCGAATTGGACCAGGCTTTGGCGCGGCGAGCCGCCACGGGCGCCGCAGCCTACCATCCCACCTCCCGCGTCCTGGCACGAGGCGATGGCTGGGTAGTTGAGGACTTGATCTGCGCGTCTGGCCCGCAGGATCCGATTTTCGAGGAGCGTCACGGCGACGTCTCGATCGCCATGGTGCTGGCCGGAACATTTCAGTAGCGCTCGTCGCCGCACGTCGCAATCCACAACGAACTGATGACGCCGGGCTCCCTGCTGCTGGGAAATGCGGGACAGAATTTTGAAATCGGACACCAGCACGCGGCGGGCGATCGCTGCCTTTCGTTTCGATACACGCCGGAACATTTCGAGCACGTTGTGGCAGGCGTAGGGGCGGGTGTCGGCGCGCGCAGCAAGCCCAGCGGTTTCCGCGTGCTGCGGCTGCCGCCCCTGCGGACCCTGTCGTCACTTGTGGCGCGTGCAAGCGCGGGACTCGAACACGCAGCCGATATATCGTGGGAAGAACTGAGTGTGGAACTCGCTGCGGCAACGTTACGCATCGAGCGCGGAATTCCAGCGGAGACAAGAAATCCCCCGGCAAGCACGGTAGCTCGCGTGACGCGCACCCTGCGCGCCATCGAGCGCAAGCTAAACGAAGTGGCAGGATTAAGCAGCCTGGCGCAAGAAGCGGGCTTCAGCCCCTATCATTTCCTGCGCACGTTCGAGCGCCTCGCAGGCGTGACGCCGCATCAGTATGTCCGCCGCGCTCGCCTGCGCGAAGCGGCAGCGCGCCTCGTTGCGAACGGCGAGAAGGTGCTCGATATCGCCTACGATTGCGGCTTCGGCGATGTCTCGAATTTCAACCGCGCCTTTCGGAATGAATTTTGCGTCAGCCCGTTAAGATGGAGGATGAATGCCTGAAGCGAAGCCAACCAATTCCCGTTTCATAGTGGGTCGCCCAGGAGTTCAGTGGGCAACAGATGGAGAGAAAATAACGAAGGTCGAGACAGTCTAGACACGATAGATATTCTTCCGCCGAGAAATTCCAGATAGCGGGAATTTCAACGGGGTGTGATACAGAATTTGAACATTGAAATACGAGATTCATGCTTGACACGCTACAGGAGGTTGCGTATAGTCGGGGTTCGTCTGTAGTCCTTCCAGTTGACCTGGGATGACCTGCTCTTTGACAATCGGATGATACATGCCAGAACCCGTTTTCTGCAGCTGCCTTCGGGCAGCGGCAGAGCCGTCGTCGCCACTCTTTTGGAGTAGCGGCGGCGGTGGTTTCTCTCTTGTCTCGGGTGTACCGGGACAGGGGAATTTGAGAGATACCGAGCGATTTAACAGTTCGTTCCGGTCGTAGCGGTTTGAACCGTTACGGTCGTAACATCAGGTTTCAAACGAGAGTTTGATCCTGGCTCAGAGCGAACGCTGGCGGCGTGCTTAACACATGCAAGTCGAACGGGTGTAGCAATACATCCGTGGCGAACGGGTGCGTAACACGTGGATAACCTTCCTTCAGGTGGGGAATAACCCAGTGAAAATTGGGCTAATACCGCATAACAATGCGATGGCACATGCTGTTGCATTCAAAGGCGCAAGTCGCCAGAAGAGGGATCCGCGGCCGATTAGCTTGTTGGCGGGGTAACGGCCCACCAAGGCAATGATCGGTAGCCGGACTGAGAGGTTGGCCGGCCACACTGGAACTGAGACACGGTCCAGACTCCTACGGGAGGCAGCAGTGGGGAATCTTGCACAATGGGCGAAAGCCTGATGCAGCAACGCCGCGTGGGGGATGAAGCTTCTCGGAGTGTAAACCCCTTTCGACCCGGAAGAATGCCCGCAAGGGTATGACGGTACGGGTATAAGAAGCCCCGGCTAACTACGTGCCAGCAGCCGCGGTAATACGTAGGGGGCCAGCGTTGCTCGGAATTACTGGGCGTAAAGGGTCCGTAGGCGGTGTAGCAAGTCGATAGTGAAATCTCTGCGCTTAACGCAGAGGCTGCTAACGAAACTGCTGTGCTAGAGTGTGAGAGAGGCGAGTGGAATTACGGGTGTAGCGGTGAAATGCGTAGATATCCGTAGGAACATCCGAGGCGAAGGCGGCTCGCTGGATCACAACTGACGCTGAGGGACGAAAGCTAGGGGAGCAAACAGGATTAGATACCCTGGTAGTCCTAGCCCTAAACCATCAGGACTTGGGGTTTGCCCTGTACGGGGCAAGTCCCGTAGCTAACGCGTTAAGTCCTGCGCCTGGGGAGTACGGTCGCAAGGCTGAAACTCAAAGGAATTGACGGGGGCCCGCACAAGCGGTGGAACATGTGGTTCAATTCGACGCAACGCGAAGAACCTTACCTGGGCTTGAACCGCACAGGACCAGCTCCAGAAATGGGGCCTTCCCGCAAGGGACCTGTGTAGAGGTGCTGCATGGCTGTCGTCAGCTCGTGCCGTGAGGTGTTGGGTTAAGTCCCGCAACGAGCGCAACCCTTACTCATAGTTGCTACCCGCAAGGGAGAACTCTATGAGGACTGCTCCGGATAACGGAGAGGAAGGTGGGGATGAGGTCAAGTCAGCATGGCCTTTATGTCCAGGGCTACACACGTGTTACAATGCGCGCCACAAAGCGTTGCAAACCCGCGAGGGGGAGCTAATCGCAAAAAAGCGCGCTCAGTTCGGATTGCAGTCTGCAACTCGACTGCATGAAGCCGGAATCGCTAGTAATGGCGCATCAGAACGGCGCCGTGAATACGTTCCCGGGCCTTGTACACACCGCCCGTCACATCACGAAAGTGGGCTGTACTAGAAGTCGCCGAGCCAACCGCAAGGGGGCAGGCGCCCAAGGTATGATTCACAATTGGGGTGAAGTCGTAACAAGGTAGCCGTAGGAGAACCTGCGGCTGGATCACCTCCTTTCTAAAAGAAAAGGGAGCACGACTCGCTTCGGCGAGTACGACTCTTCACCTGGTCCTCACGGGCCAGGCGTTCGGCTCTCAAGCCGTAACGGGTTCTGGCAAGTCTCATCCGATCTTCCTTTCGTTCGCGCGAGCGGTCGAAGGGCTGTTAAAGAGCAATTACAAACGCGAGAAGGCCCGATTCAATGCGAGTTGAATCGGGCCTTTTTATTTTGGCGCGCACATTGGCTTAATACAAAAAAGGCGGCGGACTGAGAAATCGGTCTGCCGCTCTTTTGTATTCAGGTTCCCGGGCTTGAACCTTTATTGAACTGGATCGTTGTCGAAGCGCAACGGAAAGAACGGGAGGACATGAATCTTCTCCTGTTGGACAGCCTGGAGCTGAGTCGGGTCCATTCCGAGTGCTTTGAGGATGGCGCCACTTGTTGGTTCGAGACGGCGACTCGGACCGTTTGCGGCTCGAAGCTCGGGAATGAAAGAAGCAGAGCGGTATGTAGGTCATCTTCATTGATACCGCCGTGTTCTGCGATCTTTGAACCGCCGGTGAAGATCACGCCGGTGTTGACCTTGAGAATAATGCCCGGTGTGCGCGGATCTTCGCCAGGGCCTGTTCCTGGAACGTCCCACTTGTTCGCGAGGGACGGACCCGCAAAGATTTCCTGGATGCCAAGAGTCTGCTGGCTATCCGGCTCACTCAAAAGGCAGACAACTTTGGGAGTGAGATCCGTGTTCGTCAACCAGATCAACGACCCATCGTCGGAAATGTCGAATGCTTCCGACGCTCCGATGAGCGTCGCCGACTGGCCATTGCCGATGGGGTGCAGTTTCGAGTGGTCAATCGGGTACTGGCCGTGTTTGGCGCAGATGATGATCAAGGTGGAATCGTATTGGCCCTTACTCTTCAGTTCCGCGACGATTCGTCCAAGGATTTCGTCGACGAAATCGAGCTCGGAGGCGAGCCCCGCTGCTCTCTAGCAAAGCGCTGAAGGGCAAAAGTGAATGCGGCGTGAATCAACGATTAAAATAATTTGCATCTTGGTTCATGCGGACATGGGAACATGGAGGCCGAAGAGCCTCCGCATAGCGGACGATTTGTGCACGATAGGCGGATAAATGAATAACGAGTTCTCTGAACGGGAAGTACGTGTGCGCGAGAGTTTCTCGCGGCAGGGGTTCATGAGGCATCTGGGCGCGCAGGTCACAGCGTTTGGGCCGGGCGGATGCGAGATTCAAGTTCACTACCGCGCAGAGATGACGCAGCAGCACGGATATTTTCACGCGGGCGTGGCAGCGGCGATTGCGGACAGCGCATGCGGATATGCGGCGTATGGGCTGATGGAGGCAAGTTCATCCGTGCTGACCGTGGAATACAAGATCAACCTGGTGGCTCCGGCAGCGGGAGAAAAACTGATTGCGCGGGCGCGTGTGCTGCGTTCAGGAAAAACTCTGAAGATTTGCGCGGCGGATGTCTTCGCGGTGAAGGACAAAAGAGAGACGCTCTGCGCCACGACCCTCTCTACGATTATGGCGATGCACGATAAGGCGGATACGCCCGTGAAAGCGTGACATCAGCAGGTCCACGATTTGATGAACTTTCTATTGAATTATAATCTTGAATTTTGAAGTCTTGGCCGGTGGCACGTTTTTTTCGAACTGGCGTGCATATTCGAAAACCAGTGTCGTAGCCCCCTTGGCCATCGCCTGAAACGTCCACGTTTCCAACCCGCCAGCCCCCATGCCGCCCGAGTTGTCCTCATCATATTTTTCGCCGAGCTGTTTGAGAATCGCAGGATCGGACTTCTGTGCAAGGCGCCAGCAATAACCGGTGGTGTGATTCGCCTCGAGCGGGATTGCAAACGTGTCACCGACTTTGGATTCGATTGTACTCGGTCGTTTGCGGACGGATGGTTGAGCGTCATCTGGCCTAGGATTCGCCTGGGTTCCGAGAGCGCTCACCCCGGTGAAGTGGCCCGATGAATCGAAGTTGAATGCGACAATGAGAGTGCTGATCCGCGCGCAGGCGTGGCAGCCGTCCTGAAGCAGGTATTCAATTTGAAAGTCCTGTCCGCCGTTTTCGGACGGCGTCGCCACGGGTAGGTCGGTGTGGTAGCGGTCGGCGGGAAAGACGCTGACATTAGGATATTTCTGCAGGACCGCAGCGTAATCCGCGTTCTTGCGCAGATCTTCTTTGGCGATGAATTTGTAATCGTCGACGTCAATCATAGGCGGCGTGCCATTCACCAGAAGAACGCCGTCCAGATCATTGGCGCGAAAAAGATATTCGATGTAGGCGATGTCCACGCGGCCGGTGTCCCGGAAGGCGCGGACATAAGCCAGGCCATCGCCGGCCGCGAACTCCTTCACAAATGCCATCGCTTCATCCGAGGCGCCGGCTGATTTCATGGCATCGAGAAAGCAGGCCTCATGCTGCGCGGGATCGCCTTCCGTGCACTTGCGGCGAATCTCGGAAAGCTCGGTCGAGGTGGGATTCCATACAGCTTTCGCTGTGATTCGATGCGTGGAATCAGCGGCCGGAGCTGCCAAGCCCAGCGAGGGTGCCAACGCAACAAACCAGCTAAACGTCGCACCGCACACCGCCAGGGCCGTGAGGATTGCGCGCGTCATTTTATCTCTTCAGGCTTATCTCTTCAGGAGACGAGCCGGACACAGACACTCCGCGCCCGGCTCGAGCTCTTCAAACTACTCGGAACCGCCGCCGGGCACGAAGACTCGCGTGGCCGACGAGAGATCCACATCTTTCTGCTCGGTGCGGACGCGGATGCTTCGCATCTCGCCATTCTTCTTCTTGCTGCGAGGCGTCTCAAACTTCAGCCAGTATTGATTGTTCAGCACTACATTCAGCTGCTCCAGGAAGGGAGCGAAAGAAATTGGCGTCTGCAAACCTTGGAAAAACGCTTCGCCGCCCGTTCCATCCGCCATTTTGGCGAGATTGCTTTGCCCGTAGTTCACCTGGAACATATTGCGGCTGAACCGGCCCACTCCGCTGGCGTACAACGTGTGAATCATCACGCCGGCTTTCTGCGAGCGCTCAATTGCAGAATCCACATCGGGACTGAACGGATCGCCGCGGAAGCGATCAATGCCGTCCGCAATCAGCAGAATCTCACGGCGCGCGCCGGTCACCGGCCAGCGCTTGATCAAATCCATCACCGATAGATAGATGCTGGAATACGCGGCAATATTTCCAAAAGGCAGGCGAACGCTCTTGGCCACCGCGTCGTGGTCCGTGCTGAACTGCGAAGCCGCCTGCACGGTGCCGTTGCTCGCATAGAAAACGGCGACGCCGCAGGTTTTAGGCTGCGCTTTGATGAAACTGGTGATGTCGCTGATTTGGCTGCCCAGGTCTACGCGATCCGAATCGTCAATCACGATTGCCAGCTCGAGATTGGCTTTGTCGCCCTGCGCGGGAATCCAGGCGACGACGTTCTGCTTGTCCTTACTCGAATAAACTGACACGTCGTTCTGGCTGATCGCGGGCGGAGCCGTATATTTTGGTCCGAGAGCCGTGACCACCGTAGTGATCGGCGCGGTGCCCGGCGATGCCTGGTTTTGAGCTTGCGCGGAAAGCGCTGGGAACAAGATGGAAACAGCTAGAAACAAAAACATGATTTTGCGCAACGGCGTGGCCATCAATGCCTCCTCAGTCTGGATGTCCACAACTTTCCGCTTTACGCGCGAATGCGAATGAGGTCGTGGAACGACAGAGCCCAAGAGCACCAAGGTATTGGCCGCAGTGTGAGTCTGTCAAGGATTGGAAATCAGAAGATCGCCCCGCTTTTTTTCGCCGCCTGGAATGAACACTTGTCCGGGCTTTAAGCTCCACGTCGCGGCGTTCCGTGGTGACTTTGATGCTTCTCAGCTCCCCCTTGCCGCCGTTCTTACTTGGGTTGGTGGCGAACGTCAAAAAATACTGGTTCTTCAACGCCATCCCGAGCTGGTTTACGTACGGATCGATGCTAATCGGCGACCGATCACCGGAGAAAAACGCGTAGCCGCCCGAGCCGTCGCAAATTCGATTCAGATTGCCGTGCCCGATGTTACTCACACGCCGGCTTCTGCCCGGGCGTCCGGCGGTAGATTCGTAGATCGCATGAATCAGGGTCCCAGCCTGCTGCGCTTTGTCGATTGTGCTTCGCACGTCTGGACTGAATCGTTCCTTGCGGAGATAGTCGAAGCCATCGGAGAAGAGCAAGACTTCGCGGCGTGTGCCGGTTACAGGCCAGCCGGCAATCAATTGCATCAAGGACTGATAAATGCTCGACGCGGCGCCATATGTGCCCGCCGGCATGCGAAGCGTTTTCGCCACAGCCTCGGAATCCGGGTTGAACTGTGACGCGGCCTGAATCGTCCCGTTGGCCGCGTAAAATACGCCTACGCTGGTTGATTTCGGCTGCGCAGTGATGAAAGCGCTCAATTCCTGAAGTTGATTCCCGAAGGATTTTTGTGGCGAATCGTCGATCACGATGGCCAGCTGCAATCCGGCCCGATCGCCTTGCGCCGGAATCCAGTTGGTAACATCCCGGCGAACCTTTCCTTCGTGCAGATTAACGTCGTCCTTGCTAACAGCAGGAGGCGCCGTGAATTTCGAGTCCAAGGCAGTGACAACTGTCGTGACCGGAATGGTGCCCGCTGCTTCCGATTGTGGCCGAGCTTGGACAGGAATTACCCCCAGCAGAACCAGCAGGAAAATTGCCGAAACTCCACCGGCCAGAAACTTGCGCATACATGCCCCCTCGAAAGCGCGACACCTAGTTTGATGGAACAATACGCGGGTCCAATGCCCAGACGCTGCGCAACTGTAGTGACAAGGAGGTAGTGTCAAGAAGGAGCGAACGCGAGGACGCTGCGCCCGCACCTATATCGGAGTTGCTCGAATCAACCGTCAAAGCTGCTGGTCAATACGTTAACGTCAGACGTTTGCGGCGTTCCACCCATTCCTGGGTCCTGAAAATTTGAGGTGTAAGTTCAATCAGGCGAGGGAGCATATTGAAGACGGCCACGGGGCCCCACTCCGCGCCCTTGCGCGTACGATAGCCCTTCCGGGTAAGCTCCTCAGCCACTTTCGTGAGCGAAATATCCTGAATGATCAGCTCCATCATGGAGAGCAGAAACTGCATCTCGTCCGGATTTTCTTCGAGATGTGCGCAGTCCCCTCCCACGCGCACCCCATACGGAGGATCTTCCGCCCGTGGCCCAGGTTTAGCCTCTGACTCAGGTTCCCGCACTTCAGCTTCGCGTTCCCATTCCACGCCAACCAGCCGCCACCCGGCCTTTTCGCGCTGCTTCAGATATTCCGGGTCAAGTGAACCTTGCACCGATTCCCGAGTCCTTTCGAGCTCTGCCATGGCTCCTCCTTGAAATCGTATGCAGCTATTCGTAACGCAACGCGATGATAGGATCGACGCGCGTGGCGCGACGAGCCGGAATCGCGCAGGCGGCAAGCGCGATAAGCGCCAATACGATTGCCACACCCGCGAAAGTCACCCCATCGGTTGGTTTCACGCCGTAAAGCAAAGTGCTCATCACCCTCGTCAACCCAAGTGCGGCCGCCAGCCCAGTCGTAATTCCCAACACTACGGCGCCGCTTCCCTGTGCAATGACCATCCTAAGAATAGCTTCGCGCTGGGCGCCGAGCGCCACTCGAATTCCGATTTCTCGCGTGCGCTGCGTCACCGAATACGAAATCAGCCCGTACAGTCCAACCATTGCAAGAATCAGAGCCAACGTCGCGAAACTCCCGATCAGATACGACGGGTAGCGCCTCAAGAAAACCGACGGCGATTGGCTCGCGATCTGATCCATTGACTGAGGCTGAATCAGTGCGAGCTGTGGATCGATCTCGCCGAGGGCCGCTCGCGCCGAACCAATGAAAGCAGCGGGATCCCCCGAAGTTTTCAGTACGTAACTCAAGAACGCCGACGGGTTCTGGTCGACGGAATAATAGATTACGGGCGGAGAAGGAACGGCGAGATCGTCTTCGGCAATATTACCGACCACGCCCACAATTTCGCGGTAAGGCTCCTTATCGCTAAAAGTGAAGCGAACCCGCCTGCCGACAGGATCTTCGTTCGGGAAATGAAGTTTTACAAAAGCCTGGTTCACAATCAGGCGCCATGGCACGCCCTCCGTGTCCGTCTCGCTGAAAAATCGCCCCGAAATCAGCGGAACTTTCATCGTGGAGAAGTAACGATAATCAGCGCCGCGGATGTCACATTCGTCTTCTTGTCCGGCAGGCCGCGGCTTTCCCTCGATTAAGAAACGAATCGAGCCGCCTCCGTTCAAAGGGACGTTATCAGCGGCGCCTACGTTCTGTACGCCCGGCAAAGCGGCGAGCCGCTGGGTGAAGTCTCTTTCAAACTGCGCCGACTTGGGAGAATCGAAGGGCCACTCTTGCTGCGTGGGGTAGGAGGCATCCGGCAAGTTGACGCTGAACGTCAGCACATTCGTCGAGTTGAAGCCCGGACTTTGATGCAGAAGCGCCTGGAGGCTTTTCGAAAGCAGGCCGGCGCCGACAAGCAGCATCAGAGAAATTGCAATCTCGGCGGTTACAAACGCATTCCTCAAGCGAGTGTGGCCCATACTCGTACCGCCGCGGGACTCGATCTTTAGCGCGTCGTGCACGGACGAGCGCGAAACAGAAAGCGCTGGAGCCAGGCCGAAAACGATCGCCGTAAGCACCGTGACTCCAGATAAGAAAAGCAGCACCGGCAAGTTCGTGCCGGCGTCGCGCAAGAACGGCATTGCCTGCAGCTGCCCTGCGGGAATCGCTTCCACCAGCATGCGAACACCCCACTGCGCGCCGATAAATCCTAACGCCGCCCCGATCACGGAAAGCAGTAGGCTTTCCGTGAGTAGTTGCGACACCAGGTTTGCCCGGCTGGCGCCAAGCGCCGTGCGAATCGCGAATTCCTTGCGACGGTCGATCGAGCGGGTCATCAGAAGATTCGCCACATTCGCGCACGCGATCAGCAGCACAAACCCAACCGCCCCGAAGAGGACGATCAACAGAGGTCGAACAGGACCCACGATCTTTTCCCGCAAACTGCCCATCGCCACAAAACTCGAGCCATCTTCTTTCGGATATTCGCGCTCAAGTTGCGCCGTAATCCCGTCCATCTCTGCGCGCGCCTGATCCACGTTCACGCCGGGACCCAGGCGGCCAATCGCTTGCATCCATCGAAGGCTGCGGCGTGTAGCCGCATCCTGGTTGAGATGAAGCGGTACCCAAAGCGGCGCCGAGCGCCCGGGCGCGAATTCGAATTCTCGCGGCAACACGCCGACGATCGTGGCGGGCTTGTTGTCCAGCCGGATCGTGCGGCCAATGATTCCAGGATCGCCGCCGAATTCGCTGCGCCAAAAACTGTATGTGAGAAGTGCAACATGCGGGCCATCGGGCTTTTCTTCTCCATCCACAAAATCGCGGCCCAAGAGCGGCTTGACGCCCAAGGTGGACAACAAATTGGTGGTCACCTGAACCGCGCTCACATTCTTGGGATCGCTGTTACCAGTGAGGGTGAATCCGTCGCCTGAAAATCCGGCGAGCGCCTGATAGCTCTTCGCCATGCGCCGCCAGTCGAGAAAATCCGGATACGACACATCGAATGCCTGGCCACCTGCTTGCCGGCGACCTTCCGCAAGAGTCACCAGCTTGCCCGCGTCTTTATAGGGAAGAGAGCGCAGCAACGCCGCATAGACCACCGAAAATATCGCGGCATTGGCGCCAATCCCCAGCGCCAGCGTCAACACGGCGATCAGGGTGAATCCCGGATTCTTTAGCAGGGTCCGAATCGCATATCGCAGGTTCTGCATGCGTCCCTCCGCTGCCTCGTCTATTCGTAACGCAAAGCGATAATCGGATCGACGCGCATGGCTCTTCGTGCAGGCAGGTAGCAGGCCAGCGCGGCCACGAATGCAAGCACCACCGGCACGGCGATGAACGTGAGCGGATCAGTGGCGCTCACTCCAAAAAGCAGGCTCGAGAGAGCTCGCGTGACTGCGAGCGAAACCACCAGGCCGATCCCCGCGCCGAGGAGCGTCATACGAATGCCCTGCCCCAGCACCAGGCGCAGAATATCCCGTGGCGATGCGCCCACCGCGATCCGAATGCCAAGTTCGTGTGAGCGCTGCGTCACCGAATAGGCCATCACTCCGTAAAGCCCCACGGCGGCGAGCGTGAGTGCGATCGCGCCGAAGATTCCGATCAGAATCAGGTTAAACCGCATCGGCGCGCGCGCATCGTCCACATAGCTTTCGAGCGGTTCGAGGTTGCGGATGGCGATTCCCGGATCGAGAGTCTTCATCTGCTGCGCGATCTGCTTTGTGACGCCGTTCGCGTCGCCCGAAACCTTGAGCACTACACCCACACCATTGAATGGTTCCTGCACGTGCGGGATGAAGATCTGCTCCCGGACATCGCGCGTAAGATCATGAATCCGCAGATGCGCCACCACGCCCACCACGATCGCAAACAGCCGCGGATTATCCTTCCGGCTCAGCGACTCGATCTCCAGCTTCTTGCCGATCGCGCTTTCACCCGGCCACGCCCGGCGCGCGAGCAGATCGTCGACAATCACCACGATGGGATGGTTCGCATCGTCCGCGTCGGTAAAGTTGCGTCCTTCCAGTAATCGCGCGCCCACCGTCGGGAAAAATCCGGGAGTGATAGGCCGCCAGTCCGCTGAAAGGCTCTCCCATTTCTGCGAGGTCTCCGCGTTGTAAGCGTAGGGCATCTGCGCTCCGCTGCCGGTCAATGGCAATTGGAAGATCGACCCGACGGACTGCACGCCGGGAATCGCTCCCATTTTCAGTTCAAGTTCGTGGACGAAGCGGCTGATGTCCTCGTTGTTCGGATACCGGTTGTTGGGAATCGTCACTCGGAACGAAATGATATTCTGCGGACGGAAGCCGGGTTCCACCCGTTGCAACGCCACAAAACTGCGAATCAGCAGCCCCGCTCCGATCAAGAGCACCAGTGACAAGGCAAATTCGCTCACCACAAGCAGCCTGCGCGCGTTCTGCCCGCGGCCGTCGCTCGATCCACGCGCAGCATCCTTCAGCGTGTCGCTCAAATTGAGCTTCAGCGCTTGCACTGCGGGGATCCAGCCGAAAAGCAGCGCCGTGAACACGCACGCTCCGAGGGTGAAGGCCAGCACGGAGCCGTCAATGTGGATGTCATCGAGCCTCGGCAATCCAGCCGGATGCAACTGAATCAGCAGGCTCAGTCCGAGCTTGGCCACCAGGAGGCCGCCGAGACTCCCGAAAATCGCCAGCAGCACACTTTCACTCATTATCTGCCGCACCAGCCGGCCGCGCGACGCTCCCAAGGCGGAACGCACCGCCATTTCCCGCTCGCGTCGCGTGGCCCGCGCCAGCAGCAGATTTGCCACGTTGCCGCAGGCGATCAGCAGCACGAAGCCCACCGCCGCAAGCAGGGTGATGAGCGTCGGCCGCACATTCTTCACCACGTCAAACTGCATCGGCACCACGCGAATGCGCAGCCCCGATTCCTTGTGCACTTCATTTTCATTGCGCAGCTGTTCGGCGATCCCGTCCATCTCCGCTTGCGCTTGCGCCATCGTGGCCTCGGTCTTCACCCGCCCAAACACGCTCAGGAAGGTCAGGTTGCGTTGGAACGACGCGTAATCCAGCTGCTGCGGAATCCACAGATCGGAATCATGCACTTGGAAAGCTTCCGCCGGAAGCAACAGGCGGAACTGCGCGGGAAGGATGCCGACCACCGTGAACGGATTGCCATTCAGCGAAATCGATTTGCCGATCAATCCCGGATCGCCGTGAAACGTATTTCTCCACAGGCGATCGCTCAAGATCACCACTTTCGGACCGTTGAGCGCGCCTTCTTCGGCGGTGAAATTCCGTCCGAGCACCGGTGAAACGCCCAGAAGCGGGAAGAAGTTCGTGGTCACGTTGGCCATGTCGAACTGCTGTGGCCGGTTTCCCGCGCCGCCCGGATCGTCGAGCAGCAACGTGCCTCCGCCGGTCGGTGCGGCCGCGGCGAATTCCATCGTACGCGATCGCTCGCGGTAGTCCTTGAAATCAGGAGGTGAGACCGCCGGCAGCGACTGCCCTTGATTGCCATAATCGTTCCAAATAATAGACAGCCGCGCAGGGTCGCGGTAAGGCATGCTTCGCAGCAGGACGCCGTTGACCACGCTGAAGATCGCCGTGTTTGCACCGATGCCCAGCGCCAGCGTCAGCACCGCGATGGCGGTAAATGCCGGGCTCTTTCGCAGCATCCTTGCGCCGAAAACCAGGTCCTGCCAAAGCGTTCCCACGAGACACCTCCGCGGACATCGCCCCTGGCTGCGAGGCATGTTCGTTGCCGCTTCTCAGGAAACGCAAATAATTGAACGGATAAGGGTTATGGGAAAAGAGCGTCAAAAATCCCGGCCTGAATGACCAGTTGTGGGATGGCCTGTCGCTGAATCGAACAGCGTAACTAGCCGCGGAAAAGGGTCAGCGAGGAGTCCACTGCGGATGACTCGTGAACAGCCCGTTTACGAAGCCAATTTCGTACACAAGGAACAGGCCGAACGCAATGCTAATCAACCCCGACGCCAAGCGCAATCCATGATTCAGCCGTGCGAAGCGGTTGTCCGCATAGGCAAACGGAATCACCATGGCACCCGTGATTAGCATCATTCCCGCGATCGTGCCCACTCCAAAAACAAGCAGGTACGCCACGGCCCATTTCGGATTCCGAATCGTAGTGAGAACCAGTAGCGCCACTGCGGCCGATCCGGCCAGCCCATGCACGAGCCCGACAACTAGTGGCCGCACCAACTGGTACAAGCCAATCCGTCCGAAGTGGCGATCGAACCAGCCCAGCGGAGTTTCCGCAGCGTCGTGCGGATGAGCTTCGGGTTCGTGCCGGTGCGGGTGCGTATGAATGTAATCGCCGTGCGCGTGCAGATGGGAGTGGCCGGTCCCCGCGGATGCGGACCCGACAGAAAAAGAATTCGTGATCCACTGGAGCATCCCGGTGAGATTCAAAATCCCCAGAAGAATCAGCATCAGGCCCACGGAAAATTCCATCGAGAGGCCGATGCGCGCCGGAATCACCCAGCCGAAAAGTATGATTCCGCTCCCCACCACAAAAATCGTCAACGTATGACCGATGCCCCAGAACGCTCCAATCAACGCGGCATGGCCCACTTTTTTGTAACGCGAGACAATCGTCGTTACCGCGATCACGTGATCGGGATCAGTGGCATGGCGCATCCCCAGAAAGAAACCCAGCGCGACGATGGAGAGCAATCCGATCATTTTGTTTCGATGGAGCTGGATCCTGACCCAATCCTCTTGCGGGCGCAGCTCGCTCCGCTCATGCCCCTTTCGCGAGTGACCATTCCACGGCGTGCTGCACCAGTTCGCGTGCGTTGCGCAGCGCCAATTTTTCCTTAATATGCGCCTGGTAAGATTCCACCGTCTTCGTGCTGACGTGCAGTTCGTCAGCTATTTGGCGTGTCCCATGCCCGGCGCCGATCAGCCGGAAAACTTCGAGCTCGCGATCGCTCAGTTTCGCCAGCGGGTCGCGGGGCGAAATCGACACGTTCACAAATTGCTGCAGCATCTTCTTCGTCAAGCGCTCGCTCAGGTACACGTCGCCGCCCAGAATGCGGCGGATAGCCGTAATCACCTTGTCCGCCGCTTCATGCTTCATAATGTAGCCGTTTGCGCCGGCGCGCAGAGACCGCTCGGCATACACGGATTCGTCGTGCATGGATAACACGAGCACAGGCAAGTTCGGATGCCGGATGCGCAGCGTCTTCAGCAGATCCAAACCATCCCGTCCATCCAGCGAAATGTCTAGAATCAAAAAATCCGGCGTCGACTCTTGAATCGCCTGCAGCGCGGAGGTCGCGTCTTCCGCTTCCCCGCACACCATGAGATCCGCCTCCCGTTCGATGAATAGCGCCAATCCCTGCCGCACGATCGGATGATCGTCCACAAGAAATACTTTGCATTTGGATGTCGAGGAATTCGAACGCGTCCTGCTCATCGCATTTCCTTGCACAGGCTACCCTTCTGTGTATCACGCAGGGGTGCCCGGCGGGAAGGAATACTCTCCGCCACCCCGCCGGATGGTCTGCTCGCAGAGGTCGGCTTCCTGTCTCACGCCTAGTTCGATAAAGCGTCACAATCTTTGGCGTTCTTATAAACGCCAACCTTTCCCCCTGAAACCTAATCGAAGTACCAATGTCTTGGTCCAAGGATCTGCCACGTGGGGACGCACTAGCACGGGCTGAAGCAACGCTCCGCCTACGCCTTATGCCACTGACCGTTGGTGTAGCCCTATGTCTGCTATCCCCGAGTTGCGGGCAAAACGCCAATCTCCGCGACCGCATAATAGCAGCCGATACCTCAAAGTACTGTCTTACTGATGCATGCTTCAATCCGCACGCCTGGCCATCGAGAACGGCTACGAGGTGACAACATCCATTTGTGGGTTCTAAGCCCCAATATGTACACGTCGCGGCCAAGGACCTTGCGAGATACCTGAAGTCGCTTCCGATGCAAGTTTGGCCGCATGGCCCCTCGCTTGCGGTTGGTCCAACAGATGAAGTTACAGATGGGCGCGCCGTTGAGCGGAACTTCCAAGCCGCTCAACAGGTTTGCCATTCCTTGGGGCTTGAAGTCCAGGTTCGCTTGGGCGGCTGAATATACGCGCGACGCAAGAAGCATCGCGCCGGCTGACTTTATCGAGCAACGTTTTCATTTTCCGCCCGATTCCATCATGACTGCGTAGATGTTGTCCAGAAACACCCGCAGGTTCTCGACCGCGAAGCAGTCTAGGGGCTTGCCATCCTCCGGTACGAAATCTTGCACGCCCGAAACATCGCATCTCAAGCAACGAAGAGGGGTAATCCTCGCCTTCTGAAAATCCAAGTGCATGTCCTGCACCACATACTCCCGGGGCCAAAGCACAACCGACAAATGTTGGTTGATTATCCAGCGCGCATACTCATCGTACGTGGCAAACTCACTGCGAAAATCCTGCGTGGCCTCAGGACATTCGCTCTGCTCTCCCTCAAAAAACAATTCAGGTGCCGACCCTCCACCGGCTTCGATCGCAGCTGTAAGTTGGCCTCCAGTCCAAGCGACCTTAATACGGCGGGCCCGTCGCAAAGGAAAACAACGAGCGAGACGGCGGCCAAAGGCACTCAGCGCCAGGGAATTCGTAACCGTGCGAACAAATAAGACCGCGCTTCGGCTCTCTGAATCAGGCTTTCGCATGTAGCCGTAAAATCGCCAATTTGATTGGAAAATGCGTGGACCAAACGCTCCAAGCCATTCCGGCGCCCACGCTGGTCTAGCGCGTTCCACTCTAAACAGTAGGATTGTAAAGAGGGTCGTGTCACCGCCACCCGGAAGTTCCAACGGCCGGAAAATGTTGGGAGCCAACGATGCGACATAGGATTTTCTTACGAGATAGTTCAGATACAACACCAATGGCGCTTCAGCAATAACACGTGTATGCAGTGGATGCCGTCCCGTCCACCACGAATCGTCCGCCGATAGGAATTTGTTCTCTAGTCTGGCTATGAACCGGGACGGTGAAGGGCTTCGATAGAAATCTCGCGACGAGTTCATCCGGTCTGTTCCTATATGTATGTTGGCGCTGCCGGCAGTCCGCGTATTATGCCGCGAGCGTGGTCCCGTTCACGAGATGAGTTGTAGTGCATGATCACGAATGGGCACACTGACGCCCGCGAAATGTGATGTCTAACAGCTTTCAAGCCTGAAGCCGTCCAGCGATTGGCACCAAATTGACGTCTTGTACCCAGCTGTCTAGTTGTACTCAATCGAATTCGCAGCTAAAATGTATCGTCTGAACCAGTTGTGACGAAGCAGTTCCGCGTTTTCGAAGGGCCTGTAGCTCAGGTGGCTAGAGCGCACCCCTGATAAGGGTGAGGTCGGTGGTTCAAGTCCACCCAGGCCCACCAATCTTTTCAATCAATTAGCGACGGTCGGTTTTTCTTGATTGGTTGACTGTGCCCAATTTTGTGCCACACCAGGGCCAGAAACAGCCTTTGCGATGGCATCCAGGGCTGCCCGCTTCGCCTCCATCCGAATATGCTAGTAGTGCTCAATCATCTTGCCTGGATTTTCTGTCCGCATCGGAGAGGAAAATCACCACTGCATTGGGATGCGAATGCATCGCCGACTTCTCATTCGGCCCGTAATGAACCCGCAACACTCGTACCTGCTCATTCTCGAACACCACTGTGTGGTGCTGCGGGTCAACCTTCACCGGGTCCTGCGCCATTGCCGCTGACGCCGCCAAACATGCGACCGCTGACACAAGTAACATTCGATGCATCGTGTTTCTGCATTTTTTCAAGGCTGAGCCGAAGGAATGAATGCCACACTATCCTCGCTCTGCTCACCCTGTCACATTTCTTGTGTCATGTTCAACATCACGATCAGCGCACCATGTCCACATCGTCCAGTAATAGGCGGTAATGCGGACACGATGAGCACGATAGACGCTAGTTGTAATAAGGCTTGCGGTGTGAAATAGCAATCAGGTTAGTGCTTCAATAAAATGGGCAAGGAGGAAGCATGGCCAACCCGTTGTTTGCGAAGAAATCACTAGAGAGGTTGATTGCCGAAGCGAAGGGAAGTGGCGAACATAGCTTGAAGAAGACCCTTGGGCCGTTTGAATTGACGGCTTTGGGAGTGGGCGCCGTCATTGGAGCGGGAATCTTTGTGTTTGCGGGGCTCGGCGCGCACTATGCTGGGCCTGGTTTGATGCTTTCCTTTGTGCTGTCCGGGTTAGGCTGCGCCTTTGCGGCACTTTGCTACGCTGAATTCGCGGCCATGATTCCGCTGGCTGGAAGCGCCTATACCTACGCATACGCGACGCTGGGAGAACTGTTTGCCTGGATTATCGGCTGGGACCTGACCCTCGAATACGGCATGGCAGCATCCACAGTCTGTTCGGGATGGTCAAACCACTTCATAGAGTTTCTCAACATTTTCCATATCAAGTTGCCATTGTGGTTGGCGTACGACCACTGGACAGCACTGAACACCGCAGAAAAGATGGTTGCTCGAGAGATGGCAAAGGCTGCTGACCCATCGCTGGTCCCGGGAACACCGGCCTTTCTAGACAAAGTGAATGCGACACTCAGCGGGCAGTCCCCTGAGCTCTTGCAGAGGGCGCACGAATTCGTCAACGCGCCGCATATCTTCGGTGTGGAGATTGGCTTTAACCTTCCAGCCCTCCTCGTGGCACTGGCGATAACAGCCATACTGGCGACTGGAATCAAAGAAAGCGCGCGCTTCAACACTGCCATGGTTGTCATTAAGGTTGGCGTCGTGCTCTTCGTGATCGCGATAGGCGTGCGTTACATCAATACCGCCAACTGGGGAAGCGATTGGCATTCCTTCGCGCCCATGGGATTCAGCGGAATTGGCGCCGGGGCGGCGTACATCTTCTTCGCCTACATTGGGTTCGATGCTGTCTCGACTACGGCGCAAGAGGCCAAAAATCCGCAGCGAGACTTGCCCATTGGGATCATCGTGTCGCTGCTAGTTTGCGCAGTGCTCTATGTTGCCGTTGCCGGTGTGCTCACCGGAATGGTTCACTGGCAGGACATCAATATCGAAGCACCCGTCGCCCGCGCATTTCTCGACCGCGGCCTATTTGCGGCTTCGCACATCATCACAATCGGCGCTCTCGCCGGGTTGACGAGCGTCATGCTAGTCATGGTGCTAGGCCAAACCCGCGTGCTCTATTCGATGGCCAGTGATGGATTGTTGCCGCGCAAGTTTTTTGCGGATGTGCACCCGAAATTCCGAACCCCGTTCAAAAACACCATCCTGGTGGGCTTGTTGACAGCGATCGTTGGCAGCGTGACCCCAATTGAGGACATCGGCAAGATGGTGAATATCGGAACACTGCTAGCGTTCGTGATTGTGTGTGTGGCTGTGATGGTCTTACGGAGCACGAATCCGAATCAACCTCGCCCGTTTCGGACCCCGTTGGTCCCTGTGGTCCCGATCCTTGGGATCGCGTTTAACGGCTACATGATGTACAAGCTTGGATGGGTCAATTGGCTCCGCCTGATAGCTTGGCTGGCGATTGGCGTTGTCGTGTACTTTTCCTATGGCCGATATCACAGCCGAGTTCGCAATCCGAAATTTCTAGAAGAGTAACAAAAAACAGGATCGAAACTGCGGTTATCGCAACCACCCGTCACCTTGCGAGCCGAAATTCTGTCCTACTCACGCGCACGCGGCCTATTCGCCAGAATATCACTGGAAGGCTCCACGCTGCGTCCAGACAACGACGCTAACAAGAAGCTCTACGGCAAGGAAATAAGCGCGAAGGACATCGTTTTCAACAAGGCGGTTCCTGCTCCTGCGAGCGCCAAGCTTCTACTTGCAACGTTACAGAAGGCCTCTCCGGTAAACAAGAGCAAGTAAGGACGCACGTTATGGTCTCGCTGCTGATGTCCTGTTTCTCCATCGCACATTCTTACGATCGCGTTTTGAGGCGCTGGCGCATTACTATCTGATGGCTTTTTTCGTGGTCAGCTTCACGCGACACGCAATAACGAAACCTTTTTTCTACACTCCGCTTGTCCTTGTCGCTGTCACCGCGATTGGGGTGAGGATTGCGGTCGCTATCCGTTCGAGAAAGGGGCAAGTCTTTACGGCGAGCGCAGGATAGCCGGCAATGTCGTGTTCAACATCACTATCAGCGCACCACGTCCACATCGACCGCCAATTGAGGTGGCGCCTACGACTCCTCGATAACTAATCTGAATGAATTTTCTATCGGTGGAAAATGTCGCGGCGGATATCCGGCCAGAATTCCTTCAATATATTGGCGACGCCGTCGATGCCGACCTGTGTCGCCCATTTCGACATCGTATTCCCTGCTGTGCGCTCGACCTGAGGATAATACGCGTTCGAAAGCGCCGCTCCAGCTCCATTGCCGACAATCTCTGAATAATTGAAACTCTTCCCGCCAGAATCGGTCTTCGTCACTACGAGCCGGCTAAGCGCGTATCCCGTCCGGAGAACGAATCCGCCGTTCCCCAGCGTGTAATAGCGCGGATCCTCGTGCGTCAGAGTGGGAACGATCGCCTCTGTGAAATAGTTCCCCACGGTTTGGTCCGCGAAGGAATGCCAGTAATAGCGCCCATAGCCGGCGGCGCCTTGATGAAATTCGGGGTATTGGACCGTAGCCATGGAATATCCCGCCACCATCCCTGCAACGATAAACGCCGAGTAATCTAAACTGTCCTGAGTGGCAAGCACGAATTTGTCCTTCACGGAAAGCGGCGGGAGCTGGCAATCGGCGCTCACAGAGCGGTAATTCGGAATGATCCAGAAGATTCGCTTGGTTTGTTGACCTTCGGAATCGTCAACCGACACTTCTTTTTTCGCGGTTGTGGGCGTAGAAGCGGATGGCGTGGCGGTGCTGGTCGTCGCTGAATCGGGCTGGGAAGTAGACGCGCTTGTTGCTCTAGCGGATGGGCTCACCTGACCGGGGGACGTGTTCGGATTCTTGGCATTGAGGCAATTTTGGGCTGACGCGCCCGCGGTGCACCCCAATGCCAATAAAATTGCAGAAACAATTCTGCCCGCGGAAAAAATCCGTGCCCTCAGCATTCTGCTCACTCTTCTTGCCTTTCGGCTGGCGGCTTTCATCATAAATTAAAAAAACCGTTTGTGTGCCCTATTTTGTGCCCCACCTAGGTAGGAAACGGTCGCAGATGGTAGCAGAAGGCCAATCGACCGAAAAGCCTTTACAGGCGCGGAAATCAACGCGGTAGCAATCAGTCATACTTGATGTGCAGCGGTCCGTTGACAACTGATAAGGGTGAGGTCGGTGGTTCAAGTCCACCCAGGCCCATTAGCTGATCTTAATTCCGTGGCCTCTACAGTTTGTTGAGCCCGTCGAGCGCCGCTACCTTGTATGCTTCAGCGAGCGTCGGGTAATTAAACACAGTATCGCGGAAATATTCGATCGAACCGCCATACGCGAGCACCGCCTGCCCGATGTGAATAATTTCCGTGGCGCGCTGCCCGATGGCGTGCACTCCCAGCAGCTTCCGCGTGTTGCGATCAAATAATAGCTTCAGCATCCCGCTCTCATCGCCCAGCATCATGCTCTTCGCCAGCTCTTTGTATTTCGCCATGCCCACTTCATAGGGCACCTTCGCCGCCGTCAGCTTCTCCTCGGTTTGACCGACCATCGAAATTTCCGGAATCGTGTAAATGCCGTACGGAAACAACGCCGACATATTTTGCGAAGGCGCGCCGAACATATGGCAACTTGCGAGCCGCCCCTGCTCCATCGAAGTGCTGGCCAGAGCCGGAAATCCGATCACATCGCCCGCGGCATAAATATGCGGCACAGCCGTCTGGTATTCCGCGTTCACAATCACTTTTCCTCGCGAGTCAGGCTGCAGTCCCGCCGCTTCAAGGGCCAGTTGGTCGCCGTTCGCCTGCCGACCCACCGCGTAGAGCAACGCATTGGCCTGCACTTTCTTGCCGCTCTCGAGTTCCGCAAACACGCGATCGCGCTGCTCGTCGAAGCCCACGCGCGTCACCTTGTCTCCCAGCCGGAAGGTCGTGTTCATTTGCCGCAAGTGGTAGGCAAGCGCTTCGATTATTTCCCGGTCCACAAAATCCAGCAGCTGCGGCCGCTGGTCGATCACCGTCACCTCCACGCCCATCGCCGCCATGAACGACGTATATTCCAGGCCCACGACGCCCGCGCCCACCACAATCAATTCGCGCGGCAGCCCTTGCAATGCGTTGATCTGATCCGTGTCAAATACGCGCTTGCCGTCAAACGGAATATCGTTGTTACCCGCCGGCCGCGTTCCGCACGCAATCAACACGTGCTCGCCTCGAATCACGGTCTTGTCGCTCTCTCCGCGAATTTCGATTGTGTGCGGGTCAACGAATTGCGCCAACCCTTGGTAAATGGCGATTCCGTTTCGTTTCAATTGCGCGCGGACCACATCGGTCTCACGCACCACTACGCTTTGCACGCGAAACGCGAGGTCCTTCACCGAAATATCGCCGTTTCCGCGATACGCATTGCCGTAAAACGATTTCACCGCCGATCCCGTAAGCTGAAAAATCGCCTCGCGCACGCTCTTGCTCGGAATCGTGCCGGTGTGGACGCATACTCCGCCCATCATCACCGTCCGGTCGATCACCGCCACACGCTTGCGCAGTTTTGCCGCACAGATCGCGCCCTTTTGCCCGGCCGGGCCGCTTCCAATCACCACCAGGTCGAAGTCTTGGTCACCCATAGGAGTCGTTTTACTTTATCTCCGAATAAAATTACGCACAACGGTGGACGCTCGGTGCGTGCGGCGCACAAATCTCGAGAAATACAGCCTCTTCGGAAGGGGTGGGCGAGGCGCGCCCGGATGAAATTCTCCTACGCATATCTTACAGAATTGTGAACGCACAGCGGCCGGAAAAAATGAAGGCCGAGTCATACCGGGCAGTATCGAACCCCTGCCGATTCGCACTGCGCGAAACGACACAAAGCCACATGGACATGAATGGAATCAGGTTTCGCGGCAGCCGGCTATTTGACATTCGCGTCCGGTTGCAGCACTCCAAACACATTTCCTTCCGTATCCGTGCAATATGCCAGATGACCCACACCGGGAATTGGCATCTTTGCCACCGCTACCTTGCCGCCGCTTTTTGTAATGGCCGCCACCGCATCGTCCACTGACGCAACACTCACGGTGTTACACGTCCCTGCGCCCGGATGCTGCCGCCGCAAAATGCCTCCGTTGATGCCAGGCTCGCCGTCGGCCCCAGTCGTCACCAGCCAGTAGTCCTGCGGCCCCGGCCATTTTTGAACCTGCCATCCAAAAGCTTTCTTATAGAATTCAACGGCACGTTCCGGATTGTCTGCCGGAAGTTCAAAATGAACGATGCGATTCATGCGAGATTCTCCTTTTGACTCTTATTTTGATCCCAAGGGCACGATTCGGAATGGATGAGGACCGGCGCTAAGCTTTCGCCATTGCGTCTGCGGAGCCGCCATATTTCTGCGTGGCATAGCCAACAATTAACCCCACCAGCCCGCCCGGCAACATAATCTCGAAGTAATATTTTCCCTGTGCATGTGCCACGAAGAACGCCAGGAGCAACCCCACTCCGAGTCCAAACAGAATGCCAAGCGCCAGTGAATGCACTTTCCTCGCGAAAAAGCCGATCAAAATTCCCGCGATGATCCCCTTGATCGTCGAGCCGACCACAATAGCGATAAGCTCCGCACGCGCTTCCGGTGTAAACCAGGCCGTCAGTCCGTCGAAAATTCCCAGCACACCGCCGAGGATCAATCCAAACACCACTTTGTTCATCGCAGGCCTCCTGGGCAGCCTTACGCCCGCCCCCTCATCCTTCTTTTAAACGCGCAGCCCAATTCCTTTAGCGCCGCAGCCACAAAAGCAGCAAAGCGCGCACGATCGAATATGCCAGAACCAGCCCGATGGCTACCCGATAACGGGTCGCCCAGCGGCCCACCTTTTGCAATACTTTCTCGGGATAAGCCGAAACCGGCGAACCGTCTAGATATCGCGCAATATCGCCGGCAAGGTCGCTCACCGACGCATAACGTTGAGCACGATCTTCCGCCATCGCTTTTTGCGATATCGCGGCGACGGCTTTCGGAACAGATCCGTGCGCTGCACCTGGCGCGCTCTCATTGTTTAATTGACCCCTCCCAGACGCCGGCTGCCTAACGCTCAGAAGGAACCGCAGAATTGCACCCAAAGAATAAATGTCGGCGCGTTCGTCCAAGTCAGCGGTTTCGCCTCGCGCCTGTTCCGGCGCCATATATCCCGCCGTGCCTAGCACCGTTCCATGCTCGGTTTTCAATGGCTCCGTTTCTGCCGGTTCACTTTGCGAAGTCCCAATAGGATTCTCAGCGTGATCTTCGCGCCGCGCCGGCTCGTCGCGCAAAATCTTTGCCACGCCCCAATCCATCACCAGCACTTCGCCGAAGGGCCCCACCATGATGTTCTCCGGCTTCAAATCACGATGCAGAATTCCGCGCGCATGAGCGAAAGCCACTCCCTCGCAGATGCGTTGAAATATCCGCAGACGCTCCGGAAGTGCCTTGATTCGCATCGCCAGTATGTCCAGTCGCTCACCTTCCACGAACTTCATCGCATAGAATACGCGGCCATCAGCCAGCGTTCCCGCGTCATGCACCGGCACGATTCCGGGATGCTCGAGCCGTCCTAGAATCTGCGCCTCGCGCAAAAGACGCGGGCTCAAATCCGCCCGCAGTTCCGGCAAATCGAGGATCTTCAACGCGACCCGGCGCCGGAGCACGGAATCCTCGGCCAGGTAAACCGTCCCCATCCCGCCGCCCCCCACGCGCTCGATTAACCGGTAACGCGTTCCGGTCAGATCAGGCAGCGCGCTCGCCTTCTGCAGCCGCGCGATCGCTTCATCGGAAAGCCAGTTCATTCGGCAACCACCCCCAACAAAGCACGCGCTTCGCGGCGGAATTCGTCTTCCGATGCCGTCATTTCGCGAAGACAATCGAGGGCAATGCGCCGGAATTCGCGCCGCGCAAACGCTAGATAGTTCGTCACGTCCGTCGGCGCAATTTGGAACTTCCTGGCCAGTTCGGCGTAGCTTGCTCGGGCGTCGTCGCTTTCCAGGTCATAAGTTTCAAACAACCTGAAATGGATCTGCTTCCCGCGGCTCTCGCATTCGCTGCGCAGCTTGTCCACCGCGATTCCGAAGAGGCTGCGGATGAACTCTTTCTCAAGGAAGTCGTCCACTGATTCGTGCGAAGCGGCGAGATACGGATGAAAGTCCGCTCGTTGAAGTTCATTCTCCGCCGCGTCGAAATCGAGTGCCACATGCGCTACTCCGCCGCCTCGTTTCAACCTTCTCGCTGCTTTTGCTTCGTTGGCCACAAAGTGGTCCGCGCAGATGCGCAAGAAAGTTCTTAAGCGCGCTTTCGACGGGTCGAAATCCTCCAGATATTCCTTCTCGAGCAGCTTCGCAAAGAAATCCTGCGTCAGATCCTTCGCGTCTTCGCTCGATTTGCTCCAGCGGACGCGTACATACTTGTAGATCGGTTTCCAGTACGCGGCGGCAATCGCTTCCAGTGCGCGCGAGCGCTCCTCCGGATCGCTGCTGCGCGCGGCCAGCACCGCGGACCAACGCGTCGCGGGAAATCTTCCGCTCGCTCCACCGATGTTTGTATCTTGTGTCATACGAGCGTCGCTGGCCCGTGACCGAGGCTAAGCCAGTGCAATCATATCGATTTCCACGCAAAAATCGCGCGGCAGGCGAGCCGCCTCGATCGTCGTTCGCGCAGGCGGGTTCGCCGGAAAATAGCGCGCATAAACTCGATACATCGCCTCGAAATCGTTCATATCCTTCAAAAACACGCCCACGCGCACCGCGCGCTCCAGCGACGAGCCCGCCGCCTCCACGATTGCCTTGAGATTTTCGAGACAGCGCGCCGTCTGTTCGGCCACTCCGCCTTCCACAATCTTCCCTGTGGCGGGATCGCCCGCGCCCTGCCCCGAAATAAAAATAAATCCGTTGGCTTTGATGGCCTGCGAGTAAGGGCCGATCGCTTTCGGTCCTTTGTCGGTGGAAATTACTTCTCTCACGCTCCCTCCTGGTTGAACCGGTCGAGTGAATTGCAGAACTCTTGGATGGTTAAGGACGCGATTCGTTAGCGGGTTGATATTTCACGACGAAATCCTTCGGGATGCCCCGTTCATAGAGCCACGTCCGGAAAAATTCCGCCAAGTCCTTTCCGCTTGCCTGTTCGATTGCAGAACGGATTTCGTTGTAGCCCACCTGCTGGCCACGCAACAAGCTGACCATCCGTTTCAGCCCCGCGCGCACGGGCGCCTCCCCGCATTTGTCTTCGAGCGCGATGAAAAACAGAGGCGCTTTCGCCAGGCTAATTTCGCGCTGTTCGGGTGGATCGGTAAGCTTCGCGGTACCAAGCGGAATCTCAACTGCTTTCTTCGAGGCTGCTGCCTCATACGCGCGCAAATATTCCACGATGCGCTCGCGGCGGCCGGTTTCGCCTCTGTTCGCCTCGTCCATCACAATTGTCGCGTATTCGGGAAGCCCCTCGCCGAGTCCCAGAGCAGCAAACGGCGCCGGATAAATCTGCTGCCCGAACCAATTGCGCGCGATGGCGTGAGTCACTTTGCCGAGAAATTCCTCGTTGTTAGTTCCCAGCGCCAGCGTCGCGCTGCTGACCAGCGCTCCACCGGGAAAAGCCGAGGCGGCCGGACCCGTCTCGCCGGTCAAATGATTGCGCAGATCAGGCGACTCAACTACATGTGGACCCTTGATATTCTTGTCGAGCGGGCCAAAATCATTTTGCATCACGTTCCATGCCGATTCGATTCGTTGGAAGCTTGTGATGGTGTCGCCCTTCATCGGCTCGAGCGTCCAGAACACAACTGAGCCATTTCCACTTCGCGACGAAGACGCTTCCACGTACTGCCCGCCCACCGCGAACGGCGCGAGGTCTTTGATGCGCACCATGTATCGAGTCTCCATCGCATCGCCCAGCTTTTTCCCGCCAACCTTCGTGCCTCGCGAAAGCAGTAGAAAATTGGCAGGCGTCCGAATCGTGACGAGCGTCTTGTCGGGACGCTTCGGAAACGGCGACAGCGCGTGATCGGGGGGCTGCAGCACCGCGAACCAACCATTAAACCCGAGGCTGAAAGTTTTTGGGCTCAGCGCGATTTGAGAGCCCGAATCGTTCGGCGAGCGCAGCACATTTTCGATCAGCAGTTCTCGTCTCTGCTTCTGCTCCCACGCGGATTCGAGTGGAATGCGGAGAGTGTGCGGATGATCGTATTGAAGCTCCGTCGGCAATGGGACAGCAGTCACTTCATGTCCGTTCACCTCGACACGCAGATCATTCATGCCAAACGTTTTTTCCACCGGCAGCACCACGTCAATGAAATTCAGTTTCGTGGTGCCGGAATTTACCAGGGTGAACTGGCCGCGAATCTTCAGCTCCGGCGGCGCCCCGGAAACAAATTGTATTGCGCGAGACTCTTTGCTGATGGCGTATCCGGGAGCGAGCGGCACCGTGCAAGCGGCGCTTGAAATCACAATTGTAATGGCGGCGAGTGGCGCGAAGCGCGAATGGAATCCGGCGCGGGACAAGATGAGTGATTCTAACGGGCGGATGCCGTTTGGAGAAGTCCGAAACGCGATGCGCACGAGAGGCTAGGTTCCGGCGAACTTGCGGAGAATTTCCTTATCGGTGGCACGGTGGCGGCGCATGGCAAGAATTTGATCCACGGCGGAATCGGGTATGCCGCGCTGTTCCAGCTCGAGAAGCGTGGATTCACGCAGGCCCGCATTTTTCAGCTTTCCGAGCGAGAGGCCCGAAAGCGACGGCGTGCCCGCCGCTTGATGCTTCGCCGTTTCGAGAATGATTGCGTCGGAAAGACCGGCGAGCCGCATGGCCTGCAACTCGCCCGCGCCGAGCCCGAGCTGATCCATTCGCGCCAGCTCCAGAATTGTGGCTTCGCGAGCGCCCGCTTTCTCGAGGCCTGCCACTACGTCTCCGGCTGCGAATGGCGTGCCGCGTTGATGATAAATCTCCACGATGCTTACGCACGAATCATCCGAAAATCCCGCGCTGCGCATCTTGGAAATTTCTGGAATTTCTTCGGACGTGATCTTCAGCGCCTCCAGTTTTTTGATGGATGCGTAACCGACGCCGGCGGCATCGAGAGGCTTCGTATCGAGAGGTTGGAAATGCTTGCAGCCTACGGCCATCAACGAAAGTCCGCCGGCGAGGCAAAGCAATGACAACCGCCTAGACATTGTAGACGCGCTCGATGTCAAACACTCCGGGGATGCGCTTGATGGAGGTCAGTATGCGCTCGAGTTGTTTGCGGTCGTGAACGTCGAGCGCCACTTCCATTCGTGCGTGGAGCGCTTCGCCGCCGCTTTCAAAGGTGCGGATATTCGCGCCCGTGTCGCTGATCGCGCTGGTAATGCTGGCGAGAATTCCGGGGCGGTCCTCAGTGAAAATTCGCAGGCGCACCGGGAAAGTCGCTTGCGTCGAGCCGGCCCACTCCACCGGAATGCGCCGCTCGATTTCATATAAGAGATTTTGCACGTTAGGACAGCTCTTGCTGTGCACCGCGATCCCGCGGCCGCGCGTCACGTAGCCGACGATATCGTCACCGGGAATCGGCGTGCAGCACTTCGAACGATACACCATCAAATCATCGTGGCCGCCGCGGACGACGATCGCGCCGTCGTTCATGCCCAGCATGCGCTTGACAGTGGAAACGATCTTCGGCTGCTTGTCTTCGCCGGGTTCGGCGATTGGCTGCCCCGTAGCCTTGGCGAGCACCTGCCGGGCCGACCATTTCCCGTAGCCAAGATCCGCGTAGAGATCTTCCACGCGCCCGCAGCCGTAGTCGGATGCAACGCGCTGCCAGTCCTCGTCCGAAATCTTCTTCAGCGTGATATTCGCCTGGCGCGCTTCCTTTTCCAGAAGCCTGCGGCCCACGTCGGTCGCCTGTTCGCGCTCGTGCAGATTGATCCATTGCCGTATTTTGCTGCGCGCGCGCGAAGTATGAACAAAACTCAGCCAGTCGCGCGACGGCTCATGGCCCTTCTGCGTGAGGATTTCGACCACGTCTCCATTGGCCAGCACGTGCCGCAGCGGCACCAGCGCGCCATTCACTTTCGCGCCACTGCACTGATTGCCGACTTCCGTGTGAATCGCGTACGCGAAATCAACAGGCGTGGCGCTGCGCGGCAGGACGATGACGCGCCCCTTCGGCGAGAAGGTGTAAACCTCTTCGGGATAGAGGTCCACGCGCAGCGTAGAGAGAAATTCGCTGGGCTCCTCCATCTCCTGCACCCACTCGATCAGTTGCCGCATCCAGACGATGCGCTGATCGTCGGCCTGCGAAGTGGTTCCACCTCCGCCATCCTTATATTTCCAGTGCGCGGCGACACCCTGCTCGGCGATGCGGTGCATCTCCTGCGTGCGAATCTGCACCTCGAAGGGCTGGCCTGCGTGGATCACGGTGGTGTGCAGCGACTGATACAGGTTGGGCCGCGGCATCGCGATGTAATCCTTAAAGCGCCCGGGAACCGGCGGCCAGATCTGGTGAATCACTCCCAGCGCCGCGTAGCAATTCTTCACCGTGTCGGTGATCACGCGCAGCGCAAGCAAGTCAAATACCTGGTCGAGAGTGCGTTGTTGCTTCTGAATTTTCAGGTGCAGGGAGTACATGCGCTTGATGCGCGCCTGCACTTCGGCGGGAATGCCGTTTTCGATCATCTTGCTGCGGACGGCGTCCTGCACTTCGTGCAAAAACTTGTCGAAAACTTTTTGCTTCGTGCTGATTTTCTTCTGAATATCGAGAAACGATTCCGGCTCTAGGTAACGGAAGGCCAGATCTTCGAGCTCGCCGCGAATCAAGCCCATGCCCAGCCGATTGGCCACCGGCGCGTAGATATCGAGCGTTTCGCGTGAAATGCGCTGCTGCTTTTCCGAGTCGAGGAACTGCAGCGTACGCATGTTGTGCAGCCGGTCGGCCAGTTTGATCATCACCACGCGCACGTCGTTCACCATCGCGAGCAGCATCTTGCGCACGTTCTCGGCCTGCCGCGCTTCCGGCGCGCCAAGGTCGAGCCGGCTGATTTTCGTGGCGCCTTCCACCAGACGCGCTACGTCCGCCCCAAACAGTTCATCAATCTGCGAGAGTGGGATTTTAGTGTCTTCGACCACGTCGTGCAGCAGCGCGGCGCACAGCGCGGTCACGTCCAGCCGCATATCCGCCAGCAGGTGGGCCACCTCCACCGGATGCGACAGAAATGGCTCGCCCGAGAGACGCGTTTGCGTCTTGTGCTGCTCGGCGGCGAAATCGAAGGCGCGGCGGAGAAGTTCCAGGTCGTCGCCCGGGCGATTGCGGCGCACCTTGTCCATCAGCTCGACAAAGCGCAGGTCAACAGCACGCCGTGCGGCTGGCGAAATCGACGATTTCGGGGCGGGATCCATAGTCTGTTGCCCGATCAATCTCCGGTTAATCTGGAGGCTATTTTAATCGAGTCGCTCCGTTCGAGAGGCGGATTTGTAGCAGTGTTCCGTACTAGCACTGCGCGGCGGCGTGCCGAATGCATCTGGTGCGAAAACCTCGTTTTGTTACGATTAGAAATTCGCGGCGCGGCGCTGAGTAAGAGTCGCTTCCCACTGCCGCGTCCAGCCAGCGTTCGTGATACCTCCATGGTGACGGTAACATAGGTATAACGCACCTTTCAAGGACTGGCACTTTCGCATCTTCCGGCGAATCGAGAATCGCAGGAAGAGCGAACGCGCCGTCCCTCAGGTCAATTCCGGGGTATGCCAGAATGGGATCTGGGCTACCACCTCTGGAGAGACGCACGTATAGGGTCCGCTTTGCCCTCGCCAGGAGGTAAGATCCCTACGACGAAACGCGACACTCATCCCACACGACGAAGGAGCCCACCATGAGCAGCAAGCCAATCCGTATCAATGACTCAGCCAGCGACGCGGGCGTCGCAAGAGCGGCGATGAAGTTGGAAGTGATCGTCATCCCTGTCTCGGATGTTGATCGCGCCAAAGAGTTTTACCAAAGACTCGGGTGGCGGCTCGACGCCGACTTCGAAAGCGGCAAAGACTACAGCGTGATCCAATTCACGCCGCCGGGTTCGGGATGTTCGATCATCTTCGGCAAGAACGTCACGCCGGCGGCGCCAGGTTCCGCGCAGGGTTTGTACCTGATCGTCTCCGACGTACAGTCTGCCCGCAAAGAACTGCTCGATCGCGGCGTCGAGATTAGCGAAGTATTCCACGACGAGGCTGGGGTGCACACCGGTACGGACGAGCCTTATATCTTTGGAAGCGCCCGGTCCAGCGGCCCGGATGCCGCGCATCGCAGCTACCAGTCCTTCGCGTCGTTCCATGATCCAGACGGCAACGGCTGGCTGTTTCAGGAAATCACGACACGGTTGCCCGGCCGTTTAGACCCAGCCGCCACCACGTTCTCCTCGGCGAACGATCTGGCGAATGCGATGAGGCGCGCCTCGGCCGCGCATGGGGAGCACGAAAAACGCATCGGCAAAGCCGATCCAAACTGGCCGGACTGGTATGCCGAATACATGAGGCGCGAGCAATCCGGCAAAGAACTGCCTCGGTAAGACCGAAAAAACGTTGCGACTGTGCCTAGATTCGCTCGCAATTCACTCATTGACGTTTGTCGATGAATAGAGTAGGCTCCCATACAGCACGAATCGAGGGCACTGACGCAATGGCGCGGAAGACAAAATGCGCGACTGATTGTGCGAGCGGCAGCGAGGAGTGCTGTAGGACCGACGCAGGCCCGAAGCTTAGCGGCGGGCGGGCGCGAGAGTATGCGGGATGGTTTAAAGCCCTGGCCGATCCGACGCGCATCCGGATTCTGAATCTGCTGGCCGCGAATCGTGGCGCGGTGTGCGTCTGCGACATCGTGAAGCATTTCCCGATCGGACAGCCGACAATTTCCCATCATTTGAAGATCTTGCGGGATACGCGCTTCGTTCGCTCGGAGCGACGTGGAACATTCATGTACTACCGCGCGAACCGGAACTGCCTGGGCGAATTTCCCAACGCAGCCCGGCTCATCATGGACGTGTAACTAACAAGGAGGCCGATTGCGACGAAGCAGCGCGGCCAACATCGAATATCGTCAATCTTAGATGAATAGGAGAACGGAATGGCAAATGAAAACATCAAGGACGTGGTAAAAACGAAATACGGAGAAGCCGCACGGCGAGTGGCGGCAGCGGACAAGATCAGTTGCGGATGCGCAACGGGCGCGATTCCGTGCTGCGATCCGATCTCGTCGGACCTATATGCAGCGGACGACGTGGCGGAATTGCCGAAAGACGCTGTCGCCGCCTTCCTCGGATGCGGAAATCCCACGGCACTGGCGCAGCTGGATGCGGGAGACACTGTGCTCGATCTGGGATCGGGCGGCGGAATCGATGTGCTGCTCTCGGCGAAACACGTGGGCGCAACGGGAAAAGCCTACGGTCTGGACATGACGGACGAGATGCTGGCCCTAGCGCGGGAGAACCAGCGCAAGGCGGGCGCCCGGAACGTGGAATTTCTGAAAGGCGAGATCGAGAACATCCCGCTTCCGGAAAATTCGGTGGATGTGGTGATTTCAAATTGCGTGATCAATTTATCGGGCGACAAAGACCGCGTGTTGCGCGAGGCTTTCCGCGTGCTTCGGCCGGACGGCGATTTGCGGTTTCCGATGTGGTGGTGCGGGGGCTCGTGCCTGCGGAAATTCGACGAAGCGTGGAGTTGTGGGTAGGTTGCGTGGCCGGCGCGCTCGAAGAATCGGAATACCGGACGAAACTTGCCGCGGCGGGATTTGAAAATATCGAAATCGAGCCCACGCGCTTCTACACCGTGGCGGATGCGCGCCAGTTCCTTGCGGCACAGGGCATGGATGTGGATGCCATCGCGCCGTACGTGGAGGGCAAGTTCGCGAGCGCATTCATTCGAGCAAAAAAACCGGCGACCGCAAAAAGCGGATAGGAACAAGCGGGCTGCGGGTCGTCCTGTCGCGCAACGAAGGAATGATTGAGATGGCCGGACATTACAACGTGCTTTTTCTCTGTACCGGAAATCGGGCGCGCTCGATCCTGGCGGAAGGAATTTTGAACCACAAAGCAAATCCGCAGTTCACGGCGTACAGTGCGGGAAGCCATCCGCACGGTGTTGTCCATCCTTTCGCCCTGCAGCAGCTGCAGAAAGCGGGAATTTCAATGGAAGGATTTCGCAGCAAGAGCTGGGATGAATTTGCAGCTGCGGGAGCGCCAAAAATGGACTTTGTGTTTACTCTTTGTGATTCGGCCGCAAAGGAAACCTGCCCGTTGTGGCCGGGGCAGCCGAACACGGCGCACTGGGGAATTCCCGATCCGGGGAACGCCGGCGATGACCAAGCGATGCTGGAGCGGGCGTTTCGCGATGCGTTTGTGACACTCGACCGCCGGATCGGATTGTTCCTCAGTTTGCCGCTTACCAGCCTCGACAAACTGTCGATCAAGAGGGAAATCGATCGGATCGGGCAGCAATGAAAGCGCCGTTAGCAGCGGCGGCTGGCGGCGGAATTTCCTGAAACTAGATTTCTCGAAACGGCTCGTGCTATTTCGCGGCCGGTGCTACAGCCGGCGACGAAGATGACGTGACGTCGAACACATAGCGGACCGTGATCAGCCCCGTGTGAGAATTGTCGAGGCGGACGCTCTCGCTGAGTTGCTTGCCGTCGGGTCTGAGTTCGTAGGTGCGCGTGATTCTGCCGCCGTGCGGGCCTTTCTCCTCGGAGACGAGGCTGGCTCCTTGCCAGTGCGCGGACGATTCGCGATAGCTGTCGTCTTTGGATTTCTGCGGGTGGCGGTTGTCGGTCAAGTAGATGCGTTTGCGGCCTTGATCGTCGGTGACGTCCACTTCGTTTTCCTTCTGGACGAAGCTGAGCGATGTGGCCGGCTCAATCAGATCCTGAAGCTGCTGGCGATCTTCGTAATTGGTCGGATCCCCACCCCCGCGGCGCCCGTAGGGACCATTGCCGCCGCCATTGCCCGGATACGGCGAACCACCACCGGGATAGGGAGAATTGGTGGGCCGCCCGTAAGGACCATTGCCCCCGCCATTGCCCGGGTAAGGGCTGTTCCCGACGCTGCCTGCATTCGGATTCTTATTGCCGCTGCTGCGATTGCGCGCCTCCTCGATTTTTTCGTGGACGTCATCACTTTCGCCGGGATTAATTCTCCAGGAGCCGACCAGATTCTCTTTTTTCTGTGGCGGATATTGTTTAACCGGCGGAGGAGGCGGCCCGGAAGAGCCATCGGACGATTGCGAGTCGGCGGCCGGAGGGTGAATCGGGCCGGGCGCGGCTTGGGCGTGAAGAGACGCGGGCGTTGCGATGCAAGCGCCGGCCAACAGTCCGGCTGCGATTAGTGTCCTGGTGGCGATCTGCTTCATTCGTTCCTCTGGATATTCCTGTTCATGAGCTGGACGAAACCAGTTAGAGGGATGCTGCCGGAAGGAGAAAAGATGTAAGAGGCTTGGCGCCAGCCAAGCCATCGGGTGGGCGGCTTAGCGATTCGCATTCGAATACTTCTCCGCGCCTTTCTCGACGGGATACCCTTTTTCCACCCAATCGGTTGCGAAGTCGTGCGGAAGCAGCAGCACGCGCAGATTCGTGAATCCCATATCGTGAAGCGCGTTGAGAGCGGGGCGAACGTTCGGGCAGCGATCGAGCGGACAGCAGCCGCAGTAAATCACGACGTTTGTGTTGCGCGGAATGCCCTGCGCCCATCGTTTCAAGTCGGCAAGTCCCTGCACGGACTGCCCGGCGCCATGAAACGCAGAACCCGGCACATGGGCGCCCATGTAGAGCGGGCGAAAACCGACGCAAACAACCACAGGTTTGGCGCCTCCCTTTGCTTCGCCGGGTTCACCTTTCGATAAGCCGAGTTCATTGATGAGATCGGAGGGCTCAATCGTTTGCGATGCGGACCAGGGATCGGATGCAACCGGCGACGCTGCAATCATCGCTGGAATCAGCGATTGACCGGCTCCTGTGAGAGGTACAGAGACATATCCCGCGCCGAGAATCATCGCTGCGAGCAACAGGGCAAGGCCCATTGAGCTCTCAATCGTGCTCCCCTTCCGCCCGGCATCCACCTGCCCCTGTGCCGCAAAAAATACGGCGGGCTTTTGGAGCCCGCCGTTTAGTTTATCCAATTGAACCTGAGGACCCGAAAACCAAAAGCCGCTAAGTAGTCGGAGGAGCGGTCATTTTCTTCTGCTTGATGGCTTTCACCTTGTCCACCAGATCGTCCGCCAGTTTCAGATCGTTGTTGCGAGCATCCGCAGTGGTCTCCATGTCCGCTTTCTGACGATAGAGCAGGTTCAAGTAGGCCATCGCGTCGTCGTAGTCCGGGCGGCGATCCATGGCCATCTGCAAGTTCTTGATGCCTTCGTCCACAATCGTCCCATATTTCTGCTGGAACTGGGTGGCGAGTGGCGCGGGCATCGGATCAGTGTCCTTGATCTGCTTTTTTGCGGTCTTGTTGTACTCCTCGCGAATATCTTTATTGCCGCGGTAGGCCAGCGACCAATCAATCACGCCGATCCAGTAATAAGGCTCTGGATCCTGTGGCTTCAGAGCGATGTGGCGCTCGTGGTATGTCTTCGACTCTTCCAGTTTCTTGGCATCGAAGGGCGTGCCGCCCATGTTGTAGATGATCGAGCCGATGCCGTCGATGGCAGAGAGATTGTTGGCATCCTTATCCAGCACCTGCCGGAACTCGGTGATGGCCTGCTGGCCCATGCGGATGTTGTCGTCCGAAGGCGCGCCTGGAATGTACTGGTTTGCGTAGGCGGTGGCCAGGTAGAGGCGGGCGTTCGTCAGGTTGGGATCGAGATCCTTGGCCTGTTTGAAGTCTTCGACGGCGAGATCGAACTGGCCGCCCTTGAAAGCCTGGACGCCCTTGTTCAGCTTGTCGCGGGCGCGAAGCTTATCGCAACCAACCGCTGAAAAGAGGGTGGCGATAACGACGGCCAAAAAAATCCCTGCGTGGAGCTTCTGCTGCATCCCTATCTCCTTGACGAGGCTGCGCCGGGCAAAGAAATCGTAGCCCGGCGTTCACGAGGAAACGAACTACTGGCCCGCTTCCACCTTGGCGGTGATGAGCCCGACTTTCTCGATGCCGGAGCCACGCATGATGTCGATGGCGCGAGCGACCTGGGCAAATTCCACCGCGTCGTCGCCCTTCACGAACGCCACCTTTTCAGCGCGCTGCTTGAAAATATCTTCCAAGCGCGGACCAAGCTCATCCCAGGACGTCTTGTCTTGGTTGATCATCACGTCTCCGCCGGCCGTCACCTGCACGACGATCGTTTTCGCCAACAGCGCCGGATCTTCGTGAGCATTCGGCGGCGCCGGCTGAGGAACGAGAGCGTCGAGACCGTGCGGAGTAGTAGGCGTGATCACCATGAAGATGATGATGAGCACGAGAAGAACGTCGATCAGCGGCACGACGTTCGGCTCTGACAACGCCCCTTTGGAACCACCAACTGCCATCCCCATAAGAAACTCCTTAGACGCTCTAGCAGCTAGTCCGTGCCGCCGGCCGAACCCGGTGGCGGCGGAGGAGCTGCCCCGGTTTTTTGATTTTTCTCGGTCAGCAGACCGAGGTTGTCGACGCCGGCCGAGCGAACTTCGTCGACAGCCTTCACCACATCGCCATATTTCGCGCGGGCATCGGACCGAACGAACACAGTCTTATCCAGGCGATTAGAGATTTGGTCTTTGACGGAAGTGGTGATCTCGGAGAGCGCGATCTGTTTGCTCCCCAGATACATTTTGCCGTCCCGCGTCACAGCCAAGATGATTGCGTCATCCTTGTCGGCGTTTTGCATGTCTTCGGCGTTATTCACCTTGGCCATGTCCACCGACACACCTTTCTGCAACATGGGTGTGACGACCATGAAGATGATCAGCAGCACCAGCATGATGTCCGCCATGGGAATCACGTTGGGCGCCGCCATCACCGGCGGTGCTTTGGGTTTGTAAGCCATGTGTTACTTCTTTCCGCCTCGACGAGTAATGAAGTAGTTGATCAACTCCATCGAGGAGTTGTCCATCTCCACGTCGAATGCTTCCACTTTGTTGGTGAAATAGTTGAACGTCCACACGGCCGGGACGGCTACGAGCAGACCAAGAGCGGTAGTGACGAGGGCTTCCGCGATACCGCCGGCGACCGCGGATAGACCGGTTGCCTTCGATGCCGAAATGCCTTTGAACGCGTTGATGATGCCCATCACGGTCCCGAACAATCCGACGAACGGCGCCGTCGAACCGATGGTGGCAAGACCGGAAAGGCCGCGCTTCATTTCCGCGTGAACGATGGCGACCGAGCGCTCCAGTCCGCGCTTTGCTGCTTCGATCACTTCCTCATCGCTCACTTGCGCCGATGCCGCCTGGAACTCGGAAAGACCGGTGGCAACCACCTTGGCGATGTGGCTCTTCTTGTTGCGCTCTGCAATCGAAATGGCTTCGTCGAGCTTGTTGTCCTTCAACGCACCGGCTACCTGCTGCACAAATACGCGCGACTGCTTGCGCGCCGCGCTGTACATCAGAGCACGGTCAATCATGATGCCCACCGACCACGCGGACATGATGAAGAGAATTGCAACCACGGATTTCGCCGGGAGGCCCATGTTGTGCCACATCGTCACGAGATCCCAGCCGACCTCTGGCTGCTGAAACAACATCACATTTGCCAAGAGTAACGAAAACATAGAGTAGCTCCTCCTCCATTTCTCTAACGATCGCGGCAGCCAAGATTCTGCCGGTCGGTAATTCTTTTCAAACCGGCTCCGTCCCCCCAAGCGCAGGGCTGAGCCGAGCCCTGCTTAACCGCCTAGTGTAAATACGACGGAAATCGTTGTGTCCACTTCCACCGGATCGCCGTTCAGCTGCGTGGGCTGATACCGCCATTGCTTCACAGCATCCATCGCTGACTTCATCAGTAGCGGAGGACCGGAGACATACTGAAGATCTTCCACCGAGCCGTCCTTGGCGATGACGGCGTGAAGGACTACGGTACCCGAGATGTGCGCTGTCTTCGCGATCGGCGGATACACCGGCATGACCTGCCGGACCATCTTCGCGGCTTGCACGTTGCCGCCTACGCGGATGCGCGCGGGAGTCGCCTTCGGCGGAGGCGGCATATTCGAGCCTACGCCTCCGATAATTCCGCCAAGAACGCCGCCGGCAGAACCGCCCGCAACTCCACCAGGAACGCCGCCCGTAACGCCCACGGAACCGACATCCGGCGGCAGTTCCTCTTCCTTAATCATTTCAACTTTCTTGGGGATGACGGTGGGCGCCATCATTTGCCCGTTGTGAATCAGCCGCACCACAGGCTTCACCACGCGCTGAATCACCTGCGCAGGAGGCGGGGGTGGCGGAGGCGGCGCCGGCGCTACCAGGAAAGTGGTGAGAGTTTCCTTGGGCAGCGCTTCGGTATAGATCAAGGGAATCAGGATCAGCACGCCCAGGATTGCGGCCTGGATGATCGTGGAGATCATCACCGTCCACGACGTGTTGGTCCTCTTCGGATTCGCACTGGAGACTACGAGATCGTCAAACATGACTACTACCTCCTTGCGGCTGCTGCCACGCGCTTTTCGGCTGCGGATCCGGCGCTTATGGCAGCTCCCTGACCCCGATACTTATTCCAAACCACGACGATAGGGGCTGCGATTCCGAAACTGGAGTACGTTCCTACCACAACTCCTACCACCATGGCAAAAGCGAAAGCACGGAGTACCTCCCCGCCCATGAGGTACAACACCACCACGGTCAGGAAGGTTAAGCCGCTGGTTAGAATGGTACGAGAAAGAGTTTGATTGATGGACTTATTTACGATCGCAGCGAATGGCTCGCGCCGCATCAACCGCAGGTTTTCCCGCACGCGGTCGAAAATCACGATCGTATCGTTCATCGAATAACCGACCAGGGTAAGCAATGCCGCGATCACCGTCAGCGAAATCTCGTAATGAAAAAGCGAGAAAAAGCCTAAGGTGATCAGCACGTCGTGGAAGACGGCAATTACCGCGGCAGCTCCGTAGATCCACTCAAACCTGAATGCAATATATACCAACATCCCTAGCAACGCATAGAGCGTAGCGAGCACCGCCTGGCGCCGGAGCTGGGCGCCTACTTTCGGGCCGACGATCTCCACATTTCGAATCGTGAAATTGCCCAGAGAGAAGCCGCTGCTGAGCGCATTGACCACTTGGGGCGTAACTCCGGGCGCGTTCTTCAATTGATCGAAGCTGGTTACGATCCCGCCCTGATCTCGATCGCGAGTGTCTACCAGACGTTGGGCAAGCTCTTTGTAACGATCGCCGGCATTCGTGCCGAGCGTCAGCGGGTCTTTCGTCGTGAGGTAATCCGTAAGCGCCGGCGCGGTGATGGAATTAAAATCCTTTTTATCGGAGGTATCGGTCCCAAAAGTCTTGTGCAGTACGTCGATAATTGCATTCTTGCCCGTATCGAGCGACTCATCGCCCGTGCCTTTTTGCTCAAGGCCGATCACCACGTCGCGCTGCGATGCTGAGTTCCCGATATCGCTGATGGACTGAATGGTGCTATTAGGAAGGCCGGCTGACTGCAATCCCTTTCGAATCTGATCGATCGGTGGCGCTCCGGCAAACCGCACATACACCAGCGTGCCGCCCCGGAAGTCAATTCCATACCGCAGTCCCCCATTCTTCAGAATCGAGGCCCATCCGACTGCCAGGAGAACCAACGACAGGGTAACGAAGTATTTCGCCTTCCCCATCCAGTCGACGTTTACGCCCTTAAAAAATTCCATCGAGTCCTATCCATCTTTATTGGACACCGTGTTACCGGGATTGTTCCCGGCTTGCCCTTCGGCCCCAATACCGCTAAATGCTTAGTTCCGCCTGCCGCTCCATGTGTGCCAGGTGATAATCGAAAATGGCTCGCGACACGTAAATCGAAGTAAACACGTTGGCGAGCAAACCGATGACTAACGTCACGGCAAAGCCTCGCACCGGCCCAGTTCCAAACAGAAATAGGAAGACGGCCGATACGATGGTCGTGACGTGCGTGTCGATGATGGTCAGAAACGCGCGATCGAAACCAAGCGCCACAGCGGATGCCGGCGCTTTGCCGTTGCGCAGCTCTTCGCGAATTCGTTCAAATACAAGGACGTTCGAATCCACGCCCATGCCGATCGTCAAAATCACGCCGGCAATGCCCGGCAGCGTGAGCACGGCTCCCGCGTAGGCCATGAAGGCGATCAGTATGATCAGGTTGAGTATCAGTGCTACAACTGCATTGACACCGCTTTGCCGGTAATAGACCACGAGAAAAATCATCACCACGACAAGGCTGGCGATCGAAGCGCGAACACCTTGGCGGATCGAATCGGCTCCGAGCGAGGGACCCACGGTGCGTTCTTCGAGATACTTAATCGAAGCAGGAAGCGCGCCGGCGCGCAGCACGAGCACTAAATCTTGCGCGGCATCTTGCGAAAAAGATTCGATCATTCCCGAATCGTCGATGCGCCCGTTGATCGTCGGCGCTGAATACACCTGATGGTTCAGCACGATGGCCATCCGGTGCCCGAGATTGGTTTCCGTGAAGGGACCGAAGCGGCTGGCCGCTGCAGTAGAAAGCTTGAAATCCACCTGATACTGCCCGGGAAAATTCGAGGCAGGACTGATGCTCTCGCTGCGCAAATCTTGCCCGGTCACAATGGGAGCGCGATTGAGAATGTAAAACACCGTTTGTGAAGGCTGACCGGGCGCGGCGCTCGACTTGCCCGGAACAATCTCCGTGCCTGGCGGTAGAACACCGCCATGCCCAGCGAGTGCGGCCGCCTCGGACGGATATGTCTGCTCATCGACTACAAGGTTCAGGGAGAGCTGTCCCGTGGCCTGAATCACGGATTTCGCGCGAGTAGGATCCGCTTCGCCGGGAAGCTGAACCAGAATTTCATTGTCGCCGCGGCCAGTGAATGCAATCGTCGGCTCCGTCAAGCCCAGTGCGTTGATGCGTCGCGTAATCGTATCCAGCGATTGATCCATCACGTTGCGCCGAATATCCGCCACGATCGAAGGCTTCAGGGTGAGCAGATAGCCATTCTGCTCGCCGGGCGCCGGGGAAATGCTCCAATCGGGGAACTGGTTCGTCACAATGTCGCGAAAGGTTGACGACGTCGCCGAGTCAATGTTGCGCACCAGAATGTGCGTGTCGTCCACGCGGCGAGTTTCGCCCACATTGACGTTCTTTTCGTGCATCTGTTTCGTCAACGCGTCAATCGTCTCGTCGCAACGCTGCCCGATCGCTTCGTCCACCTGCACCTGAAGAACCAGGTGGCTGCCGCCTTTTAGATCGAGTCCCAGCTTGATGCGATCGGCAAGATTCTGTTTCAACTGGTTGGCAGACGTGGGGAATTCCGGCAGCCCGACAACGCCGAAAATACAGAGCAGGATGATGATAGCGATAAGAATGAATTTCCACCTGAGATCGGAACTCATGCTGGCTGGTTAAGTCTCCTTCGGGGGTTCCGCTTGCAATCCTGCTATAGCGGCGCGCGATACCTTGATTTTCACTTGTTCCGCGACGCGCAGTTGGACGGAGTCATCGTCCAGCCCCGCAATCGTCCCGTAAATCCCGCCGTTGGTGATGACCTTGTCGCCAGTCTTCAGATTACGAAGCATTTCGGCGACCTTCTTCTGCCGCCGTTGCTGGGGCAGGATCATCAAGAAGTAAAAAATGACCATTATGAGGATTAATGGGAGAAAAAGTGCTATTCCGCTGGGCTGCGCCGAGGCTTGCGCCAGGAGGAGCAGCGTCCCCGAACACATCACTTCTACTTCCGCGATCATTTTCGCCTTTCCCGCCCAGGCGGGTCGTCACCTGCCGTGGCCGGCAGGCTCATTTCGCTCACCGAAAATGCTGCCCCGCTTCTTCCCGCGCCCAGCCCACTTAATTTTGCCCTTTGAGGCGTGCCTGAAGGTCAGAGCGGAATCTTCCGAGCTTTCCAAAACGGATAGCCTCCCGAATTTCCCGCATGATGTCAAGGTAAAAGTAGATGTTGTGATGGGTATTCAAGATGCTTGCCAGCGCCTCACCAGAGGAATAAAGATGCCGCAAATATGCACGCGAATACCGGCGGCAAACCGCGCATTGACATTTTTCGTCTATGGGCCGCTGGTCGTTTGCATAGCGCGTGTTCTTGATGAGCAGGCGTCCTTGCGACGTGAAAAGGCAACCATGCCGCGCGCTGCGGGTGGGGAGCACGCAATCCATCATGTCGATTCCGAGGCTCACGTAGTCCGCAAGCTGTTCGGGCTTGCCAACGCCCATCAAGTAGCGCGGCTTGCCTGTGGGCAGGCGCGAAGCGGCCGCTTGCGTCATCGCGCACGTTGTTTCGTGCGGTTCACCTACAGCAAGACCGCCGATTGCGTAGCCGGGAAAATCCAGAGCGACAAGCGCGTCAGCATTCTCGCGGCGCAGCTCTGCATGCGTGCCGCCCTGCACGATTCCGAAAAGCGCCTGCCGCGCCGGGTCGCCATGGCTCTGAAAATAGTCCCGCGATCGTCCCGCCCAGGTGAGCGTGCGAGCTGCTGCATCTCGTGCCCGTGTTTCTGTCGAGGGCGCTTCGATGCATTCATCGAGAACCATGATGATGTCCGCACCCAGCGCAAATTCGATTTCGAGAGCCTTCTCGGGCGAAAGAAAATGCTCGGAGCCATCGAGATGCGAGCGAAACGTAACTCCCTCGTCCGTCACCTTGCGCAATTCGCTCAAGCTGAATACCTGGTAGCCGCCCGAATCGGTGAGTATCGCGCGCGGCCAGGCCATAAATTTGTGCAGGCCGCCCATCGAGCGAATCAGTTCGTGTCCGGGCCGAAGATAAAGGTGGTAAGTATTCGAAAGAAGTATCTGCACGCCGAGGTTTTCGAGATCTTCTTGCGTCTGCCCTTTCACCGTAGCTGCGGTTCCCACGGGCATGAACGACGGCGTTTCGATTACACCGTGAGGCGTAGTCAGACGGCCAAGTCGCGCGCCGGTAGGATCCGTTGCAAGAATTTCAAATCCAAAATTCATCGCGCCAATATCCACCGCGCAGAAGTGTAACAGGAACGCGGCGGTGGCTTATGCCGCGAGGCAAGGCCTCAGGTCAGTTCTGGCCAGATCGGGGCAGAACGGGACCTGAGCTATGTGGTTCCGTGGCTGCGTCGCGGGCACCGTGGCGTAACATCGTGACGTGGCAGCGTTCGCGTGGCACAGTGGAGTGGCGCGCTTTGCGTGGGACGCCTTCTTGCCCCGTGAGGCTTATTTTCCTGCGCCTTTTTACTTCATGCACTCCCAGACCAATGTCCTTGACCGGCATGCCATCTGACGTGGTGGTGTTGAATTTAATCGTCAACTTGTCGCCGGAAATCGTGAAGTTCCGTTTGATACCTTTTCCCATGTCCCCAGGGAACAGCGCGCTTTCCAGGTGATGGACAACGAAGCCTTCTTTCTCATTCACGGTGAACGTCCCGAAGTATGCGTCGTATCCGAGCACGGTTTGAGCCGTGTCGTTCGTCCCACGAATTTTTGCCGCCTCCTGGCATTCTTCTCCAATCATTTCCACCGTTCGTCCCTGCCGCGAAAGCTGCGGCGCCACGTGTCCCGTTCGATCGTAAATAAGAAGGCCCTTTGGCGTGGTGGCGAGGCCGCGATCGGGCAGTACTTCCCCGTTTGCCAGTGTTGACACGCGAGAAACGAGACTCCAGCTTCCCGCGAGCTGTTCTCGCACGTCGGGATGAACACCCGCAAGAGTATTCACTCGGCCGCGCGTGACGAAGCCTGCGAAAGCGAATATGGACCATCACGAGTGCAGTCGTCTGTTTCTTCATGCTAGCGCTCCTTTTATCTTAATCGCCTTATTTGAATCGTCGCCGGCGATTCGTCTGTCTGTGACCCTTGCTGGCCGTCCCAACATTTTTCGTCAGGTGCCACGCATCACACTAGGAGCACCGTAGGCACGAAGTTCCTTCGGCGCATTCGCGGTCGCGAGCTCCGCTGTCGCGAGAGCTTCACGCTCGGTGGCGTGCTTTTTCTTTTCTGTGACCGGGCATTTTGGTTCGTCTTCCAGTATTCCCGACCTTCTCGTGAATTCTTCCAGCACCCTCGATTCGCCGGAAATCCCCGGCAAAACCTGCCTGGCAGCGCTGATTTCTCGCAAGCTATTTGTATTCTTAACTTTAGAGAACGAGTAAAGCCGTATCCAAGACCTCCCGGAGCGCGTCTCATCTTTAGGGGAGAACGTTTTGATCCAGCAGGCGACCCAGGCAGCGGCAAGAGTGATGCCAGCGCCGGCTGAAACTCTCAGATTCTGGGAGGAGGATAGAACGATGCGCAGCATAAATATCGAGAAAAAAGTCATAAGGAATTATTCGATAGGCACGGCAGTGATTCTCGTTTTGCTTGGCATGATTTCTGCACCAGCGCCGGCTTCCGACGACAAAAAGCCGGACTCGTCAAACGAAGTGCCGGTGCACATGGTGGTGACCGTGAAGCCAAAGCACAACGGCGGACAAGTTCCGGCGCTGGCGACAACGGATGTGCAGGTGTACCAGCGCGACAAGCAGAATGCGGTGACGGGTTGGGTTCCATTGCAAGGAGACCGCGCAGGACTCGAACTCTTCATCCTGCTCGACGATACCTCGCGGGCAACCCTCGGCTTGCAGTTTCGCAGTTTGGAAAAATTCATTCAGGAGCAGCCGGCTACCACCGCAATCGGCGTGGGGTACATGCGTAACGGAACGGTGCTCACCGTTCAGAACCTGACCAAGGATCATGATGCGGTCGCAAAATCACTGCGGTTGCCGATTGGGGCCGTTTCGTACGCGAGCCCCTATTTGTCGCTCTCGGACCTGATGAAGAAGTGGCCGGTGAGTGAAAATCGCCGAGAGATTCTGATGATTACCAGCGGAATCGATGTTCTCGGCGGCGGCAATCCCTTCACCAATCCTTACTTAAGTGCGGCGGTTGATCGCGCGCAAAAAGGCGGATTCATCGTCTATTCGATCTATACGCCGGGTGCAGGAAGACTGGGCCGTGGTTTCGTTCGCGGCAACCTGGGACAAACTGGCCTGGATATGCTCGCGCAGAAAACAGGCGGTGCCACCTACTACCTCGGTGTGGGAAACCCGATTGACATTGCACCGTACTTACAAGATGTGAGCTTCAGTTTGAAGAACCAATACGAGCTTACATTTCTTGCCAAGGGCGCGAAGAAGCCGACTCTTGAGCGGGTAAAAGTAAAGACGGAAATGCCGAACGTCGGCGTGATCGCCTCCGAAGACAGCTACGTTGGAACCGGGATGTAACCCTAACCTCAACGCGCCAACCGCGAACAACCGGGCGTGTGGCCACGCCTCCGACCCACATGCCCCGGTTTTTTTGCGCCGCGATACAAAACCCGGCGTCTCCCAAGGGCTAAACTTGACGTGTCCGTGTTGCCAACCTAACATGCGAGGGAAATGCAGACCCTCGACGTGCTTCGTTCTCCGTTCACCTTTCTGCAGAGTAGGCTTCCGGATATTCCTCATCGTGAAGTTCTCGGCTCCGAAGAAGCCTGGTGGAAGAGCGAAGGCATCGCGATTTCGAACGCAATCGATCGCGCCGGAACGCCCTGGCTGCGGATGTTCGATCGCCTGGGAAAACGCGCCGATGAAATTCTCTATCCTCGCGAATATCAAACCATTCTGAGAAGAGGCTACCGAGCCGGCGTCGTCTGGCGCGCTTTCGAAGAAAAGTCTCTGCTTCCCACATATCTCTTGATTTACGAGATTTCGTACCACGATCCGGGCATCTGCTGCCCTTATACCGTGTCACTCGCCACCGCTGTGCCGCTTGCGAAATATGGCAGCGCCGAATTGCAGTCGCGTTTTCTGTCTCAACTCACGCGCAAGGATGATTCCGTGTGGCAGGGCGCCACATGGATGACGGAGATTAAAGGCGGCTCGGACTTGGGAGCCGCGGTCGAAACAATCGCGCGGCCTGCCGGTGATCGCTGGTTTCTCACCGGCGAAAAATATTTCACAAGCAATGCCGGAGCAGAATTGGCTGTTGTTGCCGCGCGCACGGAGGGAGCTGCGACGGGCGTGCGAGGGCTGTCGCTGTTCCTTGTCCCGCGCCATCGCGAAAATGGCGCGCTCAACTACTTCATCCGGCGGCTGAAAGACAAAATCGCCACGCGTTCTGTTCCCACTGGAGAAGTAGAGCTGAAAGAAAGCGAAGGTTACCTGCTTGGTTCCGCGGATGCGGGAATTTATCTCATCCTCGAAGTTTTGAATCTCTCGCGCGTGGCCAATAGCGTGGTGAGCGTTGCGCTGGCGCAACGCGCTATAGCGGATGCGCTTTCGTATGCGGAACACCGCGCCGCCTTCGGCAAACCTGTTCTCGATCATACGCTCCTTCGCCATCAATTTGAGTTTCGGCTGAATGCGCTTCAATCCGCCTTTACGCTCGCGTGGGAATCAGTTCAACTCCTGAACGAAGTCTGGATGGAGCGTGTCCCCTACTCCGATCGCTACCACCTTTTTCGGTTGGTGGCCCACCTCGCGAAATACTGGACGGCCGAGTTCGCGGTAGACACCGCCAAGTGGGCGATGGAAGTGCATGGTGGGCTGGGTGTGCTGGCCGAATACGGCGCGGAGCGCTGGCTGCGCGAAGCGATGATCCTCGTGATCTGGGAAGGTACCTCGCATCGCCAAATATTAGATGGATGGGAAGTGATGGAACGGAGGCAAGCACACAGGCTACTTTTCCAGCGGCTCGCCGAAATCGCGCCTTCGGAAGAACTTCGTAACCTTGAGCCCGAAATCGAGCAGCACTTGAAACTGCCCATCGAAAAACGAGACGCATTTGCCGAACCGCTCTTCAGGAAACTTGCAGTTCTCGCCGCTGAAACCCTCGCTCGCCAATCCAAATAAAATCAGGTCGCCGACAGGCGCTGGCTCACAGCGCAGCCTAACCGCTTCACACCTCCGCTCGAAACGTCTTTCCCAATTCTGTGTCCGCCAGCCGGTAATAATGCCGGAAGTTGTAAATCAGCGGCGACCACTTCGCCGCATCAATGTAGCGATCCTCGATCACCAGATCACCCACCACGTGGACGCGCACCACTTCCACCTCCGCCGCTACCCCGCCGCCGAGCTGCTCGAGCCGGCTCCCGCCCATCTTGTGCATCGCCCGGACTCGCGCCTCCATGTGCACCGGACACTGCTCCGCGCGCGCCGGCTTCACCAATTCGCTCGCCATCGGCGTGAGTCCCGCTGCGTCGAATTTCTCCGGCTCGTAATGAAACTGCTTCGTCTTCAATTCCGGCACCGGCAACGGAGCAAGCTTCTCCACGTGTTCCCACATGTCCGGAGCAGGCAAATTCACCACGCACTCCGCGTGCCGCCGCAAATTGTCAGCTGTCTTTGCCTCGTCGAGCAGCCCGAGCAGAACGGTCCAGCCCAGTGTCCAGAACGACGATATCGGCGCCAGGTTCGTCTCTCCGTCTTCATTCAGCGAACTAATCAACGCCACCGGAGTTCCAAAATAGAGAATCTTCGGCTCGATGGTTCGGAATCTTGTCTCGCTCATCCGGCTGCTCCTGTCTTCATGGCCAATTCAGATCATTGCTCACAAAAAAATCTGCTCGCGTGTTGCTCGAATTCTCGACGCTTCCTACCTTAATTTCTTTCCTTACATGAACGTTTCATTCGATTGTGAAATGTCGTTGCCATGCAGATCGATGGGCCCGGCGGGAGGGTGGATTCGAGCCTTGCAGCCTTTATTCTAGGCCGAGGGGCGGAAAGCAAACAAAAGCCGAATCGCGCGCTCAGGGATTATCGCACCCTCTCCTACAGTAGATAGAGTACTGGCCAAGCCGTGAGGCACGCATAAGCTTGCCAGGTACTGAATTCTGTCGTCCTAAGCCCAGCCGCGGACTCAGGAGGCAGATGTGAGCTACCATTCGCGGCTACCCAGCAAGCCGCAACACATTCTTTTCATTTCGTTCATGTATCTTGTCGGGTTCGTTGTTCTGTTCAGCGCCATGCTGTACGTCAGCTCCGCAGGCAGATGACCGTTTGTTTGGTGCGCCAGCACCGCTACCGACGACTCACGGCGATTTTCTTGGCAACGAATGATTTTTCTATTGCCAAGCACAATCGCCTGAGAGTATTTTCTCGAAATTAAATCTGTCGGCGGGGTGGCTCAAGCAACTATTCGTTCATCCCTATTCGTCTTCTTACTGTTTGGGCCCCCTGACCGTTAATCAGGAGGCAGACATGTGGCGCACTTATTGGTTGGTTTTGCCGCTGTTCTTTTTGCTGTGCCAGGCAAGTACAAGGGCCCAGGAAGTCGTTGTACCGGCCGGAACTCTTCTTCACTGTACGCTCGACGAACCGAATTTCTCCTCAGCCACCGCGGCGGTGGGTGACCCGGTCCTGTGTCATCTCCGCAGCCTGCAGCAATTCGGACGAACCATCTTTCCGCGAGGCAGCTACCTGCAGGGCCATCTCGAAGCAACTAAGGAACCCGGTCACTTTTTCGGAAAGGGATTCCTGCAAATTCAATTTGACCGCATCGGCCTGCCCAGCACAGATATGCCCATCCCGAGCAAGGTCATTCTGGCACATGGATTCAAGGTCGATCGGGAAGGCGATATCGTGGGCCACGGCCACGCCAAGCGAGATGCAGTGGAGTGGATGATTCCGCCCCTTTGGCCATGGAAGGTGGTCTCCTTGCCCGCTCGCGGTCCCCGGCCTACGCTGAAAGGCGAAGAACAGCTCACCTTGCGGCTCATGGAAGACGTCGTTCTTCCGCGCACGGCGATCGTCCTCCCGCCCGGTTGGCATTTCTTCGGGGAACATTCCGCTCTGTCCTCGGTCGCACCGGTACCGGCCGCTTCAACCGCCCAGTTGACATCGCCACAATCTAGACCTCCACTCGAAGCTCAATCGGAACGGGTCACCCGCATTGCTCTCACGTCGAACGTCGTCTTCGATGTAACTAAATACCGGATCGAAGGAGATCACCTCGATTGCGTCCTTCCCGGCGGGCAGGAAAGCACCGTGGAGCTCAGTGACGTAAACTGGCGAAAGACTTCGCGGCTCAACGCCGGACGAGCGAAGGCGCCGATTCTGGAAGCGAGTTTGCGTTCCAACTAGGACTGTTGCTTGAGCTTGCGCCCGATAGGGGGCTGACACTGTACGCACGTTATGCGCATGCGCCTTGAGGTGTGTTCGCACCGTGAAGGCGAAGCCATGCCGTTCCACAGTTGCTGAGTGGCAGGAAAGTCCAATCATCATCAGTGGGCAAGGCTCGTTAGTGAGCTAGGCTTGTGCAATCCTTGACTACTACAGCAGCTAGAAAGTCTGGCGGGGCAGGCTCCTTGCCAATCGAGTTGGGGAGAATGTCCCAAGCCGTGAAGGTCACAATCAGGCCTTCTTTGGGAAACACCTGCAGGTTTTGCCCGCCGAATCCGCGGCACATCCAAACGTACTCTTCCGAATCCGGCAACTTGGACAGCCACCACTTAAAGCCATACCTGAAGCGCGGCTCGTCGGTTTGAAAGTAGGGCGTCACAGACTGCTTCACCCATTCACTCGAGACGATCCTCTTGCCGTCCCACATGCCATCGCGCAGATACAAGTAACCGATCTTCGCCAGGTCGCTGCCGTTCAGGTACAAGCCGCCTTCCGTGTCCACCACTCCCAGATACGTGCGCTTCCATTCGTGCCTGATCCCCAGCGGCGCAAACAAATATTTCTGCCCGTAGTCGTCAATGTCCTGGCCGGTTTCCTTCTGAAAAATATAGGCGAGGAGTTCCGTAACCCCGCTGCTGTAGTTCCACACCGTGCCGGGATCGGCGGCCATCGGCTTGTCGATCGTGAACTGCACCCAATCATCGGAGGCTTCCATCACGCTCGAATCGTTTCCAGGATCGTCGTATGGCACATCGTCCTCATGCCATTCCAAGCCGGCGGTCATAGTCAGTAAATCGCGCAAGGTGATGCGGCGCTTGCGGTCGTCCACATTTTTCACTTTGGATGTGTCGAAGTATTTCAAGACGGGTGTGTCAAGGCTGGCTTTGAAGTCGCCGCGTTCGATGGCCACCCCGATAATCACCGACGTCACCGTCTTGCTCACCGATTGCATCGTGTGCAGATCCGTGCCGTGATAGTAGGGATGCCAGTATGAATCGAAATAATTGTACCGCCCCATCAGACGAGCGTTGAGCGGCCCTCGTTTCCCGGCTTCCTTGCCATAGATCTTCGCGTAGTCGTGCGGGTAGCTGCGTTCAAAAACCTTCTTGCCGCAGCGGAACACGGCCAAGCTATCCATCATCTGCGAATATTTCCCCGAGGCCATTTCCTTGTCCAGCCTGAGGAGAACCTGTTCATCTAACCCGACGCTGCCCGGGCTGGCTGTTGCCCAGCCTTCGGTCGGCCACAACTCGTCACCCGCAAGCCGGGCCACGGTGCCGCCGGCAAGCAGCACGGCTGCAGAAATTAAAAGCAGGCACAAGGCACGCGCAGCAAAGAGGGTCTGCTTGTTCATGGGGGCTCTGTCGCAAGCCTTATAGCACAGCGCCGGGGCAGCTTGCGTGAAGCACGCGCACTTTCGCCCTATACTATCCGGAGATACAGAGGAAATGGTCAGAATGAAATTCACCGCAGCTTTTCTACTGGCATTCGCGGCGTTGAGCGCCGCAGCTCAAGAGCATCCGCACGGGGCTGGCGAAAAACTGGGAACAGTACACTTTGCCACGTCGTGCAACGATGCAGCGCAGCAGGAATTCAATCGTGCAGTCGCTTTGCTGCATTCCTTCCAATTCCGCCGTGCCATAGAAGGATTCAACGCAGTGCTGAGCGAGGATCCCACCTGCGGAATAGCATGCTGGGGAATCGCGCTCAGCGATTGGAGCAATCCTTTTGCACCGGGAGCGAAAGACAAAAGTCAGCTGCAGGCTGGTCACGAAAATTCGGAGCGCGGCGAGACGGTAGGGGCCAAGACCGAGCGCGAACGGGCGTATATTGCGGCGGTCAGCAAATTGTACAGCGACTATGAAACTACAGCGCAGCAGGCGCGCCTGGTTTCCTATCGCGACGCAATGGGGGAAGTGGCAGGGAAGCATCCGGAAGACCACGAAGCGCAGATCTTCTATGCCCTGGCAATCGCGGCCTCGGAAGATCCTGCCGATAAGACGTACGCCGGGCGGCTCAAGGCGGGAGCAATTCTAGAGAAAATATTTGAGGAAGAGCCGGCCCATCCCGGTCTGGCACACTACATCATCCATACCTACGACGTGCCGGCGCTGGCGGGACGAGCGCTCGTGGCCGCGCGGCGTTACTCGGAAATTGCGCCCGATGCGCCGCATGCCCTGCACATGCCGTCGCATACCTTTACGCGCACGGGCTACTGGTCAGAATCCATCGACAGCAACGTACGCGCAGCAGCGGCAGCGCGGCGGGAGGGCCAGACAGCAGAGGAATTACACGCCAGCGACTACGAAATTTACGCCTATCTGCAGACTGGGCAGGACCAAGCAGCGGAACGAATCGTCAATTCCTTGCCCGAAATCGCATCACGATTCGATCCGAACGCGGTGATTGGCGGCGCCGGCGGTCCCTCGGTTGGATATTTTGCAGTCGCGGCGATCCCGGCTCGGTACGCGCTCGAACGCCAGGACTGGAAGCAGGCTGCACAACTCGCGCCCCGGGAGACGCCGTTTCCCTACACCTATGCTATGACGTGGTTTGCCCGCGGATTGGGCGCAGCGCGAACGGGAGAGGTGGCAGCGGCGAACGCATCAGCGGCGGCGCTGCGACAAATTCGCCAGCGGCTCTCGAATGACAAGGAAGATTACTGGGCACAGCAGGTGGAAATCCAGGAGCTTGCGGTCGAGGCATGGGCAGCGCTGGCGGATGGTAAAAAAGAGGAAGCGCTGCGGCAGATGAGGTCGGCAGCAGGGTTGGAAGATGGAACAGAAAAAAGCGCGGTGACGCCCGGGCCGTTGGCTCCGGCTCGCGAATTGCTCGGCAACATGTTGATGGAGACGAAGAAGTATGCGCAAGCCTTCGAGCAATTCGAGGCGACGTTGAAGACGGAGCCTGGCCGCTTTCGCGCGTTATATGGAGCGGCCCGCGCCGCGCAACTAAGCGGAAATCGCGATGCGAGTCAGAAGTACTTCCTCGAGTTGTTAAAAGTTTGCGCTTCCACAGACCGTCCTGGCAGATCCGAAATAATAGAGGCCCAGCGCGCGACTTCACAGAATTAGTAAACCTCCAGCACAACTGTAGTAATCTCTGCGCGCGGGGTTCAGTGGCACAGGCGCTCCTGCCTGTGCGCCTTTCATCGCGGCTACTCTGGAATTTCCGGCACAGCCGCCAGCAGCGCTACCGTGTAAGGATGCTCCGGCTCCCGAAGCACCTTCTGCGCCGCGCCAATCTCGACGAATTTCCCCGCCTGCATCACCACCACGCGCGTCGCCAGTTGCGCCACCACCGGCAGGCTATGCGAAATCAAGATTAGCGTCAGCGAAAATTCGCGCTGCAGCCGCGCCAGCAGCTCGAGAATTTGCGCGCCCACCGAAACATCCAGCGCCGAGACGGGCTCATCCGCAATTACCAGCTCGGGACGCAAAATCAGCGCCCGCGCGATCCCAATGCGTTGCCGCTGACCGCCCGAAAACTCGTGAGGGTAGCGCTCGAAGGCTTCTGCGCCGATTCCCACGGCCTGCAAAATTTCAACCGCACTCTCGCGGCGTTTCTCGCGCGATAATCCCGGCTCATGAATCGCCAGCGGCTCACCGACGATTTCTCCTACGCGCATCCGCGGATTTAATGACGCTACCGGATCCTGAAATACCATCTGCATCCGGCGCCGCAACCCTCGCAATGCAGTTCCGCGCGCCGCGAGCCAGTCTTCCCCGCGGAAAAGTATCTCCCCGGAATCAGGCTCGATCAGGCGCAGCAGCATCCTCGCCAGCGTCGTCTTGCCGCAACCGGATTCGCCCACGATTCCAATCGTTTCGCCCCGCGCTACCAGGAGGCTCACGTCATCCACCGCCATGGCGCGATGCAAAGATTGCAAGAACGCGCCGCTCGCCGCTGGATACAGCTTTCGCAGGTTGCGGGCTTCGAGAAGAGTTTCTTTTTCGGCGGGAGGCGTAGGCGCTGTCATGCGATTTTCTCGGCGGAGAAGAAGACCACTGTGTTGACCATGTCGATCTCCGGGAGCCCATCGGTTCCGCTTGGGCTTGCTGTGCTGTAGCGCGGATGGAATGCGGCGAGATCGTCAGGGATGGTCAATTCCATCAAGCGACGCGTTTCGATGTATTCCGGGTCGCCCGGTTCGCGGCCCGCATTGTGCATCCACCGATCGAATGCAACCGGATGCTCCTGCACGTGCGCGCCGGTGATGCGCAGGTGATTGCCTGCGAAGAGCAAAGCGAACTCGCTGCGCGCCAGAGTGCGCACGTGCGAGGGATCGCGAACGCGCTCGATGCGGTCGTGCATTTCTCCGCTGCGCGGATCCTCCTGCGCGAAGATGTCAATGATCCCAGCACGGCCGCCGCGTTTCAGCACTCGCGCCATTTCGCTGATCACGCGCCCCGCTTCCGGCACGTGGTGCAGCGCGTAACTCGAGAGGGCGAGGTCAAGCGACCCATCCGCAAACGGAATGTCCTGCGCATTGCCGAGAGCAAAAGCGATGTTGCGGGCATTCGCGTCGCGCGCTGTTCGCTCCGCCACGGCAAGCATCGCCGGCGTCAGATCCAGGCCCATGATCCAGCGGACACGCCGCGCGAACGCCAGTGCCAGCGCCCCAGTGCCGCAGGCGAGGTCCACGGCCCAGTCGCTTTTCTTCGCCGCGACCATTTCAGCCAGGAGTTCCGCTTCCACGGCGCGCGTCTGCATCACCGCGTTGCCGAAAACCTCCGCGGTGCGCGTAAATCGGTCGCGTACGAGCGCTTGCTGCTGGTCTTGGTCGAGATCCGCCATTCCGTCCCGCCTATGTCTTATGAAAATCTCCCTTGTTACGAAGCAAGAATACACCTGGCCCGATGATCCGCCGTCCCCACTTCCCGCAGCGCAGGCACGGCCGAATCGCACTCGGGCACATGGATGTCGCACCGAGAACCGAACGAGCAACCCGGCGGCAACGCATTAAGTGCAGGGACTGTGCCGCGAATCGGGGTGAGCTTGCCGCGCTCGAGGCGCGGCGCCGCGCGCAACAAACCCTCGGTATAAGGATGGCGCGGACGGCGCAAGACTTCCGCCGTTGGACCTTCTTCCACGATGCGCCCGGCGTACATCACTATCAACCGATCGGCAATTTGCGCCACGACGCCCAGGTCATGCGTGATGAAAAGCATCGAAAGCCGCAGCTCGCGTCGCAACTCCGCCAGCAGCTCCAGAATCTGCTTCTGCACGGTGACGTCCAGCGCCGTCGTGGGCTCATCCGCAATTAGAATGCGAGGGCCGGGCGCGAGCGTCGTCGCGATCATTACGCGCTGCCGCAACCCACCTGAAAGCTGGTGCGGATACTGTCGCGCCCTCAGCTCTGGTTCCGGCACAGTCGCGCGCTTCAACGCGTCGATTGCCCGTCGGCCGATTTCGCTGGCGCTGGCTGATGAATCATGGATGCGAATCGCCTCTTCCACTTGTGCGCCGATACGCATCACGGGATCGAGGGCCGTCATCGGCTCCTGAAAAATCATCGCAATGTCGCGGCCGCGCATTTTGCGCAATTGTTCTGGGTCAGCCGCGACGAGATTTACGCGTGGGCCGTCGCGGGTCTCGAGCCACGCTTCACCGCTGCGGCGCGCGCCCGGCGGCTCGAGGCCCATCAGGGCAAGCGACAGCATCGTCTTGCCCGAGCCCGATTCGCCCACGATGCCAAGCGTCTCGCCCTCGGCAAGTGAAAGCGAAACATCATTCACCGGGCGCACCCATCCCGTTTCGGTGGGTAGTTCGACTGCGAGCCCACGGATGTCGAGCCGGATAGCGGTTGCGGTCAACATGACACCATGATAGGACGCTGGCGCGTTCGGCGGAGAAATTTTGCGCAGCGAATTGTGAGGATTCGTGGCGCCTAGCGGTTGGCGACAGGGATGACGAAACGAAGCGCGGTGTGGGTGCTCGAGAAGCCGCACACCTTGTTGTCAGTCAAACCGGCGGCTTTGCCGGCTGCAATTACGTCGAGCTCGCGTATGTCTTGACGGCCCTTTGGGTAGATCACCCAGATTCCGCCATTTTTGACGATTGATTTGCACAGTTGCGCGAGGCGGTCTAAATCTTTCTTCTGCTCCGCGTTGAAAAATATCAGATCGATATCGGCGGCCGGCTTGCGCTCGGCGAATTGCGGATTGAATGGATGAATGTCATTGATAAAAGCACCGTCGGTTACTCCAAGAATCAGGATTTTCCGGCCTGGCTTGACGCCAAGCTTGTCGAGCAGCGAGCGGTGGGAATAATCGTGCTCAGCCGGGCGCGGCTTCGATGGAGTTTTGCGCGCCATTCGTTAACTCTATCAGACTTGAAAGCCTATATCGCCGGATCGGTTCTAATTTTGCAGTGTCACTTGCTCCCCGAATTTTTCGCCCAGCGATTTCAAATAGGAATCGAGCGTGCTCGCGTAGCCGAAAAAGAAACGAGCCATAAGACGGAACAGCGGATTGTTGACGTAGCCGTCTTCGGTGATGCGCATCACGGAGCCGCCGGATGTAGGCGTGATTTCCGTGGTCCATGTACCGCCCCAGGGCAAATTGGGATCGGCGATGCGCGTCACCAGGCGGCGTGGCGGCACCGCTTCGGTCACCTGCAACGGAATCTTCATGCCGTTCGATTCGATTTCCGTCCAGCCTGGATAGCCGTTCAGTGACTGAAAAGGTTCTACGCGCGCGACGCCTTTGATCCAGGTTGGAAATTTTTCGTAGTCCATGATGGCTTGCCAGATTGCTTCGGGCGGCTGGTGATAGGTGGCCTGGCGTGAAACCACGTGCTGCTTCGGGAGAGGCTCGCCGATCACCACGACAAGCAAGGCGACCGCAACCACAACTCCGAGAATGCGGAGAATCCACTTCATGGCGGGGCTCCAAGCCTGCGCTTTAGGTAATGAACTGAATTCGCGGGGCGGATTCTATCGCAGTTTACGGCGGAGCGGCGTTGGCAGATAATTGCGGCGCTGCGCCGCGATTCGTACCGCCGCTGAGGAGGGCCAGCCACAATGCTGCCGGGAATGAAAGCCGCGCTGAACTACCATCCGATGTTTGTGCATTTTCCGATTGTGCTGTGGCTTGCGGCGCTTTTGTTTGAGGTGCTGGCCTTGTGGCGCTCGAGCGACGAAATGCAGCGCGCAGCAGCTTGGATGTTGTACCTCGGAACGCTGGGCGCGATCGTGACGGTGCTCAGCGGTCTTGCCGCAGAGAAATCCGTGCCGCCGGGCGACGCTTTGCGCGCAGTGGGGATCCACGAAACTTTGATGCTCGTTTCGACCAGCCTGGCTCTGGCGTTGTGCATCTTCGCATTCCTCGCGCGGAAGAATTTCACAGCGCAGCTGCGCAAATTGATGCTGCTGGGGTTAGCCGTTCTCGCCATAATCCTGACAATTGGAGCCGATCGCGGCGCGCAGTTGGTCTACGGATACGGAACCGCCGTAAATTGGACCACCGCGCAGGAACAGAAATAGGTTTGCCTGCAACAATCCGCGAATGAACACGACGGCTTCAAGTCGCAGTACCCTGGTTGGATTCGCAATTGGCATTATTTTGATTCATTTCGCGATCAATGTGGCTCATGGAGTGGCGCACCAGCAACTCGCGATTGAGTTGAATGCCTTTCAAGAGGTTTTCGTCGTGGCTGTGATACTGGTTGCGCCGGTTTACGCGGCTTACTTGATTTGGAAGGGCAGTTTCCGCACAGGAGGAGCGTTACTGGGCATTTCGATGGCTGGCGCGCTTGTCTTTGGCGTTTATTTTCACTTCATCCTGCCGGGTCCCGACCATGTGACCCACATCAACCTGCCCATCTCACTCGATATGCGGGACGTTTTCGACGTGTCTGCCGTGCTCCTGGCGATCTTTGAATGCCTCGGCGTCCTGGCGGGTATGCGAATTTTTTCCAAATCCTGAGCAAGACTTCTTTCATCCTATGGGTACCCGCCCATTCATAGACCCTGGGGAGAATCACATTGAAAGTCTTCATCGCCGGCGCAACCGGAGTTCTAGGCAGACGGCTGATACAGCAATTTCTACAACGCGGGCACAGCGTAATCGGAATGGCGCGCAGCGCCGAAAACGACATTACGATTCGCAAACTTGGCGGAGAGAGCCGGCGCGCGGATCTATTTGACGCAGATTCGCTCGCTCGCGCCGCCGAAGGTGCCGACGTAATCGTCCACGCCGCAACCGCGATTCCAACCGCCACAAAACCGCGGCCTGAGGATTGGCAGACCAATGACCGCATCCGCCGCGATGGCACCCGAGCGTTGGCGCAAGCGGCGGGCCGAGTGGGCGCAAAACAATTCCTCGTACAAAGCATCACCTGGGTGGCACGCCCCGAAAATCAGTCGGCATTCGACGAAGATTCGCCACCGCACACAGACTTCATCACCCGCTCAACCGTGGAAATGGAAACGATCGCGCGCGACTCAGCCAATAAAGAAGGATTCAAAGCCGCGATTTTGCGCTGCGCCTGGTTTCACGCGCCCGACACCGCCCACACTCGCTATTTCGGTGCCCAGCTTCTGGCCCGCAAGCTTCCCATCATCGGAAAAGGCGATGCGATATGGCAATGGATTCACGTGGACGACGCGGCCAGCGCTTTTGTAACTGTCGCCGAGTCCGGGCGAGGAGGCCTCTGGCACGTGACGGATGACCAGCCGGTGAGCGCGGGAACGTATTTGGCGGGATTTGCGCAGCGCTTGGGGTCGCCCGCTCCACGCCACGTTCCCGCATGGATCGCCAAAATTCTGGCAGGACCGGTGGTAGTGAATATGATGACGGCGTCCACGCGTACTTCGAATGAGCGCTGCCGGCGGGAATTCGAGTGGCAGCCGCGATTCCCCAGTTACCGCGAAGCTCTGGACCAGATCGTGAGCGAATGGCGGCGCGAGAATTTTCTGGGGCTTGGAGGTAAAATCGCCGCCTGAGGTGGCGCCACGATGCCCGCAAAAAAACCGAAAGAGACGAAACGATCGAGCGACGAAGCCGTGAAGGCCAAAACGGGTAAGGTGTGGGCGGAGTGGTTCAAGATTCTCGATAAGGCCGGCGCGAAAAAGATGCCGCACAAAGAAATTGCCCTGTATCTCTACGAAAAGCAGAAACTCCCTGCCTGGTGGTGCCAGATGGTCGCTGTGGGATACGAACAGGAGCGAGGTTTGCGGCAAAAATTCCAGAAATGCGATGGAGAATTCAGCGCTTCGAGAAGCCGCACCATGGCGGCGCCGCTCGCGAAGGCTTACGCGGCGTGGACAGATGAGAAGTTGAGAAACCGCTGGCTGCCAAATGCAAAAATGGAAATCACCTCGGCAACGCCGGGAAAATATGTGCGCGCGAAATGGGATGGAGATTCGCGGGTCGCGGTAGGCTTCAACAGCCGGGGCCCCCAGAAAACGCAAGTGGCCGTGGACCACGGCAAGCTGTCCAACTCGAAAGAATGCGCCAAAATGCAAGTTTTTTGGTTTGAAGCGTTGAATCGTCTCGAAAGAACTCTAACAGCCTGACGAACGCGAACGAATTTTCAGAAACAGGCCATCGAGCTAAACAAAATCGTCACAGGATGGTTGCCCTGCATTTTGAAAACGGAAGTGAGTCCCCCGATACCGGCATTCTTGTAGCCACAGCCAATCCGAAGTGGAAGCTGCGTCGCACTGGAGGTCTGCGAGTGCTCGAAGCCCCCACGCTTGCGCGGCTCGACTGGCTCGTCCACGGCTTCAGCACCAGGCCGGGCGGCGCGAGCGAATTGAAAGCGGCGCGCGAAGGCCGGGAAACCCGCGAGAAAGTGCTCAATCTGGGGTTCACGGATTGGGACAAGAGCGACCGCGTGCGCGACAACCGCCAGAAATTCTTCCGCGCCATTGGCGCGAGCAAGGCGCGCGTAATCGCCCTGCGGCAGATTCACTCCGACGTTGTGCATGTAATTAATTCGGGAAATAAGCCGGCCGGTGACGCCGATTCGCCGGGAACCGACTCGCCAAGAAAACAATCACAAGACGCACCCCCGCAAGGCGATGCCCTCATCACCCGCCAGCCGGGCGTCCTGCTCGCAGTGCAAACCGCCGACTGCGTCCCAATCCTCCTCGCCGATCCCAAGCGCCGCGCGATCGCCGCAATTCATTCCGGATGGCGTGGCACGGTTCGCCGCATCGCGGCAAAAGCGCTGGGACGCATGCAAATGGAGTTCGGGACAAAACCGCAGGATGTGATCGCCGCGCTCGGCCCCGGCATCGGCCAATCCTGCTACGAAGTGGGCACCGAAGTCGCCGCGGAATTTCAGGCGCAGTTTCCTGGCGCGCGCGAATGGTTCGAAGGCCCCTTCGACCAACTCGCCGACAGCGACAACGACCCCAACTGGCTTCCCTGGCTCACCATGAAGCCTCCCGGCCATGCGCCACCGCCGCCGCGCGTGCACCTCGATTTGACTGTCGCCAACCGCGCCATCCTCGAAGAGGCAGGAATGACCGCGCGAAATATCTCTTCCTCCGGCCTGTGCACCGCTTGCCGCAGCGATCTTTTCTTCAGCTTCCGCAAAGAGCGCGCCACGGGTCGCATGATGGCCGCCATCAGCATTCGCTGATGGCGTCGCATTCTGAGATAGGTGGTGATAATCCCTGCTCTCGCTAGTTATCCTCCCTCTCGGGTTTTCGATCTTCTACGTACCAAGAGCTAGTACACCAATGAACTGGTTTCGTTGACTTGACTTCTCCTGCGCCCTAAGATGTGCGCCTAATAGCGGATCCCAGCTCGCTCATTGGCCAATCCATCTCCCACTATCGCATCGTAGAGAAACTCGGCGGAGGGGGCATGGGCGTGGTCTACAAGGCTGAGGACACACGCCTTCACCGCTTCGTCGCGCTGAAATTCCTGCCGCTGGAAGTAGCTCGCGACGCGTAGGCGCTCGCCCGTTTTGAACGCGAAGCGCAAGCCGCTTCTGCCCTGATCATCCCAACATCTGCACGATTCACGACGTGACGCTGAACAACAAGAACCCAACTGCCGCCCTGAATACCCTGCAAGCTGCTTCCCCATCGAGTTGGGATCGATTCCGTTCGTCGCCAATATTTCCTGCCTCTACCACGTGTATGTGCGCGGAGAAGCGTACCTCGCAGCCGGACAAGGCCGGGCTGCTGCTGCGGAGTTTCAGAAAATTCTCGACCACAGCGGAATCGTGTAGAACTGCTGGACGGGAGGTGGCACGTCTGTGAGTAGCTCGCGCGAATGCGCTGCAAGCGAGAACTTCGGGAGCCGATGCCGCTCGCGTCCGGGCGCTCGGCGCCTACAAAGATTTCCTCGCACTGTGGAAAGATGCCGACCCCGACATTCCCATCCTGAAGGAAGCCAAAGCCGACTACGCGAAACTGCATTAACCGTTGGAACTTAAGGCTCCAAATCGACCGAGACGGATAGATGTTGAGAAATCCGCTTATCGCCACCTATCTCAAAATCAAATTTCCTCGGCGGCTCTTGAGAACTCGCCTCCGAATGAGCTCTTCGCGTTCCAACCGGGCTGCACGCCTGCTTACTGCTGTGAAATCTGGGTGAGATTTGGCGCCGCCGCGCCCATTTCCAGCAGAGCTAGCTGCCCGCACGCGGCCATCACGTCCTGCCCGCGCGAGTAGCGCACAAATGTGCGCACATCCTTGTCGGCAAGAATCTTGCGAAACGCCTCAATGCGCGCGGGATCGGGCTTTGCGTAGGGCAGATCGCCGGGATTCCACGGGATCAGATTTACCTTCACGCGCAGATTCCGAAGCAGCTTCATCACGCGACGCGCATCCTCAATCGAATCGTTGAATCCGCCCAGCAACACGTACTCAAACGTAAGGTGCTCCCAGGGCCGCAGCGGATATCGCCGGCACGCCTCTAGCAGCTCCGCGATCGGATATTTCCGGTTGATGGGCATGACTTCGTCGCGCTGCGCGTCGGAAGACGCATTCAAAGAAATGGCCAGCTTAGGCCGCACTTTCTCCCGCGCCAGGCGCTCGATACCCGGAACGATTCCGCTCGTCGAAAGCGTCACATGCTTCGGCGAGATCGCGAGGCCATTGGGATCGAGAATTATTCGCAGTGCCGCCATCACCGGCTCGAAATTCAGCAGCGGTTCGCCCTGCCCCATCAGCACCACGTTGGTTTGCGGCTTCAGCACCTCGCGATTTTCTTCGAGCGCCATAAGCACCTGGCCGATGATTTCACCGGCCGTGAGGTTGCGGATCAGGCCGAGCGTTGCCGTCAGGCAAAAGTGGCAATCCACCGCGCAGCCTGCCTGCGTTGAAATGCAGATAGTTTGGCGATTCTCTTCCGGCATGAACACGGTTTCAATCGTCGCGGGGGCCAGCAGCCTGGCATTTGTTTCCGAATCTCTGGCCGCCGAGTCCTTCGCCACGCCATCCAGCGCCAGCACGTAACGAATCGTTCCGTCATCCGAGCAGTGCTTCCTCACAATTCGCGGAAGCTCGATCGCCGCTTCGCGCGCGAGGCGTTCCCGAAGTTTCGCGGGGAGGTTCGTCATCGCCGCAAAATCAAAGCGGCGCTCGGCGTACAACGCGTGATAAATCTGCGCGCCGCGGTAAGCAGGCCCGGCCAGTGATGCAAGGAACGCGCGCAGTTCTTCCGAAGATTTTCCCAAGAGGTTGTGCGGGGGAACCGGCGCGGATTCAGGAATCGAAGCCATCCTGATTTTGATGATAGCACGCCGCCTATTTGCGATTTTTTATCTCCGGCGCGAAACGCGGAGAGATATAATCAAGTGTTTGGCATGGTTCTTTATGCGCGCGGGAGGCAGACGCGATGGAACAAACCACGATGCAACAAATCACAATCGACGAATGGACAAAACAGCTATGCGTCATTCCCAAGCAGGATTTCACGATTCCGCGCGTGCTAAAATTCACGAAGGAGAAAGCGATTCGTCCGGAGACGCTCGCGCCCTATCTCTTCTACGCGAACAGCCACTACACCCGGAACCTGATCTATAAATGTGAGCTTTTCGAAGTGATGGCGATTTGCTGGAACATAGGACAAGTCAGCCGCATTCACAATCACCGCGACCAGAATTGCTGGATGGTGACACCCATCGGCCGCTTGCGCGTGCAGAATTTCCGCGTCGAAAATCGCGACGCCGCGCACGGCGCTTGCAAGCTGGTTCCTACCGATTCCTACGATATGGACGCCACCCATCCCGCCGTCGTCGCGCCTGAAGAACCGGTACATCAGGTGCTGAACCTTCCTGAATTCGGCGCGCAGGCGACCAGCGTGCACATCTACTCGTATCCTTACGCGAGTTGCGAAGTGTATTCGATCGAGCGCGGGTCATATGCGGACGTTCCGCTGCACTATTCGAGCGAGTATGGAAAGCTGTCGCCTGACGAGAAGTTGATGTAGTGCGTAAGACGGGAAAGTGACAGTTTTTGTCGCCGTAAGTGCAGCAAGCGGGTTGCCGCAAAAAGCAGTTTTTCGCGCGTTTCGAGCCAAGCAGGCGGAATGGAAACACCGCGCCGGGCTATCCGTGACTTCGCGGCGCGCGCATGCGAAGATTTGGCTCCCGCTGAACTGGAAAATGGATGGCTGAGACGAAAAACTCGGTTCACAAAGTTCAAAAAGAAGTGCTGGCCAACGGCTTGGTGGTAATCACCGAGCCGATGGAGCATATGCACTCCGTTTCGGTGGGAATCTGGCTGCGCGCCGGGTCGCGGCGCGAGCCTGCGGAGCTCAACGGCATTTCGCACTTCATTGAGCACATGGTATTCAAGGGCACCGCGCGGCGCACGGCGGAAGATATCGCGCGGGAAGTGGACAGCGTCGGTGGAATGCTCGACGCGTTCACCGCGAAAGAAATGGTCTGCTTCAATACGCGCGTGCTCGATGAGCATCTTCCTAAGGCTTTCGACATCGTTGCGGACATGGTTCTCGAACCGACATTCGCCCCCGAAGATATCGACAAGGAAAAATCCGTCATCCTGGAAGAAATCCGGATGACGCAGGATAATCCCGAAGATCTGGTCCACGAACTTTTCACCCAGAATTTCTGGACCCCGCACGCCCTGGGAAAACCGATTCTCGGCACTCCTGAAACAGTTTCTTCATTCACACGAGAGACGCTCGACCGCTGGTTTCGCCACTGGTACGCGCCAAATCATCTGGTGATTACGGCCGCAGGGCGGCTGAGCCATCAGCAGATGGTGGATCTCGTCGCTGAGCGCTTCGCGAAGCTTGCGTCGTCGTCGAACGGCACCGCCGATTCCGTCCCGGTGGCTGCGCCGCACATTACGCAACGCACAAAGCACGAACTCGAGCAGGTGCACATCTGCATCGGCGTTCCGGCGCTGCCGATGACGGACGAGCGCCGCTTCGTGGTTTCGGCGCTGAACAACGTGCTGGGCGGCGGCATGTCATCACGCTTGTTCCAGAACATCCGCGAGAAACAGGGCCTGGCCTATGCGATTTTCAGTGAAATGAATTCCTATCGCGATTCCGGGTCGTTTTCGGTGTATGCGGGGACGTCGCTCGAAAATGTTTCGCAGGTGGTTCGTTCGGTGCTCGACGAATTCCGCCGGATCAAGGATGAACCGCTTCCGGAAGAGGAACTGCGCCGCGCGAAGGACCATCTCAAAGGCGCGACGCTGCTCGCGTCGGAAGGCACCGGGCAGCGAATGAACAACCTGGCGCGTTATCACATGTACTTCGACCGCTATTTCTCGCCGGCCGAGCTGATCGCGCTGCTCGAGAAAGTAACGCCGGAAGACGTGCAGAAAATCGCGCAGGAATTCTTTCAGCCCGAACGCATCGCCGCCAGCGTGGTAGGCAATCTCGACGGCTTCGAACTCACCCGCGACCAGCTTACCTTCTAGAACAATGACGCTACGCTTTGACGGATGGCACGGCCGATGTGCGGGCTGCGCGGGCACGGCATGCCGTGCCCCTACTAAGAATCGCAGGGCTCCGATTCAATTCGCGAACTTCGATTTCAACTCGCAATGAAGCGTATTAGGAACGACTGCTGCGCGGGTTGATGTTGACCTTACGGCGGCAGGATGCCATCATGCATTGCGAAGCTGGTGCGGCGGTGGCACGCCCGGCGGACGGAGAGAGCGCATCGGGTTCCGCATTTCGATTCTAGCTTCGGGCAGTGCGGGCAACTCCACGTTGCTTGAGACCGAACACACCGCTCTCCTCGTTGACGCGGGGCTTGGCAGAAAAGAAATGCTGCGGCGCTTTGAAGCGTTGGGCCGGCAGAAGCCCGATCACCTCGACGGCATCCTGATTTCCCACGAACATTCCGATCACTCCAACGCCCTGGGCCAATTGCAGCGCGAATGGAAATGCCTGGCATTTCTCACCGAGCCGACGCATCGCGTGATCCAGCAGATGCTCACCGATCAGGGCATCAAGAAAACAATCGACCACGTGCAGTACGTGCATCCCGGCGAAAAATTTGAAATTGGCGATATCGAAGTGACGCCGTTTGCGATTCCTCACGACGCATCCGATCCCGTGGGCTACTGCTTCAAGGCCAATGGAGTCAAGGTGGCGATTGTTACCGATCTCGGCTACCTGCCCGAGCTTGTGAAACACCACCTGCGCGAAGCCGATTTCTTGATCCTGGAATCGAATCACGATCTGGAAATGCTGAAGGTGGGGCCTTATCCCTGGCACATCAAGCAGCGCGTGATGAGCCGCACAGGGCACCTCTCGAATGCCACGGTGAGCGATTTCCTGGCGGATTGCGAAGTGTTTGACGGGCTCGCGCGCCATCTGGTTCTGGCGCATCTTTCCGAGCAGAACAATAATCCTCTGCTCGCCCAGATTTCCGCGGAAGAAGCGCTCAGCCGGCGGGCAAGTTTGTTCACCTTCGGCGGCGCGTTGCACATTGCTTCGCAACACTCCCCTCTTGGGCCGTTTGAGCTGTAGGCTCCCTCATAAATACGACGAACCGTGCAGGCAGCAAAAATCAAGCTAGCTGCGGGATTCTTCACGCGCAGAAAGCGTGGTGTAGAACATGTCGTGCATGGGGCGGGTGGTGCCGGTGGCCAGATCGGCGCTGCGGGCGATGGCGGCGCGCGCGTCGAATAGCGTATCGGGCGTCACCGCGATACCCGGCGCCACTTCAATCTGCACCAGGTCCGCGCCGCGATGATCTTCCGGCGCAATTTCCCGCAGGCCCTGGCACTGGTAGCAGACGCCTGCTTTGTTGATCAGCGCGCAGAGGCCATCGAAGGCCTTGGTCATTTTCGCGCGCGCATCGGAAAGCCGGTGGCGGAAAACCGGTTCTGAAAGCTGCAGGATCGCGGCAGCTTCCTGGTTCGTGAATTCGAGGACCTCTTTCAGCATCACCGCAGCCTGCTCTTCGGGCTCGAGCGTGCGGGCAATGCAGGAAAAGCAGAAGGCGATATGCTCGCGTGTTTCGTAGACAAATCCCGGCTGCGCCATCACGGCTCGCAAGTGGACGATATTCTCGGGATTCGCTGTGGCCTCGCGCTCGCCAATCAACTGCGCTTCAACGCGCCAGCGTTTGCGTTTGCGCAAATGGTCGAGGCAGGCATGCGTGGCAATGCCGAAAAGCCAGCTCTTGAAACGCGCTTCGCCGCGATAGCTGCGAATATCCTCGAGCACGCGCACGAGCACGTCCTGCAGCAGATCTTCGGCATCCTGGCGCAGCGTGACCATCCGATAGATGTAGCCGAAAAGCGGTTTGCGCCAGGGTTCGACGAGCGAGCCGAAAGCATCCCTATCGCCGTGCTTGGCGCGTTCAACCAGCCTGGCTTCTTCTTCCGGCAGGGCGCCGGGCTCCCATCGGTCGGTCATGACGCTGCTCCTTTTCGCGGTGCTGGTTCGCTCGACAGGATACATCGGCGCGTTCTTGCGGCGAGGCCTCGCGTAAGCCGCGATAGCTCGAGACGTTTCTTCCGGCTATCGCGGCTCCGCTGACGCCTTTCATCCGTTCACGGCTGCATCAGCACCTGGCAAAGCTGCAGCCGGTTGCCGGAAGGATCGCGGAAGATGGCCAGCTTCACCATGCCGGGAATCTCTTCCGTCTTGCCTTCGAATTTGACGCCGGCCGCCTCGAGACGTTTGCGCTCGCGTTCGATATCGTCCACGCGCAGAACGATCGTCGCGCCGTGTTCTTTGGCCGTGTGGGTGCCATTGGAGATTCCGATGGCGGCTTCATCCTTGCCGCCGCTACTGAATTCCGCCCAGCCCTCGACTTCAAAGGCCTTCTTGAGGCCGAGGACGTCACTATAGAAGCGCTTGGATTGGTCGAAATCGCTGACGCTAAACCACGCCACTGACATTTTCATGTTGTTGCTCCTCTTGGCTTCAGAATTTGTGCTGCTGGAAGCTATGTCGTTCGAGCGACGAATTTCCGCCAACTGACAGATGTAGTGGGAGTTAAAGAGATTCTCGGTGTCGACGTGATTCCGCTCTTATTGAAAGTCATCCGACTCTTGAAAGAATAGTGCCATTCCAGAATCGCCGATGCTGGCACCGCGGCTATTCGTCACTTTCGGCGAGCAAAAGAAAATAGTTCCTCCCGCCATGGCGATAAAGAGAAAAAGGAAGCCGACCACCACCCACGGATTCTGGAGATATTTCGTGAGCCCACTCATTTTTTTTTGTGAAATCAGACGAAATCCCTTGGTCGGCTGTACCATGTTCGCCTATATCAACAGCACTCGCTATAAACAGATATAATCCCTCCCGATGATTCCGCCTTCCTACAAACCCAAAAAGAAATTCATGGAACTGGCGATTGCCGAAGCGAAGCGCGCCGGCGACCGCGGCGATTATCCGATTGGCGCGGTGATTACGCGCCTGGTGGGCAAGCGCGAAGTGGTGATTGCCAGCGCGGGCAACCGCGTAAAGACTTCGGGCTCGAGCATCAAGCATGTGGAGCTTGAAACGCTGAAATACGTGTCAAGCGGCTATGGACGCTACCTGCCTGAGTTCGTTCTCTACTCGACGCATGAGCCGTGCGCGATGTGCGCAGGCGCCGGTGTGTGGTCGCGAATCGGCGCGGTGGTGTATGGCGTGTCGCAGGAAGATATCGCCGCATATGGGCAAAAGCACGGCACTGAGTACTACAAGTGGCGAGCCTGCCTGATCCCCTGCCGACTGATCTTTGAAAAGGGCAATCACCGGATTCCTGTGTTCGGCGGATTTTTGCGCCGAGAATGCCAGAAACTTTTCAGCTACCGGCCGGCGAAGCGGTAGCCGTGGCTTTCGAGTAGCGCCGTTGGGAAGCACTTGCGATACGCACTTCGTATTAGGGCCTGTCTGCAGAGACGCCATCATTTCTGCCGTTTTACAGGTATGATGGAGCAGGGAAGTTTCCCGCCATTTGCAAACTTGAATGGTTGCGCCACAAAGTTCATCAAGAAGACTGTGCAAAAAAAGGAGCCGGATTTGATCCCGCGATACACACGTGCGGAAATGGGCCGCGTCTGGAGCGACGAAAATAGATTTCAGAAATGGCTGGCAGTGGAGCTGGCCGCGGCGGAGACGCTGGCGGAAGCCGGGATTGTGCCGCGCGAAGCAGCGGTGAAGTTGCGCGAGCGCGGGCGCGTGAACGTCGAACGCATCAACGAGCTGGAAGCGAAAGTGCGGCACGATGTGATCGCGTTCACGATCGCGGTGCAGGAATCAGTGGGTGATGCGGAAGCGGCGCGCTGGCTGCATTACGGGCTCACTTCCAACGACGTGGTGGACACGGCGCAGGCGCTGCTGGTGCGTGAAGCGTCGCAGCAGATCGAGAAAGCTCTCGAGCTGATGGGCGAAGTGCTGGAGAAGCGCGCGTGGGAACTCAAAGACACGCCGGAAATCGGCCGGACGCACGGCGTGCACGCGGAACCGATTACCTTCGGGCTGAAGATTGCGAACTGGTTTTCAGAGAACCGCCGCGACCTGGCGCGGTTTCAAGTGGCGGCGCGGCAGATGGCGGTGGGAAAGATTTCAGGCGCGGTGGGAACGTGCACGCACCTGGGGCCGGAGATCGAAGAAAAGATTTGCGCGCGGCTGGGCCTTGCGACGGCGCCGATCACGTCACAGGTGATTGAACGCGACCGGCATGCGCAATATCTTTCGACGCTGGCGATCGTGGCCGGCACGCTCGAACGCATCGCGCAGGAAGTGCGCCATCTGCAGCGAACGGAAGTGCGCGAAGTGGAAGAGCCGTTTGGTGGCGAGCAGCGCGGAAGTTCGGCGATGCCGCACAAGCGCAATCCGGTATCGAGCGAGCAGGTGTGCGGCCTGGCGCGCGTTGTGCGCGCCAATGCGATGCCGGCGCTTGAAGATATCGCGCTATGGCACGAGCGCGACATTTCGCACAGTTCGGTGGAGCGCGTGATTCTGCCGGACTCGACGATCCTGACCGACTACATGCTGCACCGCACGACGGAAATCGTGGCGAACATGAAAGTGTTTCCCGAGCGCATGCGCCGGAATCTCGATGCGACGAAGGGTCTCGTGTTTTCCGGGCAGCTTCTACAGGATCTCGTCGAACATGGGGCGCCGCGCGAAGACGCCTACAAATGGGTGCAGGAGCACGCGATGGCAGCCTGGGAGTCGGAGACGAGTTTCCAGGAGCGCGTGGCCGCCGACGAGAATATTCGCAAGCATCTCGACGCGAAAGCGCTCGCGCACACATTCGACCTGCAACGGCAACTGCGAGCTGTAGATGCGATTTTTCGCCGCGTGTTCGGCACAAAAGCTTCCGTCGCGATGTAACTCGCGCGGCACGTAACCCGCTCAAAGGCCTCAGGTCATCCCGATGCAAAATCGATCGGGAGGAATCTGAGCTACGTGAATGTTTTCTTTTTATTGAGGCGTAACCGCAGCACTCAATCGAGTCAAATTGCGCTAAGCCACCGCGAGGTAGATGTAGCGCAGGATAAATAGCGCGGTGAGAATCCAGAGCAACAGGCTGATCTCGCGAAATTTCCTGGCGCCGATTTTTACCACCGTGTAGGAAATCACGCCGAGACTCAGGCCTGTGGCGATGCTGAACGTGAGCGGCGTAGCGAGCACGGTGACGAACGCCGGAAAAGCGTCGCTGAAATCGTCCCAGTGGACGCGCGCCACCGACTGAATCATCAGCGCGCCCACCAGAATCAACGCCGGGGCAGTGGCAAAGCCGGGAATTGCTGTGGCAACCGGCGAGAAAAACACCGCTGCCAGGAAAAGCGCAGCGACCAGGACGTTGCTCAAGCCTGTGCGCGCGCCCGCGGAAACCCCCGCGGCGCTTTCGATGTAACTCGTAACCGTGGAAGTGCCGGTCATCGAGCCGAAGACTGTTCCCACGGCATCGGCGAGCAGGGCGCGGCCGACGCGCGGAATTTTTCCGTCCTTCACGAAACCTGCCTGCTCGCAAACGGCGACGAGCGTGCCGACGTTGTCGAGGAGATCGACGAACAGAAATATGAACATGATCTCGAAAAGGCCCAGATGCAACGCGCCGTGCAAATCGAACTTTAGAAAGGTGAGCGATGGATGCGGAATCGAAAGCAGTGCGGTGGGCCAGCGCGACATGCCTCGAAAAATTCCCAGCAACGCGGTGGCTAGAATGCCGATTAGCATCGCTCCTTTCACTTTTCGGACGATCAAAATCAGCATCAGCACCAGGCCGAAGCAGGCAGCCTGCACTTCACGGTCGGAAAAACTTCCGATACTCACCAGCGTGGCCGGATTGGCAATGACGATTTTCGCGTTCTTCAAACCCACGAAAGCGATGAACATGCCGATACCGGCGGCCGTCGAATGCTTCAGCGAATCGGGAATGCCGTTGACGATCTGCTCGCGAATCCCGGACGCGGTGAGAAGAATGAACAGCACGCCGGAGAAAAACACGACGCCCAGCGCCGTTTGCCAGGGAATGTGCATGCCCATGCAGACGGAGTAGGTGAAGTACGCGTTGAGCGACATGCCGGGCGCGAGCGCGATGGGATAATTGGCGTAAAGGCCCATCACTAGTGTGGCCGCGGCGGAGGCAACGCACGTGGCGAAGAGCACGCCTTCCTCGGGCATTCCAGCTTGCGCGAGAATTTGCGGATTCACCACGATCACGTAAGCCATGGTCATGAAGGTGGTGAGGCCGCCGAGCATTTCCTGGCGAATGGTGGTTTGGTTTTCCGAAAGCTTGAAAAAGCGCTCGAGCACTCGCCCTCCGCGGCCGCCGACGAGATGGAACGGAAAAGAATCGCCACTCTAGAGTGGCGGCGCAGTCATGTCAATGGGGGCGCTTTGGCAGCGCCGAAAAATCGGCTAGGGCTTCGGAGATGTTTCCGGATTTGGTTGCTTTGGCGGGTCGCTGACCGGCGTAGAGGGGCCGATTTTGGTTTCGACGCGGAATTTCTTGTAGTCGCTGTAGCGGTCAATTTCGTTTTGGTGGACTTTCACGAAGACCACGCGGGCCGTGGCGTGAACTTCGGCGTAAGACGGCAGCCAGACTTCACCGTTTATTTTGGTCTGCTCGATGACGAGGTTCGTACCCTTGTCGAGCGAAGCGAGCAAGCCCCCGCCGATTTTCGCTGTCTCACTGAAGCGCGCTTCGAGCCGCGCCACGTCGCGCGCCTCCTCGTCAATCCACACCACGCCAGCCAATTTTTGGACGATGGACTCGACCAGCTTCCGCGGCTTGTAATCGGGATTCGGGCCGAAATCGAACACGATCACATCCTGCCCGCGAAATCGCTCGCGGCGCGGGTTCGTAAAACTCTCGGCGCGAAGGAAGTCCGAAATCTGCGCTTGCTGGCGTTCGTCTTCTTTTTCCTGTTTCTTGGGGTCGTTCGCCAGCTCGGCCTGCTTTTTTTGGAATTCGCTGAACTCTTTATTGAAGCGCTCATCCTCCTTGTGCTGCTGTTCGGCGGTGAGCGGCTTCGAATCGTCTTTCACCAGGTGGCGGATTTCATCGCCGCCGCAGTTGAAGACGTCATATTCCTTCACCGTGCGCGACGCGACTCCTCCCTTCGAATCAAACTTCTCTTCCTCGGCCACCAGATGGCACGTGTATTGCTTCTGCAACTCTTCGATCGCGTTCTGAGTTTTGGCCACGTCAAGAAGAAGCGGCTTGATATCGGGCAGCGTGCGGCTCTTATTGTTTGGAAAGTCGAAAACGGAATCATTTACAGGCGCATTCCACTCGATTCGCGAAATGGAAACGGTGTAGCTGCGGCCCGCGCGGCGGAGCATGATTCGGTAGGGCGCTTCGACGCCGTCGACGCGGCGGTAATCGGCGTAATCGAATTCCTCCGCGACAGCATTCTTCGATCCCGGCTGCTGCGCCGTGGCTGGGATCGTTTCGCGAATCAGCAAATGAGTTTGCGCGTCGAAAAATAGTTCGCGGGAGACCCGAGGAGAAAACGCAATGCGAACGTGATATGCCTTGCACCCGCCCATATCCTCTGTGCCGATCAATTGCAAGACGAATTTGGATTTCTTCGCATCGGCCAGCCGGCTGTTCAGGTAGCGTCCCTCTGCTTCCCATTTCGAAGCGACGGCGCCGGTCAGCGTGTGCGGAGCATCGGCCGAGTTGGAAGACGAATCGCCGCTAATTTCACTGGCCCTGGTGTCCTGGCCCCAGGCAGATTTTCCGTTGTAGGCCTCGATCAAGCGGTAGGGCTCGATGATAATTTCAGAATAGAACTTGTCCGGCGCTTTGGTGATCAGCGAATAAGTGCCGGATTCACCTGTAGAGCCGTCCACGAGGTTTCCGGTGATGCTGGCCGTCTGAATTTTTGTGAGCGCTTTCGCGCCGCCTTCGGCATGAACGTATTCGTCAACGATCTTCTGCGCGGATTGCGCGAAACACGCGCTCCCGGCCGCCCCGAAGACGATCAGCCACAGGACTAGCACGGGCTTTCGAATGGCCGCAATTTCCATCAAATCAGCCTAACACGTTGCGGAGGACCTGCTTCATACAATGTAGTGCGGCTTGACTTGCACAAGCGCCGCAACCTAACATCGCCCGCACCTATAACGGACCGCAAACTCCGGAAAATGATCGGGAAAACCCTTTCGCATTACGTGATCCTCGAAAAGCTCGGCGGCGGCGGCATGGGTGTGGTCTACAAGGCCGAGGACACGAAGCTGGGGCGCCAGGTGGCCCTGAAATTCCTGCCGGAAGGATTTTCCAAAGATCGCGCGACGCTGGAACGATTTCAGCGTGAAGCGCGCGCAGCCTCCGCGTTAAATCACCCGAACATCTGCACGATTTATGAAATTGATGTGGTGAACGATTGCGGCGAGACAATTCCCTTCATCGCTATGGAACTGCTCGAAGGCCAGACGCTGAAGCACCGGATTGGCGAGAAGCCGCTTGCATTCGACCAGGTGCTCGACCTCGGAATTCAGATTGCCGACGCGCTCGATGCCGCCCATGCAAAAGGCATCATTCATCGCGACATCAAGCCCGCCAACATTTTTGTCACTAAACGCGGTCAAGCCAAAGTCCTCGATTTCGGCCTAGCCAAACTCGCACCGGAGCGCGTCGGAGTGGGTGCGGGCACTTCTGCGTTGCCCACGGTGGGATCGGAAATGCTGCTGACCAGCCCGGGGACGGCAGTAGGCACGGTCGCTTACATGTCACCCGAGCAGGTGCGTGGAGAAGAGCTCGATGCGCGCTCAGACCTCTTCAGCTTTGGCACGGTGCTCTATGAGATGGCCACGGGCCGCCAGGCCTTCATCGGCAACACCGCGGGCGTGATCACCGAAGCGATTCTGAATCGCGCGCCGGCGCCGCCCACGCGCGTGAATCCCGACCTGCCCGGTGAATTCGAAATTATCCTAGCGAAGACACTCGAGAAAGATCGCGAGCTGCGTTGCCAGACGGCGACAGAGTTGCGCGCCGATCTGAAACGCCTGAAGCGCGAAACCGATTCGAGCCGCACCAGCGCCCGGACCGGGTTTGCAGCGTCTCCCGCAAAAGCCGTGGCGCCGGCAGCCGCTGACAAGAAGCGTACGTGGCTCCTTGCCGCGCTTGTCGCTGCCCTTGCGCTTGTGGCCGGTCTGGCTGCCGGCGCTTTTTTTGCCATGCGCCTGCCTGGTTCATCGCAGCCCGTCTACCGCCAGGTCACCTTTCGACGCGGCACTGTGTATGAGGCCCGCTTCGGTCCCGATGGCCAGACGATCTATTACAACGCGGGCTGGGACGGACATCCCACCGACATTTATTCCACTCGCACCGGGAGCCCGGAGTCTGCTTCGTTAACTCATCCCGGTACTAGCCTCTTGGGCATATCGCCGAACGGCGAATTGGCCATCCTTCTTCACAGCCGCACCGGCGCGTTTCAGCAGTTTGGCACGCTTGCGCGCATGCCCCTTGCCGGCGGTGCTCCGCGAGAGCTTTTGGACAATGTGAATTGGGCGGACTGGTCCCGAGATGGTTCCACGCTCGCGGTCGCTCGTAGCCAGGGCGGATTCACACAACTCGAGTTTCCCATAGGCAAAGTTCTTTACAAGACGGCGGGATGGATTGGCGATCTTAGAATTTCCCCAGCAGGTGATCGCATTGCCTTTCTGGACCACCCCGTGGTGTCGGACGATGGCGGCAGCGTGGCTGTGATCGACCTGAATGGAAACCGTAAGATTCTCTCCAGCGGTTGGATCAGTACCGACGGGCTCGCTTGGTCTCCCACCGGCGACGAGATTTGGTTCACCGCCACCCACGAGGGCTTGTCGCGCGCTATCTATGCCGTAGATTTCTCCGGTCACCAACGGCTCTTGGCGCGCGTGCCGGGAACACTCACCATGCTGGACACCTCCAGGGACGGCCGCGTGCTTTTGCGCCGGGACGCGGGCCGTCAGGAGATAAGAGCCTTTATCAACGGCGACGCAAAGGGTCAGGAGCTTTCCTGGTTCGACTTTTCGCTGCCCGCAGCCATTTCCACCGACGGGAAATCGCTTTTATTTGCGGAAGTGGGAGAAGCAGGAGGCGCCACCTACGGCATATACATTCGGGCTACCGACGGCTCGCCTGCCATACGCCTCGGCGATGGGAACCCTCAGGATGTTTCGCCGGACGGCAACTGGGTGCTGGCCATTACCCAGAAGTCACCGCAACAAATGTTTCTGCTTCCCACGAAAGCAGGACAGTCGCGCGTTATCAGCAACGATTCGATTGACCACATCGCTGGGGCTTTTTCTCCGGATGGGAAACAAGTCTTGTTCGCCGGCAGTGAACCGGGACACGGACTTCGACTCTATGTTCAAAATCTGGAAGGCGGAACTTCGCGTGCGATTGGTCCCGAAGGCGACGCGGCGTCTCGAGTGGTGGTCTCGCCGGACGGAAAGCTGGTATTAGGATTGGATCCCAACGGAGTCCGCGCCTTTTTCCCGATTGGAGGAGGCGATGCCCGGCCGATTCCAGGCATTCAGGCGAACGAAGGCCTCGATGTCTTTACGCCCGACGGCAAATCGATCTATGTGCACAATTTTGCGGGGTTGCCCTGCATCATTTCGCGTATCGAGTTGGCCACAGGGAAACGAACGGTGTGGAAAACGCTTTTCCCCGCCGACGCCGCGGGAGTGGATTCGATCGGCGGGATTTTAATCACGCCCGATGCCAAATCGTATACGTACTCCTACCCCCGCACTCTTTCAGATTTGTACGTCGTCGAAGGATTAAAGTGAAAATCCGACCAGAATTGTCATTTTGCGGAGCAACACGACGAAGGATCTCTCTTCGCATTACTGCACGCGCTGGATGTAGCGGGCTTCCGAGGTATCCACTTTTACTTTATCGCCGGTGCCGACAAACGGCGGAACGTTGATCACAAGTCCCGTCTCTAGTTTTGCAGGCTTCATCACCGAGCTGGCCGTGGCCTTCTGAATGCTCGGCTCAGTTTCGACCACAGTAAGATCCACCGTATCCGGAATCAGCACGCCGATGGGCTTCTCGTCGTAATATTCGATTTTCACGGGCATGTTCGCGATCAAATAATCCTTCGTATCGCCCACCACGTCGTTCTGCAGCGCGAGTTGCTCGTAATTCTCCGTGTTCATGAAGTGGTGGCCGTCGCCGTCGCTGTAGAGGTACTCGAATTCCAGTTCGTCCACCGTCACTTTCTCGACGAATTCTTCGGCGCGGAACCGGTAGTCGATCATCGAACCCGTACGCAGGTTGCGCATCTTTGTCTGCATAGCGGCGCGCTTGTTGCCAGGCGTGCGGTGGTCCACGCTATAGACGCTGTAGAGATCGCCCTCGTGCTGGATGATCATGCCTGCGCGCAGCAGGGTAGCCTTTAACGTGCTCATCGGATGCTCCTGAATTCGCTGGGTGTTTCCTGCAGAGTCGCAAGTAGCGGCGCCTGCCACAAGCAAGAAATTCACGCTATGACGAAACCACGATTATAGCGGCCCTGCGCGCATCGGGTCAAACATCTAGAAAACGCTTCAGGCCCAAAAATCGCGGGAATCCAACGCGAGCGGCTGGCGTCAAACCAGATGATGGCCTGGCGCGGGCGGAATGACAGCCCGGCAGAACCAGCAAAACTCTCGGCTCCCAAGAGGCATTCGCAACCATGACTGGCAGAAACCGACGTAAAGCATTCCTGGCAATCGCACTGGCGCTGGCGTCCTTCGCCTTTCTGAAAAAAGCGGCGCTTCGTGTGGCCGCTTCGCCGAGTCCCAACGCCCAAACCGAAATTTCGCGCCTCGCCGAAGAGATGCAATGGAAGCCGGGCATGACCATCGCGGACATCGGGGCCGGAGACGGAACCTACAGTTTCGCCGCCGAGAAAATCGTTGGGGCGTCGGGTCACATTTATGCCACTGAACTCGACCAGGACAAGCTGAAAGCGCTTCGCGACGAAGTTGCCAAACAAAAATTCGCGAATGTCACGATCGTGGAAAGCGCAGCCGAAGACACAAAACTTCCCACCGCCTGCTGCGACGCGATTTTCCTGCGCCGCGTCTACCACCACATCACCGCGCCCGAAGCCTTCGACAAAAATCTTCTGCGCTCGCTGAAATCCGGCGCGCGCCTCGCCATCATCGACTTCGCCCCGGACAACAGCCTGCCGCCGGTCGAAGGCGTCCCTGCCAATCGCGGCGGCCACGGCATTCCCCAAGAAATCATGGTCGAAGAATTGACCGACGCGGGATTCAAGGCAGAAAAAACGATCGATCACTGGTCAGGCAACGACTACTGCGTCATCTTTGCGAAGCCCATTCAGTAAGCGTTACTGCTGCGGCGTCAGCTGCTGCCATCCCGCTCCCGGCCGCGTATCCGAATTCACCACCGTCCCGATTCCATTGATCCAGTAGTTGTGGTGCGGACCAGTCCACACATCGCGCTGATTGCCCAGGGGATCGATTGTCGGCGTGATGCCCACGAGCACGTTGTCAAACTGCTGCACCTGCGCTGCCTGTGCCGCCTGCCGCCGCTCGAAAGCGTTCACTTGATTCTGCATCGCGCGCATTTTCGATTCGAACTGCTGCACCTGCGCGCTTAAGGCAGCCATCCGCTGCTGCTGCCTCGCCCGCTGATACTGCATCCCTTCGGCGTCCATCTCCTTCTGGTACTCCTTCCACTTCGCGCTGATCGTGAAAGTTTCGGAAGCATGCAGAAGAATCGCTTGCGCCGAGCCAACCTGGGTCGTTGGAGCGACAAAACTTGCAAGCTCGTCCACTATCCAAAGTCCCTGCAACAGAGTCGTGTGCGCATACGCGTATGCGATTCGCGACGCGCCGCCCTCATCGCAGCGGTAGGTGATTTGCCCTTCGGTTGACTGCACCGGCGTCGTCTCCGATGGTATGTAATTTTTCACCGGCGGGGCCGCGTCGCTCGGCTGCGGTTCGAGTTTTTGGCAAAGCTCCCCGAACCGAGCAATCGCGTAGAGTCGCGCAAAATCCTGGCCGGAACGGTAGCGCGCAACCGTGAGCTGCGCCTGCGCTCCTAGGTCCACCGTGTCTCCCTCGCGCGGATGAGTTTGCGCCGGCAGCGAATAAGGTGGAATCGCCACGTCGCCCAGGCGAACGTTGATTTTCCCGTCCGGCGACTTCAAATCCAGCATCGCGCGCGCGTCGGAAAATCCCAGACGGTAGACGCCGCCCTTCGCCTCCCACCCCTCCGGCACTTCAGCGGTAAAAGCGTGTTCGAATGGATCTTCAAATTTCACATACGTGACTTTGGGAAATGGTGCTGCGTTGTTTGCTAAGGAAATCTCCGGACCAAAAACAGCGGCGCCCAAGAGCGCAAAGCACACGACCGAGAGTAACCGTGCACGCATTTTCGCTCCTTCCGTCTCATCCCGGTGCGGCAGGCGCGCTGGATGAGACGCTGCAACGATGCAAAACAAATCGCAAGAAACGGCATGAAATCCCGCGCAAAATTTTAGGGCTGCGGATGCACCTTCCCTTCCGCCATGATCTTCTCGATTTCATCCGCGTTGCGCGGCAGCTTTTCCGTCATCAACCGGTGGCCATCGGCCGTCACCAGCACATCATCTTCGATCCGCACGCCAAGATTTTCGTCGCGAATGTAAATCCCCGGCTCGATCGTGAACGCCATTCCCGCCTTCAGCGGCTCGCGGTATTCCGTCGGATCGTGCACGTTCAACCCCAACCCGTGCCCCAGCCCGTGCACAAAATATTTTCCGAGCGGCTTGCCATCCTTATCTTTGCCGTGCGTGTTGATGTAATCGGCCGCAATGGTATGTAAGCTGCCCGGGCCGCCGTACAGATATACGCCCGGCTTCACAGCTACAAGCGCCGCATTCTGGGCCCCCAGCACGATGTCGTAAATTTCGCGCTGCCGCGCCGTGAATTTTCCGTTGGCCGGAAGCGTGCGCGTGATGTCCGCATCGTAGCCGCCGTACTCGCCGGCCACGTCCAGCACCACCACGTCGCCATCCTTGATCTGATTATCGAGCGCGTCATAGTGCAGCACCGTAGAGAAAAATCCCGCGCCCACGATCGGCGCATACGCCTCGCGCGAACATCCCTCCCACTTGTGAATCTCCTCCATCTTCGCCGCCACCTGATACTCCATTAGTCCCGGCTTCATCATTTTCATCGCCGCGAGTTGCGCATCCACCGACGCGTCTACCGCCTTCTGCAGCAGTTCGATCTCTCCCGGCGATTTCACCATCCGCATCCCGGTCAGAACCGGCTGCACATCCTCAATCTCCGCCTGCGGCGGCAGGGCATCCTTCAGCCAATCGTGCCAGACGTGAAGCTGCGGATACCCGTTCTCCGGACCCTTGGGCAGCAGTGCGTGAAATTTCGGGTTCGTTTTCGCCAGCGTTGCCAGATCCCCGCGCAATTCAGAAAACGGCCGCACCGCCTGAAAACCTGTCTTCTCCGCCACTCCCGGATCATTCGGTCCCAGGTGCGCCCCGCCCCAAATGGCTTCGCGTGGATCGCGCGGCGGCAAATACAGAATTTCCGTTGGACCGCCGGCAGATTTTGCAGCCGCCGAGTCCGGAATCAGCACGAGCGCTGCGTCGGGCTCGCTATAGCCGGTGAGGTAATAGAAATCCTCGTCCTGAAAAAACACCGCCACTTCGCCCGCATCGTTCCGGCTCGTATAACCAAAAAGCACCACCGGTCCATCCGCTTCCGCACGCAATTTTGCGCGCCTCCCCTGATACTCCGCGGCCGGCTGCGGAAACCGCGCCTCGACAAGCACCGTCACAAACGACAAAGCCAGCGCCGCGATTGTGCCGCGAAGCACGAGCATCCGAAATTTCATGCGAGTTCCTCCGAAGCTAGTAGACGAGCCGCGATGATAAAAGGGTAGGTAGGATAAAACTACAAAATTAGAACCCCGGCGCGCCCGTCGAAGCCGGCCGCACTTCGCCCGCCTCCACGCCAACGCCAAACCGCAACCGGTCCATATACGTCTGCCCCAGCGACATCAGCCCGGTATACAAATAGCCCCACACAAACAGCAGCAGGAAAGGCACCGTCGCGTAATTTTCCATCTGAATCGCGTACACCACCGCCGCCCCAAAATAAACACCGAGAAAAACTTCCGCCCATGGCATCCATCCCGCCTTCTTGCGGTATTTCTTCCGGGCCCACGCGTCCGAGCCGTGCGCGCCCGCTTCCACGCGATACTTCGGTGTGCGCACGAACTCCGACTTCACTCCAAAAATCGCTTCCAGCACGTCCACCGCGTTGCGCACCGAAAGCCCGATTCCCACCGCCATGATGAACGGCAAATAGAGAAAGGTTCGCTTCCACGTTTTCGGGAAAATCGCCCGCTCCGCCGCCAGGTAAAACGACGAAATCGAGCACGTCGAGGCGATAAACAGCGGCAGGTCGATCACCAGCACCTGAAACCAGCCTTGATAAAAACGCACGATCATCGCCGGCAGCAGAATCATCGAGAGCAGCACCATCAGCGGGTAGCTGATGTTGGCGGTCAGGTGGAAGAACGCTTCCGCCTTCACCGCGCCCGGCACATCCGAGCGCATCACTTCCGGCATGATTTTTTTCGCTGTCTGCATCAGGCCCTTCGCCCAGCGCGCCTGCTGCGATTTGAACGCATTCATCTCTACCGGCAATTCCGACGGGCACTCGATGTCTGGCAAATACATGAATTGCCAGCCGCGAAGCTGCGCGCGATAGGAAAGGTCGGTATCTTCCGTCAGCGTGTCGTGCTGCCAGCCGCCCGCATCTTCGATCGCCGCACGCCGCCAGATGCCCGCCGTGCCATTAAAATTGAAGAAGAGCCCCGTGCGAAAACGCGCCGAATGCTCGATCACGAAATGCCCGTCGAGCAGCACCGCTTCCACTTCCGTCAGCTTCGAATAATTCCGGTTGATATAGCTCCAGCGCGTTTGCACCATCCCCAGCTTCGCATCCGCAAAATACGGCACCGTGTTACGCAGAAAATCCGCCGGCGGAATGAAGTCCGCGTCGAAGATGGCAATATGCTCGCCGCGCGCCACCTTCAACCCTTCCTGCAACGCGCCGGCTTTGAATCCTTCGCGGTTATCGCGATGAATATAGGAAATCGGCAAGCCCAGCTGCTGGTAGCGCTCCACGCAATTGCGCGCCACTTCCTGAGTCTCGTCCGTGGAATCGTCGAGCACCTGGATATCGAGCAGCTCGCGCGGGTAGTCGAACTGCGCAATCACGTCCACCAGTCGCTCTATCACGTAGCGCTCATTGTAAATCGGCAGCTGCACCGTCACGCTCGGCCACTCGCTGATTTCCGGCGGAGGCGGCGCGATTCGTTTGCGATTCTTGAAGAAGTAATAAACCAGGGCGTAGCGATGAATCCCGTACATCGCCAGGATCACCATCACCACGAAGTACGGAGCCATTACCGCCAGGTCAAACGAATTCACCTGGTAGAGTCCCCTGAACGGGTTCGATAGCGGATCGGTATTCCGCCGCCAATAATCCGACACTGGATTCGCCACCGGCGCGAACAAACTTGCAATCGTGTACAACAATGTCAAGCAGCACCTGCTTTGAAGGGGTGATTTGTCTGAACTGCTTTGTAGGCCGCGGCTTTCACACGCGACGCACTCGCGACAGATGGACAAAAGGGCTTTAGCCCCGGAAGCCCCACTCGACCTCGAACCCATCCCCTAAACGATTGATCATACTGCGTTTCCCCGCAGGGATGGGCCAGCAACCTCAAATCTATACGACCAGGCGAAGCCCTGTCAACGAATCCTTGCCGCAGCCAGCCGCCCACCATTCGGCTTCTGCCGTGACTGCCGGCCGCTTGCCTTCAATGTAGCTCACCTCTTCAGAGGTGACGCTTTTCGCCGTTTCTTCAAGAAATAACGATTGAAATGCTAGTTAGTCCTAATGCTCTACGATAACGCGTGAGTTATGAGAAGTGCCGGACAAAGCGGACAGAGGAGAGCAGGACCCAGAGAAACCTGCGCCCCCGAATTTCTAATCGCAAATCTGGATTTAGAATTCAACATAAGCCCCATACGAATCAGCGATCTAGAATTTTCTAATCGCAAATTTTCAGCGATTTTTCTGCTGAAACTCACTACTGGTGGCGAGCCGCGCGCGGCTTTTTTCAACCCCAGTCTCCAGTTTCAAGCCTCCAGAGTCTAATCGAGACAAAACGGGCAGTTTGCCCGCCAAGTCCGCTCCTCCGATCCCGGTGGCGTCACGTCCTTCACGAATCACGAGTCACAAGTCAGCAGTCACCAGCCACGCCTATCCCGCCCCTTGCATCGCGCCCCCGCCACGCCTAACATGGCGTCTCGCAATCCTTCCACCAAGGGGTTCTGCTAATGCGATCCAGTCGCAATCGTCTGCCATTTATTCTGATGTTGTTGGCAATTACCGTTTTCGCAGCGCAGCTTCTGGTTGTCAGCCGGCGAGCAATCGTCCAGGCCGCGGCTGAACCTCTCGCAGGCGCCCAAACTCCTCAAAAAAACTTGAAGCCGGTGCCTGCTGACAACCCCGCGCTCGCCAAAGCCTACCGCTTCGAAAGCGGCGGCTGGATCTATGTTCATCTCGAAGGCTCCCCACACGATATCGGCTACCAGCATGGTTACTTGCTCGCGCCGGAAATTGGCGACGCCTTCGCCGCCGTCAGCCTGCAGATGACTCACGTCACGCAGCGCGACTGGGAATTTTTTCGCACCGCCGCGCGCCAGATGCTCTGGCCGAAAATCGATCCCGAATATCAAGCCGAGCTGAAAGGCATCGTGGATGGACTCGAAGCGCGCAAAGTGAAACTCGATCTTTACGACATCGTCGCTTTCAATGCCTTCGAAGAATTGCCCGGTTACTACGTTCCCTGGGTCAACGAACAGACGCACGCGCAGAATGTGCCGAAAATCAGCAGCCCGGAAAATTGTAGCGCGTTCGTTGCCAATGGCAGCTGGACGAAAGACCACCAGATCGTCATGGCCCACAACAACTGGACCAGCTACCTCAACGGCGAGCGCTGGCGCATTATCTTCGACATCGTTCCGCAGCAGGGTTACCGCATGCTCATGGACGGATTTCCCGGCGTAATCGCCAGCGACGACGATTTCGGCATCAATTCCGACGGAATGATGATCACGGAAACCACCATTTCGAATTTTCACGGCTGGGATTACAACGGCAAACCCGAATTCGCCCGCGCCCGCAAAGCGATGCAGTATTCCGGCTCGATTGACGAATACGTGAAAATCATCATGGACGGCAACAACGGCGGTTACGCGAACGATTGGCTTCTGGGCGACCACAAAACCGGCGAAATCGCCCAGTTCGAGCAGGGACTGCAGCGCACGAAGCTCTATCGCACCATGGACGGAGTCTTCGTCGGCTCGAATTTCGTGAGCGACCCGGGCGTGATGCGCGACGACACCACGTTCGATCCGAAAAATATGGCCAGCTCTCCCAACGCACGCCACGCTCGCTGGGATCAGTTGATGGATGAGAATAAGGGCCAGATCGATATCGCCATGGCCCAGGCCTTTCTCTCCGATCACTACGATACCTACACGAAAAAACCGACGGCCGACCATCGCACGCTCTGCGGCCATGGAGACGCATCCGTGGATGGCGATCCCACCTGGGACATGCAACCGCACGATCCCATGGGCGCCGTGCAAGGCAAAGTGATGGACAGCAAGATGGCCGGAAACATGAGCTTCGTCGCGCGCATCGGGCATCCCTGCGGCGCGAAATTCGATGCCGCGGGGTTCCTGCGCGAGCATCCCGAATTCAATTGGCAGGCGCCGGTGATGCGAGATATGGAAGCCGGCCCCTGGACGCAATTCCGCATCGGCCAAACCGATTCGAAAACAACAAGCACCGGAAACTAAATAAGACGAGCGAGCTGTGACTGCCAGCCTCACAACTTTCTTCGGCCTCTTGGGCGCGCTGCTGGTTCTGGCATTTGTGGCCAACCGGTTTTCGAGGTGGACGCACGTGCCGGACGTGATCGTTCTGCTGATCACAGGAATTGTGCTCGGGCCGGTGCTGCATTGGGTGGACGCGTCGAAATTCGGCGACGTGACGCGCGGGTTTGGAACGCTCGCGCTGATTTTGATTCTCTTCGCCGCCGGACTCGAACTGGACCTTCGCAGCGCGCTAAAACAATTCGGCGCCGCAATGGTTCTCGCGCTGCTCAGCTATTCGCTGTCGTTCATCGGCGTCTTTTACTTCTGCATCTACACGATGCATCTGGCGCCGATGCCCTCGCTGCTCGCGGGCGCCACGCTCGCCTGCATGAGCGGCTCCGTGCTTCTCCCGGTCCTCGAGCAGCTCGAGATGCGCGACACCGTAAAGACTACACTCGTGATCGAAGCGTCTTTCGGCGACGGACTCGGCGCTCTGGGCGTTGGCGTGCTGCTCGATCTCGCGCTCGGTGGCGGCGAAATCACCAGCGGCCCGGTTCCCGATGTGCTCGCCCGCGTGGGCCTCGCCCGTGGAAGCCATGGTTCGATCGCCGGCACGGTCACTGCCATCCTGCTGTTCAAATTTCTGCTCGCGCTCGCCGTCGCGATCCTTGCCGGTTATCTTTGGTTGCGCCTTCTGCCAATCGTTTCCGACAAGCAGTTCTGGCAGGTGCTGACGTTCGCCGCTGTGCTGCTGGTTTACGCGTTCACGCACGCAGTGGGCGGAACCGCTCTTTTTGCTGTCATGGCATTCGGGGCCGCGCTCGCAAACTTGCCGGACCCGCGCCATTCCGCGGACTCGTTCGTCTTCCGGATTCTCCCTCCCGACCCGAGCCGCGTGATCCATTCGTTTCACGCCGAACTGGCCTTCCTGGTGCGCAGTTTCTTCTTCGTGCTGCTCGGCGTGCTGGTGGATTTCAGCGGCTTGCAGAAGGAGTTTCTGGCGTCGCTCGGAATCCTGGCTGTTCTGTTCGTGGACCGCTTGATCGCCGTGCAGGCGAGCCGAGTGGTCTGGCGCGGGACCACATCTTGCGAGCGCCAAGTCGCTACGTTATTGATTCCACGCGGTTTAATTACAGCCGTGCTGGCTCTCGAGGCCGTCCGCGCGATGAAGCCTCAGCTCGATTTCCTCACGCCGCTGGCCTTTGCCATCATCCTGCTGACCAACGCCCTCGTGCTCCTTGCCGCGATTCGCGCCAAAGATCTTGTTCCGCAAGTGGTTCCGGGGGCCGTCGCGGTGCAATCGTCAGAAAGCTTTCCCGCATAACAAACCCGGCCTCCGTCCCGCTATCTGATTAGTATCAATCCGCTTCCACCCTGTGGAAATCGGCATGCGGAGATGCTACAAAAAGTATGAGCTTTATCTGGGTGCGCTGTGGCCGAAATCTGCACGTCAAAAGGATGCAAAATGACGGTGCCGGGAGGGTTTGCCGGCGACCGCCTGTGCATCCTGCACTACACGCTTCTCGTCGAGCAGGAATGCGTGGAGATGCGACGGGAATCGGCGCTCGGGAAAAACAGCCACGAACGGCAGAACGAGCTCATGGGCAAAATTGCGGACCGGGGCGAAGCGCTGGTGCACGTGGCGACAAGCGGCTTCCCGATGTCGGATGAACTCAAGGCGCGGATCTTGAGCACGCTTCTGACGCTGATGAATACGCGCGAAAATCTCGACCGCGCGGCGATGCGGCAATCGGCGCAGCGGCGTTTCGTTGGCTGATCATCTTTCTACGAAACTCTCCTCATCTGCACGGCCTCCCCGAAATCCTCCGGTTTTTCAAGGTTTTCCCGTCCGAGCCGCCGTTGAACTCGCCCTTCACGCCGAGCACATAGAACGCAGAATAGTTGGGAAGTTTTGATTGCAAGATTACGAACCGATGTATCGCGCGTAGAGCGAGCGGGCGATGGCGGGATCCTGCGTTCCTTTGATGATGGCGCGTCCATCGGGAAACACGGTCATTTCATAGGGCGCGATACGGAAGCGCAGAAGAAACTGATTGTTGCGGACCTCGGAAGCCGATGCTCCGGAGACACGGCAGCCCAGTTCAGCAAGATCGAGCGCGCGGCGGCGTTCGTGGATCTGCACCGAGTCGCGCCCGCACATGCTCACGTGGGGGCGGGCGCGCCCTTCGAGGTGAGCGAATTCGTGGCGCACGCAGGCGCGGCACTCCGGGTTGCGCTCCACGCGAATGGACTGGAACCTTCCGCTCCACACGTCGCAGGAAATCAGCTTGTGATTCAGAGCTTCCGGGTGGCCGGCCAGAAACTTCGTCGCTTCGGCGGCTTCCATGGAAGCAATCACGCCCGCAGCCGCGTTTAATACTCCCACCGTATCGCATGTGTCTTCCGGGCCAAGCGCCGAATGATTGCTTGCGCTTTCGAGAAGGCACGCGAGACATGCCGTTTCGCCGGCCCTTATTGTCATGGTGACGCCATAGCTGCCGACAGCCGCGGCATAGATCCACGGAACGCCGAGCGAAATCGCGGCGTCGTTCAAGAGCAGGCGCGTCTCGAAATTGTCGGTGCCATCGAGCATGAACGGAAAGCCGCCGAGCAGATCGAGGGCATTGTCGGGCGTGAGGTCAGCGACGATCCCTTCCACTTTGACGCCAGAATTGATGGCGCGTAGCCGACGCTCGGCGGCAATCGCTTTTGGAATGGAGTCGCGCGCGTCGGCTTCTTCGAACAGCGTCTGCCGCTGCAAATTCGATGCTTCCACAAAATCGCGATCGATAATGGCGAGCCGGCCAAGACCGGCGCGCACCAGCAGGTTCGCTGTGACGGTCCCCAGGGCCCCGCAGCCGACCAGAACGGCACTCGAGGCCAGCAGCTTTTCCTGGCCTTGCTCGCCGATTCCGCCGAAAAGTATCTGCCGCGAGTATCTCTCCCGCTCTTCCCTGTTCATCGCTTCCTTTCGTGCCTAAAGCGTGATGATAGCGCCTTTTCGCGTCCGGCAGGCAACGGGGCTGTGCTAACCTGACTTCTCAGTCTTCTGGCGCATGAGATTCCCATGGAAAACATGGCATTCAGAGGTGGGGCCGCGAATCTGGTTCAGTTTCGCGTGCCTGCTGGCGGTGTTTCTCTGCGCAAAAATCAGTGTCGCAGCGAGCTTCGAAGAAACAACGTTTGAAGGCCGGCGCATCACTGATATTCGCATCGTGGATGAGCATGGCGCGAACGTCACCGTGAAATCGCTGGTGCTGGCGATCCAAGTCGGAAAGCCGTTTGACTTCGGGGAAGAACGCGAAAGCCTTCGCACGCTCTACCGCACGGGCGATTTTGCCGATATTCGAGTGGCGGCGTCGGGCGTGGGCGAAGGCGTGCGCGTGGATTTCATCGTCCGCCGCAATTATTTCAACAACGTGGTGCGTATTGACGGACTCAAGGAACCTCCCACCGACCCAGCGGCTCTCGCCGCCTTGCGCCTGAATCTTGGCGAGCCATTCCGCGAAAGCGCCGTGCATGAAGCCATCGGCCGCCTGCAAGACCTGCTTCGCAGCGAAGGGCTGTACCTGGCAAAGATCACCTTTGACCTGGGCCCGCATGACGATACCCGGCAGATGGATATCACCGTGCACGTTGATCCGGGCGTTCGCTCGATGGTGGGCAATATCACAGCCAAGAATCAAACGCCGTACGCCGATGCGGAGCTGATCAAACAGTCAAAAATTTCGGAGAAGAATCCGCTCACATCCGGGCGGCTCACCCGCGGCTCGCAGCGAATCAAGAAGCACCTGGTGAACCAGGGCTATCTGGGCGCCGGAGTGGTTATCACGCCTGGGACTTATGACCCGGCTGCGAATCGAACGCCACTGACGATGGAGGTCACGGCCGGGCCGCGCGTGCGAGTGGAGTTGACGGGCGCGCGCATCAGCAAAGGCCGCCTCCGCAAGCTGCTTCCCATTTACGCGGAGGGCGCGGTGGATGAGGACTTGCTTCAGGAAGGCCGCCGCAATATCCGCGATTTCTTCCAGCGCGAAGGATATTTCGACGCGGACGTAAAAGTGGCTTCGCGAGAGGACGCACAAACCAAGGATCGCGTGATCAGCTATGAGATTTCGCGGGGCGACAGGTTCCGTCTGGCCGCCGTGTCGTTCGATGGAAACAAGTATTTCAGCAGGGAGCTCCTCTACGGACGGCTGCAACTTCAAACTGCATCGTTCGCGTCAAGCGGGCGTTTCAGCCAATCGCTGATGCGCGCCGACATCGATTCGATCAAGGGCCTGTATCTTTCGAACGGGTTTCGCGACGCACAAGTGACATCCGCGGTGGACGATAATTATCACGGCAAGAAAGGAAACCTTTTCGTCGCATTCCACGTTGAGGAGGGTCCGCAGACATTGGTGAGCGGACTCGAAGTGGAAGGCAATCACGCGCTGAGCACGGAGAAGATTTTAGCGGTCACGGGTTCCACTCCGGGACAACCGTTTTCCGAAGCCGGCGTCGCAAGCGATCGCAACAATATTCTGGCGATGTACTACAACGAGGGATATCCGGAGGCGCATTTCGAGGATCAAGTATTGCCGGGGACTGATCCGGAGCACGTCCAGCTGGTCTACCACATCAGCGAAGGAATCCAGATCGAAGTATCGAGGGTTCTGTTGACGGGTTATCAGTACACGCGTCCGAGAATCGTGGCCCGTCAAGTGAAGATCGTGCCGGGACCGCTGCGCGAAGGCGAGGTGGTAGAAACGCAGAGGCGGCTCTACAACCTGGGCGTGTTTAGTCGCGTGGTGATCGCTCCGCAGAATCCGAATGGAACAGACCCGGAAAAAGTGGTGGTGGTGGACGCAGAAGAAGGAAAGCGGTACACGTTTGCCTACGGCGGCGGATTTGAAGTGCAGAGGCTCGCGGGAGGCAGTAACAATCCCAACGGAACGATCATCGGGGCCAGCCCGCGAGGAATCATCGAACTTTCGCGCGCCAATATGTTCGGAAGAGCGGAGACGCTCTCTTTCAAGGTGCGAGCGAGCACGCTGCAATACCGCGCTGTGGTGAGCTATACGGCTGACAATTTTCTTGACAATCGAAAGTTAAGCCTGCAACTCACCGGGTTCGCCGACAAGACGCAGGACATCAATACGTTTACTTCCGTCCGTTATGAAGGTGCGGTGCAGCTGGTGCAAACCGTCTCGCAGCGCAGTAACTTCGCGTACCGGTATTTTTTCCGCCGCGTGGACGCCTCAAATCTGAAAATCGAAGAAGAGGAAATCCCACTGCTGAGCCAACCGACGTTGGTCTCCGGTTTCGGGGTAACCTGGGCGTGGGACCGGCGCGACAATGCAGCGGACGCGAAACGCGGTAGCTTCAACACGATTGACGCCAGCATTGCCTTGAAGTCACTCGGCTCCGCGGCCAGCTTTTTCCGCGGGTCCTTCCAGAATTCCACGTTCACGACTTTCGGACGCGCATTCGTCTTTGCGCGCTCGGTGCGTTTCGGCGTGGAGCAAACACTTCCCGGCACGGGAGAGGTGGACATCCCGCTACCGGAACGATTCTTCGCCGGAGGGGGCACGTCGATACGAGGTTTTTCTCTGAATCAGGCGGGGCCTCGCGATCCGGTGACCGGGTTCCCGGTAGGAGGGCTGGCGTTGCTCGCGTTCAACCAGGAGCTTCGCTTCCCGATGAGGCTGCCTTTTGTCGGAAACCGGCTGGGTGGCACCGTGTTCTACGACGCTGGGAACGTGTACACCGATATCAATCACATCTCGTTCGCCTGGAAACCTCCCGCGAACAACAACAACCTGCCTTACTTCTCGCATACGGTGGGAGTGGGAGTGCGTTATCCGACGCCGGTGGGGCCGGTGCGGGTCGACTTTGGCTACCAGTTGAATCCGCCGCATTATGCCGGAGAAGAATTTCCGTCATCCGGGCCGCCGATCCCGAAAGAGTTTGCCTTGCCGCACTTCCAATTCTTTTTCAATATCGGACCGGTTTTTTGATGCGGCGCTTGCTCTTCTTTGCGCTCTTGGCGGCCTGCCTGGCTGGCCTGGGATCGAATCGAATTTTTGCGCAAACACATTCCTCGCCGGAACCTTTGCCTCCCTCTTCCGGAGATGGAGCGGATTCGCGTGCCGCGAATACGCCCGGGGATCAAACCGTAGATGGCATCGCCGCGCGGATCGAAGACGACATCATCACGGAAAGTGAAGTTCGCGAGCTGAGCGCGTTTCAAGAGCTCGTGGACGGCAAGCCAAAGACGCGAAGCGAAATCATCAAAGAGCTCGCCAACCAATGGATCGTTCGGGGCGAAGCGGGAGTGGCGGCATTTCCAGCTCCGTCGGAGGCGGATGTGGATCGCGCTTACCGGGAGTTCGTGAAGCAGTTTTCTTCTCCGCAGGAATTTCAGGCGAGCTGCGCGGCTCTGGGGCTGACGGACACTGCGGTGCGGCGCATTCTCGCGCAGCAACTGTTTCTCTCGCGATTTATTGATTACCGGTTTCGTCCTGCGGCGCAAGTGGACGAAGCGCAAATCGAGAATTTCTACCACCAGGAGTTCGCGCCGCAGCTGGAAGCCAAGAAACAGGCTGTGCCGCCCGTGGAAGATGTGGAAGACACGATTCGCGAAGTGCTGATCCAGCGCGCTATCAGCGACCGGGCGGCGAAATGGCTGGATGACACGCGCGACCACCTGAAGATTGACGTTGTGGATCAGGGGGCCAAGCCGTGAGCGTGCGCTGGCGGCGCTGGCTGGGGCTCGTGGTTCTCTCGGTAGCGACGGTGTGCGTCGTCGGGCTGCTTTTGATCGAAACGGGGATCGTGCAGAGCCGGGTGCGTCATGCGGTGGTGAGCCAGATCGAACGGGGCACCGGCGCGCGCGTTGATCTCGGCGGATTTCATCTTCACATCTGGCAGCTTCGCGCGGAACTTGATGACTTGACGCTGCACGGGCTGGAATCGCCGGGAACACCGCCTCTCTTCCATGCGACGCACGTCAATGTAGATATTCACATTCTCTCGCTGGCCGGCAAGGAAATCGCGATTGATGAGTTGGTGTTCGATCAGCCGCAATTGGCGGTACTGGTGGACAAGAACGGCAAGAGCAATTTGCCTACGCCGCGCGTGGCGCGAAGCAAGCGTCCCTGGCGCGAAACTCTTTTCAGTTTGCGTATTGGCCACCTCGAATTTCGCGACGGAAGCGTGACTTTCAACGACCGCAGCGCTCCGCTTGCCATGCTCGGGAAAAACCTGCATTTCCAGTTGCGCCTGGCCGGAGGACCGTCCACAGAGACCGAATCATACGTTGGCACCCTGCAATGGCAGCAGATTCAGCTGGCGGCAGGGCGCGACCTTCCGTTCCTGTTCGATACCTCAGCGAAATTCACTTTGCATCCCGATTCGTTCGAACTGGATGATCTGGCTTTGAAACTGCCGCATTCGGATTTGAATCTTCGCGCCGAACTTCACAGCTTCGAGCGATCGGATTGGAATCTGCACTATCGCGGACGGCTGACACTCGCGGACGTGCGCACGATTTTCCGTTCGCCGCTCACACCGGATGGGATTGCGGATTTTTCGGGTCAGGCGCGCTATGCGTCGGGCGAGTGGACCGCGAACGGGCACTATCAAGGCCACGATTTTCTGATGACGTACAAGTGGTTCCATGCGGGTGGAATGAAAACCTGGGGCGATTACGAGATGGCAAAGAAACGGCTGGTGGTTCAAGAGTTGAATATTCGCGCGCTCGGCGGCGGCATTACCGGACGTTTGCAGATGGACACCGACACGCTCGCGTTTCGGACGGAAACGCAGTTGCGAGGCGTGAGCCTGAGCACTGCGTTTGCTGCGCTTCAGAATCCGAGCTTTCCCGTGGTTCCGCTGCACTGGGACGCGCGCATCGACATCGATTCCGTGAATACATGGACTGCAAATTTTCTGCACTTCCGTTCGAAGGGCGAGTGCCGCTGGTCGCCGCCCGAAACCCTCGCTCCGGGATTGATTCCGGTGTCGGCGCGCATCGAATACGACACGTCGGAAGACAGCCGCGGAGTGCTGTTTGGACCGAGCGAAATCTCGACGCCGAAGACGGATATCCAGATGACCGGCAACCTGGCGGCAAGAGGTTCCAAGCTGGCTTTGAATGTGCGCACGGATGACGTGTATGGGTGGGATGATTTCATCAACGTGATCCGCGGAGCCGATGCCACGCCCAGCCGGATCGCGGGCGCGCTGAATTTTCGAGGAAAGATTGAAGGACCGCTGGGAGGACCCACATTTACAGGCCATTTGCAGGCGAACGACGCGCGATTCGATAATTTCTACTTCGAATATCTCGGCGGCGATCTCGAATATTCGCCGGACGATTTTCGTCTGACAAAAACGATTGTGCGGCGCGGGCAGGCGAACGCGGACGCGGATGTGTCCTTGGAACTCGACGGTAGTTGGGGATTTTCGCCTCAAAGCCAATGGACATTTGACGCGCGGCTGGCGCACACCCCGACGGGCGACGTGCAGGAGCTTTTCGGACTGAACTACCCCATCAAAGGTGTTCTGAGCGGGACCTTTCACGGATCGGGAACGCGCAGTGCGCCGGTGTTCGATGCCAATTTTGCGCTCGATGATGTGGATGCGAAGGGAATTCATTTCGACCGGCTGGCGGGTCTGCTGCATCTGGCACACGACCAGTACCGGCTGTCCAACGCTGAAATGCGCAGCGGTCAAGGCTTGATAACCGGAAATGTTGCGTACCGCCCGCTGGCGCAAGAAGCTGAGTTCGACCTTGCCGGCACGAGCATCCCGCTGAACAAGATCGCCGCGCTGCAGACTCAGTCCATCCCGATTTCCGGGCGGATCGATTTCAACATTCGCGGCAGTGGGCCGATTCGATCGCCCGTTGCGGAAGGCGGAGTGCGGCTCGTAGGTCTTCAGGTGGGTACAGACGTGCAGGGGAACTTTCGCGGACGGATCAAGTCGGATGGCGAGAACGCGACGTTATCTCTCGTCTCGGAAATCAATGAAGGCCGGTTGCACGGCGAAGTATCTGTGGGACTGCACGGCGATAATCAAGTAACGGGCGAACTGGCGGTGAAACAATTCCTGATGGATGCGTTCATCATGAGCGGTCTGCACTTGAAACAGTTGACCGGACACAGCAGCGTGGATGGCCGCTTCACGCTTTCGGGAAGCCTTCGCCACCCAGAAACGATCGAGATGAACGCCGACATCGATCGGATTTCGTTCAACTACGATTTAGTGGACCTGCAGAATGACGGGCCAGTGCGGCTTACCTACCGGCGCAATGAGGTGCGGATCGATCAGGCGCGCTTGCATGGGCCGAATACGGACGTGCAGTTCAGCGGGTCCGCGCGCTTCGATCGCGATCGTCCGCTGCATTTATCGCTGGCGGGCAGCTTAAATCTTCGATTTCTCGATCGCATGATTCCAGAACTGTTTGCGCTGGGGCGCGCGGATGTGAACGTTTCGGTAGAAGGGACGATGTCGCGCCCGCGAATCACCGGCCGCGCGAGCCTGAAAGATGCGTCGGCCACTTATTCGGACTTTCCGATGGGCCTGAGCCATGTGACCGGCGACCTGGTTTTCGATCGCAACCGGATGCTGTTTGATCGCATCTCGGCGCAAGCCGGCGGAGGACAGCTGCAGCTGAACGGCGCGGTGAACTACGGTGAGGGGCCGTTGCGCTATGAATTGAACGCGTCAACCACGGTGGTGCGGATTCGCTACCCGGCGGGCATGAGCTGGCTGGCGAGCGGTGCGCTGCAGCTTTCCGGTTCGAGTACCGCCGCGATTCTTTCCGGCAAAATCCAGATTCAGCGGCTGCTGCTGGCGGAGGGCGTGGATTTGGGCGCGATGTTTTCGACTGCCTCGGAGACCAGCGCGAGTCCCGCATCGAGCTCCACGTTGATGCGAAATCTTACGTTCGACATCGAAGGGCAGACGATGCCCGGCGCGCGCATCGAGTGGAGCGGCGCACAGCTGGAGGTGGACGGCAACATTCGCCTGCGCGGCACGTGGGATCGTCCTGTACTTCTCGGGCATATTCACCTGCTGGGTGGTGAGATGGCGTTTCGCGGTAATAACTACACGCTCACCCGCGGCGACGTGAATTTTGCGAATCCGTTCCGGCTCGACCCGGTGTTGAACGTCGAAGCAACTTCCACGATCGGGCAGTATCAGGTGACCATCAACTTTTCGGGAGAAGCGAGCCGTCCTACGCTGAGTTACCGTTCCGACCCGCCGCTGCCGGATTCGGACATCATCGCGCTCCTGGCGATTGGCAGCCCTGGGCAGGAGAGCGGCTTGCGATCGTCAACTTCGAGCTCGCAGAACTACGGCGCCACGGCGTTGCTGTCGGAAGCGATTTCGAGCGGACTGGGCGGACGAATCGAACGGCTTTTTGGTATCAGCCATTTTCGCGTCGATCCGTTTCTGGCCGGCACAGCGACGGAATCAAACGCGGCGGCGCGCGTGACGATTCAGCAGCAGTTCTCGCGCAATTTGACCGTGACTTACTCGACGAACGCCGCCACCACAAACCAGTATCAACTGATCCAGGTGGAATATGCGATCCGGCGGGATATTTCTGTGATTTTCGTGCGCGATATTAACGGCACTTACGCGTTTGAAGTCCGCTTCGTGCGCCATTTCAAGTAGATTCGCCTCGCCGCAATTATTCTTTCATCCAGAACAACTCATCGGCCCGCAGGCGCACGTGCCAGGGAAAAGGCTTGTCGCGAAACCGCTGCCACTTTTCCTTGTAGACCTCAGCTTGCAATTGCGCCGATTCGGGCTGAGGCGATGATGAGGAACGTTCGAGCAGGCTCAGAAACAATGTGACGCGGAAGGGCGTCTCCGACGATCGAACCAGCCAGCAGGGAAAGATATTTTCGTCGCTAGCGGCTCCGTTCGCTTCCACAAATTCGATGTGATGGGCGCGGATCCCTGCGAAGCCGCTGGGCTGCGCAGCGGGTTGCGCCAAGCGCAGCATACAACCCCAGTCGAGTGCTTCGATGCTGTGATCTGAAATAGCGCGGGCACGCGAGATATTCTTGCAGCCCGTCAGGCGCGCCACCTCGACCGTGGGCGGCCGTTGAAATATCCTTTCTTTGGCGCCCGACGCTACCACCCTTCCTCGCGACAAGACCATTAGCCTCGGGCCGAGGCGGTAGGCTTCCTCCATGTTGTGCGTGACCAACAGCGTGGGCCGGCGATAAGCCGCAAATGTTTCCTGAAGCTGTATTTCCACCTGGCTTCGCAAGTGTGTGTCGAGCGCTGACAATGGTTCGTCGAGAAGCAGCGCCTCGGGCTCGATTGCAAGAGCGCGCGCCAGAGCCACTCGCTGCTGTTCACCGCCGGACAGCGTGCCCGAATAGCGCCCTTCGAGACCGGCCAGGTGAGTGCGTCCGATTAATTCCGCCACTCGCTTCGAGCGCTCATCCCGCGGCAATGCCTCCAAACCAAAACCGATGTTTTCTGCCACTGTGCGATGCGGAAAGATCGCGTAATTCTGAAACAGCATGCCCACGCGGCGCTGCCTGGCAGGAATATTCACGCGCGGTTCGGAATTGAAGAACACGCGCTCATTCAGAGTGATTCGTCCGCGATCAGGACGCTCAAGGCCCGCGATGCATCGCAGCAGCATCGTCTTGCCCGCGCCCGATGCGCCGAGAACGCTCAGCGGATCCATTTCCGCGCGAAAGGAGACATCGAGAGTGAAATCAGGCAGCTTCTTTTCGATTTGAACTTCAAGAGCCATTAGCGGCGAGCCCAGCGCACTCGCTCCGGCGCTTGCAAGTGCATCCAGTAATAGAGTCCCGCGAGCAGCGCGAGCGAGATTGCGATGTCAATCACGCACCACGTGGCGGCTTGCGTCATATCATTCGCTTCCACGGCGAAATAAATCGCGATCGGAATTGTTTCGGTTCGTCCCGGGATGTTGCCGGCGAGCATCAGCGTGGCGCCAAATTCCCCCAGCGCGCGCGCGAACGAAAGAATCGTCCCGGCAAGTATGCCGGGCCAGGCGAGCGGGAGCGCCACTTCGCGAAACACGCGCCACTCAGAAGCGCCAAGCGTCCGCGCCGCTTGCAGCAGGCTTGGCTCCACTTGCTCGAGCGCGGCGCGCGCCGTCAAATACATCAAAGGAAACGCCACCACTGTTGCGGCAATCACGGTGGCCGGCCAGGAAAACACGATGGTCGCGCCGAATTGCAGAAACAATTTTCTCAGCGGTCCGCTTCTTCCGAAAAGCAACAGCAAAAGAAAACCAACCACGGTAGGAGGCAGCACAAGGGGCAGGAGAAAAACGCCGTCAACAAGCGCCATGGCCGGACCCTTGCGGCCTTCGCGCCAGGCGGCAGCCGCGAGCCCCATAAGAAGCGTGACGACGGTTGCCGTCACGCTTGTTGCCAGCGAAATCCACAGCGGAGACCAATCCATCGGCTCAGGATTGTAGCCGGAACAAGCGGAAGCGGCTCAATTTTCGCTGGAGAGCAAGCCAGCTGTAGCGATCCGGCGCGCGAGGAGGATTTGAATTGCAGAAGCGATGAATCAGATGAGATTTTCGATTCGAATTGGCAGCTCACGCACGCGGACGCCCGTGGCGTGATATGCAGCGTTGGTCACCGCCGAAGCACAACCCGTCAATCCAATTTCCCCAATGCCTCGCGCGCCATATTCGTTCAACTTCGTGTCTGGAAAGTCGAGGAAGATGCACTCCATATCCGGAATGTCCGCGTTCACCGATACCATGTAGTCGGCATAATTATTGTTAACCGGCTTACCGTTCCGAGGGTCGTAAATCGTCTCCTCAAATAGCGCCATTCCAATTCCCATCACCGCGGCGCCGAGGATTTGATTGCGTGATGATTTCAGGTTGATCATCCGGCCGCCGTCAATCACGGTGAGCCAGCGCGTCACGCGCAGCCGCGCGATCCCAGGATCCCAGGCCACTTCACAGAAATGCGCGCCAAACGAGTGCATCGCGTATTGCTTGGCTTCGGGAGATTCTTCGGTCCTAGCCTGGCCGTCGAGAGCGCTGAGTTTCCTTAGGCTCAAGATACTCGGAAAAGGTACGCCGCTCTCGGGCGCTTCGCCTTGCCGGTGAACACGGCCGCCCGTCATCTTCAGCTTTTTTGGATCGGCCTTTTCAAAGGGCGAGCCGGCAGTCAACGCCGCCACTCGAAGCACCTCGCTTACGGCTTGATCGGTGGCTTTCGCGATCGCGGGTATCACGGTGGAGGTCACCGCTGAGCCGCCGGAAGTGGGACCGGGAGGAAGCGCCGTGTCGCCCAACTGCACGCGGATTTTGTCCAGTGGGATTCCTGTCCTGTCGGATACGATTGCCGCGAAAACCGTGTACGTGCCGGTGCCGATGTCCTGCGTGGCGCAAACCGCGCGAGCCGTTCCGTCCGCGAGCAACGAAACGCGCACATCGGCATTGTGCCGCCCCGCGGGCCACGTGCATGTCGCCATGCCCCAGCCAAGAATTTCGTTTCCTTTGATCATCGAGCCCACTTTCGGATTTCGCTGGCTCCATCCGAATTTTTCGGCGCCTGTCTGATAGGCCTCGCGCAAATGCTTGCTCGAAAAAGGCCGCTTCGATCCTTCATCAGTCTCGGCGTAGTTGCGCAGCCGTAACTCGATCGGATCGAGGTTCAGTTTTACTGCCAGCTCGTCCATCGACGATTCGATCGCGTAAAGCGACGGGGTGCGGCCCGGTCCGCGCATCGGCGTGGGAGTGCCGATATTTTTGTGAATCAGGTACTGAATGGCACGCAGGTTCGGGCAGCTGTACAGCATCGAGGTTACTTGCGCGCAGTTTTCGACGTAATCATCGACCATCGAAGTGGGCTGAAATATTTCGTGCTGAAAAGCCGCGAGCTTTCCGTTCGCGTCCGCCGCCAGCTGGATGCGCTGCCGAGTAAACGGGCGATGACCCACTGTGGTGAACATCATGGTGCGCGGAACGGAAACCTTCACAGGGCGGCCGAGTTGCTTCGATGCCAGTGCGGCCATCCACGAATGCGGCCAGGAAAACAGCTTCGATCCAAAACCGGAGCCGATGAATCTCGAAATCACTTCCACGGACTCGAGCGGAACAGCCAGTATTTCTGCCGCACAGTTGCGATGATTCACCACGCCCTGGGACGTCTCGTAGAGCGTCAGCTTGTCTTTCGTCCACGACGCAATGGTGGCGTGCATTTCCATCGGGTTGTGCGTCTCAAACGGCGTCGAGTAGGTGACGTCCAACTTCACCGCGCCGCCGGCGAGCGCTGAGTCCACATCCCCGCGCTCATTCTTGACGGAAGGAGGATCCTTCGGAGCTAATTCATCCATCGAGACGTCGGGAGTCCGCGCGTCGTACTTCACGATGACGCGAGCTGCTGCCGCCTGCGCGCGTTCGAACGTATCCGCAACCACGAGCGCGACAAATTGTCCGTAGTAATAAACTTGGTCGTCCTCGAAGGGCGGCCTGCTTTCTCCCGGCCGGCTGTTCTCTTCAAAATTGTTCGCAGGACGATAGAGCTTTTGCGTATTGCCGTGATGCAGAATGGCGAGAACTCCGGGCATTTTCCCGGCTTCGCTCGAATCGATGCTGACGATTTTCCCCGCGCCGATCGTGCTGCCCACGCCGACGCCCCACGCCATATTTTCGAGCGCGTACTCCACGCCATACTTCGCCGCGCCGGTCACTTTCATCACACCGTCGACGCGTGTGATGTCTTTCCCAATCAATGACGATTCTTGCGGCACGCGAACCTCTCAGCCGCTCAGCTCGATCTCATTCTAAGCAGAAGCGGTCACTGTCTGCAGCGCGCGCACCAGCGTGCGCTTGGCTAATTCAACTTTGAACCCGTTGTTGCGGTAAGTCTTCGCACCGTGCAACGCAGCTTCGGCGGCTTTGCGGAAGGTGCGTTCGCTCACGTCGCGTCCCGCCAGTTCCTGCTCCGCTTCCGGCGAACGCCACGGCCTGGTGCCGACTCCGCCCAGCGCAATTTGCGCTTTCCGAATCTTGTTGCCGTTCAAATCCACAATCACTGCTGCCGAAGCGAGCGCAAATTCATACGAGGCGCGATCGCGGCGCTTCAGGTAGTGCGATTTCGCGCTCGAAGGCAGAGCCGGCAGCGTGACGTGCGTTATGATTTCGCCCTTGCGCACCACGTTCTCGCGATCCGGCGAATCCCCCGGTAGAAGATAGAATTCGGTAATGGGCACGCTTCTCTCGCCGGCAGAACCATTCAGATGAACTGTCGCGCCAAGCGCCATCATGGCCACCGCCATGTCCGAGGGATGCGTAGCGATGCAGTGTTCGCTGGTTCCCAGGATCGCGTGAATGCGGTTGAAGCCGTCAATGGCAGGGCAGCCCGAACCCGGCTCGCGCTTGTTGCAGGCGTAATTCGTGTCGCGAAAGTAGTAGCAGCGCGTTCTCTGCAGCAGGTTCCCTCCGGTCGTCGCCATGTTACGCAGTTGCGGCGAAGCGCCGGACAGCAACGCTTCCGAGAGCACCGGATACATCTGCTGCACGCGCGAATCGTGGGCAAGATCGCTATTGCGCACCATGGCGCCGATTTTCAGGCCGCCTTCGGCTTGCGGCTCCATGCGGTCGAGCGGCAGTATGTTGATGTCGACCAATGCCGTGGGTCGCTCGACGTTCAGCTTCATCAAATCGATCAGCGTGGTGCCACCGGCAACGAACTTCGCGCCGCTCGCCGTCGCGCTGGTCGTCGCGTCATTTACAGTAGCCGGCTTCGTGTATTGAAAAGTGTCCATCGCGATTCCTTGCCGACAATTCTCCGTGAAGCGTTACGCGCGGCTTCGCACCGAGCGCACCGCAGCCACAATATTTTCGTAGGCTCCGCAGCGGCAGATATTTCCGCTCATGCATTCGCGGATGCCGTTGTCATTCGCTTCGCACGGCTCTTTCAGCAGCGCCACGGCCGACATGATTTGCCCCGACGTGCAGTAGCCACATTGAAACCCGTCGTGCTCGAGGAAAGCGGCCTGCATCGGATGAAGCTGGCCGTCTTTCGCGAGTCCTTCGATGGTGGTGATTTCATCCTGCTGGTGCATCACCGCGAAGGTGAGGCAGGAATTGATGCGCCGTCCGTTCACGTGCACGGTGCAGGCGCCGCACTGCCCGTGATCGCATCCTTTCTTCGTGCCGAAGAGGCCGAGATTTTCCCGCAGCGCGTCGAGCAGCGTCAGCGCGATTCGATTTGCAATTGGTGGATTTGGCCGTTGATTTTCAGCTCGACAGGAACCGTGCCGGCGGGATTCGAAACTACTGGAGCTGGCGGTAACTCAATTGTGTGCGGAGCCGCGCGCAGTAGCGGCGTGGCCGTGGCGGCGATTCCAGCGGTGGCTACATTGGTCAGAAACGATCGCCGGGTGACCCCGTGAGTCTCTGACCGTTCAGCGCTTTCTGTTTCCTGGGAGCCCAACGAGCAAGAATTCTTCCGTCTGCGCATGTGGTCGGCTCCGATGATGCGGCCCAACAAAGCATATTGGGAGCGTACCAACCGCCAAATACAGAGGACAATCCAGCGAAACCCTTAGCCGGTTCTATAGTTCCTTGTCCAGCCGGGAGAGATATTGCAATACTTCCGCGGGACTTTGCACATAAAACGACGCGTGCGAATTCACTCCGCTTCCCACGTTTACCGTGATTTGCCCGGGTAATACCGAGAACGCTTCCTCGTCGGTTTCATCGTCTCCAAAATAGATGGCGATTTTCTTTTCCGGCAGCCGCGCGAGCAGCTCCAGAACCGCCACGCCTTTGCCCGGAAATTCGCGCGGCAATACTTCCCACACTTTCTTGCCGCTCAAAATGCGCAGCTTGTCGTTGGACCTCGCCACAATATCGCCTACCACTCGGCTGGCTGCTTCCGTGGCGGACTGGCGAGCTCCGCGATAGTGGACGGCAAAACTGAGGTGCTTATCTTCAATTTCAATCCCGCGAAGATTCGCCAATCCGGTTTGCGCGGCTTTCAACGCAGCTTCCACCATCTGCCTGGCCGCGATGCTGGGAACCGTGGTTTCTCCGGCGCGCTCCGCGCCATGCAAGCCGACGTAGCGTATGCCTCCTACGCCGACCAGCGTCTGAATTTTCTCCAACTCGCGGCCACTCACCACCGCCACCGTAAGATTTTCGTGGCCCACAAGCTGGCGGAGAATCTTTCTTCCGCGCTCGGAAAACCGCACGTCGTCAGGATGCCGACGCAGGCGCACCAGGGTTCCGTCGAAATCGAGCAACAGAAGCCGCTTGTCTGCGGCCCGAATGCGAGCGATTACCTGAGGCCAGGCACTGCTAAGGGAGCGCAAATTCTGTACCGATCGCCGATTGTGCGGCACTAAGACAAGCGCCGGCGAGGAATCATCAGCACTTTTCTCCTGCGCGTTAGTCGCCACTGGCCGCGCCCGCCTTTCTCGAAACGATGGCCAATCGCGACGCGGGATTGCCCGGTTCTTTGTCATCGCGGTCGTGGCCATCTTCGGCCCGCGGCTCTTCGATGCGAATCTCGGACAAATCCGTAATCAAATTGCCCGCCCAGCGATACACGTTGTGCTCTTTCACGTTGCGCCGCATGCGCTGCATGCGGCGATGGCGTTCGGTGGCGTCCATCTCGAGAGCCATTCGGATGGCGTCGCTGAGTTGTTCGATGTCGTACGGGTTAACGATGATTGCGTCGCGCAATTCGCGGCTCGCTCCCGTGAAACGGCTCAAGATGAGCGCCCCTTGCTCGTCTTCGCGAGCGGCAACGAATTCCTTGGCCACCAGGTTCATGCCATCATGCAGCGAAGTCACCATGCAAAGATCCGCCGCCTGATAGTATGGCAGGATTTCCTTGTGTTCGTGGTGGCGCGCGAGCAGGACGATCGGTTTCCACTTCGACGTCTGGAATCTCGCATTGATCCGCGCCGCTTCGGCTTCCACCTCCGTCACGAAATCATGATAGCGCGGAATGTGCGTGCGGCTGGGCGCACCGATTTGAACGAACGTGAACTGCCCTACATAGGAAGGCCAGCGTTCGAGGAATCTTTCTACGCCGCGGAACCGCTCGATAATTCCCTTCGTGTAGTCGATGCGATCCACGCCCGCGCCCATGAAGCTTGCTTCAATCCCCAGATTTTTCAAAAGTTCCGTGCGCCGGACGTAGGGAGAATCGGAACCCGCGGCTTCCACCTGGCTCTCGCGGAAGTCCACGCTGATGGGGAACGGGCGCACCAGCGTCGTCTGGCCATGCCGCTTGACGGCAAAACGCTCCCACTCGATGCGCGACTCCAGAGCGCGGTTCACCGTTTCGAGGAAGTTGTTGCAGTGGGCCTGGATGTGAAAGCCGATCAGGTCCGCGCCCAGCAAGCCGTCGAGGACTTCGCGCTGCCACGGACAGATTCCAAACGCTTCCGGATTCGGCCAGGGAATATGCCAGAAAATTGCGACGCGCGCGTCGGGGCGCGCCTCTTTTATCATGCGCGGCAGCAACGCAAAGTGATAGTCCTGCACCAGGACGAGCGGATGCTTGGCGGTCTCTATTTCCTGCAGCACTGCATCGGCAAACTTCCGGTTCGCTTCCTGATAGCTTTTCCAGTCCGACGCGCGAAAGATGGGCCGCGTGTAAGCGATGTGGCACAACGGCCACAAACCTTCGTTCGAAAATCCGTAGTAGTAGCCTTCCTCTTCTTCTTTCGTCAGCCACACGCGCCTTAGCGTGTACTCAGGCTTGTCGGGCGGGACGCGCAAGCGATCGTGTTCGTCCACCGTTTCGCGGTCTGCATCGCCGGATCCTGACGCGATCCACGTGCCATCGCAGGCTCGCAAAATCGGCTCGAGAGCGGTGACCAGGCCGCTCGCCGGGACCAGAGCCTCGATTCCTTTGTTGTTGTTTTGGTGCACATGCATGTAAGGCTCGCGGTTTGACACCACCACGAGCGGGCTTTGCAGCGTCTTGCTCTGCATGCTGATTCGCAGGCGCTCGGGCGTCCACATAGCTTGCCCGGTCTCGCGAAGGCGGGCCTCTTCCTCCGCGGCCGCGCGCGCTTCCGCAAGGCTCTGCGTAAGGTTCATCACCTCTTCGGAAAAAGGAGCGAGAAAGTTCTCCTTGGGAAGGTCAGGGCGAGGAGAAGCCTTGCCCGCCCGCACTTGCCTCATCCACTCAGCGGTACGCGCAATCGGACCTACGATCGTCCACTGCACGATCAGGACCGTGATGAGAACGATCAGGAGCACTTGCGCAATCACGTGCCAGAGAGTGTCCCGCCAGATACGCAAGCTTTGTGCTTCCACGTAACTCGCATCGTGGTAGATCGCGAGGGTGCCGGCCAAGGCTCCTTTTCGATGAAGCGGCAAAAAGTAGACGTGCATATCCTTGCCGCCCAATTTGACGAACTGACCGAATCCCTCATCGTGTGCTTTCACCTGATCCAACGGAATGGACAAAGGGTCGAACCGCGAAACCAGGTTCGAGCTTTCGGCAAGCACTTCGCCATGCGCGTCGTAGACAACTACGCCCGCGAGCTTCTCCCTGTTCCCGAACCGGTCAACCAGGCGACGCAGTTGATCGCGCGAGCCGTTATCCAGCGCCGGCTCGATTGTTTCCTGCAGGCTTCCTGCAAGGGTTTGAGCTCGCCAGCCCAGATCGGCGCGCAGCGCGCGCTTTTCCGAGCGCACCTGGTTTCTGGCAACGATGAACGTGACTAGACTGATGCCTGCTACGAGAAATAAGATCAGCCGTAGACTGAGCCGCACGGCGATTCCCTTCCCTTCGAAATTTTTGGAAATCCGGCGCTGTTAAGCAGCGACGATTTCGATGATCTGCACGCGGATGGTGTTATTGACGGCGTCCAGAATACCCTTCACCCGCACTTTCTTCCCCGAAAACTTTTCTGCCGTCTCTTGGTCATCCAGAGAATACGACATCTTGCTCGAATCGTCTGTCAGAATGAACTGATCGCCTTTTTTGGCAATGGTTCCGGTGAAGGTTTCGATCTTTGAATCGCGCTTCTGGTTCGCAGGGAGTGTGTTGATCTTGCCGGTTTCGGTCTTGGTTGCAATGTGCGTGGATGCCCCAGCTACGAACGAAAGCCCCAAGGCAGCCACCGTTAAAGTGATTCCTTTCTTGATGTTCATCTCTGCTCTCGCTTTTGTACTCTAGATACTCAGGAAAAACGATACACAGAATCCTTCACTTCTTGGCTGCATGGCATCTGCCATTCAAACTCCGTGTAGGACACAGAAAATACAAGGTTTAATGTGATTTTGGGTGGCGCCCGTAGGAAGAATAGTCGCAGACTCCGAAGATTCTGCACGACGGCGAGCGCTTTCAGCCCAAACGGGGCCTCCCGTTAACTGCATATGGCCGCCGTTTGACCCTCAAGGTGCGCGATTGGACCCACAATGGTAGACGGCGGGTTTAGGGAGGCGCAAACTTTAGTACTGTAACTAGTTACGGGTGTCCTATGCCCGTTGGGGTCAGGCCTTTCCGGGGGAAGTTAGGGGCCGCTGCATTACCAAGCAGGTTGAGAAAACGCGGAGGAGACATGGCGAGCGCAGTTTCAAACAAGCTCTGGAAATCGTTCGACTGGGCGATGAGCAAGACGGCGGGAATAGCCTTCGACACGATTCAATACTTCAACAAATTCAATCCCAACCCTTCATTCACACCGAAATGGTCGGATAAGCCGTTGCTGAAGTCGTGGGAGAAGTCCAAGCCCACGCTCGGCTGGCCGCGCACCACGGACTCGCTTTGTCCCGAGTGCGTGAAGGAAGCGCGCCAGGCCATCATAGACGGCAAGAAGGATTGGACCGATCTGGTGCACGAGAAGGTCGGCGAGATCAAGGCGCAGATTATCGAGCGCGACGGCGAAGTCTGGATGGTCAAGGAATGCCCCATCCACGGCAAGTTTGAGGACATGATGGCTCTCGAAGCCAAGTTCCTCGAGTGGATCGAGCGCAATTTCCCCGGCCGCGACATTCCTGCGCACAACGACGAAAAGCTTCACAATCACGGATCCAGCACGGTTCGTCACGGCCGCGGCGCGGTTCTCACCGTAGACCTCACCAACCGCTGCAACATGATGTGCGATCCCTGTTTCATGGACGCCAACCAGGTCGGTTACGTTCACGAGCTCGGCTGGGACGAGATTCAGGAGATTCTCGACAACGCCACCAAGATCAAGCCTCGCCGCCAGATGTCCGTGCAGTTCTCGGGCGGCGAGCCCACGATGTCGCCCTATTTCTTCGACGCCATCCGCTACGCGCGCAAAGTCGGCTACAACAGCGTGCAGGCGGCCACCAACGGCATCGAGTTCGCCAAGAGCAAGGAATACTGCAAGCAGGCCTTCGAAGCGGGTCTTCGATATGCGTACCTACAATTCGACGGCATCGGCAACGACGCGAACAGCCACCGCCAGGTGGGCAACCTCTTTGACGTGAAGCTCCGCGCCATCGAAAACATGCACGAGGCCGGCATCGAAATCGTGCTGGTCACCACCATCGTGAATAACGTGAACAACGATCAGGTGGGTCCCATCGTCAAGTTCGCGATGGAAAATCCCAAGAAGATCGCCTTCGTCTCCTTCCAGCCGGTTTCATTTACTGGTCGCGACGAAGACATCACGCCGGAGCGCCGCATCCGCCAGCGCTATACGCTTTCGCACCTCGCCAAAGACGTCAGCAACCAGGTTGGCCAGATCGAGCCCACCCGCGATTGGTTCCCGCTTTCCTTCATTTCGCCCTTCGCCGGCTTCGCCGATCTCGTCCATGGCCCCGAAGCGCAGTGGGGAGCCCTTTCCTGCGGCTGCCACCCGAACTGCGGCGTGGGCACCGCGATGATGGTGAATAAGCACACCAAGGAATGGGCGCCGATTTCCCGCTTCCTGAACGCACCTCAGCTGGTGGCAGACGTTACTTCCATCACTGACGCAGCCCGCAGCCGCAAGTTCTCCGCGTTCATGATGGTTCTCGCTCTGCTCCGCAACTACGATGCCTGGCAAGCTCCGCCGAGCCTGCGCATCAAGGACATCCTAAAGAAGTTCGACAAGACCTGGGCCGTTTCCAAGAATTCCGATCACAAATACGGCCGCACCAATCCCAACCGCACCTACGAAGACGCCATGAAGCGCCGCAGTGAAGATCCTTGGAACATGCTTTTCGTCGCCGGCATGTGGTTCCAGGATCTTTTCAACTACGACTTCCGCCGCACCGAGATGTGCATCATCCCCTACGCCACGCAGCAGGGCGAAATCTCCTTCTGCGCGTATAACACTGGCATCGGCTGGCGGAAGATCATCGAGAACATGCACAAGAACGCGACCGTCGCCCAGTGGTACAAGGAACACGGCAAGCACGAGATCTACGCCAAAGGCAAGAGCGTCAACCTCGAAAGCTACGAGCACTCGCTGCGAATCGACAAGGAAGACGCCGCGCGCGTTCGGCACGTCGAGCACGATATTCCCGTGACTGCCGCCGAGGAAGATCGCATCCGCCGCAAGAAAGCCTTCGAAGAAGCCGCGAAAGTCCGCCGCATCTACGAAGAGCTCGTGCTGAAGAAGCCCAAGGAAGAAGTCGTGCAGATTGGCTCGCTTCAGCAGATGCAGACAGCCGTCCCCGGCGCTCCGGTCAAGCCTGTTCAGATCGCGCCGGTCAACGGCAACGGTCACGCGCCGGCCGCCAAGCCCGAAGCCGAAGCCGCCGTCGCCGGCGACTAAACATCGCGCCACAATTGAAGTTTCACCAGCAGCCCCGGCCACAACCGGGGCTGTTGTTTTTCCCGGCGACTAATTGTTTTGCTAGAATTGAGAAGCCGAGGACAAAATGCCAATTTATGAGTACGTCTGCGACGATTGCGGCGCCAATTACGAGCGCATCGTGAAGAACGATAAGGCAAGCGTGACTTGCCCCAAGTGCGAAAGCAAGAAACACACAATCAAACTTTCCGTGTTCGCCGCCCACGGCAATGGCGTCAAAACCAAGGGCGGCCCGTCATCGGGACCGATGTCGGGCGGCGGCTCCTGTTGCGGCGGAGGCGGCTGCGGCTGCCATTAGCTAACTGAATTTTGCTGTGCCCGCCAATCGAGACTTGCCGGACCGGCGCTTCCCAAGGCCCACAGATTTCGACTACGCATCCGCTGCAATCTACTTCGTAACGATCTGCACCAAGGAAAAGCGCGCCCTGTTCGGCCGCAGCTCCCTACTTAGCGGCCACCTTCACCGATGCTTGCGTATTTTCCCACTTCATTTGCAGCGTGCATCCGCCGCCGGCTTGATCGAAATCAATCGTGAAATTCTCCACTGGCGCAGATGTCTTTGACACGGCCATATCCACGCGCGCCAAATCATTGGCCTCACCTGAATATTTTGTGCCCCACTCGCCCGTCGTCTTGCTGATCACCAGCGTCCACTTGTCCGCGGTGGGAACCACGAAGAGCGTATAGCTTCCAGCAGGTACCGCTGTCCCACCGACGCTCGTGTCTCCCGTCGTCACGAAGGTGGTCGCTTCGTTCGCGCCGGCGCGCCAGACTTTTCCGTACGGAACCAGGTCGCCGAAAATCTTCCGCCCCTTCATGCGCGGGCTCGAATAATCGATCGTGATCGTCTTGCCGTCCAGCTTGCACTCGGCCTTGGCCGGCGGGCTCGGCCGCGCGCCCTTATCCTGCTGTGCGCTGCTCGACGCCGCAAACACCGTCAGCCCTATTAACAACATCGCCCACACCGCAAGAATTCTTTTCATCTCGTCACCTCGATTGGAAGAAATACCGGTTCGATTGGCCCGTCGACACACGCGAGAATTCTGCTCCGCCCGCGCAAGCGAGTCAAACAGGTGTTTGCCGTAGCCGGTCAACTTTCATGGAACGTACGCATGGGTTCGGTCATCAGATTGGGTGGGATTAGAATTTCTTGAGTCCGCCTCTATTCACAGTCGCCAGCCAAAGGAGATTGCCATGAGCACCAGCGCAGCATCGATCGATTGGACCTCTCGCCTGGCAGCCAAATCAGGGCAATTCCGGCTCGGCGGCGATCTCAGCATCAACCGGCTCGGCTTCGGCACCATGCGGCTGACGGGTGAAGGAATCATAGGTCCGCCGAAGGACCACAACGAAGCAATTCGAGTGCTGCGCTGCGCCGTGGAACTCGGCATCAATTTTCTCGACACTGCGGATTCCTACGGGCCCAATGTGGCGGAAGAACTCATCGCCGAAGCTCTGTACCCATATCCCGCGGGGTTTGTGATCGCGACGAAAGCCGGCTTCGAGCGACCCGGCCCGAACAAATGGGTGACCAACGGCCGGCCGGAACATTTGCGCGCGGCGTGCGAAGGCAGCCTCAAACGCCTGCGCCTTGACCGGATCGAACTCTTCCAGCTTCACCGCATCGATTCGAAAGTTCCAGCGGACGACCAGCTCGGCGCGCTGCAGCTTCTGCAATCGGAAGGAAAAATCAATCACATCGGCTTATCGGAAGTCAGTGTGAAAGAGATCGAGCACGCGCGGACGATTGTTCCGATCGTATCGGTTCAGAATCGCTACAGCGTGGTGGACCGCGCCGCAAAAGACGTTGTGGAATATTGCGAGAAAGCAGGCATCGGCTTTATTCCCTGGTTTCCTCTAGCGGCAGGCGATGTATCGAAGTCAGGAAACTCACTCGAGGGAGCAGCAACCAAATTGAAAATCACGCCCTCGCAACTTGCGCTTGCGTGGCTATTGCACCGTTCGCCGGTAGTGCTGCCGATTCCCGGCACTTCGCGCGTTGAGCATCTCGAAGAGAATGTGGCCGCGGCGGCTGTGAAGGTCGATGAAGCCACTTTGAAAGGGCTGGCAAAATTGGCTCGCGGGGCATAAGCACACCGTCTGGATCAGACCCGATACGGCGGCGGCTTTATTCCTTTGTCTCGAAGATAAATCTCCGCCTGGCCGCGATGGTGAGCCACATGGACGTACATAGCGAGCAGCACTTCCCGCCCAGGCATCCGTCCGTCAGGCGAATCATGCGTATTGCCAAGCCGTTCGTCAGTCATCTGGTCAATCACGCCTGCGCAATACTCGAAAGAGCCGCTCAGAAGCTTCACGATGCCTTCCTTGTCGGTCGGCGATGGCGTCTGTGGCACATTTGTGTCCTTCAACCCTGCACAGAACGCATAGTTCGTCGTCGCGATGTGCGAGATTAGTTCTCCAAACGTCATCGATTCGGGATGGGGCCGGAAGCCGTAATCGCTGGCAGGCATCGCCTCCGCGACTGCTACCGAGAGCTTGCTGAGTGCGCTGAAGTGTTTCGCGTATTCGTTGCCGACTGCTGCAGCCGGGTTCAGCGCGACACCCGCCCTCACAGCTGTGCTACACGACAAACCAATCAGAAGAGCAGCAAGGGCAACGGTACGCTTCATGGCACGCCTCCCGTGCACGTGGCGATGCAGTCCGGCGACCGGCGATGCCGCTATAGACGACTGCACGCAGCTTTGGATAGCAGCGTCCTCCATGTCACGTATGTGGCGCGGCGATGTATGGCGATGCGAATCGCTGCGTCAACTGCGTAACGGCAGAACCCCGCGCAGCCGCGCTTCGCGCAAATAGATTCCCAGCCATGCCATGATGGCGACGATCAGCGGAGCCGCAAAGTTCGGCTCCAGTTTCTGTACGTGAGTGGCGATCGCCCCGCCCAGGTACCCTGTCAACATAATCGCGCCGAAAACAGAGGTGCGGGGAATCGCATACAGCAGCGTTGAAACCAGGAGCGCAGTTGATATCGGGATCGAAACCGAGTCCGGGTAACCATACGTTCTCATATCCTCGCGCGCTTTTTCCGGATGAAGGAAGCCGTAGCTGGCGCCGAAAAGCAGTAACGCCACTACCAGCCCGCTTAGTATCCGTCCCGTCCACAGCATTCCCTTCGAAGTGGGCACGGCGGGCGCAACTGATGACATAGGTTTCTTCCTTTCGGCATTGGATTGGACTTTAGTAAAGCATCGAAGGCTGGGCAGACAAACGCGTTATTAGACGCGGCTGCTTGACCTTGGATGCAACTTGCGGCCACTATTGTGAAGCTACGCGGGGCGCGAGCGAATGCCGGAAGGCAAAGGGCTTCTCATCGTCTACACAGGGCCGGGCAAGGGCAAGACCACCTGCGCTTTGGGCACCGCTTTTCGCGCTGTAGGGCAAGGCCTTCGCGTGCTGATGGTTCAATTCATCAAAGGCTCGTGGTACTACGGCGAACTCGACGCCGCGAAAATGCTAGGGGATGATAAGTTTGAAATCCGTCCGATGGGCCGGGGCTTTGTGAAGGTGGGCGGCGCGGACACCGATCCCGAAGACATTCGCATGAGCGAGCAGGCCTGGGAATTTGCGCGCGAGCAGATTTACGGAGAAAAGTACGATTTGGTGGTGCTCGACGAAATCAACTACGTAATCAGCTATAAAATGCTGGATGCGGATCGGATTGTAGATGCTCTCGTGAAGCGCCCTGAACGCATTCACGTAATCTGCACCGGCCGCAGCGCGCACCCGAAGCTTGTCGAGGCCGCCGACCTGGTCACTGAAATGCGCGAAATCAAGCACCCGTACACGCAAGGCATCCTGGCGCAGAGGGGAATCGACTACTAGTCATGACCTGGTTTAAGCGCGAAAAGAAGTCGATTGAAAATCCCACGCCGGTGGAAGAACGCCGCGTCCGCACCGAAGGTATGTGGACGAAATGCGGGTCGTGCCGCGCCATCATCTGGAAGAAAGATCTGGAATCGAACTGGAACGTGTGCCCGAAATGCGACCATCATTTCCGGTTAGGAGCTCGCCGCCGCCTGGAGCTTCTGCTCGATGACGAACGATACGAGGAATTCGACTCCGATCTTTCCTCGAGCGATCCGCTTCATTTCTCGGATACGAAGCCGTATGCACAGCGCTTGAAAGACGCGCAGCATAAGCTGGGCATGAAGGACGCCATCCTTACCGCCGAGGGCCTGATCGATGCACGCCCGGTGATCTGCTGTTCGATGGAGTTCGGTTTTATCGGCGGCTCAATGGGAGCTGTGGTGGGAGAAAAAGCGGCTCGAGCCATCGAACGCTCGATCGAGAAGAAATATCCGCTGGTGATCGTCTCCTGCTCCGGTGGCGCGCGCATGATGGAAGGCGTCGTCAGTCTCATGCAATTGGCAAAAGTCTCGGCAGCGCTTGCGCGCCTGGATGACGCGCGCATACCGTACATTTCCATTCTCACCGATCCCACTACCGGCGGCGTCACCGCGAGCTATGCCATGCTCGGGGACTTGAATATCGCCGAACCCGGCGCTCTGATCGGCTTCGCCGGCCCGCGTGTGATCGAAGACACGATCCGCCAGAAACTCCCCGAAGGCTTTCAGACCGCGGAGTTCCTACTCGATCACGGATTTCTGGACGCTATCGTGCCGCGCAAGGAGCTGAAGCCTTACGTCAGCCAGGCGCTTACTTTTTTTCTCGATTCATAGATCGAATCACGAAAACCAAATCACGAAGTTCGTATCACGGCGGCCCATCACGAAGATGAACTACGAAGATTCCGTCAGCTCACTTCTGGCGCTGGGCAGAGAACTGGCGGCGCCGCAGCAGGCTCGCGTCCAGAAATTCGGCCTGGAAAATATCTCTGCGCTCGCTGCCGATCTGGGAAATCCGCACCGCGCGATTCCCTGCGCTCACATCGCCGGTACAAATGGCAAAGGCTCGACGGCTGCCCTTCTCGAAGCTATCCTCCGCCACGCCGGCCAGCGCACCGGCCTCTACACCTCGCCTCATCTCGAGAGCATCAACGAACGCATTCGCTTGAATGGCGAGCCGGTCTCGAACGAAATTTTCGCTGCCGCATGGACGCGCGTGCACGCCTCCATCGAATCGCTTCTGGCCTCGGGAAAACTGACCGCGCATCCCACCTTTTTTGAATGCGTCACCGCAATGGCATTTCTGATCTTTGCCGAACAGCGCATCGCTTTTGCCATCTACGAAGTTGGCCTGGGAGGCCGGCTGGACTCGACGAACATCGTCACGCCCGAAGTGGCGATCGTCACCCCTATCGATTTCGACCACGAAAACTTTCTCGGCCATTCCATTGCGGAAATTGCGGCGGAGAAGGCCGGCATCATTAAACCAGGTGTGAAAGTGGTGAGCTCGGTTACGCGTCCGGAAGCTCGAGCCGTAGTCGCGCAGAAGTGCGCGGAAATGCAGGCACTGCAGGTAGACATCGACGAAGCGCGGCACCTCGCAGAAGAAACTTCTTCCGGCGGCTTCTATCGCGCCGTGGCTACATCGAAAAATTCACGCGCAAAACTTCTGCTCGCTCCGTCACTTCCGGGTCGCTTCCAGCTTCGAAATGCTCTGGCCGCCGCCACCGCCGCTCGCATTCTTTCAGAGAGCGGCAAATTCCATATCGAAGATCGAGACATCGAACGAGGTATCGCAAATGTGCGATGGCCCGGCCGCCTGGAACACCTCTCCGAAAATCCCCACATCTATCTCGACGGCGCCCACAATCCCTCCGGCGCTCGCGAACTGCTCGAATTCTGGCAGCGCGATCTCGCCGGCCGTCGAATCATTCTCCTCTATGGAGCGATGCGCGATAAGGCTGTGGACGAAATCGCGGGCATCCTGTTTCCGCATGCGCACGAGGTGATTCTCACTGAACCGCGACAACCACGCGCAATTTCCGCCGCGCTCTTGGTGGAAATCACCGCTCACCTGGCGTCGCGGGAACCCGCCGTCATTGCAGACCCGCTCCAAGCCTTCGATCACGCCATCGAAACCGCCCGCGGCGATGATGCTGTGGTTGTTGCCGGTTCGCTCTACCTCGTTGGCGATCTACGCTCGCACTGGCGCACTCGAAGGCTTGCTACGCCCGCGCCCCCCTGAGCATCCCCATGCAACATTCTGCAATTCATAGAAATAATCCAATTTCCTGTACTGCTCGCAAACAACCCATTATTCAGGCCCGGAATCGAACGTAGTCCGAATCCGAAATGCGGCCTTATGCGTCCCAAGCGCGGACGAGTTTTTCTCAGGTTCGAACGGAACTTATTCTTTTGCGCTTGGAATTACGAATGTGCGGAAACAATTAACGTCTTTTGTTCGTTTATTTAAATAGGGCTTGGTACCCAATCTGCACGAACTAGCGTCTAAGTATTGTAGCTGGAGGGCCTAATGACAAGCGAGGAGAGACGAAGCAAACTGGAATCTTTCGGCCACGCGCCCATACTATTGGCCGGCGCGCTGCGGCAATTTCCGAAGAAAATGTGGCTTTATAAGCCATCGGCCGAAAAGTGGAGTATTCACGAGACGATCTTGCATCTCGCCGATAGCGAAGCCAGCGGATACGTGCGCTGCCGCCGCTTTATTGCCGAGCCCGGAAGCCCGGTGCTGCAATTTGATGCAGCACGCTGGGCTGGATCGCTTGGTTATTTTCACCAGAGCACGCGAGAGGCGCTCGAAATCATTCGCAGGCTGCGCAAAATGACGTATCAATTGCTCGCCTCCTTGCCCGATCCGATCTGGTCGAATGCCGTCGAGCGACCCGATGACGGCCTTCTTCGCCTGGAAGATTGGGTGGATATTCAGGAGCGGCACATCCCGCACCACATCGAGCAGATGAGGCAGAATTACGACCTCT
>Ga0306920_100000055_pt1 | contig 157722 bp, 160 predicted proteins | sample flu12Cox44000170_FD_204666 | JGI IMG/M metagenome (GOLD analysis project Ga0306920, IMG submission 204666) | Lab enrichment of tropical soil microbial communities from Luquillo Experimental Forest, Puerto Rico - flux4day.12C.oxic.44.000.170 (v2)... | ecosystem: Environmental > Terrestrial >...
ACAAGCATGGTCAGGCCGAGAAGCGTCGGGAAATCGCCCAGCTACCCAGCAAGCCGACAAAGCAGTCCTTCGTTCAGGACATGGGTGAACGCACCCGACGAGAGCGTGCGGCAACCAGTCCGCACTACATGCCCAACGCGAACGATCGAGCACAAGAGTCCGCTACCACCTACCGGGCCGATGTCGTGTCGCAATCGATCTCCGATGTCATGGAGGAAATGCGACGAAACCTGGAATCTGCGGACTAAGCGCGGAGCCGTCGCCACTTTATTGTTTGCCGTGCTGCTGCGCATGTCAAAACTCCACCACGCGAGTATCAAGCACCTGTTCGTGTGAGCCTCGCCACTGGCCAACAGAGCGTACTAGATGCCGATAACACCTGAGCAACTTCCTCTCCAGACGCGCCTGGACCTCATCGATGAGAACCCACTGACCACGGGATTGGAGCGTCTTGACGACGATCTGTCTCTTGCCAAGGCACTCCGGCGCAATCCATTCTCCGGAGGTTCACCGGGTGTGACCTACCAAAGACGAATCGCACTTGTCGACGAAGTCTCCTCGCTGGTCACTGCCACGCCGATGATGATCGCGGCGGCGCGTGGACTTCACAACGCGCTCTTCACGAGCCTCGACCGCCAAAACCCCCTCAGCCCGAACAACAGCCGCCGAATCTTTTCGCTCAGCAGTCACATCGGCAATACAACGCGGGACCTACCTTGGTCGCCGGAGTTCTCTGGCGGCTTGGTGATTGCAGGCTGGACCGGCACCGGCAAGTCGCGAACAGTTGATCGCTTCCTCGAACTCATTCCTCAGGTGGTCGTACACGAGGCAGCCCCAAAGTATGGTTGGACTGCGATGCGGCAGCTCGTTTGGTTGAAGGTTCATATGCCCGCCGATGGCAGCAAAGGTGGACTCGTGGCTGAGATGCTGATGCAAATCGACCGGGCATTGGGAACTGACTATTCCAAACAATACTTGGGGAGGTCGTGGACCGTCGAGAAGTTGCTGGTAGTTGTGATCTATATCCTTCTGGTGCACCGATGCGGACTTGTTGTAATTGAAGAGTCTCAGGAAGGGAACCTGGCGTCGACGTCGCGCTTCGGTGCCGAATTCATACAGTTCTTCTTGCGGCTTCTCAACGCTGGGATGGGCGTCGCCGTGGTTGGGAATCCTCGAGCCTTCGACGAGCTTAGAAGTTCAGCACAGACGGAGGCTCGCCTCACAGAGTACGGCTGGTTCAACTTCATGCCAGTCCACGATGCCGCCAGCCCCGATTGGACTCAAGACGTTGTCAAGGGAATCTGGAAGGCGGCTCAGTTGCTAAACGAACCTGATGAGGATTTCGACGACCTGCCAATGCTTCTCCACGAGAAGACCGGTGGCGTCCTACGGTATGTGGCTCGACTGCGCCGGGTGACATTGGCTCTCGGCCTCAGAACGAACGCTTGTCGCGTAACGCGAGAGCTCATTCTGATGGCGGCGAACTCGCCAGAGATGATCGGCGTCATGGGGCAGATAGCAATGCTCTCGGAGCGCAATCTTGAAGGCCTTGCGCGCTGGCGGGATCTCCCATCGGATCTCGTCAGACCCGCATGGACTCCGATCGACCCCAAATCTGCGGAAGGTGAAGGCGTTACGCCCGCCCCGCAACCGAAGGCTCCAAAAGCGCCGAAAAGCTCAGCCAGAAGGCAAGCCCCTACACAGACCGGCGTTCCACCGATCAGAGGCAACTCGCCAAGCGTCTCCCACGTCGCCGCGAGCAGCTATCGAACCGCGGACTTCAGAGCGCGACTTGTGACCGAACTCGAGCAAAGCGCACTGGATGGCACGACGAAATGAACACAATTGACCTATCGGGACCCTCGGTATGGCCCGCGTTTCCAAGAGATGCGACGTTCGCTTCGGTACTGATAGCCGCCCAGCGTTACTCCGGCCTCACACCCGAACACTTCGCAAAGAAGTATTTCCAAGTCAAGGCAATTCAGCATGACATCCTTGCGTTCCGCGCTCGGACGTTTGCTGAGCGGGCATTTGGTGGCTCTGAACGCTCATCCGACATTGTTCGCGAGTGGACCCCATTCAACTTCTTCGCGAGCTTCTTGAGCGATTCTGATGAGGCGGCATGGCTATCTTCAATCGACTCAGGCGACCACGCCACAGCAAGAAGATCTATGCCATCAAGTCGGGTTGGTTGCTTCGCAGCGCCGTTGCACCGTATGTGTCGCGACTGCCTAGTGGATGACGAATGGCGATTTGGTGTCGGTCACTGGCATGTAGTTCATCAGTTTCCCTGGATATCTCGTTGCCCTCGGCACGGACTCGGTCTACATGATCGATGTAGCGATTGCGGTCAGTCTCTTGGGAGCCGCCGAATGATGCGGTTGCCAGGAGACCCCTGTCGCAGGTGCAGATCTCTTGAGACGGCAGGCCCAACGTCGCGTCCCGGCTGCGGCGGTTACGACTCTCTAGAGTTGTTGACGATCAGAGCGCTAAGCAGGCAAGCTCGAGAGCTACGTCCATTGAGCAGGATGCTCCTGATCGATCGCGTCATCTTTCGCCGAATGGGAGAGTCAGGTCTTCAAAAGGCACTATATCGACTCCTCGACTCATGGTCTGTGAAACGTGCATCTGAATTGGAGCCAATACTTGGCTGCGAGGTCACAGAACAGCGGCTGCTGAGACTGTTTCGGGGCCTCGATCAGGGTTGCGCCAGAAATCTTCAGGCAGCAGTTGTCGCGTTCGCCCTCGAGCACGCGACCGCCGAAGACATCGCGAAGTGCACGGGGTCCGAGGTAGCCGTCGGCGATGCCGAGGACCTTTTTGGTGGATACGAATCGGTCGAATTTGATCAAATACTACTGCGCGAGTTCTGTGAAAGCGCGGTAAAAATCGGATACCCAATGGACGGTGCACGAGCGCTCGCCCAAGGGGCTTCGCGTTGTCGCCTCGCCGGGCTGCAAATTGCGGCCCCGAACCGCACCACGCGGTTCCTCGGCATGTTCTCGGAAGAAATCCGGGAGCGATACGAACGCTTGGCCGCTGCCCGAGCAGTCAGGCGAAAGCTACCTGAAACTCCGGAGGAGGCCCGCGAACCCGCTAGGACCAGGGTTCTTAGCGCGTTGCGAGCGGGATGCAAGACGCGCGGCCAACTACGCGTTGCCGAGAGGTCTTCCTATCAATGGTGCCTTCGATACGACTCAGAATGGTTGGATAACGTTCTGCCGCGTCGATACGCCGCCGGACACCGCTCTTGGAATGAAGTTAATTCTCACGCCGTTCGCAAGATCCTGCTTGACGCCATCCAGGCGGGAGCATGCACGCGGAAGCTACTCGCTAGGGCCAAGTACAAGGCGTTTTGCAGGGCCCTGAGAGATGACTCCGCGTGGCTGGACTCCGTCTTGCCTCGCAAACATCCCGGCAGTCGTAGGCCGGTCAACGCCTCTTGATGTTCCGCGGCGCCCATGGCGGATTCAATCTTCGGTGGTGCGCGCGATCTATTGCGAATTCCGAATCTGCCCACGCTTTTTGCAGATGAAACGCTATACAGCTGGGCAGGATCGGTGCATCTACTCAACCCTACACCGGATGTCTTAGAGACGAGCAGGCGCCTCTACTCGGCCCCTTATGCAGCGCTCATGCATGACTTTCCGTCGCACCTCGATGCGTTGTGTCGGAATGTTGACGGAACGCTGGGAGAGCCAACGGCGCTGGCACTGCGCCACACCTTACTTGGCTACTTTCTTACTGCCCGGCCGCGATATGAGTCCGATCGCATCCTGCGCGCCGTCGAGTCCGGCCCTGTCAGTAGCCTGAAGTTCTGGCTAGGAATTGCGGCCAGCCGCGTTGGCGGACGACATCCATTAAAAGGATGCCCACATTGCTTTGACGAGCAGCGTGCGAAGCTCGGCCGCGCGTATTGGAGAGTATCCCATCAGCTGCCATCCGTCCTGTGCTGTGTAGAGCACGAGGAAATGCTTGAGATGGCGTGGGACGAGGTCACGCCCGTACACCGGCGAGGATGGCTTCTCCCCCGTGGAGGGCTGGAAACGGCGTGGAGAAAATATCCATCGATCGGCGAGACGCTGTTCCAGCGGCTTCGTCAGTTGGCGGACTTCTCGTCCCACTGGGCGGCGCATGGGTCATCCTCATTGGATGCGACAAGACTGGCGGATACATACCGGACGGCGATGCGTCGACTCGACCTGGTGACCAAGGGAGGAAGTCTGCGCCTTGCCGAGATCGCGCGGCTGGTCAGGCATCACTACGAAGAAGCTGAGGCTTTTGATGAGTTTCGCGCGATTCGGAATGGGACCGAAAGCTGGTCTAACCTCATCGGAAGCATGTCGCGCTTGGCTCCGCGCGCATGTCATCCCTTTAAGCACCTGCTGCTGATCTCCACACTTTTTTCAACTTGGTCTAACTTCGTTGCTTCGTACGAGGACTGCGCCTCCATTTCGATCGAGCGTGTGCCGCCGCAGCATGATGGCAATCGCGGGCATGATCTTGGATTGGAACTGCTACAACAACGGTTCGCCAAACTCGTTATCAACGATGGCTTGTCCGTTTCTGCTGCAGGCCATCGCATTGGCATCACCGCCACGACGGCCGTTCGTTGGGCAAAGGTGCAAGGATTGAAATTCACACCTCGAGCAAAGACGTACACCCATGAACAGGTTGAAGAAGCCCGCAAGCTACTCAACCGTGGCGAAGAAAAGTCTCGAGTCTCAGAAGTCACTTGCATCGCTCTGGGCTCTCTGAACCGCCTTCTGTCTTCGGAACCGGAGGTCGCTCGGGCTTGGCACGCCGCACGGCACGAGTTCGCAAGGACTGCCAATCGCAGTCGGTTCTTAGCGACTCTGTCGGCGATGGCTGGTCGACCACTCAAGGAGATTCGAGCCGTTCATGGGTGCGGCTACATGTGGCTGTATCGCCACGATCGTGCCTGGCTGATGGAGAATCTTCCGTTCCTGAGCCAGGTAGCGGATGAGGCTCCTGGAGAAGGCTCCAAGCAACACTCCGAGGCATAGCGCGCCGTGTCAGTAATTTGTGGCGGCCTCTCGGTTCCTGACACAGGCCTAAGTGCTTGATTTGCAGTGCCGTCGCGTCAGGACTTTGTCAGAGGCAACCTCAAGCCCTCGACTCCATATCATTGGGTACGTAAAGGGGACGCGCCAAGGCTACTACGCTCGCAGCAAGCGGAGAAGTCAATCGGTGCTCTCAAACCACCATCGATTGCTGGGCGAAGATACCCGCCATCGCGCCTTGCGATGATGCCTGGGTGACCGAAGGCAGGAGGGGCGTGGCGAGGTCGCCAGCGGCGTAGATGCCGGGCATGCTGGTCTGGCGGCGCTCGTCGACCTTGAGGGCGATGCCGACGGGCGTATCGACCGTGGAGAGCCCCAGAGATTCGTGCAGGCTTGCGGACGGCTTGTTGCGCGGCTGCGCGAACAGGACGTCGACTGCAATATTGCGGCGGGTATCGAGATTGACGGTGGCGATATGGCCCTTGTGATGGGCAATCTCGACGATCCGGCCATCGACGACAGGTATGTTGCGGTGCGCCAGATCGGCCTGAATATCGGGCGGAATGTCGCGACCATCGGCGAAGACGGTCAACTTGTCGGTCCAATCGCGGAACAGCTTGGCCGACTGGTACGACTGCGGGCCGGACCAGAGGAGGCCCCAATGCTTGCCGGCGACTTCAAAGCCGTCGCAATAGGGGCAGGGCACGATGGACGTGCCCCAGCTTTCGGCAAAGCCCGGTACATCGGGCATCTGGTCGGCGACGCCATAGCTCAGGATCAGGCGGCGCGCTCCAAGGCTTTCGCCATCGCCAGTGAGGACGGAGAAATCGTCGATGGCGCCGGAGACGCTGTCCGCGCGGGCAGTGACCAGCCTGATTGTGGGATAACGCGCCAGCTGCTGCCTCGCCTCAGCGAGGATGTCCAGCGGTGGCTTGTGATCGTGGCCGAGCAGGCCATGCGAATGGCCGGCGAACCGATTGCGCGGCAGGCCGGTATCGAGAACGGTAACCTTGCGGCGGGCGCGGCCCAGTTGCAGAGCGGCGGCAAGGCCAGCAAAGCTGCCGCCGATGATGATGACGTCATCCATGGTGATGGGCTCCGTGTAGTGGATGGAGGGGGGTGGACCGGGACCGCGTCAGGCGGGCGCCGTCGCGACGACGGGATCGGGGGCCGACCCTCGGCCGCTGCCTGGCCGGATCCGGAACCAGATGGAGTACATGTCGGGCAGGAACACCAAGGTGAGGATCGTCCCGACGAACGTGCCACCGATCAGCGTGTAGGCGAGCGTTCCCCAGAACACCGAGTGGGTCAGCGGGATGAAGGCGAGGATCGCGGCCATGGCGGTCAGGATCACGGGTCGGGCGCGCTGGACGGTCGCCTCGACGACCGCATCGAACGGACTCAAGCCTTCCTGCTCGTTGTGGCGGATCTGCCCCAGCAATATCAGCGTGTTGCGCATCAAGATCCCCGACAGCGCGATCAGGCCGACAAGCGCATTGATGCCGAACGGCTGCTGGAAGATGAGCAGGGTCGGCACGACCCCGATCAGTCCGAGCGGGCTCGTGGCGAACACCATGATCATGGCCGCGATGGAACGCACCTGCAGGATGATGATGAGCAGCGTCAGGGCGATCATGATCGGGAACAGCGGCACCATCGCCGTGCTGGCCTTGGCGGATTCCTCGATCGAGCCGGCTTGTTCGATCCGGTAGCCCGGAGGAAGCTGGTCGATGATAGTCTGCAACTGCTTGGAGACGGCGGTGGAAACATCCGGCGGCTGCAGTCCTTCCGCGATGTCGCCACGCACCGTGATGGTGGGCGTACGGTCGCGGCGCCGCAGGATGGGATCTTCCATGCGCACGTCGACCTGGCCCACTTGGGACAAGGGAATGCGTTGGCCCGCCGATCCGACCAGCGTGAAGCCGGCGATCTTCGCGGGATCGAGGCGGATATCGCCGGCGGCGCGGCCGACCACCTGCACCGAGCGGATGTCTTCGCGCACTTCCGTGAGAGGCACGCCGTTCAACAGGAACTGCAGTTGCAGAGCGACCGAGCTCGGGGTCAGCCCCATGGCCTGGAGCCGATCCTGGTCCAGCGCGAAATGGAGCGCAGGCACACGCGGCCCCCAGTCCGTGTTGACCGTGCGCATCATCGGACTGGTGCGCATGACGGCCTCGACTTGCCCGGCGATCGTGCGAAGCTTGTCCGGGTCCGGTCCCATGACGCGGTACGCCACCGGGAACGGCGAGGGAGGTCCGAACACGATCTGGGTGACCCGCACCTGCGCCTCGGGGGCCAATCCCTGCGCCACGGCGTCGCGCAGCCTGAACTTGAGGGCCTCCCGCTCCTTGTCGTCGCCCGTGAGCACGACGACCTTGGCGAACGAGGGATCGGGCAATTCAGGCGCCATGGCCAGGAAGAAGCGAGGCGCGCCCTGGCCGATGTAGGACGTCACGATCCTGGCCTCCTTCTGCTTTGACAGCCACGCCTCGACCTTCATGGTCGCGGCACGGGTCTGCTCGATCGAGGTGCCGTACGGCATCTGCACTTCGACCAGCACTTCCGGCCGGTCGGAGGTCGGGAAGAACTGCTTCTTGACCGCCGCCATGCCGACGATGGCCAGCGCGAACGCCGCAACGACCGCTCCGGCGACCAGCCACTTGCGGGCGATCACGCGGCCCAGCACCTGGCGGAAGCGGTTGTAGCGCGGGGTGTCGTAGATCGCCCGCTGGCCACCCTCGACTTTCTTGACCTCGGGCAGCATCTTCACGCCCAGGTAGGGCGTGAAGGCCACGGCCACCACCCAGGACGTGATCAGGGCAATGCCGACGATCCAGAACATGTTGCTGGTGTATTCGCCGGCCGTGGAGCGCGCGAATCCGTTCGGCATGAAGCCGATGGCCGTGACCAGGGTGCCCGAAAGCATGGGAGCCGCCGTGTGGCTCCACGCGTACGCGGAGGCGGCGATGCGGTCGTAGCCCTCCTCCATCTTCACGATCATCATTTCGATGGCGATGATGGCGTCGTCCACCAGCAGCCCCAATGCCAGGATCAGCGAGCCGAGGGTGATGCGGTCGAAGTTCTTGCCGGTGGCCGCCATGATGACGAACACGGCGGCCAACGTCAGGGGCACGGCGGCCGCGACGACGATGCCGACGTGCCAGCCCATGCTGATGAAGCAGACCACCATCACGACGAGCAGGGCGACGAAGAACTTGACCATGAACTCGTCGACCGCCGTGCGGATGTTGACGGCCTGGTCGGTCACTTTCGCGAGGCTCATTCCCAACGGCAGCGCCGTGTTGATCTTCGTGATTTCCTTGTCGAGTTCCTTGCCGAGATCGAGCCCGTTCCAGTCGTCGCGCATCACGACGCCCAGCAGCAATGCCGGTTCGCCGTTGCTGCGGACCATGAAGGTGGCGGGATCCTCGTAGCCGCGCTCGACGGTCGCCACATCCGAAAGCTTCAGCGTCCGTCCCTGCGCGGCGATCGGGGTCTGCCGGATCTTCTCCAGGTTGTCGAATGCGCCGTCGACCCGGAGCAGGACTTGCGGCCCCTTCGTCTCGATGGATCCGGCGGGCGTCAGGACGTTCTGGCTGTTGAGAGCGGCGAAGATGTCCTGCGGCGCGATGCCCAGCGTGGCCAGGCGCTCGTGCGAGAAGGACACGAAGATGCGTTCGGGCTGCTCGCCGATGATGTTGACCTTCTTCACGCCGGCGACATGCAGCAGCTGCTGGCGCAACGCCTCGGCGTCGCGCACCAGCACGCGCTGCGGCTCGCCCTTGGCCTTGAGGGCATACAGCGCGAAGGTGACGTCCGCGTATTCGTCGTTGACGATGGGGCCGATGACGCCATTGGGCAGCTTCTTCGATTCGTCCGCCAGCTTCTTGCGGGCCTGGTAGAACTCTTCCTGGACCTGCGCAGGCGGAGTCTTGTCGAGCAAGGACACCATCGTGAAGGCCAGGCCTGGACGCGTGAAGGTCTCGGTGCGGTCATACCATCGCAGTTCCTGCATGCGCTTTTCCAGCGGCTCGGCGACCTGGTCCTGCATCTCCTGCGCCGTCGCCCCGGGCCAGGCCGTGACAACCGTCATCTGCTTGATCGTGAACGGCGGGTCTTCAGCGCGCCCCAGCTTCAGGAACGCCAGGATGCCGGCGGCGGAAATCAGGAAGATCAGGAACAGCGTGATGGACCGCTCGCGTACGGCGAGTGCCGACAGGTTGAATCGGCCCTCGCTCACGGACGTGCTCCTTGCGCCTCGGCGGAGGCGGTCTTCACGCCGACTCGAACCCGCTCGCCTTCGCTCAGGAGATGCGCGCCCAGCGCGACGACCTGGTCGCCAGGCTTGAGCTGCCCGGTGACTTGAGCGCGGTCGTCCCCGAGCTGCCGGATCGCGACGGGTCGCCAGGAGACCTTCGCGGGTTCGCCGCCGATCAGCCACACGCCCGGTCCCTTGCCGGCATCGAAGATCGCACTGATCGGTACCTGCAGGCGGTCCTGCGGCGAGGCCGAAGCCGTGGGAATTTGGACCGTGACCGTGCTGCCCAATGGAGCGTCGGCCAGTTCATCGGCCAGCACGTACCTGGCTTCGAAGGTCCGGGTGAGACGATCGGCTGCATCCGAGAGCTGTCTCAGCCTGGCCGGGACTTCCACTTCCTTGCCGAAGAGCGTCGCCTGCGCCGGGGAGCCGATCGCGGGACGCAGGGTTTCCGGCAGCTGGACGACGGCTTCACGTCGGCCGCCATGCGCCAGACGCACCACCGTCTGCCCGGCGCCGACGACCTGCCCTGGCTCGGCCAGCGTCTCCATGATCACGCCATCACCGTCGGCCACCAGTTCGGAATAGCGGCTCGCGTTGCGTGCCACGTCGGCCTGAGCTTCAGCGGCACTCAGTTGGGCGTTGGCCGCATCTGCTGCGGCCTTGACCTGGTCATAGGCCGACGCGGAGATGGCGCCCGTTCCGCGCAAGTCGCGATAGCGTGCCTCGTCGTCTGCCGCCTGCTTCGCGCGCGCGCGAGCGGCAGCGACCGCCTCTTGCTGAGCGCTCGCCGCCAGCTTCAGGTCGATGGGATCGATGCGCATCAGCGGCTGACCGCGCTTGACGGCCTGGCCGGCGTCCACGAGCCGCGCCAACACCTTGCCCGGCACGCGAAAGCCCAGGTCGCTCTGCACGCGCGCCGCGACGACGCCGGTGAACGACCTCGTCGAGGACGCTGCAGGCTGCACGAACACCGTCCGCACCAAAGGGGCCTCGGTGCGGGCGTCGGCGGGGATCTTCTCGCCGCATGCGGCCAGGGCCAGCAATCCAGAGGCGACCAAGGAAACAGTGAGACGGCGCCGGAGCATGGAAGTCCCATCGATGAAGTGAAGACGACTTCATTTTGGGACTTGTGACTATATTAGTCAAGCGTCACATCAAATAACTCAAGGCGACAAGCTGCGCAGCAACAAGCTCGAGAGCAGCGCGGGAGCCTCCGCCGCGTAGTCGAAGCCGTGCTGCAGGAGCAGCGGGTTGATGAAGGGGCGCATGACCAGGTACACCCCCAAAACCGTCTCGTCGAGCGGCGTCTTGCGCTCGAAATCCCCGCTCTGGCGGCCTTCACGCAGGATGTCGGCGATCAGCACCCGCACCTGCTCGTCGTAGGCGCGGACGACATGCCAATGGTCCGTCGCCGCCGATGTCGCGATCTCGTAGAGCTTCCGCTCCCGGGAAAACAGGCGCAGGCTCGCCTCCGTAATCACCTTGAACATCCGACGCAACTTCTCAGGCGGTTGATCCGTCTGCGCGACGGCGGCGCGGACCTCCACCAGGATGTCCTGGATGCAGTTGGTGCAGATCATTTCGCCGATGGCCTGCTTGGACTCGAAGAACTTGTAGATGTAGGCCTTGGAGAAGCCGATGGCCTTGGCCAGGTCCGACACGGTGGTCTTTTCATAGCCGTAGCGGCTGAAATGCTCGGTGGCGGCAGCGACGATCTGGCTGCGAACTTCGTGGTCGGCAGGCCCGCGCGCGGGAACTGCAGAGGAGGAACTCGTGGTCATGATCAGAGCTTACAGGAGACCAAAGGACTAGACAACGTGTGACCAACATGTATGATAGTCACTGTCGCCATCGCTCCCGGATCTCCACATGCCTGCCAAGCACGCTCCTGCCGCTGTCATCGCGGCCGCCCTTTTGACGGGCTGCGCCGTCGGGCCCGACTACGTCCGACCCGACGCGCCGCTGCCGGCCGAATTCCATGGTCAGCTGGCGCTCGAGCAGCGAAGCGCGACCAACAGGGCTGATCTGGTCGACTGGTGGAAGGGCTTCGGCGATCCGAAGCTCGCCCAATTCGTTGAATTGGCACTCGCGCAGAATCTCGACCTGGCGCAGGCCTCGGACCGCGTGCTGCAGGCGCGCGCGGGACTGGGGGCAGCCAACGCCGCGCTGTTGCCCTCCGGCAATGTGAGCGGCCAGGCGGCCAGCGCGTACCAGTCCGTCGAAACGCCCCTGGGCCAGATCATGAATTCGCGGCCCGGCTTCGATCGCCACGGCCATGCCTACGAGGCCGATCTGGGCGCGAGCTGGGAAGTCGACCTCTTCGGAGGCCTGCGTCGCGGACGCGAAGCCGCCCTTGCCGACTACCAGGCCTCGGAAGCTGGAGCCGCAGCGGCGCGCTTGGCCGTGGCAGCTCAGACAGCTGACATCTACATCAGCGTCCGAGGTCTGCAGGCGCGCCTGGACATCGCCCAGCGGCAGGTGAAGACGCAGGAGGATCTGCTTTCGAAGATCAAGCTTCTTCGGAGCAAGGGACTGGCTGCCGATCTGCAGGTGAACCAGACCGAGGGCGCCCTCGCCCAGGTTCGCGCCACGGTGCCGGCGTTGGAGACGGCCCTCGAGTCCGCCATGAATGCGCTCGACGTCATGTCGGGCTCGGTGCCAGGCACCCATCGTGCGGAACTGGCCGAACCCGGCCCCGTCCCGTCCGCGCCGCAAATCGCCAACGTCGGCTCGCCGGCCCAGCTTCTGCGACGTCGGCCCGATCTGATCGTCGCCGAGCGCCGACTGGCCGCGTCGAACGCGCGCATCGGCGTCGCCGTCGCGGAGTACTACCCGAAGTTCTCGCTGAGCGGCCTGATCGGCAGCGCGACATCGCGCTCCAGCGGCGATTTGTTCACCAGCGGCGCGGACCAGGCCAGCGGTGTCCTGGGCTTGCGCTGGCGCTTGTTCGACTTCGGCCGCATCAACGCGCAGATCGACCAGGCCAAGGGGCAGAAGGCCGAGATGCTGGCCGCGTACCGGCTTGCCGCGCTGCGCGCGACCGAGGACGTCGAGGACGCCTTCTCGGCGCTCGTCAAGCGCGAAGAGCAATCGACCGTACTGGCTCAAGGCGTCGACTCGCTTGGGCGCGCTCGCGGCGCTTCGTTTGCAGCCTATCAAAGGGGCGTCGTCAGCCTGATCGAGGTCCTGCAAGCCGACGAGAACCTGCTGCGCGCCTCCGATGCGCAAGCGCAGGCGCAGACCGAATCCGCCCTCGCGGCGGTCGCCACGTTCAAGGCGCTCGGCGGTGGATGGCAGACCAACCTCCCCGACACCGTGGCAGCCAAGTAGCCGCGCCTCACAAGGGCGCACGAACGCTTGCTCATTCGCGGCCCGCGACGCGCGTGCCATCCACCCTCCCGTCCACTTGCACACCTTTAGACGCATTCACGCGTCGGAGATCACGAACATGTCGTCACCCGAAACTGAGTCCGGAATCAAGATCCCCGGCTTCGACAGCCACTTCCTTGACCCGGTCGGAACGAGCGACCAACCCCAAGGCCGGCTCCGCTACCTTGCCGGCGGATCAGGCGCTCCGTTGGTGCTGCTGCACACCGTGCGTACCCAGGCCGAGCACTTCCGGCATCTCATTCCGCGCCTTCAGGAGCGGTACACGGTGTACGCGCTCGACTTGCCTGGCATGGGCTACTCGCAGATCGTGCCCGGCGCGTCCTATGAAGAACCTGCAATGCGGGCTGCCGTGAAGAACTTCATCACACGCCTCGATCTGCGTGACGTGACACTGGTCGGCGAATCGATGGGAGCCGTCCTCGCCCTGACGACAGCCGCCGACATGCCCGAGCGCGTTCGGAGCGTCATGGCCATCAATGCCTACGACTACCCAGGCGGCGCCCTCAGATCCAGCCTCCTCGCGCGTTTCATCATTTCCAGCATCATCGCGCCGGTCATTGGCCCTTTCTTCGCGGGCATCGAACCCAAGCCGATCATGAGCGCGATACTTCGTGGCGGCCTCGGTGACAAGACGGCCCTGCGCGAGGATTACGTGGATGAACTGCTCAAGGTCGGTCGGCGCCCAGGCTACTCGGTCGTCGCCCGATCCGTATTTGCGAGCCTGCCGAGCTACATCGCGGCCCGTTCTCGCTATGCCGAGGTCAAGGCGCCCGTCCACTTCGTCTATGGCGAGAAGGACTGGTCGCGTAGCTCGGACAGGCAGGCCAACAAGCTCCTGCTTCCAGCGGCCCAATTCACCGAGGTGGCGGGCGCGGGCCATTTCATCGCTCTCGAACGACCTGGCGTGCCCGCCAACCTGCTGCTTTGATTGCATCCGGGCAATAGAAGAGCGCGCCCCTTCGCGGAGCGTTCGTCCGTTTAGCTGCGACCACGGGTCGGGAGCCTCTTCAACATCAAAGCGAATGCCTTGCAATGCATTTTTCACCCGCTATAGGGACTGTCTCGGCTTTTCGAGTGCCGTGACGACCTTCTTGCGCGCATGCATGAGCACCGATCGCAGATCTTGAGAGGAAATTTCCGCGAACCCCAGCCCCATCAGCAAAAAGGCGCCTTCGACCGCCAACAGGGCATGGCGTACCTCGCGCGTCTCTGCATTCCTGGCCTGGAGCGGATCGAGCAGGGAACTGTAGAAGCGCCTGACGGGTCCGAGCATGGCTGGGGCATGCACCAGCGCGGTCATGAGAAATGCCGCCTTCTGGGTGGATGCGGCGTCCTCGTTCAATGCTTCGTCGATATGCGCAAGAACAAGCTCGCCAGGTCGGGCGGGCCCGCTTCCCAGACGTCGACGAACGGCCTCCTGAAAACGCGCGACCTCTCGGTCGAGCGTTGCATGGATCAGATCATCCTTCGTCGCGAAGGTGTAAACGAGGCCGCCTTTGCTGATCCCTGCCTGCTCCGCCACGGCGTCGAGCGTGAAGGCTCGGCCGCCGGTCGCGAGGATGACCGCCTCCGCAGCATCCAACACCGCGCTTCTGTCTATTTCCTTCCTGCGAGTCACACGATCCCTTGCTTTTTCGACTGGCCAGTCGCATACTTTTCCGACTGAGCAGTCACATTAGCACGCCGATGCCGCCATCGCAAGGCGGCAGGCAGGGGGCTCGCTCGTCACTTCAAAGGACGCATGATGGAAAAGCTTCTACCTGCAGCAGCGCTCGGCCATTTCGTGATGAAGGTGCAGGACGTCGAAACAAGCTATGAGTTCTACGCAAGCTTGGGCTTGCGTCCGTTCGGGACATATCCGGGAATGGCAATCATCGAACTTCGGGGCGGTACGCATCTCCTGCTCTTCAAGGGGGATGATCCGCTGAGTGAGTCCTTGGCAGAGAGTCGTCTCGGTCAGCGATCCGAGTTCGGCGGCGAGAGGCTGGACCTGATGATCGCAGGACACGCGAAATCAGATCTCGAGGAATATCGAGCGTCCCTCATCGAGAAGAGACTTTTGCCTTCGGAGATCGCCGATGGCACCCTATACGGACACCACCATTTTTCGATGCTGGACCCGGACGGCAACGGCATCACGTTCTACACGAACCACTGCAGCGACGAACTCGTGTGACGCGTGAACGGCGCCGCGACACGGCGGACCGTGCCGCGCCGGGATCGAGGCAGCTTCAGTAGTGAAGTCGCCCAGGGCTTGGCAGCGACAGCGGGCTACCGGTCGCCAAGAGTTCCGTCTGCTTCCGCGCGCCCACCTGACATCGGACAGCGACCGACGCCGTACGACGTCAGGTGCGAGTTCAGCCTACGTGGAAAGCCTCACCGTGGCGATGAGAACAGGTATCAACATAGATCAATTCCTTGAGCTCCAAGGTCGAGCAGATCCGACGCAGCCTCCGTCAGCGGCTGCAGCGTCGGAATGGCGAGTAAGTCAGTGACCGCTCAACCCCACTTCATTTCGCCCTTGGCAACCTTGGCACCGATCTCGAGTGCCACGGCCAGGCCGGCTGCCGGGTAGCGCTGCTTCATTGCTGCGATGAGGGCCGCCGCGTCGGCTGCCTTCGCCAACTCCTGTTCGAAGGCCAGCAGGTAGTCGCGCGTGTAGGTCACCGCTGCGATGTCCAGCGTGGCGTCCAGCGCCATGTGGCCCGGCACCACGACCGCGGGCTTGCGTGCCGCGATCGCCTCGAGGTTGCGCACCCAGGCGGCGCGCGCCTGCGGCGTCGACGTGTCGGCCGTCCAGACGTGCAGGCCGGAAAAGACCAGCACGCCGCCGACGACGGCCTGCAGCGACGGCACCCAGAGGTAGCGCGTGTTCTTCTGGCCTTGTGCGGGGACGATCTCGATGGCCTGGCCCTCCAGTTGCAAGGCGGGGCCGTCGAAAGGCTCGGGCATCACGATGTCGGCCAAGGTCTGCGGGCCATTCTCCTTGAGCTGCGGGCCCCAGATGGCCAGCTTCTTCTCCACGCTGGCCTTGATCGCCGCGATGGTCTCCGACGCCGCGAGCACCTTCGCTGAGGGAAACGCGGCCTTGATGGGGCCCAGACTGAAGTAATAGTCCGGATCGCTCTGGCTGACGTAGATGGTGGTCAGGGTCTTGCCCGAAGCCTTGATCGCCTCCGCCACCGCGCGGCCGTCGGGCAGCGAGAAGCCGCCGTCGACGAGGACGGCCTCCTTGGCGCCGGACAGAAGCACCGGCGCGCGGAAGAAGCCTCGCTCGCCTGCAGGGAAGTTCTTCCATTGCAGCGCGGTGGCGCCCTTGGCTTGCAGGCCGGTGGCGATCACGGCGGCGCCTGCGGCGGCTTGAACGAGTTCTCGACGAGTCATCATGGGCTTCTTTCTGGACAAGGCAAGGCCTCGGGGGATGAACGGCGGCCGCTCAGGCGGCAGCCAGCTGCGCCAGGAAGGCGCTCGGATCGGAATAGGCGGCGTTGGCGCGCAGCAAGGCCAGGCGATCGCCGGACGCGAGGACGAAGGCCGGAACGCCCTGCGCGCCGACCCGCCGCATCAACGCCTGCGCCTGCGCGACGCGGCTGTCGGCTGCGGCCTGCAACGCGCGGTCGTCGCCCTGCAGCGTGCGCGCCGCCTCGGTCAGGCCCAGCGAGTCCAGCGTCGCGACCAGGACGTCGATTCGCGTGATGTCCATGCCCTCGATATAGCGTGCTTGCTGGATGGCCTTGAGGGCCTCGACCTCGCGCTCGGGCACCGTCAGCGACACGGCAGTCAGCGCCAGGGTGGCGGGGCCGCTGTCGAACTTCCGGGCGCGATCGGCCAGCACCTGGTCGCGATAGCGCTGCGTGAAGCGCTGGCCGGTCAGCCGCTCGATGCGCTGGTCGTTCGACCAGGCGTACGCGGCGAATGCTTCGTCCATCGCGCGAGCGCCATCGTCCTGGAAGAGACCGCTGGGCATGAGCCTGAGCTCGACATCCGCCGCATCGACCAGCGCCGCAACCGTCGCCGAAGCGCCATAGCACCAGCCGCAAAGCGGGTCGAAGACATAGTGAAGCGTGCTGCTCATGCAATGTTCCTGGTGTCGGATGACGCGATGTTAGGCAGGGGCGCTTCCGCGAAAAACCCTCCTTCTGTAGACTGACCGTATGCCAAACGCAAACAATCTACCGGAGACCATCCGCCCGGATCTCGCCAACCTGAAGCGTCTCGCCTATTTCGCCGCCGTGGTCGAGGCCGGCAGCTTTACCGCTGCAGCGGAGCGCCTGGGCATCACCAAGGCCGTCGTGAGCCAGCAGGTCGCCCGGCTGGAGCATGACTTCCGCACGCAGTTGCTGACTCGCACCACGCGTCGAGTCGTGGCGACCGAGGCCGGCATGGCCTTCCATGAACGTTGCGCGGTGATCCTGCGGGAGGCAGGCGACGCGTTCGACGAACTCGCCAACGTATCGACAGTGCCATCCGGCACGCTGCGGCTGACGGCGCCACTGGACTACGGGCTGACCGCCGTGGTGGGCGTCGTGGTCGAATTCTCCCGGAGGTATCCGCAGTGCAAGGTCGATGCGATCCTGAGCGACCAATCACTCGATCTGCATGCCGGCGAAGCGGAAATGGCCATCCGCGTCGGTTGGCTGACGGACATGCAACTGCAGGCGCGGCAGATCGGCGCTTTCAGGCAGTTGCTCGTCGCCACCCCTGATTGGGCACGCCGGCTGGATCGCAAGAAGGGCCCCGAGCAGATCGCCACCCTGCCGTTCGTCGCGAACTCGGCGTTGAAGACACCCGAGGACTGGGAGTTCTCGAAATCCCCGGGCTTGTCGAAACGCGTGAAGGTGAAGGCCGCCATCCGCCTCGATGCGACGCTGGCGGTGCGGGAAGCGGTTTGTCAGGGGGCGGGCCTGTCCGTGCTTCCAGACTATGCGGTCGCGACGGAACTCGCGCAAGGCCGTCTCGTGCGATGCCTGCCCACCTGGGCGCTGCCCAGCGGCGGCATCCATGTCGTCTACCCGGCGGCGCGCTTCCGGCCCGCCAAGGTCAAGCGCTTCGTCGACATGCTGACCGAGCACCATCGACGCTGAGGGTCAAGCCGTCGATGCGAGCACGTCGAGCTTGGGCGGGTCAGAATGAGTTCGCAGACGAGCCGTCTGCTTCTTGAGCCTGAAGCTGCGCATTCGCATCTCGTCTGCTAGGCTGAGATGTGAACCGCAGGCGCATTGACGAGACGCACTTCAACGGCGATGCGACTCGGACGGAACGACGCCGTTCCCCCGCAGCCGCTGGAGCCATTGGCCGCCTTGCGGTGAAAGCCTTCGTCCGACGGGCATCGCAGCGGCAGCAGCCATCCTGAACGCGAGCAGCGAAGGCCCATGCGAGCAGGGTGCCGAACCTGCCGCCCATCAAGCCGGAGCCGAGTACGCCGACCTTCATCTGGTGCTGGCCTGGCCTCAGGCGAGGTGCTTGTCGAAGAAGCCCGTAATCCTGTCGAACGGGATGACGTTCAGCCGGTCGAAGTCGGAGACAAGATTTGGCGATCAGATCGGGAGACACCCTATCCATTCAATGAAGCACGCCTTTGGCGATCAGCGATTGGCCATCGATTTGGAGAGTGGCTCCGCTGACCGCGGCGAAGAGGGCGAAATTGCTCACGTTCGTGCCTCCCCAACCCGTGTTGTCGCCTATCCCGATCGTGACGCCCCCCGCGGCCATCCAGACGAGCCGTCCGGTGTTGGTCGGCAGGCTGACTTCCGGGTTCAGTCCCAGGTCGATGGACGAGAAGCTGTCCTTGCCGCCGGTCGCGGCGTCGTAATACGCCTGTAGCGCCTTTAGCGCGCCAACCCCTGATTTCGCGGTCATGGACGTCAGCCTTCCCTGGCTGAAGCTCAAGACAAGGCCCTCGATGAGCGCGCCCTGGTATTTGAGCTTGTCGACGACGACCTTTCCCTCCGCGCTTCCAGGGGTGACGGGAGCGAGCAACTCGCCCGCCGGCAACCAGGTCTGGACCGCGGCGCCGCCTTGCTTCACCTTGTCCGCCGTGATGGCACCGTCGGAGACGAAGCCCTTGTCCGCCATCACTGCGAACGTGACATGCGTGCCGTTGGCGCTGGTGAGCGTGACCTCCTTCGCGCCAGCCAGGGCGGTCCGAAGCGATTCACCCTTCGCGCGGATGACCTCGGGCGGGACTGCCGTGGCCTTCCAGAAGATCGAGGCGACCTCCGCCTGGGGCCTGCCGAGCGCCTTCGCGAGCGCCGGCGTCGGATAGAGCGCGTTGCCCAGACTGACTTCGCGCAGGCCTTTCTTGAACACCGCATCCGCGACGGGCTGATTGCTCGCCGCGCGCGCCGCCATCCGCTCCGGCGACGTGCCGGCCATGATGTTTTCCGTCTCGCCCACGTCGACGGAGATCTGTACATCGAAGGTGTTCACCAACGCGAGCCAGAGCGTGGGGGCCTGGCTGTCGAATTGCGCTGGCACTTCGTCATACGAGCGTCGCCACAGCTTTTCACTGTCCAGGTTGATGAGCGGCTGGCCGCCCACCTTCATCGTCTCGATGAAGAGGTCACGCAGCAACGCCTCGTCGCGAACGCTTCCGGTGATCAACACCTTGTCATTCGCCGCAACCATGCCCGCTCGCACGAGCGAACTCGCGACGGCCTGCGTATCGCGCGTCGCCGACTTCCGCGCCGCTGGCGCCGCGTCGGCCGCACGAACCGACCCGACCGAGCACAAGGCGACCAGGCCGAGCGCACAGGCTGGCCGCAGGAAACGAAGGATGGAATGCAAGACAACCTCCGGATCGGTTTGACTGTCCAACGGAGCCGGCGCAGCGAACTCGAGTGCGGCACCTCCTGGCAGCCCGCCACAAGGCCCGCAATCGCATGGCAGCATCGGAGTTCACGATGGCGTTGGCAGCAATGCCGTCGGCTGCGCTCGTGTCGTACTCGGCAATGATCCGCCCCGATTTTCATCGTCGGAACCCCTAGTCTTAGTTGGGTGCTAACCAGCAAGTCCAATGGCACCAACCCTCGAACGACGGGCGGCGCTGCCCGCCCGGCGCTACCTGATGGAAGGGCTTCAGATCGGCAACTGCGTGAACTGAGACAGTGAGGCGATCGGTCGCCAAGAGTTGCCGGCTTTGCGGCGGTTGCCGCCCCTCAGCGCGTTCGCCGCGGGGTCTACCTACCGCGACATACCTGCCACATCACACTGCCTGGCCTCGTCTCTTCGCCCCGCGAAGCTCGCGCGGGCTCAGCACGTACCGGGTGTTATCCAAAAGGCGCTCCAAGGCCAGATCTATGAATGCCCTGGCCCTCGCGGGTTGTGAGCTGCGGCTGCCGAAATAAACGAAGTAGCTGCCGCGCTCGTACGTGTGGTCGCCCAAGAGCGGGACGAGCTTGCCTGAGCGGATGTAGGGCGCCGCGGTCACGCCGGCCAGTTGCCCGACGACCCGTCCGCCCAGCACGGCCTCGAGTTCGAGAACCTCGTCGTTCGTGCAGAGCGCGGGAGCCAGCGGAAGTTCGACGGTGTCGTTGCCCTCCTTCAGCCGCCAGGGAAGGACGACTCCGGTCGCCGGATGGCGGTACACGCTGCATCGATGCGACTGCAAGTCGGCAATCGTCCTCGGCGCACCGTGCATCCGAACGTACTCGGGCGACGCGCAAGCCACCAGTTGAACCGGGAACAGCCGGCGCGCGATGACACCCTCGTGCGGCGAGCCGCCCAACCGGAAGCCGACGTCGACGCGGTCCTCGACCCAGTTGCCGACCCGGTCTTCCAGTTGCACGTCCGGCACGATGCCCGGGTACGCCTGGCAGAACTCGTCGATCAGGCGCCAGAGGATGGCCTGGAAGGTCGTGCGCGGCCCCACGATGCGCAGTGGCCCCGCGATCTCTTCCTTCGTGCGCCTGGCCGTCTGCAGCGCCTGCTGGAGACCGAGCAGGGAGGGCTTGGCCGTCTCCAGGAATCGCTGGCCCTCGTCGGTCAGCGACATCGAGCGCGTCGTGCGATGAAACAGCCGCACGTCGAGGTGGCGCTCGAGCTGCGCCAGCGTGTCGCTCGCCGCCTGCGGGCTGATGCCGTGCGCGGCCGCCGCCTTGCGCAGACTTCCCAGCTCCGCGGTACTGACGAAGACCGCGATCGCGCGCATTTCGTTGATGGCCATGGCAATCCCTTTGCCGCTCATTGTCCGATATCACTTGTCAATCAATCCATCTTTCGCCCGCTTCTGCAATGCGAATCAGATGCCTAGACTAGCCTCCATCCCGCGCGCAGGCCCCTGCCCTCCAGAACGAAAGGAAATTCCATGCAACACGTGACCCTGAACAACGGCGGCCAGATGCCCATCGTGGGCTTCGGCGTCTTCCAGATCGCCGACCTGAAGGAGTGCGAGCGCAGCGTCGTCGATGCCATAGAGGTCGGCTACCGGCTCATCGACACGGCCGCCTCGTACAAGAACGAGGAGGCCGTCGGTGCCGGCCTGCGCGCCAGCGGCGTGGCCCGCGGTGACTTGTTCGTCACGTCCAAGCTCTGGGTCGAGGACGCCGGCTACGAACGCACCCGCCTGGCCATCGACAAGTCGCTGAACAAGCTGCAGCTCGACTACCTCGATCTCTATCTGATCCACCAGCCTTACAGCGATGTCCACGGCTCGTGGCGCGCAATGGAGGAAGCCCACAGGGCCGGCAAGCTGCGGGCGATCGGCGTCAGCAACTTCCAGCCCGACCGCCTGATGGACATCAAGGCGTTCAACGAGGTGCCTCCGGCGGTCAACCAAATCGAGATCAATCCCTTTCACCAGCAGGACGAGAGCGTCGACTTCATGCGCGAGCAAGGCGTGCAGGCGCAGGCGTGGGCACCGTTCGCCGAGGGCCGCAACAACCTGTTCCAGAACGATGAGCTGGTGACGATCGGGGCCAAGTACGGGAAGTCGGTCGGTCAGGTGGTCCTGCGCTGGCTCGTGCAGCGCGGGATCGTGTCGCTGGCCAAGTCCGTGCGCAAGGAGCGCATGGCCGAGAACCTGAACATCTTCGATTTCCAGCTCACGGACGACGACATTGCCCAGATCGCTGCGCTGGAGACTGCCAAGAGCAGCTTCTTCTCGCACCGCGACCCGGCAATCGTGAAGTGGATGAGTGAACGTCGCCTCGGGATCTGAAGCGGAGAGATGGCATGAAGATCACTCGCAATGGTTCCAAGCCGTCCGTGAAGCGGCCGGCCACCTGACTCACCGGGGCCGTTCGTATCGATTCGGGCTTCCAGGCGGAAGAGGAAGGCCGGCCGGGAGGCGCCATCGTGACGTTCGAGCCTGGCGCACGAACCAATTGGCATACGCATCTGCCCGTGCGGTTGCAAGGGCAGCGACCGCTGCTTTGTCGTCCCGCAACTTGGGCGGTATGCGGCGAAAGCCACCCGCGGCCGTCCGCAAGGGGCGATGCGATATGCTTGCGCCCCGTGGGATGGGAATGGGGCTTCCCGACAACCGCCGGACCCGGCTGATAGCTCCTGCCGACACCGGACGTCCGCCGTCCGCGGCGGGAGCGTGCGTCGACGACGACCATGAGCCCTCGCGAGCGAGGATGTCCAGGAGACTCCAACCGCGAACCTGACCATGCACCAATACCTCCTCGTCTTCCTCGGCGGCGGCCTCGGCGCCGCGTTGCGCCACTTCGTCAACGGCGTGTCGCTGCGCCTCGTGGGCACCGGCTGGCCCGCCGGCACGCTGTTCATCAACGTCACGGGGTCGATCCTGATGGGCGTCGTGGCCGCGCTGTTCGCCTTCAAGCTGTCGCTGCCCCAGGCGCTGCGCCTGTTCATCGCCACCGGCATCCTGGGCGGCTACACGACGTTCTCCACGTTCTCGCTCGAGACCGGCCTGCTGATCGAGCGCGGCCAGATGGGCATGGCGCTGCTGTACGTGGCGGCCTCGCTGCTGCTGGGCGTGGGCGGCCTGTTCGCCGGGATGTGGGCGATCCGCGCGCTGGCCTGACGCCCGCGCAGCCACGAAGGGGCGACATGGATCTCGGACTGAAGGGCAAGGCCGCGCTCGTCTGCGCGTCGAGCAAGGGCCTGGGCCGCGGCTGCGCCGCCGCGCTGGCGGCCGAGGGCGTCGACCTCGTGCTGGTCGCGCGCGGCCGCGACGCGCTCGAGGCAACCGCGCGCGAGCTGCGCGAAGCCTGCGCCGTCCAGGTCATCGCCGTCGCGGCCGACATCGCCACCGACGCCGGCCGCGCGCAGGCGCTGGCCGCGTCGCGCGAGCTGCGCCACGGCGCGGCGGCGGCCTTCGACATCGTCGTCACCAACGCCGGCGGCCCGCCGATGGGCGACTTCCGCGACTTCGACCGCGCGGCCTGGCTCAAGGCCGTCGAGGCCAACATGCTCACGCCGATCGAGCTGATCAAGGCGACGGTGGATGGCATGTGCGCGCGCGGCTGGGGGCGCATCGTCAACGTCACGAGCTCGTCGGTGAAGTCGCCGATCGCGACGCTGAGCCTGTCCAACGGCGCGCGCGCCGGCCTGACCGGCTTCGTCGCGGGCGTCGCGCGCGAGGTCGCCGGCCGCGGCGTGACGATCAACAACCTGCTGCCGGGCGCGTTCGCCACCGACCGCCTGCTGTCCTCCTTCGCGCCGCGCGCGCAGCGCCTGGGCGTCACGGCCGACGAGGTGGCCGCGCAGCGCCGCGCAGCGATCCCCGCCGGCCGCTTCGGCACGCCCGAGGAGTTCGGCGCCGCCTGCGCGTTCCTGTGCAGCGCGCAGGCCGGCTACATCACGGGCCAGAACCTGCTGATCGACGGCGGCGCCTACCCTGGCACGTTCTGACTCGCGCCGGCGCGGGCCGCGATCAGGCGCGCGGCAGCAGCGACGGATCCAGCGGCAGGCCGCACGCGGCCAGGAACGCGAGCTTGCCGGCGCGCGGCCGGCGCTTGAGCGCATGCTCGGCCTTCAGCGCGTCCGACCGCGACGGCAGCTCGGACGCCGCCACCACGCGCAACGGCGCGAACGCCTTCGTGAAGCGCGCGCCGCGGCCGGCGCGATGCGCGTCGAAGCGCGCCGCGAGGTCGTTGGTGATGCCCGCGTACAGGCGCTCGCCGGCGCATTCGAGCAGGTACACCACCCAGGGCCGCGACGCGGCTTCCGCAGCCGGCGTCTCCCCGTTCAAAAGACGTGCTCCGCCCCGTCGGGCACGCTGACCCACGGATGCCTTCGCTCTTCATAGAACGAGACCCGCGGCGACGGGAACGACGGATCCGCGAACGCACCGACCGGCACGGCCCGCCAGCTGCCGTCGCCGAACCAGTAGTACACCGTCGCACCGCAGGTCGGGCAGAAATGGAAGCGGATCGCCGTCCCCTCGTCGCCGACGCGCACGTACTCGGTCGAGGTGCCCGTGATCTCCACGTTCTCCGACGCGAAGCGCGCCTGCGCGCCATAGGTGCTGCCGGTGCGGCGCTGGCAGGCCTGGCAGTGGCACATCGAGACCCGGATCGGGTCGCCGTGCGCGACCAGCCGCAGCTGGCCGCAGGAGCAGGAGGCGTGGTGGTCGGTCATCGGGCGAATCTACCGCAGGTCGGGCTCAACGCGAAGCCGCCAGCAGCGCGCGCGCCGAGCCCAGCAGCACGCGCGTCGCCTCCTCGGGCGACAGCATGGAGGCGCTGACGAACGCCCCGTTGACCAGCACCCCCAGCTGCGCCGCCAGCTCGCTTGGCCGCGCGGCGCCGAAGCGGCGCGCCAGCTCCGCGAGCCGCCTGCGCATCGCCTGCATGTGGGCGCGCGACACGCCGCGCGACGGATGGTCGGCCTCGGCGAACTCGGCGGCCACGTTGATCTGCGGGCAGCCGCGGTAGTTGGCGCGCGCCAGCCGCTTGCCGATCCAGCGCATGTGCGCCTCGATCTCGGCCGCGGGGTCGTCGGCGTGGCGCGCGGCGACCTCGTCCCACTGCGCCCAGAACTCCACGTCCTCGCGCTCGAGGAAGGCGACGATCAGGTCGTCCTTGGTGCGGAAGTGGCGGTACAGGCTGGCCTTGGCGACGCCGGACTCGGCCACCACCAGGTCGACGCCCACGGCGCGCACGCCGCGCTCGTAGAACAGCTTCGAGGCGGTGTCGAGGATGCGTCGGCGGACGTCGGAGGACTCGGCGCCGGCGTCCCCGGCGGCGGACGGATCGGTTCTGGCCATGTTGACATGATACAGACCTGTCTTTATCCTTCACGAGACAGACCTGTCTGTTTCAAAAAGGAACGCCGATGACCACCACGCCCGCCGCCCGCCCCGTCGCCGTCTATGGCGCCGCCGGCCACACCGCCCGCTTCGTGCTGGCCGAACTGAAGCGCCGCGGCTTGCCCGCGGTCGCGGTCGGCCGCAACGCCGCCACGCTGCCGCGCGACGTGCCGGCGCGCGTGGCCGCGATCGACGACGCCGCCGCGCTGGACGCGGCCTTCGCGGGCTGCGCCGTCGTCGTCAACTGCGCCGGGCCGTTCCTCGACACCGCCGGGCCCGTCGCCGCGGCCGCGCTGCGCGCCAGTGCCCACTACATCGACGTCACCGCCGAGCAGGCCAGCGCGATGGACGTCTTCGAGCGCTTCGACGCGCCGGCGCGCGCCGCGGGCGTCGCCGTGATCCCCGCGGCCGGCTTCTACGGCGGCCTGGCCGACCTGCTCGCCACCGCGCTGCTGGGCCCCGACGGCGCGGCCGACGCGCTCACGGTCGCCGTCGCCCTCGACCGCTGGTGGCCGACGGCGGGCACGCGCATCACCGGCGAGCGCAACACCGTGCCGCGGCTGGTGGTGGCCGACGGCCGCCTCGCGCCCCTGCCCTTGCCGGCCGCGCGCTCGACGTGGACGTTCGGCGCGCCGCACGGCGAGCAGGAGGTGGTCGAGCTCACCTTCAGCGAGGTGATCACGATCTCGCGCCACCTGCGCGTGCGCAGCCTGCGCGCCCACCTGACACAGTCGTCGCTCGACGAGATCCGCGATGCCGGCACCCCGCCGCCGGTGGCGGCCGACGCGCTGGGCCGGTCGGCGCAGCGCTTCGAGATGGTGGTCGAGGCGCGCCAGGGCGACGTCGTGCGGCGCGCCACCGCCCGCGGCCAGGACATCTACGCCGTCTCCGCCCCGCTGGTGGTGGAGGCCGCGCAGCGCCTGATGGCGCCGGGCTTCGCGCGCACGGGCGCGCTCGCGCTTGGGCAGGCCGTCGCCGCCGCGGACTTCCTGCGCGCGCTCTCGCCGGCGCACCTCGAGCTGGCCTGAGCGCGGATGCCGGCGCCGCAGTAGGATATGCGGATCCGGCGCTTCGCGGCGTCCCGCGCGGCCCGTAACCTCCCGCCCACTCGACAACCACCGCGACGCCATGCAAATCAACCTCCGATCCCTGCTCGCCACCGTGCTCACCGCGACGACCCTCGTGTCCGTCGCCCACGCCGACCAGCTCGCCGACATCAAGAAGAAGGGCGAGATCGTCGTCGGCGTCCTGGGCACCGACGAGCCCAACAGCTTCGTCGACCCGAGGACGCGCGAGCTCGTCGGCTACGAGGTCGACCTCGCCAAGGCCATCGCGGCGAAGATCGGCGTCAAGCCGGTGTTCAAGCAGATCGCCGTGGCGGCGCGCATCCCCGAGCTGCAGCAGGGCCGCGTCGACCTGCTCGCCGCCTCGCTCACGCACAACAAGGAGCGCGAGTCTCAGGTCGACTTCTCGCTGACCACCTTCGTCACCGGCCAGAAGGTGATGGTCAAGGCCGGCAGCGGCATCGCCGACGTGCCGCAGCTGGCGGGCAAGAAGGTGCTCACCGTCAAGGGCGGCACGCAGGAGGAGAACGTGCGCAAGGCGGTGCCCAACGTCGACGTCGTCACGTTCGAGACCACGCAGCAGGCCTTCCAGGCGCTGCAGCAGGGCAAGGGCGCGGGCTACGTCAACGACGAGGCCACGCTGATCGACGACCTGGGCAAGCTGGGCCCCGCGAAGAAGGACTACCGCATCCTGCCGACCAACCTCAGCACCGAGCCGCTGGCGCTGGGCATCCGCAAGAACGAACCCGCGCTGAAGAAGCTGGTCGACGACACGCTCGCCGGCCTGGAGAAGTCGGGCGAGGCCGAGAAGATCTTCTTCAAGTGGTACGGCCCGCAGACCAAGCTGCAGTTCGACAAGCGCGCATTCAAGATCGACTCCGACAAGATCTGAGCGCCGGCTAGATGCCCGGCTTCGACCTCCAGCTGCTGCTGCATGGCCAGTACCACGACTGGCTGGTCGCCGGCCTGCTAGTCTCGCTCAAGCTCGCCGGGCTGACCATCGCCTGCGCGCTGCCGCTGGCGATCGCGATCGCGCTGCTGCGGCTGTCGCCGCACCGCGCGCTGCAGTGGCTGGGCGCGACCTACGTCGAGGTCATCCGCAACGTGCCGCTGATCGCGCACCTGCTGTTCTGGTACTTCGGCGCGCCGGAGCTGCTGCCCGACAAGCTCAAGGAGCGGCTGTACGCCGGCAACTTCGAGTTCGTCGCCGCGGCCATCGGCCTGACGCTGTACGCCGCGGCGTTCATGGCCGAGAACATCCGCAGCGGCATCCGCGCGATCCCCGCCGTGCAGTTCGAGGCGGCGCGCGCGCTGGGGCTGGGCTTCGTCGCGGCGATGCGGCGCGTCGTGCTGCCGCAGGCGCTGCGCGTCACGGTGCCGCCGCTGCTGTCGCAGGTCATCATCCTGTGGAACGACACCAGCATCGCCACCGTCATCGGCGTGGGCGAGATGATGTACCAGGCGGCGCGCGTGGAGTCGGCGGCCTTCCACAGCGTGGAGGCGTTCGCCTTCGTGACCGTCGCCTACCTCGCCGGCTCGCTCGCGCTGACGGCGGCGGCCACCTGGATCCACCGGCGCTGGCCGGTGCGCACGCTGTGAGGACGCGGCCGTGATCGAGCTGATCCAGACCTACTGGGTGTACTTCCTGATCGGCCAGTACCCGCAGGGGCCGCTGGGCGGCGTGGCCGCGACGGTGCTGCTGGCCGCGCTCGCGCTCGTGCTGGCGATGCCCGTGGGCCTGGCGCTGGGCCTGGCGCGCGTCAGCTCGATCGCCGCGCTGCGCCGGCCGGTCACGGTGATCGCCTACGTCATCCGCGGCATCCCGCTGCTGCTGATGGTGTTCTGGATCTACTTCTACCTGCCCACCGTCACGGGCCACAAGACCGACCAGTTCACCACGATGCTGATCGCGCTGGTCGTCTTCGACGGCGTCTACCTCGGCGAGATCGTGCGCGCCGGCATCCAGGGCGTGCCGCGCGGCCAGTACGAGGCGGCGCGGGCGCTGGGCCTGGGCCACGGCAAGGCGATGCGGCGCGTGATCCTGCCGCAGGCGCTGCGCAGCATGCTGCCGTCGCTGGTCAACCAGTTCGTCTCGACGATCAAGGCGACGTCGCTCGGCTACATCATCGGGCTGACCGAGGCCTCCTTCATCGCCACGCAGATCAACTCGCAGGTGTTCGTCCATCCGACCGCGGTCTACCTGCTGCTGAGCCTGATGTACTTCGTGCTGTGCTTCGGGCTCTCGCGCGTCGCGCTCATGATCGAGCGGCGCCAGGCGCGCCGCGACCTGCCGCGCCCGGCCCGTTCGCCCGGCTCCCCCACCGCTTCCTCGGCGCTCAACGCATGATCCGCTTCAACCAGGTCAACAAGTGGTACGGCGAGTACCACGCGCTCGTCGACATCGACGAGACCGTCGCCAAGGGCGAGGTCGTCGTCGTGTGCGGGCCGTCGGGCTCGGGCAAGTCGACGCTGATCCGCACCGTCAACCGGCTCGAGGCCATCGACTCGGGCACGATCGCCTTCGAGGGCGAGGACATCCATCGCCCCGGCGTCGACCTGAACCGGCTGCGCTCGCGCATCGGCTTCGTGTTCCAGCAGTTCAACCTGTTCCCGCATCTGACGGTGCTGCAGAACTGCACGCTGGCGCCGATCGAGGTCGGCGGCGCGCGGCCGGCGCAGGCGCACGAGAAGGCGATGGCGCTGCTCGATCGCGTCGGGCTCGCGCACAAGGCGAATGCGTGGCCGGCCGAGCTGTCGGGCGGCCAGCAGCAGCGCGTCGCGATCGCGCGGGCCCTGGCGATGGAGCCGCCGCTGATGCTGTTTGACGAGCCCACCAGCGCGCTCGACCCGGAGATGGTGGGCGAGGTGCTGCTCGTGATGCAGGGCCTGGTGCGCGACGGCATGACGCTGGTCATCGTCACGCACGAGATGGGCTTCGCGCGCGACGTCGCGCACCGCGTGCTGTTCATGGACCAGGGCCGCATCCTGGAGCGCGCCGAGCCGCACGAGTTCTTCGAGCACCCGAAGCATCCGCGCGCGCAGCAGTTCCTGGCGGACATCCGCACCCCCTTCGCGCGCACGGCCTGACCCGCGCCGCGGCCGCGCGGCCAGACTCGCTGCGCGCCTATGCAAGGTCGGAATGAGCATTTCACGTCGGGGCGAGGACGGCCTAACCTGCCGTCCATAGCCACCATCACGGAACCGCCATGTCCGCCCTGCTCGCCGACACGCCCGAAGACATCCTTCTCGAGAACGCGATCCGCGACGCCCGCGCCCGGGGCCTGCCGTTCGCCGGCAGCGTGCCGCCGGTCGAGGCCTGGGCGCTGGTCGAATCGGGGCGCGCGGTGCTGGTCGACGTGCGCTCCAGCGAGGAGCGCAAGTTCGTCGGCTACGTGCCGGGCAGCATCCACGTCGCCTGGGCCAGCGGCACCGCGCTGACGCGCAACCCGCGCTTCCTGCGCGAGCTCGAGGCGCGCGTCGGCAAGAGCGACGTCCTGCTGCTGCTGTGCCGCAGCGGCAAGCGCTCGGCGCTGGCGGCCGAGGCCGCGACGAAGATCGGCTTCACGGCGGCGTTCAACGTCGCCGACGGCTTCGAGGGCGAGCTCGACGGCGAGGGCCGGCGCGGCCGCCTCGGCGGCTGGCGCCTGCACGGCCTGAAGTGGGTGCAGGACTGACACGCGCGCCATGACCATCGAACACGACGCCCCGCACGCGGCATCGCGCGCCGCGGCACCGGCGAGCCGGCCCCAGGGCGACTCGCTGGACCTGGCCGCCATCGTGCGGCAGCTGCGCGGCGCGCGCGAGCGCTGGCGCACGCAGCAGGCGCGGCCGCGCGAGGTCAGCGGCCGCGAGCTGCCGTCGCGCGAGGCGCTCGCCGTCATCGTCGCCGACCTGCGCGGCGCGCTGTTCCCGATGCGCCTGGGGCCGCCCGACCTGCGCCAGGAGAGCGAGGACTACTTCGTCGGCCACACGCTGGACGCCGCGCTGCACGCGCTGGTCGCGCAGGTGCGGCTCGAGCTGCGCTACAACGCGCGCGCCGCGGCCGGTTCGGCGCAGGCCCCGGACGAACGCGCGCTGGCCGTCGTGCGCGAGTTCGGCGCCGCGCTGCCGCACATCCGCGAGCTGCTGGACTCCGACGTGCTGGCCGCCTGGCGCGGCGACCCGGCGGCGCGCAGCGTCGACGAGGTCCTGCTGTGCTATCCCGGCCTGCACGCGATGATCCATCATCGCATCGCGCACCAGCTGCACCGATTGGGCGTGCCGCTGCTGGCGCGCATCGTCGCGGAGCTGGCGCACGGCGAGACGGGCATCGACATCCACCCCGGCGCCCGCATCGGCTCGCACTTCTTCATCGACCACGGCACCGGCGTCGTCATCGGCGAGACGGCGGTCATCGGCAGCAACGTGCGCGTCTACCAGGCGGTGACGCTGGGCGCGAAACGCTTCGAGACCGACGCCGACGGCGCGCTGGCCAAGGGCGGCGCGCGCCATCCGATCGTGGAGGACGACGTCGTGATCTACGCCGGCGCCACCGTGCTGGGCCGCGTCACGATCGGGCGCGGCGCAACCATCGGCGGCAACGTCTGGCTCACGCGCAGCGTGCCGCCGGGCAGCCGCATCGCGCAGGCCGTCGCGCGCGACGACCACGTCGATCCCGGCGTCGGAGGCTGACATGGGGGACTTCGACAAGCGCGCCGGACCGGCATCGGCGCGGCGTCCGTCGACGCGCTTCGGCCCGGTGATCCGCGAGCTGCGCGAGTCGCGCGGCTGGTCGCAGGAGCAGCTCGCCGGCCAGGCCAGCCTGAACCGCTCGTACATGGGCGAGATCGAGCGCTCGGTCGCGATGCCCTCGCTGGCCACCGCGGAGAAGCTGGCGCACGCGCTGGACGTCGCGCTGTCGGAGCTGATCTCGCGCTGCGAGCGGCACGCGGCCGCCTGAGCCGCCCCGCGTTGATGGCTATAGCCGGTTGATCCGCCCGACAGCGCTCGGGATACTGCCTTCGACGCATTTCGCATAACCAAATTCGTTTTCAGACCGAGGATTCCTCGCCCATGGCAGACACCACCAACGCGCCGATGGCGCTCGGCGACAACGCCGCCCGCCAGCTCGCGAACGCCACCAAGACCGCGCCGACGCTGTCCACCATCAGCCCGCGCTGGCTGACGCACCTGCTGCAGTGGGTGCCGGTCGAGGCGGGCATCTACCGGCTCAACACGGTCAAGAACCCGCAGGACATCGAGGTGCTGTGCGCCAAGCGCGACGAGGCGCAGCTGCCCGCCACCTTCGTCGACTACGACGAGGCGCCGCGCGAATACTTCCTGAACGCGGTCAGCACGATCGTCGACGTGCACACTCGCGTGTCCGACCTGTACGGCAGCCCGCACGACCAGATCAAGGAGCAGCTGCGCCTGGCGATCGAGACGATCAAGGAAAAGCAGGAGAGCGAGCTGATCAACCATCCGGACTACGGCCTGCTGGCCAGCGTCGCGCCGGAGCAGATCGTGTATCCGCTGACTGGCGCGCCAACGCCGGACGACCTCGACGAGCTGCTGACCAAGGTGTGGAAGGAACCCGCGTTCTTCCTCGCCCACCCGCTCGCCATCGCCGCCTTCGGCCGCGAGTGCACGCGCCGCGGCGTGCCGCCGCCGACGGTGAGCCTGTTCGGCTCGCAGTTCCTGACCTGGCGCGGCATCCCGCTGGTGCCATCCGACAAGGTGCCCGTGGCCGACGGCAAGAGCAAGATCCTGCTGCTGCGCGTGGGCGAGAAGCGCCAGGGCGTGGTCGGCCTGTTCCAGCCGGGCCTGGCCGGCGAGCAGGGGCCGGGGCTGTCGGTGCGCTTCATGGGCATCAACCGCAACGCGATCGCGTCGTACCTGATCTCGCTGTACTGCTCGCTGGCGGTGCACACGCCCGACGCGCTGGCCGTGCTCGAGGACGTCGAGATCGGCAAGTACCACGACTACCCCGACACCTACAAGTAAGCCGCGATGCCGACTCCTGATGCCGGCAGCGACGCCGCCGCGATCGCGGCCGGCCTGCCCGACCTCGCGACGCTGACGCGCCTCGCGGGCGAGTTCTTCAGCGCGCTGCCCGGCGCGACCGCGGCCGGCGGCGTGCCGGTGCCGTCCAACCCGCTGCCGGCGGGGCTGAGCCTGCCGCCCGGCGCGATCGGGCCTTCCACGCCCGCGGCCGTGCCGTTCGGCGCGCTGCCGCCGGGCGCCAACCTGCTGCCGTCGTCGCCGCAGGCGGCGGCCGACGTCGGGGCCTCCGCGCCCGCGCTGCTGCCGCATGCGGCGACGCCCGCCAACGGCCTGAACGACCTCGTGCTGCAGGCCGCGCCGGGCTACGACGGCCGCCTCGGCGGCGTCGCGCTGGGCGTGCCGCAGGCCGCGGCGCCGGCCCCGCTCGCGACGCCGTTCCCGCAGCCGCCGCTGGCCATCGCGCCGCAACAGCCGCCCATGCCGGACGCGGCGCCGTACTACTTCCTCGCGGATCGCGCGGCCGCGACGAGCCTGCCCGAGGCGCCGTCCATCGCGACGCCACGCCTCGACGCAGCCGCCGCCCGCGGCTTCGCCCTGCCCGACCCCGACCTGCTGCGCGGCCTGCTCGGCACGCACCAGCCGTCGCCCGGCGCGCGCGCGCCGTCGACCTCGCAGTTCTACTTCCTGGAGCCGGCGCGCCCCCCGCACGCCGCCGCGGACCGCCATCCGCCGTTCGACGTGAACGCGATCCGCCGTGACTTCCCCATCCTGCGCGAGCGCGTCAACGGCCGGCCGCTGGTCTGGTTCGACAACGCCGCCACCACGCAGAAGCCGCAGGCCGTCATCGACCGGCTCAAGCACTTCTACGAGCACGAGAACTCCAACATCCACCGCGCGGCGCACGAGCTCGCCGCTCGCGCGACCGACGCCTACGAGGGCGCGCGCGAGACGGTGCGGCGCTTCATCGGCGCCGGATCGACCGAGGAGATCGTGTTCGTGCGCGGCACCACCGAGGCGATCAACCTCGTCGCCAAGAGCTGGGGCGCGGCGAACGTGCGCGAGGGCGACGAGATCGTCGTCTCGCACCTGGAGCACCACGCCAACATCGTGCCGTGGCAGCAGCTGTGCGCCGCCACCGGCGCGCGGCTGCGCGTGATCCCGGTCGACGACTCGGGCCAGGTGCTGCTGGACGACTACCGCAGGCTGCTCGGCGAGCGCACGAAGCTGGTCGCCGTCACGCAGGTCTCCAACGCGCTGGGCACGGTGGTGCCGGTGGGCGAGATCGTCGCGCTGGCGCGCCGCGCCGGCGCCTGCACGCTGGTGGACGGCGCGCAGTCGGTCTCGCACATGCGCGTGGACGTGCGCGCGCTCGACGCCGACTTCTTCGTCTTCTCCGGCCACAAGATCTTCGGCCCCACGGGCATCGGCGCGCTGTACGGCCGCAAGTCCGTGCTCGACGCGATGCCGCCGTGGCAGGGCGGCGGCAACATGATCGCCGACGTCACCTTCGAGAAGACGGTCTACCACGGCCCGCCGGCGCGCTTCGAGGCCGGCACGGGCAACATCGCCGACGCGGTGGGCCTGGGCGCCGCGCTGGAATACGTGGAGCGCATCGGCATCGAGAACATCGGCCGCTACGAGCACGCGCTGCTGGAATACGCGACGCAGCGCATGGCGCCGATTCCCGGCGTGCGTCTGGTGGGCACCGCGCGCGACAAGGCGAGCGTGCTGTCCTTCGTCCTCGCGGGCTTCACGACGCAGGAGGTGGGCGAGGCGCTCAACGAGGAAGGCATCGCCGTGCGCACCGGCCACCACTGCGCGCAGCCCATCCTGCGGCGCTTCGGGCTGGAGACCACGGTGCGGCCGTCGCTGGCGTTCTACAACACCTGCGAGGAGGTCGATCGCATGGTGGACGTGGTGCGGGCGCTGGCGGCGCGCCGCCACTGAACGCGGGCCGGGCCGTCCGCGGCGCCCAGCCGGCCTCCGGCCGATATCACGTCTCGCCCCGGATCGGGGCGGTCGCGCGCCATCCGTCAAGGATTCCCCACAGTCCGACTGGAGACGCTCCCCTGCCCGAGGCGGGGCACCTCTGCCAAGATCATCCCAAGCTCGATCGAGCCGTCCGAGCGGCGGCATTCCTTCCTGACGATGAGCCGGCGCGCGGCGCCCCTGGTGCGAGCTCCCGGGGTGCGCGGCGGCCGGGGTGGCCCCACATGATGCGCGTGAACAGGATCCGTTCGATGCCCCGGCTGCCCCGGTACTGGCCGATCGTCGCCGTGTTCGTCGCGATGACGATCCTGCAGGCGTCGGTCGCCGCCTTCAGCATCCAGCTGCTGTCCACCGTGCGCGCCTACGTCGCCGGCGAGAGCCTCTACTCGAAGGCGCAGAAGGACGCGCAGATCTATCTCCTGGACTACGCCGAGAAGCAGGACGAGGCCGACTACGCGCGCTTCATGTCGGCCCTGGCGATCCCGCTCGGCGACCGCGCCGCGCGCGAGGCCCTGCAGCAGCGCCGGCCCGACGTCGAGGCCGCGCGCCGGGGCTTCGCCGAAGGCGGCAACCACCCGGACGACATCGACGGCCTGATCCGCATGTTCCGCTGGTTCCAGCACGTGCCGTTCATGTCGCGGCCGATCGCCACCTGGACGGAAGGCGACCGGACGATCCAGGAGATGCGCGAGCTCGTCGACCGCGCGCGCGACCGGATCCGGGCCGGCGAGACCGACGCCCCCGCCGTCCAGGCCATGCGGCTGCAGTCCCCGGTCATCAACGAGCGCCTGACGGGGCTCACCAGCGCCTTCTCCTCGCAGCTGGGCGAGGCCTCGCGGACGACGCAGCGCCTGCTGCTGGGGCTCAACACCACCATCGCGGTGCTGCTCATGATCTCCGGCCTGGGCTTCGTGCGGCGCGCGATCCGCATGCAGGCCGCGGCCGACCTGCGCATGGAGCGCCTGATCCACGCCGTCACCGAGGGCGTGGTCACCATCGACGAGCAGCGCAGGATCGTCCTGTTCAACCGCGCCGCCGAGACGCTGTTCGGCGTGCCGGCGACCGACGCGCTGGGCAGCACCATCGACCGCTTCATCGAAAGCCTCCCGGCCTCGGCCGGGGCCGCGCCGGGGGAAGCGCCCGCCGCCGGGGCGCTCCAGGCGCTGACGGGCCGCAAGCGCAACGGGCGCTCGTTCCCGATCGAGGCGTCCCTGTCGCGCCTGCAGACGGAGCAGGGCGCCCTGACGACGATCGTGCTGCGCGACATCACCGTGCGCATCATCGCGGACGCCGAGCGGCGCGCGCACGAGGCGCTCGAGGCGTCGAGCCGGGCCAAGACCGAGTTCCTCTCGCGCATGAGCCACGAGCTGCGCACGCCGCTGAACGCCGTGATCGGCTTCTCGAAGCTGCTGCGCCTGGACACCGTCAAGCCGCTGTCGACGGAACAGCTCGAGCGCGTGCAGCACGTCGAGAACGCCGGCGCGCACCTGCTCGCGCTGGTCAACGACGTCCTCGACCTGTCGCGCATCGAGTCGGGCGAGATGTCCGTGTCCACGCAGGCGGTGCAGCTGCTCAGGGTCATCGAGGAGGCCGCGACCATGGTGTCGCCGCTGGTGACCAAGGCGGGCATCGAGGTCTTCGTGGCCGCCGAGCCGCCGGCCCCGGGCGCGCGGCCGCGCGCCGACACGCGGCCCGTGCCCGACGGCGACCTGTGGGTCAGCGCGGACCCGGTGCGGCTGCGGCAGGTGCTGGTCAACCTCCTGAGCAACGCCGTGAAGTACAACCGGCCCGGCGGCAGCGTCGCGCTCACCTGGAAGCGCGGCGCGTGCGAGCTGGAGATCCAGGTCACCGATACGGGCCAGGGCATCCCGCCGGAGCAGCTCGCCGGCCTGTTCCAGCCGTTCAACCGGCTCGGCGCGGAGACGTCGACGGTCGAGGGCACCGGCATCGGGCTCGTCCTCTCGCGCCAGCTGACCGAGATGATGGGCGGCACGCTGACCGTCGCGAGCACCTTCGGCGTGGGGACCTGCGCGAGCCTGAAGCTGAGCCTGGCCTGCGCCCCGGCCACGATGGCCGACTCGGTGCGCATGGCCCGCGCGGCGGAGTCGCGCGCGCACCCGACGCTGACCGTCCTCTATGCGGAGGACGACGAGGTCAACGCGGAACTGGTGCGCCAGCTGGTGACCATGCGGCGCGGGGTATCGCTGCGCGTGGCGACCAGCGGCGCGATGGCGCTGGAGTGCGCGCGCGCCGACCCGCCGGACCTGATGCTCGTCGACATGAACCTGGGCGACATGACCGGCCTCGAGCTCGCGCGCGAGCTGCGGCGCGATCGCGCGACACGCAACCTGTGCCTGATCGCGCTCTCCGCGGACGCGCTGCCCGAGCAGATCCGCGCCGCGATGGAGTTCGGCTTCGAGAGCTATCTGACCAAACCCATCAATTTCGAGGAGGTACTGGCGGTGCTGGATGCGCACAGCCAGGAGGCATTTGCCTGATTCCGTCGCATCAAGGGCGCCCCGCGCCCGAGGCCCGTCGAACCGCTGCAACGACGAGAAAGCTGGGGTAGACGCGAGTTGTCCACACCACGGCCCGCAGGCAGTATTCGACGGGCATACGTCACGAAATATTCGAGGAGAATCATGTCGAACGCATTCCGCCGCACCGGCGACCTGAAAAGCATAGGCAGCTATCCAGTCTGGCTGCAACGCGTCGTTCACGAGACGACGCCGCAGAAGCGCCGTGTCGTCGAACACGAGCTGTTCTCGCTGATGCGCGACGCGAAGCTGCCGCTTCCGTCCATGCAGCGCTTCATGACCGGCATCTGGCCGACGATCGAGCAGTTCCCGCGCTTCATGGCGATGAACCTGAAGAAGGCCGGCTACGGCGAGAGCGCGGGCATCGACATGGCGCGCCGCTACCTGATCCAGAACATCCGCGTCGAACAGAAGCACGCCGAGCACTGGGCCACCTGGGCCGGCGCGGCGGGCCTGACGCTGAACGACCTCCGGTCGGCCAGCGACACCGAGGAGCTCCAGTCCCTCGCGCACTGGTGCTGGTACGTGTGCGACCGCGCCGACCTGGCGGTCGCCATCGCGGCGACGAACTACGCCGTCGAGGGCGCCACGGGCGAGTGGTCGTGCATGGTGTGCTCGCAGGACGCCTACGCCCGCTCGCTGCCCGAGGACATCCGCGTCCCGGCGATGCGCTGGCTCAAGGTGCACGCCGAATACGACGACACGCATCCGTGGGAGGCGCTCGACATCGTCGCGACCCTGCTGGGGCATGCCCCCGGCGCGCACGAGATCGCGCAGGTCCGCCAGGCCATCCGGTCGAGCTACCGCTACATGGAGCTGTCGCTGGACAGCGCCATGATGGCGTCGCTGCACGGGACCTTCGACGAGACGGCGTCCAACTCGGCGATGCTGGGGTTCGACCGCCTGACGGGCTGACGATCCGCCGGAGCCCGGGCCTGCCGCCACCGGAGCGGCGGCCACCGGGCCCGGAAGCGCAACGCGCCGCGGCGAGGTAAGGTGGCGTCCGACGGCGTCCGGCGAAGGCATTTCGCCGGCGCCGTCACAAACTCGTCGTCCTGAACGTCATGGTTGCACCATGGACAACGCCACCCTCGCCTTCAACCGCCTGCGCCCCCGGCTGCAGGCCATCGCCTACCGCATGCTGGGCTCGCTCGCCGAGGCCGAGGAGGTCGTGCAGGACGTCTGGCTGCGCTGGCACGAGGCCGCGCGGGACGCGCTCGACAACCCCGACGGCTGGCTGGTGACCGTCACCACCCGGCTGGCGATCGACCGCTACCGCGCCGTCAAGGTGCAGCGCGAGCACTACGTCGGCCAGTGGCTGCCCGAGCCGCAGCTGACCGATTCGCCGAGCTCGCCGGAGCAGATCCTGGAGCGCGCGGACGAGCTGTCGCTGGCCTTCCTGACCGTGCTGGAGCGGCTGTCGCCCGAGGCGCGCGCCGCCTTCCTGATGCGCGAGGTGTTCGACGCCGACTATGCCGACGTCGCGCGCACGCTGGCCCGGTCCGAGGCCGCCTGCCGCCAGCTGGTGAGCCGCGCGAAGACACAGCTGAAGGAGGCGCGCCCGCGCTACGCGGTGCCGCCCGACACCCACCTGCGCCTGTTGCGCCGCTTCGCCGACGCGCTGACCGGCCAGGACTTCTCGCTGATCCGCGACCTGCTGGACGACGGCGCCGAGCTGATCGGCGACGGCGGCGGACGCGTGCCCGCGTTCGCGCACCTGGCCGGCGGCCAGCGCATCGCCCAGCTGTTCTACGCGACGAGCCTGCGCCACCGCGACGCCATGCGCATCGAGATCGTCCGGCTCAACGGCGACTGGGGCCTGCTGCGCTTCGTCGACGGCGCGCTCGAGTCCGCGCAGGCCATCGAGACGGACGGCGAGCGCGTCGTCCGCATCCACTCGCAGCGCAACCCGGACAAGCTGGCCCGCATCGCGGCGCAGCTTCGGGGCTGAAGGCGCGGGGCCTGTCACAAGCGCGGGGGCTGGATCGTCATGGAGGATGTGGACACCCCACTCACCAAGGAGAACCCCATGACCCAGCGCCTGAACTATTCCGAACTGTCGCCCACGCTCTTCAAGAAGTTCCTCGACTTCAGCATGGCGATGCACGACAGCTCGATCGAGGCTCCGTTGCGCACGCTCGTCGAGATCCGCGCGTCGCAGCTGAACGGCTGCGCCTTCTGCCTGGACATGCACGTCAAGCAGGCGAAGATCCAGGGCGAGCGCGAGCTGCGCCTGCACCACGTCGCGATCTGGCGCGAATCGCCGCTGTTCTCGCCGCGCGAGCGTGCCGCGCTGGCGTGGACGGAAGTGCTGACGCGCATTCCCGAGCACGGCGTGCCCGACGAACTGTACGAGAACGTGCGCGCGCAGCTGTCCGAGAAGGAGCTGAGCGACCTCACGTTCGAGATCATGGCCATCAACGGCTGGAACCGCGCCAACGCCGCCTTCCGCACGACGCCGGGCGCGCTCGACAAGCTCTACGGCCTGGACAAGGCCGGCCTGGCCTGAACGCCGGCGGCGCGGCGTCCGCGCGCGCCGCGCCGGGTCGCGGTATAAGCTCGGGTTGAGAAAGGCGGCCTGTCAGCCGCCTGCGCACCGCCGACGAGGGAGGCGCATGCACATCGACTTCCTGGCCGCGCACCAGCACGAGGCCCTGATCGCCCTGATGCACGAGATGTGCGTCTTCTACAGCGACGAGGATCCCGTCTCGCGCGACGACGTGCGCGCCAACCTGGTCGACAACCTGCTCGCGCCGTACTCGCCGGTGCGCCTCGTGGTGGCGGCCGACGCGGACGGCGCCGTGGTCGGCTTCGCGGCCATCGCGCTGTTCCACTCGCTGGTCGACCCGACGCCGCGCCGGCGCGGCCAGCTGCTGCTCAAGGAGCTCTACGTGCAGCAGGCGCGCCAGGGCAAGGGCATCGGCCGGGCCTTGATGGCCTGGGTCGCGCGCCACGCGCTCGAGCGCGGCTGCGCGCGCATGGAGTGGCACGTCAGCGCCTCCAACAAGCCGGCGCTGGCGTTCTACCGCGCGCTGAACGCGCAGCACGTGGCCGGGCGGCTCAACTACCGGCTGGGCGGAGAGTACCTGGCGCGGCTGGCGGAAGACGGCGAGGACGTCGACGGCTGAATTCCCGCGGCCGCGCCTGCACGCTCGCCGCGGGCTCAGCGGCTGCGCGATTCGGGCAGCGGCACCGCGGTGGTCTGCTTGACGCGGTCGAGCACGAAGCTGGTCTTGCAATCCTGCACGCTCGGGTGCTTGAGCAGCGTGTCCATCACGAAGCGCGAGTAGTGCGCCATGTCGCTGACCAGCACGCGCAGCAGGTAGTCCATCTCGCCGGTCAGCGAGCTGCACTCGACGACGTCGGGCCAGGTCTGCACGGCGGCGCGGAACGCGTCCATCGGCTTGCGCAGGTGGCTCTCGGAGTGCTTCTCCAGCCGCACCGTGATGTAGGCCGTGAGCACGAGCCCGACGGCCTCGGGCCTGACCAGCGCGACGTAGCCGGCGATGACGCCGGCTTCCTCGAGCCGTTTCACGCGCCGCAGCGTGGCCGAAGGCGACAGGCTCACCGCCGCGGCGACCTCGTCGTAGGTGGCGCGGCCGTCGGCCTGCAGGACGCGCAGGATGCGCAGATCGACGGTATCGAGCTGAAACTCTGTGGACATGACCGATTGTTGCAGGAATCCTGCGCAAATCGCCACCATGGACGCGGATTTGCAGAAATGCTGCGAGGCGACTTCCCTATGATTCCCGGATCACGCGCCGGAGACCGCCATGAAAGATCTGTTCGACAACCCGATGGGCCTGCAAGGCTTCGAATTCGTCGAGTTCGCCTCGCCCGCGCCGGGCGTGATCGAGCCCTATTTCGAGCAGCTGGGCTTCACGCTGGTCGCCAGGCACCGCTCCAAGGACGTGCTGCTGTACCGCCAGGGCGACATCAACTTCATCGTCAACCGCGAGCCGCGCAGCCAGGCCGCGTTCTTCGCCGCCGAGCACGGGCCGTCCGCCTGCGGCATGGCGTTCCGCGTGAAGGACTCGCACAAGGCCTACAGCCGCGCGCTGGAGCTCGGCGCGCAGCCGATCGAGATCCCCACCGGCCCGATGGAGCTGCGCCTGCCCGCGATCAAGGGCATCGGCGGCATGCCGATCTACCTGATCGACCGCTTCGAGGACGGCAAGTCCATCTACGACATCGACTTCGAGTTCATCGAGGGCATCGCCCGCCGCCCCGCCGGCCACGGCCTGAAGCTGATCGACCACCTGACGCACAACGTCTACCGCGGCCGCATGACGTTCTGGGCGGACTTCTACGAGCGCCTGTTCAACTTCCGCGAGATCCGCTACTTCGACATCCAGGGCGAGTACACCGGCCTGACCTCCAAGGCGCTGACGGCGCCGGACGGCATGATCCGCATCCCGCTGAACGAGGAATCCAAGAAGGGCTCCGGCCAGATCGAGGAGTTCCTGATGAAGTTCAACGGCGAGGGCATCCAGCACATCGCGCTGCTGTGCGACGACCTGGTCCCGGTCATCGACAAGCTGCAGATGGCCGGCGTGCAGCTGATGACCGCGCCCAACGACGTCTACTACGAGATGCTCGCCGAGCGCCTGCCCGGCCACGGCCAGCCGGTGGCCGAGCTGCAGTCGCGCGGCATCCTGCTGGACGGCTCCACCGAGGGCGGCAAGCCGCGCCTGCTGCTGCAGATCTTCTCGCAGACCCACCTGGGCCCGGTGTTCTTCGAGTTCATCCAGCGCAAGGGCGACGACGGCTTCGGCGAAGGCAACTTCAAGGCGCTGTTCCAGTCGATCGAGCGCGACCAGCTCAAGCGCGGCGTGCTCAAGGCCGAGACGGCGGCCTGAGGCGCGGCGGTCCCCCCAGCGACAACGGCGCCCGCGAGGCGCCGTTCCTCATCGCCGGCTCGTGATCCCGGCGCGGCGCCGTCAGTCCGTGAGGCTCAGGTAGCCCAGCGAGCGGGCGCGCGTGACGGCATGCTTGCGCGAGCCGGCGTCGAGCTTGTTGAACAGGTTCTTGAGATGCCACTTCACCGTCTCGTCGCTGACCGCGATGGACTTGGCGATCTCCTTGTTCGAGTAGTCGCGCGCCAGCAGCTGCAGGATGCTGCGCTCCTTGGGCGTGAGCGTGCGCGAGCCCTGGCGGCGCGGACGCTCGCCGGCCGCGTCGTGCGCGGCCGCCACCGCGGCCTCGCCGTGCGCCGCGCGCTGGCGCAGGCGCACCAGCGCCAGCGAGTAGTTCATCTTCTGCAACGATTCCTTCTCGTTGGCCGCGAGCGCCTGGCGTGCGTAGTCGTAGGCCTTCACGTGGTCGCCCGCCTCGGCCCAGCGCTCGGCCAGGAAGCTGAGCAGCCGCGCGGGCGCCTTCCAGTCCCCGATGCGCCGCCCCTCGGCCAGCGCCGCCTCGCCGTAGTGCAGCGCGGCGCTCGGAAGCGTCATGCCGTCGGGCGCGGGAAGCAGGAAGCGATGATGCAGTTCGGCGAGCACGTCGGTCACGCCCACCTGCAGAAGGACGAGCGCGTTGGCGGCGATCAGCGCGCCCGCCTCGGCGCAGACGGCCAGCGCCTCCTGCGGACGATTCGCGGCCGACAGCCCGCGCGCCTGCAGGATCAGGTTCAGCGCCAGCGTGTGCGTGAATCCGGTCTCGCGGTACAGCGCGATGGCCCGGCTCATCGGCTCGAGCGATTCCTCGGCGCGATCCATCGCGATCAAGGTCTCGGCCAGCGAAGCGCAGGCGATCGCCAGGTGCAGGCCGGGCGCGCCGATGGCCAGCGCGACGATGGCGTCCGCGAGGATGCCGCGGCTCTCCTCGAACGCGCCGAGATGGCGCATCAGCTCGCCGACGCGCGTGTTCGCGGCGCCGATCAGCGTGGGCCAGCCGGTCGCGTTGGCACGCGCGGCGGCCTGCTCGAAGCACTCGGCGGCGAGGTCGAGGTCGCCCAGGCGCTGCATGGCGCCGCCGGCATTGATCAGGCAGATGATCTCGAGACGCACCATGCCGACCGCGCTCGCGTACGCCGCGCCTTCGCGGAACAGCCGCGCCGACTCGGAAGGGTTGCGGAACGACAGCGCCATGCCGCGCGAAGCGCTCCACAACGCGTCCCAGGCCGTCGCGGCCTCGGGCCACGCGTCGCCGGGCGGCTGTACCCCGATGCCATGGTCGACGTCCGGCTGCGCATAGCCGCGCTCGAAGCTGAGCCAGACCTGCGCGATCGCCAGCCGGTTGGGTGCCTCGATCGCGCGGAAGCACGCGACGGCGTGCTCGTGCGCGGCCAACTCGCGCGAGCGCTGCACGCGCATCTTCGCGACGACGGCCTCGACCAGCCACGCATCGCCTTCGGCGTGCGCGTCGGCGCGCGCGTCCAGGTGCCGGCGCGCCTCGATCAACCAGCGTTCGGCGACGTCGAAGTCGCACAGCAGCGCCGAGGCCTCGCACGCCGCGAGCGCGGCGCGCACGCGCAGCGCGTCCGGCCGCGGATCGCGTTCGGCATGCGACGCGAGCAAGGGGACGACGCCGTCGACCAGCCGCAGGGCGCGCGCGCTGTCACGCTGGCGCAGGTACCACGCCAGCGCCACGGTGGCTGCCAGCACGTCCGCGTCCCAGGGGCGCGTCAGCGCTTCCTCGAGCGCCGAGATCCGGGCTTGCGCCGCGTAGAACTCCATCCCCGCGATTCTGGGCCGTGGCCGCCCGAGCGCCAAGCCCGGCGCGCGCGCCCCGCCAAATCCGGCACGCGGCACGCGCGAAATGCAGCCTAACGCCAACGTCCAGCCGCGAAACGTGCCAATGCTCAGGCGGCGGCGCGCAGCCAGTCGAACACGCGGTCGGCCATCGGGGTGCGCGGCGTCAGGCGGCTGCGCATCGCCCACAGCGGCGGCCGCGTGCCGGCGGGCACCTGCGCGAGCTGCACGCAGCGCCCGCTGGCCAGCGCATCGGCGGCCAGCACCTGCGACACGTACGCGACGCCCGCGCCGCGCTCGGCGGCCTCCAGCAGCAGGCGCTCGTCCTGGATCGTCGCGGCGCGCCGGCGCGCGGACCGGGTCGTCGCCGACGGGATCACGCCGCCCCACTCCGGCGCGCTTTCATGGAACAGCAGCGGCACCTTGTCCAGCAGTCTGGGAAACGCGACGCCGCGCAGCCGCTCGGCCAGCGCCGGGCTGCAGACGGCGACGGCGCGATCCTGCAGCAGCGGCACGCACTCGATGTCGGGCCCCTGCAGCGGCCGGCGCGACACCACGAGGTCGACGTCGATGCGGTCGATCGCGGTGATGTCGTGCTCGGACATCAGCCACACCTCCAGCCCGCCGTGCGCGGCGCGCAGCGCCTCCAGCCGCGGCATCAGCCAGCCGTGCGCGAAATCGGACGGGCAGGCGAGCAGCAGCGACTGCTTGTTGCGATAGGGCTCGATGCGCGCCAGGCCCGCGCGCAGGCGCTGCAGCGTGTCGGCGGCGGTCTCCATCAGCAGCTCGCCGGCGCCCGTCAGCCGCACGCCGTGGCCCTGGCGCACGAACAGGCGCTGGCCGACGTGGGCCTCCAGCTTGAGCACGCGCTGGCTGACCGCCGACTGCGTCAGGTCGAGCTCGTCCGCCGCGGCCGACATGCTGCCCAGCCGCGCCGTCGCCTCGAAGGCGACGAGGCCCGCGAACGGCAGCTCCTGGCGGGACGAGGTATCAGAAATTTTCATATCTCTTCGGAACGGGCTAATGGCCGGCGCGGCGCCGTCCTGGGATCATCATGAGCTGGATTCAACGAGATTTCCCCATGAGCGAAGCCATCCGCGACACCGATCATGCCATCCATCGCCAGTCCCACCTGGGCTACGAGATGGAGAACACCTATTCCGGCGTCTTGTCCTTCATGCGCCGCCGCTACACCCGCAACCTGACGGGCGTGGACGTCGCCGTCACCGGTTTCCCGTTCGACCTGGCCACCACCTTCCGCACCGGCGCCCGCCTCGGCCCGGCCGCGATCCGCGCCGCCACCGTGCAGCTCAACGAGAAGATCCACCCGTGGGGCTTCGGCCCGTGCGACCGCCTGGCCATCGTCGACTACGGCGACTGCCCGCTGGACAGCCACCGCCCGCACACGATCGTCCCGTCCATCGTCGAACACACGCGCAGGATCATCGCGGGCGGCACGACGATGCTGGCGCTCGGCGGCGACCACTTCGTCACCTACCCGATCCTGAAGGCGATGGTCGAGAAGCACGGCGGCCCGCTGTCGCTGATCCACTTCGACGCCCACTGCGACACCTGGCAGGACGACGCGCCCGATTCGCTGAACCACGGCTCGATGTTCTACAAGGCCATCAAGGAAGGCCTGGTCGACCCGAAGCGCTCCGTGCAGGTCGGCATCCGCACCTGGAACGACGACTTCATGGGCGTGAACGTGCTGGGCGCCGACTGGGTGCACGAGCACGGCACCAAGGCGACGGCGGATCGCATCCTGGACATCGTCGGCACGAACGCCAGCTACCTCACCTTCGACATCGACTGCCTCGACCCGGCCTTCGCGCCGGGCACCGGCACCCCGGTGGCCGGCGGCCTGAGCAGCGCGCAGGCGTTCGCGATCCTGCGCGGGCTGGTGCCGGTGAAGATCGTCGGCATGGACGTCGTCGAGGTCGCGCCGTCCTACGACCACGCCGAGATCACCGCCATCGCCGCCGCCCACGTGGCCGCGGAGATGCTGTGCGTGCTGGCCGCGCAGCGCGGCTGAGCGGGCCTCGCGCGCGGACGCCCGCGCGTCGCGCGTGAGCGCGCGCGGGAGGCGCGCCCGCGCCGTTGCAAAATGGCGGCTGCGAACCAAGGAGCCGCCATGTCCACCGTCAAGATCACGCCCACCATCGCCTGCGACAACGGCGCCCCCTTCGTGCTGTTCGGCGGCGTCAATGTGCTGGAGTCGAAGGATCTCGCCCTGCGCGCGGCCGAGGAATACGTGCGGGTCACGCGCAAGCTGGGCATCCCCTACGTGTTCAAGGGCAGCTACGACAAGGCCAACCGCTCGTCGATCCACTCCTACCGCGGCCCCGGCCTGGACGAAGGCCTGAAGATCCTGGAGGCCGTCAAGACCGCCTTCGGCGTGCCCGTGATCACCGACGTCCACGAGCCGCACCAGGCCGCCGCCGTCGCGCAGGTCGTCGACGTGCTGCAGCTGCCGGCCTTCCTCGCGCGCCAGACCGACCTCGTCGTGGCGCTGGCCAGGACGGGCCGCGTCATCAACATCAAGAAGCCGCAGTTCCTGAGCCCGTCCCAGATGGCCAACATCTGCGAGAAGTTCCGCGAGGCCGGCAACGACCAGCTGATCCTGTGCGACCGCGGCACCTGCTTCGGCTACGACAACCTGGTGGTCGACATGCTGGGCTTCTCGGTGATGAAGAAGACGACGGGCGACGCGCCGGTGATCTTCGACGTCACCCACTCGCTGCAGCAGCGCGCCGCCGGCGCCGCCGCATCCGGCGGCCGCCGCGAACAAGTGGCCGAGCTCGCGCGCGCGGGCCTGGCGCTGGGCCTGGCGGGGCTGTTCCTGGAGGCGCACCCGGATCCCGACAAGGCCCTGTGCGACGGCCCCAGCGCGCTGCCGCTGGACCAGCTCGAGCCCTTCCTCGCACAGATGAAGGCGATCGACGATCTCGTGAAGTCGTTTCCGCCGCTGCACATCCGCGGCTGAGGCGCGGGGTGAGCGAGCCGTCCGGCGAGGCGCGTCTCGTCGCGCTGGCGCGCGCCACGCCATGGTTCATGCGGGCGCTGGAGCACGTGCGGGCGCTGGGCCTGCCGGCGTGGTGCGTGGGGGCCGGCGCGGTGCGCAACATGGTCTGGGATGCGCTGCATGGACATGCGACGCCGTCGGCGCTGTCGGACATCGACGTTGCGCACTTCGATGCGGCCGATCTCTCGGCTGCGCGCGACGCGCGGTTGCAGCAGCGCCTGCAATCGATGGCGCCCGAACTGCCGTGGGAGGTCACGAACCAGGCGAGCGTGCATCTGTGGTTCGGGCAGCACTTCGGTCATCCGGTGTCGCCGCTGCGCTCGCTGGACGAGGCCGTCGCGAGCTGGCCAGAGTACGCGACGGCGGTCGGCCTGTGGCTGGACGACGCCGACGGCGTGCACGTGATTGCGCCGCACGGGCTCGACGACCTGTTCGGGATGGTCGTGCGACGCAATCCGGCGCGGGTCAGCGTGGAGACCTATCGGTCGCGGGTTGCGAGCAAGCAATACGTGCAGCGGTGGCCGCGGGTGACCGTCCTTTCGGCGTGACTTCGGTTGTCGGGAGAGTGCCTGCGGCGCTGGGCGGCTTTGCGAAGCAAAGCCAACCAGCGCCGCAGGCAAAGAACTCACCCTTCGGTCAGACTGCGCCGACGAAGCAACTCAGGAAACCACCGCATCCACAAACCAACGACCGCCAGCGTCCCCACGCCTCCAACAACAACCGCCCCGACCGGGCCAAACAACGCCGCCGTCGCCCCCGACTCGAACTCCCCAAGCTGATTGCTCGCCCCGATGAAGATCGCATTGACCGCGCTGACCCGCCCCCGCATCTCGTCCGGCGTATCCAGCTGCACCAGCGTCTGCCGCACCACCACGCTCACCATGTCGACCGCGCCGTTGACGAACAGCATCGCCATCGACAGCCAGAACGACGTCGACACCCCGAACACGATGGTGGTCAGGCCGAAGATCGCCACGCACGAGAACAGGATCGCCCCCGCCCGCGAGCGGATCGTCCAGCGCGCCAGCACCAGCGACATCAGCAACGCCCCCATCGCCGGCGCGCCGCGCAGCAGGCCCAGGCCCTCGGGGCCGACGTGCAGGATGTCGCGCGCGTAGATCGGCAGCAACGCCACGGCGCCGCCCAGCAGCACCGCGAACAGGTCCAGCGAGATCGCGCCCAGCACCACCGGCTTCGCGCGGATGAAGCGCACGCCGGCCAGCAGCGTGTCCATCGTCACCGGCGCGCGCGGCGCGGGCTTGTGGTCGTAGCGCGCGCTCCACACGAGGCCCGCGGCCAGCACGAACAGCACCGCGCAGACGACGTAGACCACGCTGGCGCCCGCCGCGTACAGGAAGCCGCCGAGCGCCGGGCCGCCGATGATCGCGGCCTGCATGCCCGAGGAGCCGAACGCCATCGCGCGCGACAGGACGGACGCCGGCACCAGCAGCGGCGTCAGCGCCTGCTGCGCCGTCATCTGGAACGCGCGTGCCACGCCCAGCAGCAGCGATACGCCCAGGATCAGGTCGCGCGAGATCCAGCGCTCGTGCGTGGCCAGCAGCAGAACGAGCGCCACGAACAGTTGCAGCAGCAGCGCCAAGGACACGATGTGGCGGCGGTCGTGGTGGTCGGCGACGTGGCCCGAGACGAGGGCGAGCGCCAGCGCGGGCACGAACTGGAACAGGCCGACCAGGCCCAGGTTCCAGGCGCTGTGCGTCAGGTCGTACATCTGCCAGCCGACGGCCACCATGACCATCTGGTTGCCCATGGTGCCGGCCACGCGGCCTGCCCAGAATCGGAGAAAGGAGGGGTAGGAAGCGAGCGAGAAGGGCGGCGTCATGTCGGGCGACATCGTCCCACATCGCAGCCGCCGACGAGGGCGCGGGGTCGAATTCGTGCGCCGCCGCGGCTCGTCTCGAAATAGAATTTCGTTCTTCTCGAAGGGCCAATCATGAAACTGGATGCCATCGATCGCAAGCTGCTGGAGATGCTGCAGCTCGATTGCGACACCCCCATCGCCGAGCTCGCGGCCGCGGTGCAGCTGTCGACGACGCCCTGCTGGCGCCGCATCCAGCGCATGAAGGACGCCGGCGTCGTCACCGGCAACGTGGCGCTCGTCGATCCGAAGAGCGTCAACGTCGGCGTGACGGTGTTCGTCAACATCAAGACCAACCAGCACAGCCAGGCCTGGTTCGAACGCTTCCACGCCACCGTCGAAGCTATCCCGGAGGTGGTCGAGTTCTACCGCATGAGCGGCGACGTGGACTACCTGCTGCGCATCGTCGTGCCCGACATCGCCGCCTACGACGGCGTCTACAAGCGGCTGATCGCGGGGACGCAGCTGTTCGACGTCAGCTCCAGCTTCGCGATGGAGCAGCTGAAGTTCACGACCGCCCTGCCCCTGCGCTACGCCGACTAGCGTGCCAGCACGCCCAGCACCCGCGCGACCAGCAGCAGCGCGACGCCAGCACTGACGACCGCGAACCCCTGCTGCAGCCGCGGCCCGGCCACGCGCGCCGCGATCGCGCGCGCGAGCAGCGAGGCCAGCACCGAGCCGACGGCGAACGGCAGCGCGATGTCCCATGCGATCGCGCCGTGCCAGGCCGCGGCGCCGACGCCGCCGATCGAGGCGAGCGCGATCACGGCCAGCGAGGTCGCGACGATGCTGCGCGCCGACAGCTCCGTGAAGCGCGTGAGCGCGGGCACGATGACGAAGCCGCCGCCCACGCCCAGCAGGCCGCTGAGCAGGCCCGCGGCCACGCCGGTGACGGCCAGCGCCTGCGCGCAGGGGCGCGTCCACACGAGGCGGCCATCGCGCGAATCGAGCACGCAGGGCAGCGCCGCGCGCGCGGGCGCGTCGCAGGCGCGCAGCGCGTGACGCGCCCGCTGCCACATGCGCCAGGCCGACAGCGCCAGCACCGCGGCGAACGCGAGCGTCAGCGGCGCGTTGGGCACGCGCTGCGCGGCCGCGACGCCGACCGGCGCCAGCGCCAGCGCGAGGCCGCCCATCAGCGCGGCGGCGCGGTAGCGCACGATGCCGTCGCGCAACCCGAGCGCGGCCGACATCGCCGCGGCCAGGCCCACGGCCAGCAGTCCGATGGGCGCGGCCTCGGCCAGGCCCAGGTGCAGCGCGAACACGAGCAGGGGCACGGCGAGGATCCCGCCGCCCGCGCCGGTGAGCGCGAGCAGCAGGCCGACGAGCGCGCCGAGGGCGAACGCTTCCATCATGCCGGCTCGTGGACGGCGACGGAAGGGATCACCCGGATGCGAACGATCGGGGCGGAGACGATGGTCATGGCACGTATTTGAACAGCGCGCACGGTACGCGACATCGCGCGCCGCAACCATCGGGTTCGTACGCAGAGCCGAGGACTTGTCGCCGACGCCCCGTCGGTGAGAGACTGGATCGATGGACAGCCAACACGCCACCCTGGATCCGCAGTCCCACACCTGGCTGGAGCTCGGAGAAGTGCAGCAGTTGCTGCTGGATGCGTATCCCGGTGTCGTGCTGGGCGTCGACGGCCACAGCCGGATACGCTGGATCAACCCGGTGGCCGCCGAGCGGCTGGGCTACGGCCGCGACGAGCTCGCGGGCCGGCCCGTCGCGGGCAGCCTGATCGCGCAGGAGGAGCTCGAGGCGCGCGCCGCCGAGCTGTCGGTCATCCTCGGCGAGCACGTGGTGGCGGACGCCGGCGTGCTCGGCACGGCGCTCGCGCGCGACGGCGTGCCCAGCGAGCACGAATGGGTGCTGCGCCACAAGGACGGCTCGCCGCATCCGACGCGCCTGAACGTGGGCGCGCTGCGCGACCACCGCGGCCAGGTCGTCGGCCTGATCGCCGTCGAGCCGCTGCACCACGGCGGCGAGAACTCCCCGCTGCGCCTGACGCACCACGACAGCCTCACCGGCCTGCCCACGCGCGCCGTGCTGCAGGATCGCGCCGAGATGGCGCTGCTGCGCGCCGCGCGGCAGAAGAGCGTGCTGGCGTTCATGCTCATCGAGATCGACGGCTTCGACGAACTGTGCGCGCAGTACGGCCGCAGCGTCGGCGACGACGTCCTGCGCGCCACCGCCGGTCGCCTGCACTTCGAGCTGCGCAAGACGGACACGGCCGTGCGCCTGGATCGCGGCCAGTTCGCCGCGATGCTGGTCGACCTGCGCCAGGCCGAGGAGGCCGAGCGCGTCGCGTTCAAGGTCGCGCAGGCGCTGGCGGCGCCGGTCAACGTCGGCGTCGCGCGCCTGCCGCTGGCCGCGCGCGTGGGCGTCGTCTGGGCGCCGGCGCACGGCAACCAGCTGCTGCCGCTGCTGCAGGCCGCCGAGGCCGCGCTGGCCACGCTTCCGCCGGGCCAGGGCGGCGTTGCCGCGGGCGACCCGCGGCGCTAGTACAAGCACAAGCGCAAACGGGCTTCGCCGCAAGCGGGAAGCCCGTCGATTCTTCGGCGAGGGCGCGCGGGGGTGTCCCGCGCGCCTCGTCGTGCATCAGAACTTGTAGCGCACGCCGGCCGCGAACTCGGTCTCGTTGTTGTAGGTCTGGCCAGCGCCGAACTTGTTGCCGTTGCCTTGCGCGTCGCCCAGCACCCAGCCGCCGTCCACCGTGAAGTGGTCGCCGGCCACATAGAGGTCGAGCTGCTTGTCGACGTGGTACATGTAGGACGCGTAGATCGCCTTCTTCGAGCCGTTGGCGAAGGTCGAGACGCCGGAGGTGCTGCCGAACGGGTTGATGATCTTGCCGCCGCCGTTGAAGCCGGCGTGGTTGCCCTTCATCTCGTTGAAGCCCAGCGCGATCTCGTTCTCGGGCGTGGGCAGCAGGCTCATCGACACCGTCCACGAGTTGTCCGTGCGCGTGCCGGCGCTGTTGCCGACGCCCTGTTCGGCCGTGTAGTGCACGTAGCCGCCGTTCACGCGGAACATGCCGATGCGGTAGTTGCCGCCGATCAGCTCGGACTGGTGGATCAGGTCGTTGACGTTGGCGCGGTCGTACGACACGTTCGCGCTCAGCAGGCCCGGGCCGACCTGATAGCTGTTCAGCGCGATCGAGGCCTCCTGCGTCTGGCCCTTCTTGAAGTCGCCCGGCGTCGAGCCGCCGTTGCCGACGTCGCCGCTGCCGCCCGCGCCCTGCGAGCCGAACGCGAAGCCCAGGCCGGCCACGATGTGGTCGCCGAACTTCTTCTTCCACTCGATGGCGCTGTTCAGGCGCGTGCCGTTGGCGCCGCCCGAATAGAAGATGAACTGCTTGAAGTTGTTGACGTTGGAGTAGCCGCCTTCCTTGAGCGAGACGTCGGCGCCGCCGTACGGGTCGCCCCAGTTGGCCGTGAAGTCGCGCGTCAGCGTGTTCTGGCGGCCGATGGTGATCTTGCCCAGATCCTTGCTGTAGAAGCCCATCCAGGCGTCGCGGTTGAAGAACACGTCGGAGGTGTCCATGTCGCCCGTGGGCAGTTCGAACTCGGTCTCGAGCTTGGAGATCACCTTCAGGCCGGGCAGGCCGATGCTGTCGCCGATGGCCAGCGCGTGGTCGGCGTCGAAGCCCAGGCGGTTGCCGCTGAACCAGGCCACTTGGGCGCCCGTCACCGACGAGCCGCCCGCGTCCTGGTGGTTGGCGTGGCTGCCGGTGGCCTCGATCAGGCCGTAGATGTGCAGGCTGGTGTTGCCGTCGTTGTAGAGCGAGACGCCTTGCTGCGCCTCGCCGATCTTGGCGCCGTTCTGGTCGACGGTCAGCGCGGGCGCGACGGCCTTCTGCGGCGCGGGGGCCGCGGCCTGCTGGCTGGTGACGGCGTTGAGCTTGGCCTCCAGCGCGTCCAGGCGCGCCTTCTGCGCCGCCTCGGCGGCCTTCTGCGCGGCGATCTCCGCCTTCAGGTCGTCGATCTCGTTGGCGAACACCGGCTGGGCCAGTGCGAGCACGGCCAGCGCGGTCGCGCGCAATGCGAACTTGTTCATGTTGTCTCCGTTGGTTGTCGCCCGCTGCGGGGCTGGGGGGTGGTCTGGCGATGGATCCAGGGTTGCGAAATCACTTCGGGGGCACGAAGCCCGCGGCCTTGTAGACGGCGTCGATGGTGGGCTGGCCGACGCGTGCCGCCATCTCGTGGTGGACGGGCATCAGCGCGCGCTTCCACTCGTCGGTCTCGGCGGGGGTCAGCGCGTAGACGGTGGTCTTGCCGCTGGCGCGGATCTTGTCCAGCGCCATCGCGTTCTCGCTGGCGGCCAGCGCGTTGGCGTAGGTCGTGGCGTCCTTGACGCAGCCGTCGAGGATCGTGCGCAGGTCCTCGGGCAGGCCGTCCCAGAACTTCTTGTTGACGATCACCGCGTAGGCCAGGTGGCCGTGGTACGAGAGCGTCATGTGCTTCTGCACCTCGTAGATCTTCTGGGTCCAGAAGTTGGACGGCACGCCCTCGGTGCCGTCGACGACACCTGACTGCAAGGCCTGGTACAGCTCGCTGAAAGCCATCACCTGCGGGATCGCGCCGAGCGCGCGCATCTGGGCGTCCAGCACCTTGGACGACTGGATGCGCATCTTCAGGCCCTTGAAGTCGGCCACGTGGTGCAGCGGCCGGTTGGCGCTCATGATGTGGAAGCCATTGTCCCAGTACGCCATCCCGCGGATGCCCTTGGACTCCAGCTTGTGGAACAGGTCGGCGCCGACCGGCCCGTCGGTGACGGCGCGGAACGCGGCCTGGTCCTTGAAGATGAAGGGCAGGTCGAAGACCTCGTACTCCTTGACGCCCAGCGGCCCGAACTTCGCGAGCGACGGCGCCAGCATCTGCACCGAGCCGAGCTGCAGGGCCTCCATCTCCTCCTTGTCCTTGTAGAGCTGGCTGTTCGGGTATACCTCCACCTTCACGCGGCCCTTGCTGCGCTCCTCGGCGAGCTCCTTGAAGCGCTGCGCGCCGTTGCCCTTGGGCGTGTCGGGCGCGACGACGTGGCTGAACTTGATGACGATGGGCCCGCCCTGCGCGCGGGCGCCGCCCGCGGCCGTGGCCGCGAGCGCAGCGGCTGCCGCGAGCATGGCGTCGCGGCGCGAAATGTCATGTGTCATGAGCTTGTCTCCGTGGTTGCGGGCACGGACGTCACCGCGTCCACCCGTCTGTCGGCGAGGCTATGAGCCCCTACCCTTCCACCAGCTTTCAGCGCGACAGGGCGAGGGAAATCACGTAGTCGCACAAACAACGGAGTGCACGCGACGCGTGCAGCGACGCGCGCCCGCTCGTAGTATTCGCAGCGGAGACGGACCCCTCGAAAACGACAGGCGACACGCCATGGGCAAGGACATGACCCTGCGGACGACCCTCGCGCGCGCGCTCGCCGCGGCCGCGTGCGCGCTCGCGTGCGCGGCGCCGGCGCACGCGGAGCCGATCCAGCTGATGGTGGGCGGCATCGAGAAGCAGATCTACCTGCCCGCGGCGCTCGCCGACCGCCTCGGCTACTTCAAGGAGCAGGGGCTGGACGTCCAGGTCCTGAGCGACACCTCCGGCGGCCACGCGGAGGACGGCCTGCTCACGGGCAGCGTGCAGGGCGTCGTCGGCTTCTACGACCACACCATCGACCTGCAGGCCAAGGGCAAGTTCGTGCAGGCCGTGGTGCAGTTCAGCCAGGCGCCGGGCGAGGCCGTGCTCGTGGCCGCGCGCCGCGCCGACGCGATCCGCTCGCCCGCCGACTTCCGCGGCCGCTCGCTGGGCGTGACGGGGCTGGGATCGTCGACGCACCTGCTGATGCAGTACCTCGCGTCCGCCAACGGCATCCGCTACGGCGAGCTGCGCGTGTCGGGCGTCGGCTCCGGCGAGGCCTTCGCCGAGGCGCTTCGCGCGGGCCGCATCGACGTCGGCATGACGACGGAGCCGACGGCGTCCAAGCTGCTGAAGTCGGGCGATGCCCGGCTGCTGGTCGACCTGCGCACGCCGGCGCAGGCGGCGGGCGCGCTGGGCGGGCCCTATCCGGCGGCCTGCCTCTACATGTCGACGCCGTGGATCAACGCGCACCGCGACGAGGTGCAGCGGCTGGTCAACGCGCTCGTCAAGGCGCTGCGCTTCATCGCCTCGCACGACGCGCAGGACATCGCGGCGCAGTTGCCGCCCGGCTACCTGGCGGGCGACCGCGCGCTGTACGTGAGCACGCTGCAGCAGAGCAAGTCCATGTTCACGCCCGACGGCGTCATGCCCGCCGACGGCCCGGCCAACGTGCTGCGCGTGATGCGGCAGGCGGAGCGCGCGGTCACGGCCAAGCCGATCGAGCTGTCGCGCACCTACACCACGGAGTTCGCGAAGGCCGCGCGCTGACGCCATGCGACTCCTGCTCGTCGAGGACAACAAAGTGCTGGCCGACTGGCTCGCACGCACGCTGCGCAAGCAGCTGTACGCCGTCGACTGGGTCGAGAACGGCGAGGATGCGGACTTCGTCCTGCGCACCGAGGCCTACGACCTGGTGCTGCTGGATCTCGCGCTGCCCAAGCTGGGCGGCCACGAGGTGCTGCGCCGCCTGCGCGAGCGCGGCAACGCGACGCCGGTGCTGGTGCTGACCGCGGACAACACGACGCGCAGCCGCGTCACCGAACTCGACCACGGCGCCGACGACTACGTCGCCAAGCCGTTCGAGGTCGAGGAGCTCGAGGCGCGCATCCGCGTGCTGCTGCGGCGCTCGGCGCACGTCGCCAACCCGCAGGTCGCGTGCGGCGACCTCGTCTTCCACGGCGCCACGCGCGAGTTCACGCTGGCCGGCAAGCCGCTGACGCTGACGCCGCGCGAACGCACGGTGCTGGAGGTGCTGGCGCTCAAGGCCGGGACCACCGTGTCGAAGGCGACGCTGGGCCACAGCCTGTCGTCGCTGGAGGACGGCGTCTCGGCCGACGCCATCGAGATCTACGTGCACCGCCTGCGCAAGAAGCTCGAGGGCAGCGACGCCGCCATCGTCACGCTGCGCGGCCTGGGCTACGTGCTGCGGCCCGTCCACCATGGCGCATAGCCTGCGCGGCCGGCTGCTGGCCTGGGTGATGCTGCCGCTGGCCGGCGCGGTGGTGTTCGACGTCGTCGTCAGCCGCCAGAACGCCGAGGCCGCCGCGGCGGTGGTGCAGGACCGGCTGCTGCTCGGCTCCGCCCGCGTCGTCGCCGAGGACCTGCGCTTCGAGGAAGGCAGCGTCGTCGACCCGATCCCGCCGGCGGCGCTGGAGCTGTTCCAGTCCGCCGAGACCGACCACGTGTACTACCGCGTCGTCACCAGCGACGGCCGCACGGTGACGGGCTATCCGGAGTTCCCGCTGTCGCCCGCGCGCCTGCAGCCCGAGACCTCGCAGTTCTTCGACACCGTCGTCCGCGGCGAGCCGGTGCGCGCCGTGATCTACCTGCAGCCCGTGCTGACCGAGACCGGCATCCAGCCGGTGCGCGTGCAGATCGCGCAGACCCTGCAGGGCCGCGACACGCTCGCCAAGGGCCTGTGGATGCAGGCGCTGCTGCAGCAGCTGGCGACGCTCGCGCTCGTCGCGCTGCTCGTGCTCGTGGGACTGCGCAGCTGCCTGAAACCGCTGCTGCGCCTGCGCGACGCGATGCTCGCGCGCCGCCCGGGCTCGCTGCACGCGCTCGAGATCGGCGCCGTCCCGGTCGAACTGAGCCCGCTGGTCGACGCGATCAACGAGTACGCGATGCGCCTGGAGCGGCACACGATGGTGCAGCAGACCTTCATCCAGAACGCCGCCCACCAGCTGCGCACGCCGCTGACGCTGCTGACCACGCAGGTGAGCTACGCGGTGCGCGCGTCCGACGTCGCGGGCCGCGCCGAATCGCTGTCGGCGATCCGGCAGACGGTGCAGCAGTCGGTGCGGCTGGTCAACCAGCTGCTCACGCTGTCCAGCGCCGAGGTGCACGGCCCCGCCGAGCGGCACGACGCGCACGGGCGCCTGGACGACGTCGTGCGCAGCGTGCTGGTCGACCTCGCGGGCCGCGCGCACAGCCGCCGCATCGACCTCGGCTTCGAATGCGCGGCCGCCGAGGTCGTCGTCCAGGGCGACGCGGTGACGCTGCGCGAGATCGTGATGAACCTCGTCGACAACGCGATCCGCTACACGCAGCCGGGCGGGGTCGTGACGACGCGCATCGTGGTCGAGGCGGACGTCGCCACGTTCACGGTGGAGGACAACGGGCCTGGCATCCCCGAGTCCGAGCGCGAACGCGTGCTCGAACGCTTCTACCGCCTCGCCGACCAGGACTCGGACGGCTGCGGGCTGGGGCTGGCGATCGTCAAGGAGTTCACCTCGCAGCTGGGCGCGCGCCTGACGCTGCGCACGGCCAGCGACGGCACGGGGCTGGCCGTGGACGTGGCGTTCCGCAAGGCCGCGCCGCGCTGACGCGAACCGGCTCAGCCCGCGTCGAACGACACCACGAACTCCGCGCCGACGTCGCCGTTGCGCGCCTCCAGCGACCACCCGTGCGCCAGCGCCACCTCGTGGCAGATCGACAGCCCGAGGCCGGCGCCGGTATCGCGTCGGCCTGCGCCGCGCCAGAAGCGCTTGAACAGCTCGGGCAGGTGCTCCGGCGGGATGCCGGCGCCCTCGTCGCGCACGGACAGGCCGTTGGCGCGCACGTCGACGGTGACGACGGCGCCACGCGGCGAATGCTGGATCGCGTTCTCGACCAGGTTCTTCAGCAGCACGAACAGCGCGCCGCGGTCGGCGCGGCGCGGCGGCAGCGCGGCGGCCACGCGCAGGTCCAGGTGCACGCCGGCGCGCTGCGCGAGCCGCTGCAGGTAGTCGACCGCCTCGCCGGCGACGGCGCCGATGGCCAGCTCCTCCATCCGGAAGTTGTACGACTCGCTGACCTCGGCCAGCTGCAGCAGCTGCTGCACCAGGCGCGCCATGCGGTCGACGTCGCTCAGCAGCAGCTCGCGATCCTCGGATTCGCTCAGCTCGACCTGGCCGCGGATCAGCGCCAGCGGCGTCTTGAGCTCGTGCGCCGCGGCGGCGAGGAACTCCTGCTGCAGGCGGTAGCCCTGCTGCAGGCGATCGAGCGCCTCGTTGAACGCGCGGATCAGCGGCCGCAGCTCGCGCGGCATCGCGGCCTCGGACAGCCGCGTCTCGAGGCTGCGCGGCGCGATGCGCGACGCCGCATCCGACGCGCGCCGCAACGGCAGCAGCAGGTGATGCAGCATCGCCTGCACGCCGAAGGCGAACAGCAGCAGCGACAGCACCGCGATCACCAGCGCGTTCTGCAGGATGGGGCCGACCATCGCGCCGCTGAACAGCTTGGCGGCGCGCTCGCTGATCGCGACCTGGATCCAGTACGGCCGGCCCGCGCGCGACTCGGCCTGCGTGACGACGTGCATGGGCAGGCCGTCGACGACGAGGTCGAAGCGCTCGCGCGCGGCGTCGAAGCCCGCTGGCGTTGCGGCGAACGGCGGCGCGCCGGCGTCCGAGGACAGCAGCGCGACGCCGCGCGCGTCGACGACGCGGTACTTCCAGTCGTGCGACGCCGCGCCATACACCCAGGAGGTATCCGGCGGCTCGCTCAGCGCGACCGGGTTGCCGGCGGCGTCGAACGCGAGGTGCGACTCGATCCAGTCCGCCTGCTCGCCCATGCCGTGCGCCCGGCCGATCGCGGGGTTCCAGTTGAACGCGGTCTCCAGCCCGATCGCGACCAGCGCGACGCTCAGCAGCGAGGCCAGGACGAAGGTGGCCAGCAGCCGCCGGCCCAGGTGCTCGCCCTGGTGATGGCGGCGCCAGTGCACCAGGTGCCAGGCCGCGCGCCGGCGCCAGCGCTGCTCGCGCCGCAACGCCTTGGCGTCGCACCGCGGGTCCGGCGTGCCGGTGTCCCAGCGGTGCCAATCGCTGTCGCGCCAGGGGCGGCGCGCGGCGCGCGGGTCAGTGCGCATCGGAGCGCAGCGCGTAGCCGTGGCCGCGCACGTTGACGACCTGCAGCGCCGAGTCGATCGCCAGCAGCTTCTTGCGCAGGCGGTGCAGCGCGACGTCCAGCGCGTTGGGCGTGACGGCCTCGGTCAGGCCCCACGCCGCGGCCTCCAGCGCGGTGCGGCGCACCACCAGGCCCTCGGCCTTGACCAGGCACAGCATGATCTGCAGCTCGGCCGAGGGCAGCGTCACTGTCTCGTCGCCGCAGCTCATCGTGCCCTGGTCGGGCGCGAGGCGGACGTCGCCGTGCGAGGGCGTCAGGCTCTGCATCGCCACGGGCCGGCGCAGCAGCGCGCGCACGCGGGCCGCCAGCTCCTCCATCGAGAACGGCTTGGCCAGGTAGTCGTCGGCGCCGGCCTCCAGGCCCTCGACGCGGTCGTGCACGGCGTCGCGCGCGGTCAGCATCAGGCAGGGCGTGAGGTTGCCGTCGGCGCGCATGCGGCGCACCAGCGACAGGCCGTCGCCGTCCGGCAGGCCGCGATCGACGACGACCGCGCCGTACGGCGTCCCGGCGATCGCGTGGCGCGCGCTGGCGATGCGGTCGAACACGTCGACCTCGATGCCGGCCGCGGCCAGCGCCTTGCGCACCAGCTGGGACAGGCGTTCGTGGTCTTCGACGAGGGCGATGCGGTTCATGTCGATCCGGAGAATCAGTCGAGGGCGATCTTGCCGGGCGCCCAGTAGGCCTTGGCGAGGATCTGCGACGGCTTCGCGCCCGCTTCCCGGAGCGCGCGCTGCAGCCGCTGGAGGGTCAGCGACCGGCCGCTGAGCACGTACTGGCGGAACGAGTCGGCGCCGGCGTAGCGCCGCAAGGTCGCCTCGACGTCGGCCAGGTGGCTGCCGTCGGGCCGGCGCTCGACCAGCCACGCATGCTGCAGCATGCCACGGCCCATGGCCTCGAGCACGCCGCGCACCTCGGCGGCGTCGTCGACCTCGAAGATGAAATGGGTGTCCAGCCCGCCCAGCGGCGTGCCGCACAGCGCGAGCGCCAGGCCGAGCGAGGTCTCGTCGCCGACGAACACGGTGGAGCGGTCGATCGCCGCCAGGTCCATCGAGCGGCGCGGGCCCCGCACGTGGCAGCGGTCGCCGGGCGCGACCGAGGCGAGCCAGTCGCCCGCGGGCGTGGCGTCGCGCACGAAGCCCAGCAGCTCCAGCGCGTCGTCGCCCTCGGCGAGGCGGAACGGCGTGAAGGTGCGGAAGGCCAGGCCGTCCACGCGCACCTGCACCTTGTCGCCCGGCAGGTGCGCGACGCCGCGCCAGGCCTCGCTGCGCAGCGACACCAGGCGCAAGCGCGGCGACAACGCGTGCACGGCGGCGACGCGCGTCTCGTGCGCCACCAGCCTGAGCACGGCCTGGCCGAACAGGCCGGGTTCGCCGCGCGGGGCGTCGCGCAAGGCGGCGGGGGGCGATGCGGTGGTGGTCATGGCGCGCTCCGGGGGCGGGATGATCGGGTGCGGCATCGTCGCCGCGAGCGGCTTTCCGCCGACTTACTGCGCGGATCGCGCCGCTTCCGGGGCGCGAAGCCGCGGGAATCCCTAGCTTCGGTCGTCGCGGTCTTCTTCCGGCCGCGGCGCGCCTGTAGCATCTCGGTCGACCGCCAACAAGCCGTCCTCACGACCCGCGACCCGCCGTCACCGGCCGGCCCGCGCCGCCACCGCCGGACAGCGCCGAGGAACCCGACCGCAAGGCCATGGCCAAGCCGAATTTTCACGATCGCAGCTGGCACGAGATCGACTGGGAGACCTGGGGCTCGCAGTTCAGCATCGTCGACCGCGCCTCCTCCATCGGCGAGCTGCAGAACGGTATCGCGACGCGCTACATGGAAGTGCAGGACCTGCTGTCGCAACTGCCGCCGCACGCCGGCCGCGCCCATGCGCTGGTGGCCGGCTGGCGCGCGGAGGTCAGCGGCTACGGCCGCACCATCGTCTTCGCCGAGTCCACCCGCATCCTGCGCCGGCTCGACGAACTGCATGGCCAGGTCACCGCACAGTTGCATGCCGCACGCCAGGCCGCCAAGGCCGCGCGCCGGGCGCGCCAGCGCGCGCTGCTGGCGACCAGCCAGGCGAGCGGCAACGCGCGCACCGGCGACGCCGCCCATCGCGCCACCGACGCGCCCGACGCCGCGTTCGAAGGCATGCGCCACAGCGCCGCGACCGCCCGCCAGCGCAGCGACGACGTCCACCCCGGCCAGCAGACCGCCGCGATGCGCTGGGCCGCCGTCCAGGCGCAGATGGCGCGCGAATGCGACCACTGCGTCCCCGACAGCGCCAGGCCCGTGCACGCGCGCCAGTTCCGCGCGGCGGTCGACTCGACGGGCGAGGCCGCCGTCGAGCAGCTGCAACCGGCGCGCGACAACGGCATGGTGCGCATCGTCGTGGTCGGCGGCCGCCAGCAGTTCTGGACCACCGGCCTGCCCAACCTCGAGAACCTGGGCATCGCGCGCTTCTCGATCTACCGCCGCGACGGCAACACCCGCCGTTTCGAGTACGTGACCGGCATCCGGCGACCGGAAGACACGGCGGCGCAGCGCGAGGCGACGCAAAGCGGCGGATAGCGAGCGCCGCGTGCGTACGGCAGCTCGCTATTGACGCGGCGCGCTGACGGCAGGCGGCGGGTTCGCCGCCGCGGCGCGCGCGGCCTCGCGCTGCTCGCGTTCGCGCTTGGCCGCGACGTGATGCCCGACGGCGCAACCGACCACCGCCCCGGCCACCGCGTGGTGGCCGGCGACGTGGCCCGCGACGCCGCCGACGACCGCCCCCTTGAGGCAGCCCTTGGCCTGCGCGGGCACGGCGGCGATGGCGAAGGCCGCGGCGAGCGCGGCGGCGAGCGTGTGGCGAATCTTCAGCATGGTCCTGTCCTTCCGGTCGACGTCGCCGAGGCGGCACGGCTGCGTGCTTCGCGACGGACGAACTGTCGCCGCGCGCGGCCGCGCCGGCCAGCGCCGTGCGACATGCGGCCGCGGCGCCGCGACGAACTGCGTGCGCGGCGGACAGGCGGCCCGCGCACCGCGCACCGGCGAAATCGAGGGATTCCACGCCGCGCGGCGGCCGCGCCGGCGCGTACATTGCGCATCAGTTCCGACCACCCGGCGGCGTCGCCCGCCCGAACAGGAGACACGATGAGCGCGTTGCGACACGATCCGGCCCCCGGCAGCACGGCCATTCCCGTGGCCGCCCTCGCCGCGGGCCTGGGCGCGCTGGGCGTGCTGTCGCTGGGCAGCGGCGACTTCGCCTTCCAGTGGCAGCCGGTGCCGCCTGACGTGCCGTCGCGCGGCGCGCTCGCGACGGGCGTCGGCGGGCTCGAGGTCGCCGCCGCCGTGTTGCTGCTGCTGCCCGGGCGCCTGCGCGCCGTCGGGGCCTGGCTGGCGGCGGCCCTGCTGCTGGGCTGGGTCGCGCTGCACGTGCCGGCGGTCGCGCAGCGGCCCGCGTCCGTCGTCGACTGGCTGGGCCTGGCCGAGGCCGCGGCCATGGCGAGCGCGGCGCTGATGTTCGCCGCGGCGTGGTCGGGCATCGCCGCGGCCACCGCGATCCGGCGCGGCGCGACGGTGGCGTTCGGCCTGAGCGCGCTGGTGTTCGGCCTGTCGCACTTCGAGTACGCCGCCTTCACGGCGCAGATGATCCCGCCGTGGCTGCCGGAGCGCGTCGCGCTCGCGTATTTCACCGGCGCGGCGCACGCGCTCGCCGGCCTGGCCATCGTCAGCGGCATCCGGCGCACGCTGGCCGCGTGGCTGGAGGCGCTGATGATGGCCTGCTTCGTCGTGCTGGTGCACCTGCCGCGCGTGCTGGCGCATCCCGAGGCCCGGATGGAATGGACGATGCTGTTCGTCGCGGTGACGCTCAGCGCCTCGGCCGGCCTGGTGGCGGCGCTCTCGGCACGCGACGGCACGCGCTGACAACGTCGGGCAACGCGGCAGGAATTCTCACTCGGCGGCAAGTTTTCCGCCCCCGTTCGCGCCTCGGGCACCGCGACGCACGTACAGTGCGCGGGGTCGATACCACCGGCCTCGCCCCGTGACCGAGCCCCTGCCGTCCAACGCCTTCGCGCCCGCCCCGTTCCGCCGCGGCACGTTCCACAACGCCAGCGGCCGGACCAAGCACGGGCTCGCCGCCGCGCTGCGCTGGCTGATCACGCGCTCGCCCGGGCCCTGGCCCACGCACGTGGAGGACGTGCAGGTGGCGCCGCCGCTCGCGCGCGTCGACGACGGCTCGGTGCGCGCCACCGTCATCGGCCACGCCACCGTGCTGGTGCAGGTGGCCGGGCTCAACGTGCTGACCGATCCGGTGATGTCCACGCGCATCGGCCCGACGTCGTGGCTGGGCCCCAGGCGCGTGCGCGCGCCGGCGGTGCCGTTCGACGCCATCCCGCCCATCGACGTCGTGCTGCTGAGCCACGACCACTACGACCACCTCGACCGCCCGACGCTGCGCCGGCTCGCCGCGCGCGACGACCCGCTGGTCCTCACCGGCCTGCGCGTGGGCCGCAAGGTGCCGTCGAGGAACGTCGTCGAGCTCGACTGGTGGCAGAGCCACGCGCTGCGCGACGGCATCGCCGCCACCTACGTGCCGGCCGAGCACTTCTCCGGCCGTGGCGCGTTCGATCGCGACAAGTCGCTGTGGGGCGGCTTCGTGCTCGACACGCCGCACGGCAAGGTCTACTTCGCCGGCGATACGGCACGGGGTTTCCATTTCCGCGCGATCCGCGAGCGCTTCGGGCCGATGACGCTGTCGCTGCTGCCGATCGGCGCCTACGCCCCGCGCTGGTTCATGGAGCGCGTGCACATGGATCCCGACGAGGCGCTGCAGGCCAGCCTGACGCTGGAGTCGCAGACCTCGCTCGCGATCCACTTCGCCACGTTCCAGCTGGCCGACGACTCCTACGACGCGCCGACGCGGGCCCTGGCGCGCGCCGTCTCGCAGCTCGCCGGTTCGCCGGCCGGCGGCGACTTCCGCGTGACGCCGTTCGGCGAGGCGACGATCGTGCGCTCGGGCGAGGATCTCGAGGCGTCGGCACGGCGCCGCTACGCCTGAACGACACCTTCCCAAGCCGCGAATCCGCCGGCGAGCGCCTGTACCCGCAACTGCCCGAGACGGCGCAGCCACGCGCCCGTGAGCAGCGCGCGCACCGCGTCGTCGTCGACCAGCACGACGGGCACGTCGCGCTCCGCGATCAGGTCGTCGCGCCGCACGATCAGCGCGTCGCAGGCCACCGGCACGCTGCACGGCACGTGCGCCACGCCGTGTCGAGCGGGGTCGCGCAGGTCGAACACCTCGAGGTCGCCCCGGCCCCCATCGAGCAGCGCGGCCAGCTCCGCCGCCTCGACCTGCCCGACGCCGTGGTGCTTGGCCAGCCCGGCGGCCCCGAGCTCGGCGAACTGGCGGCTCGCGTTCGACGGCTGCACCCGGCGCCGGCGCGAGCCGCGCTCGAGCTCGTGGCCCGCCTGCCGCCACGCGAGCAGGCCGCCGTCGAGCGCGACGACGTCGCGCAGGCCCAGGTCGGCCAGCGTGCGCACGACGAGCGGGCCGCGCGTCCAGGCGCCGGAATACAGCACGACGACGTCGGACTCGGCGGCCATGTCGAGCGCGTGCGACGCCGCCTCGAAGCCGGGCAGCGAGACGGCGCCCGGGATGCAGCCGTCCGTGTGCTCGTCGGCACCGCGCACGTCGCACAGCGCCACGCGCCGGCCCGCCTGCTGCCATCGGCGCAGCGTCGCGACGTCGACGCCGGGCACGCGGCCTGATCCGCCTTCGACGAGCTCACGCACGTCCAGCAGCATCGGCGGACGGGCGCCGGCCGGCGCGGCGACGAGCCGGCCGACCGTCATGACCGGCGCTCTCGAAGGCCTGGGCGTGCCGTATCGCGGCGTGCGCGGAAAGGGCCCGGCGCGTCCGGGTGCGCGACGTCCGAGGCCGGACGGCCAGCAACGAGACGACGCGATCGGCGCATGCGGACCCTCGATGGACACGATGTCGGCCCGCAGCGCCTCCACGACGCCGGACGCGGGCTTTCGGACCAGTCTAGGAGCCGGTTCCGCGAGGGTCAATCGCCGCGGGGCATCGAAAGCCGGGGCCGATCGCAGGAGTCACGAATCCCCTACACGCGGGCGGCGCGTCAGCCGAAGCGCCAGCTCGACACGGTGATGCCGCCGAAGAAATCGCGCTCGTGGTACACGCGCGTCGCCGCGTCCTGCCCGGCGGCGCCCAGCGCCACCATCAGCGGCAGCAGGTGCTCCTCGCGCGGGTGCGCGAGGCGCGCGGCGGGCGCCTGCTCCCACGCGGCGAGCGCGGCCGCGCGGGCGGCCGGGTCGGCGATGGCCAGGGTGCCCTCCAGCCAGCCGTCGAACGCGGCCGACGGCGCGTGCGCCGCGGGGCCGAACGCGCGCAGGTTGTGATAGCTCAGGCCGCTGCCCACGATCAGGACGCCCTCGTCGCGCAGCGGCGCCAGCGCGCGGCCGAGCGCGAGATGCTCGTCCGGCGACAGGCCCGTCTTGAGCGACAGCTGCGCGACGGGCATGTCCGCCTGCGGCCAGATCACGGCCATCGGCGCGAACATGCCGTGGTCGAAGCCGCGCGCCGCGTCCTCGGCCGACTCGATGCCGGCGCCGGCCAGCAGCTCGCGCACCCGCGCGGCCACCGCGGGCGCGCCCGGCGCGGGGTAGCGGATGTGGTACGTGAACTCCGGGAAGCCGCCGTAGTCGTAGACCATGGGCGGCTGCGGATGCGTCTGCACCGTGAAGCGCGGCGCCTCCCAGTGCGCGGACACCATCAGCACGGCGCGCGGGGTGGCGCCGATCTCGGCGGGCATGCGCGCGAGCGCGGCCTCGAGGCGGTCGTAGGCGCCGCCCATCTGCTCCTTCATCCACGGCCAGGGGCCGCCGCCGTGCGAGATGAAGTACGTGGGCAATCGGGTGGCGGTCATGGCGGGGCGGCTCCGGAATCCAGTCGCCAAGGATATCGCCGCGGCAAGGACAGCGCGAGCGGACGCCGCGTCAGGCCGCCTGCCGCCGCAAGCCCAGCAGCGCGGCGCCGAAGGCCACGAAGATCGCCCCGACGCCGCGCTCCAGCCACAGCGTGAAGCGCGGCCGCGCCAGCAGCGCGCGGGCCCGCGACGCGAGCGCCGCGTACGTCGCCAGCGAGGCGAACGACAGCGCCATGAACAGGCCGGTCAGCACGAGGAACTGCGGCAGCAGCGGCGCGTGCGCGTCGAGGAACTGCGGGAACAGCGCGGTGAAGAACAGGATGGGCTTGGGATTCGTGCCGGCCGTCAGCAGCGCCTCGCCGAACAGCCGCAGCGGCGCCGGGCGGGGCGCGGCGGTCGCGCCGTCGACCGGCGCCAGCGCGATGCCGCGGCCCGCGAGCTGGCGCAGGCCGATCCAGAACAGGTAGCCCGCCCCCACCAGCTTGACGACGCCGAACAGCAGCGCGGACGACTGCAGCAGCACGCCCAGCCCCAGCATCGCCGCCGCCGACAGGCCGAACAGCCCGCACACGTTGCCCAGCGTCGACCAGATCGCCGTGCGCGGCCCCCAGGCCATGCTGTTGCGCAGCGCCAGCAGCGTGGCCGGGCCCGGGCTGACGATGGCGACCGCCGCGACGGCGGTGAAGGCGACGAGGGTGTGGACTTGCATGGCGTGCCCATTTTCTTCGCCCCGGTTCACGCCCGGCCTTCGTCCGACGGCGGCACAGGGACTTGGGCCGCGCCATTCCCACGGCGTGCGTTCGCGGGCACCATGGCGGCCTGCCCGAACGGAGACTCCCCGTCATGCTGTCGAGAACGCTGTCCGTCACCACCTTCCTCGCCCTGGCCGCCGCGGGCGCGCACGCGCAGGACGCCGCGGCCGGCGGCATGGCCTTCCAGCAATGCGCCGAGTGCCACAGCCCGACTGCCGCGGACAACGCGGGCCCCGGCCTCAAGGGCGTGTTCGGCCGCCGCGCCGGCGCCAAGGACGGCTTCATCTACAGCCCGGCCATGAAGAAGTCCGCGGTCGTGTGGGACGACAAGACGCTGGACGCCTTCCTCGCCGACCCGCGCGCCGTCGTCCCGGGCACCTCGATGGCCTACGGCGGCGACGAGGACGCCAAGGAGCGCGCCGACCTCGTCGCCTACCTGAAGACGCTCAAGTAGCCGGCAGCGCGGGTTCGCCGTCGCCGCCGACGCGCGGCACCTCGCTGTCGTCCTTCAGCCCGATGCCGGTGACGCGCCGCCGCCGCGACTCGCGCACCAGCCAGGCGATGCGCCGCGCCGCGTCGGCGACGGGCAGGCCTTCGGGCCGGATGTTGCTCACGCAGTTGCGCTCGCTGTCGACGCAGCCCGTCGTCGGCGCCCAGGTCAGGTAGGCGCCGAGGCTGTCCGGCGAGCTCAGGCCCGGCCGTTCGCCGATCAGCACCAGCACCAGCTCGGCACCCACGCGCTCGCCGATCGCGTCGCCGAGCGCCACGCGGGCCTGCGTCGCGACGACGAGCCGCTGCGCGACGACGCCCGCGTCGCGCAAGGCGGCCAGCAGCGGGGCGGCATGGCGCTGCGCGGCGATCGCGGACAGGCCGTCGGCCACGACGATGCACAGGCCGTCGTCGGCGTCGGCCTGCAACGCATCGGCGCTGGCCGGTGCCAGCTGGCGGCCGAGATCGGGCCGGGTCAGGTACTCGGTGCGCGAGGCCGCACGGCTCGTCGCGGTCGCCGCGTCGAACCCGTGCGCACGGAGCTCCGCACGCAACGCCGCGACGTCCAGCGGCAGGTGCACCGCGTCGCGCGCGGCGGCGTGCGCGGCGGCGAAGCGCAGCACCTCGGAGGTCGGCAGGCTGGTGCCCGCGCGCCCGAGCGAGATGCGGGCCGGGGTATGGCGCCGCAGCGCCGTCCACGGATCGGCCGGCGGCGGCGGCGCGTGGACCGGCAGCTCGCCGGTGTCCCAGTGCACCGGCTGGTCGGGCAGCGTGTCGCGGGTCACGCGGCGGCTCCGGACAGCAGCTGCGCCGACATCGCCTGCGCCAGCGCCGGCAGCGCGGCGACCGGGCGCAGCGCGCCGTCGGCGTCGGTGATGCCCTTCGCGTGCAGCCAGGCCTCGAACTCCGGCGCACGCCGGCGGCCCAGCAGCTTGCGGGCGAACAGCGCGTCGTGGAACGAGGTGCTCTGGTAGTTGAGCATCACGTCGTCGGCGCCGGGCACGCCCATCATGAAGTTCAGGCCGGCGGCGGCGAGCAGCACCAGCAGCGTGTCCATGTCGTCCTGGTCGGCCTCGGCGTGGTTGGTGTAGCAGATGTCGCAGCCCATCGGCAGACCCAGCAGCTTGCCGCAGAAATGATCCTCCAGGCCGGCGCGCACGATCTGCTTGCCGTCGTACAGGTACTCGGGCCCGATGAAGCCGACGACGGTGTTGACCAGCAGCGGCCGGTAGCGCCGCGCGACGGCGTAGGCGCGCGCCTCCAGCGTCTGCTGGTCGACACCGTGGTGCGCGCCGGCCGACAGCGCGCTGCCCTGCCCCGTCTCGAAGTACATGACGTTGTCGCCCAGCGGGCCGCGCTTCAACGCGAGCGCGGCGGCGTGCGCCTCGTCCAGCAACGCCAGCGAGACGCCGAAGCCGCGGTTGGCCTGCTCGGTGCCGGCGACGGACTGGAACACGAGGTCGACCGGCGCCCGCTGCTCGATCGCGCGCAGCGTGTTCGTCACGTGCGTGAGGACGCAGGCCTGGGTCGGGATCTCCTGGCCCGCGATCAGGTCGTCCAGCAGGTGCAGCAGCCGCACCAGCTGCGGCACGCTGTCGGCCGCGGGGTTGACGCCGATCACCGCGTCGCCGGCGCCGTACATCAGGCCGTCGACGATGCTCGCGAGGATGCCGGCCGGGCTGTCCGTCGGGTGGTTGGGCTGCAGCCGCACCGCCAGCGAGCCGGGCAGGCCCAGCGTGTTGCGAAAGCGCGTGACGACGTGGCAGCGGCTGGCGACGAGGATCAGGTCCTGGTTGCGCATGATCTTGCTCACGGCCGCCGCCATCTCCGGCGTCAGGCCCGGCGCCAGCGCGGCCAGGGCCGGTGGCGTCGCGGCGTCCGACAGCAGCCAGTCGCGCAGCCCGCCCACGGTGAGATGGCGCACCGGCGCGAAGGCGGCGGCGTCGTGGCCGTCGACGATCAGCCGCGTGACCTCGTCGTGCTCGTAGGGCACCACGGCCTCGGACAGGAAGGCCTTGAGCGGCAGGTCGGCCAGCGCGGCCTGGGCGGCGACGCGCTCCTGCGCGGTCTCCGCCGCGATGCCGGCCAATTGGTCGCCCGAGCGCGGCGGGCTGGCCTTGCCCATCAGCTCGCGCAGGTCCGCGAAGCCGAAGACCTGGTGACCGAGGGTGGCGCGGTGGCTCATGGCCGCACGATACGCCAGCCGCGTGACGGCGCGGTCAGCCCGCGGTCGTCGGCAGCATCTCGCCGGTGTCCAGCGCCAGCACGCGCTCGGGCCAGCGCAGCGCCGCGAGCCGCGAGCGCGGCACGGCGCCCGGCGCGAGCGGGCGCTCGAGGAAGCGGCCGCCGACGGAGAAGTCGATGCAGAACACGTTGCGCCGCTGGCCGTGCCAGGCGGTGGGCGCGAGGTCGGTGAACAGGTTCTCCTCGGTCTTGCCGAGCGAGGCGCGATCGACGTGTGCGAACTGCCGCCAGTAGTGGCCCACCACGACGGGCACGTCCTCGGCGTACTCGTCCCACCAGCGGATGCGCTCGACGAAGCGCCAATGCCCGCTGGCGAAGAACGGCCGCGGGGCCACGCGCTCGATGCCCGAGGTGACGACGCGGATCGGGTTGCCCATCTGGCGGATCTCGTCGACCTGCGAAGTGGCTGCCAGCATGGGCACGGCCGCGCCGGGGTCGACGAGGCGCTCGCGGTGCGCCTCGTACTCGACGCGCGCCGCCTCGCCGACGCCGCGCGCGACGATCCGCCGCTCGGTCTCGGCCTCCCAGCGCAGGAAGTGCTCGACGCGACTCAGCGCCGGGTCGGCCGCGCGCAGCCGCGCGATCGACGCGAGGTCCCACGCGGCGTGCACGACGCGCAGGTCGGCGCGCTCCAGCGCCAGCGGCAGCCGGCGCAGGAAGGCGATGACGCCGTCGCGCTGCCCGGCGGGCAGGTGCGCGCGCGGCTCGTACTTGGCGTCGCGCGCGCCGTACTCGCTCCAGAACCAGTCGTTGCCGTCCTTGCGGTCGCCGCGCAGCAGGTTGATCTCGTGGTTGCCCAGCGTCGCGAGCGCGCGGCCCGAGGCCACCAGGCGCTGCACCAGGGCGATGACGCCGGGGCTGTCGGGCCCGCGGTCGCACAGGTCGCCGACGAAGATCAGGCGGCGGCCGTCCGGATGGCCGCCGTCGGCGTCGTAGCCCAGGTGGCCCAGCAGCGCGCGCAAGGCGTCGTGCTCGCCATGGACATCGCCGACCACGTCGAGCGGGCCGTCGGGCAGCGGTGCGAACATCGGCGTCCTGGACATGCCGCTAGTTTCGCCGATGGCGGCAATGCCCCCTTGGCGCGCACCGGACGCAAGCCGGCAAGCTTCGCTTCGCGCGCGGGGCCCGCTCGGCGATGCCTTACCATCTCGGCCGATCCATCACCAACCCACCCGGAGGCCCCATGGGCAAGGAACAACGCGCCACCAAGAACGTCAAGAAGCCGAAGAAGGACACCTCGGAGCCAAAGGCGGTCAGCTCGGATCGCCCGGTCGCGCCGGTCACCACCGTCGCCCCCAAAGGCAAGCTGGCCAAGAAGCCGCTCTGAAGCAAGCCTCTCGCGCGCCGCGCCCACGCGCGGGCGCGAGCCCGGTTCAGCCGCGGGTCAGGCGAGCACCTTCAGCAGCCAGGCCTGCGTATCCTCGATCTCCTGCTCGCTGACCGAGTGCTGCATCGGGTAGTCGTGCCATTCGACGGGATGGCCCAGCGCGACGAGCGCGTCGCGCGTGGCCGTGCCGCGCTCGAAGGGCACGACCGGATCCATGCGGCCGTGGGCCAGGAAGATCGGCGTGTCCCGGTTGGCCGCGCTGCGTTCGGCGGCCGTGGTCGCGGCCAGCGGCAGGTAGCCCGACATGCCCAGCAGCCCCGCCAGCCGCTGCGGCGCGCGCAGGCCGGTCAGCAGCGTCATCGCGCAGCCTTGCGAGAAGCCGGCCAGCACGATGCGCGACGCCGGGATGCCGCCGGCGATCTCGCGATCGATCAGCGCCTGCAGCGCGACGGCCGATGCGCGCAGCGACTTCTCGTCCTCGCGCCGCACCAGGTCGAGGCCGAGGATGTCGTACCAGGCGGGCATGCGCATGCCGCCGTTGATGGTCACGGGCTGCTCGGGCGCGAACGGGAACACGTAGCGGACGTCGCCGAGCGCGCGCAGGTTCCACTGCCGGGCGACGGGCACGAAGTCGGTCGCGCTGGCGCCCAGGCCGTGCAGGATGATGATGCAGGACTTCGGCGAATCGCCGGTCTGGTAGTCGAGGGTATCTAGCCGCATCCCGCCAGCATACCGAAGTCGCCGGCGGGCGCGGCGCCGGCGGTCGTTGTGGATCGCGCTTCAGCGCATCGGCGGGGGGCCCAGCCTGGCCTTGAGGCCGGGCACGTCGTCGATGGGCACCGCCTCCACCTCGCCGGAGCCGGGCGTCAGGAAGATGTACTGCTGGGCGATGGACGACGTCACCTGGAAGCGGTAGCCGTCGATCAGTTCGGCCTTGTCGCCGGTGCGCTTGATGAGCACGTAGTCGCCGCGCGGCAGGATCTGCGGCACGTAGTAGCGGTCGCGGGCACCCCGGAGCGAGAAGCCCAGGTTGATGAGCGGGCGCGCGTGCGCTTGCCAGCCCGGCGCGAACTGGTCGCTGGTGACGGGCTCGGACGCGGCGGCGGCCGACATGGCCGCCAGCAGCGCGAGGGCCGCCACCGACCACAGCAGCACGCGGGTGGCGTGGGGATGCGCTTGAACGTAGTTCATGACGAGACCTCCACTCGAGCGGCGTGCGACGGGCGACGTCCATGCCGCGAAGGACTTGTGGCAAACGCCGTTCCGGCGCGGCCGACACCCCGATCTTGCTCCTGTTCGGCTGTTTCGTCCCGAAGCGACCGGGGTCTTTACGCTGGAATTACTCGGCGTCGAGGAAGCGGTCGAGCTCGGCGCGCACCGCCGCCTCGTCGGCCGCCAGCGTCACCGGCGCGCCGGCGAGCGCCGCGGCGCCCTCCTTCTTCAGGCGCGCCACCCAGGCGCCGGCGTCGCGGCCCTGCGCGAAGGCCGCGCTCTGCAGCAGCAGCGCGTCGCCCGCGCCCACCAGCTTGAAGTAGAACTGGCCGTCGGCCTCGCGGTACTGCTTGAACGTGGCGAGCGCGGCAGCGGCCACGGCCTTCGGTGCCGCGGTGGCCGTGGTGGCGCGGGTCTGGAAGCGGCGCAGGCCGACGGCCTCGCGCAGCTGCTGCAGGAACGGACCGGCGATGGCGCGGGCCTTGCGCGCGCCGACCATCAGCTGCTCCTCGATCAGCTCGGGGCGCGCCATGTACTGCTCGTACTTCGCGCGCATCGGGGCGATCTCGCGGTCGATCACGTCGTGCAGGCGCTTCTTGGCCTCGCCCCAGGCCAGGCCGGCGCGCAGCTCGGCGCGGAACGCGGCGCGCTCCTCGGGCGTGGCGAAGGCATCGAACAGCGTCACCAGGTGGGAGCTGTCGGGATCCTTGGGCTCGCCCGGCAGCTTCGAGTCGGTGACCACGCGCGCGATCGCCGCGGACAGGCCCCTGGCGCCGCCCTCGAACAGCGGGATCACGTTGTCGTAGCTCTTGGACATCTTGCGGCCGTCGAGGCCCGGCAGCAGCTGCATCTGCGCGTCCGTCACCGCCTCGGGCAGCGTGAACAGCGCCTGGCCCTGGCCGAACAGGTGGTTGAAGCGCTGCGCGATGTCGCGCGCCATCTCGATGTGCTGCACCTGGTCCTTGCCGACCGGCACCTGGTGCGCGTTGAACATCAGGATGTCGGCCGACATCAGCACCGGGTAGCAGAACAGGCCCATCGTGATGCCGTCGTCGGGCTCGCCGCCGGCGTTGGCGTCGACGGCCGCCTTGTAGGCATGGGCGCGGTTCATCAGGCCCTTGGGCGTGACGCAGGTCAGCAGCCAGTTCAGCTCGGGGATCTCGGGGATGTCGCTCTGGCAGTAGAACACGACGCGCGCGGGATCCAGCCCCGCGGCCAGCCAGGTGGCGGCCAGCATGAGGCGCGACTGCTCGACGCGCGCCGGGTCGTCGCACTTGACCAGCGCGTGGTAGTCGGCCAGGAACAGGAAGCTCTCGACGTCCGTGCGCCGGCTGGCCGCGATCGCGGGCCGGATGGCGCCGACGTAGTTGCCGAGGTGAGGAAAGCCGGTGGTGGTGATGCCGGTGAGGACGCGAACAGTCATGGGAGCCGTGCAGGAAGAGCCGAACGAGGACTGTACCGGATGGCCGCCGCGGCCGCGCGCGGCGCGACAATCGCGCGATCCGACCGCTTTCCGCCATGGCCGACACCCTCGCCGACTTCGACCTCGCCTGCCGCGCCGCGGCGCTGTACGTCTACCCGATCAAGGCCTGCGCCGGCACGCCGGTGGACGAGCTGGTGATCGACGCGCGCGGCGGCGCCGTGGGCGATCGCGGCTGGGCCGTCGTCGACGCCCACGGCGTGGTGACCTGGCTGGGCACGCACCCGCGGCTCGCGCTGGTGCAGCCGGCCTTCGCGGGCGCCGGCCTCGTCCTGACGGCGCCCGACGCCGAGGCTGTCGCCACGCCGCCCGAGCTCGCGCCGCGCCGCGTGAAGATCTGGAGCGACGTCCACGCCCGCCACGAGCACTTCGACGCCGCCGACGCGGGCGACGCCGTCGCGGCCTGGCTGGAGCGCGTCGTCGGCGCGCCGCTGCGCCTGGTCAAGCTGGACGACGCCGTGCATACGCGCGACGGCAACAACGCGCTGCACCTGGTGTTCACGCCCTCGGTCGCCGCCGTCCAGGCGCGCTGGACGCCGTCCGGCGACGCCGCCGTCGACGCGCGCCGCTTCCGGCCCAACATCGTGCTGGCGCTGCCCGCCCACGGCAACGAGTTCGTCGAGGAGAGCCTCGAGGCGCTGGCCTGGCAGGGCGCCGTCCAGACGCGGCTGGAGGTCACCGCGCCGTGCATCCGCTGCATCGTGCCGAATGTCGACCCGGGGTCCGCGCGCGTGGACGCCTGCCTGCTCGACACGCTGGCCACGCTGTCGCTGCAGCGCCGCCCCGGCCCGACCGCGTTCGGCATCTACGCCCGCGGCGCCCCGGGCGCGCGCCTGCGCGTGGGCGACGCCGCGCGGATGGTGCCGGCTTTCTAGGCCGCGGCGCGCCGCCGGCGCCACCACGCCGCCAGCTGCAACAGCACCAGCAGCGCGCTCGCCGCGACGAAGCCGCAGGCCACCGGCCGCGTCACGAACACCGACAGGTCGCCGCGCGACAGCAGCATCGCGCGGCGGAAGTTCGGCTCCAGCTGCGGCCCCAGCACGAAGCCCAGCACGATGGGCGACAGCGGGAACTCGAGCGCCAGCAAGACCGCGCCGACGACGCCGAACGCCGCGGTGATGGCGACGTCGAACAGGTTGTTGCGCGTGCTGTAGACGCCCACCGCGATGAAGAACAGCGCCGCCGGGAACAGGAAGCGGTACGGCACGCGCAGCAGGCGCACCCACACGCCGATCAGCGGCACGTTCAGGATCACCAGCAGCACGTTGCCGATCCAGAAGCTGGCGACCAGGCCCCAGAAGATGTCCGGGTGGTCGGTGACCATCTGCGGCCCGGGCTGCAGGCCCTTCATGATCAGCGCGCCCAGGATCAGCGCCATCACCGCGTCGCCGGGGATGCCGAGGGACATCGTCGGGATGAAGTCGACCTGCGTCTTCGAGTGCGACGCCGCCTCGGGCGCGGCCACGCCTTCCAGCGCCCCCTTGCCGAAGCGCTCGGGCGTCCCGGACCAGCGGCGCTCCAGCGCATAGGCCAGGAAGGTGGTGATGGTCGGGCCGGTGCCGGGCAGCGCGCCGAAGGCCGTGCCCACGCCGGTGCCGCGCACCATCGGCCAGAAGGCCTGGCGGATCTCGGCGCGGCTGGGGCGCATGTCGCGCATCGACACGCGCGCGTTGGCGGGGTTGACCGTCGTGCGGTTGACGCTCACGAGGAAGTCCGCGATGCCGAACAGACCCATGGTGATGCCGCCCAGCTCGACGCCGGCGCGCAGGTCAGTCATGCCCAGCGTGTAGCGCGCCGTGCCACTGATCTCATCGTCACCCACGAGGCCAAAGAGCATGCCGAGGATCGTCATCGCGACGCCCTTGAGCGGCGAGCCGCGCGCCATCGTCGCGCCGGCCAGCAGGCCCAGCAGCATGATGGCGCAGATGTCGGCCGGGCCGAAGCTGTCGGCCGCCTTCACCAGCAGCGGCGACAGGAAGATCATCACCACGATGCCCACCGAGGCCGCGAAGAACGAGGACATCATCGTGATGCCCAGCGCCGTGCCGCCCCGGCCCTGCAGCGTCAGCGGGTAGCCGTCGAGGCAGGTCACCGCGTGCGGCGGATGGCTGGGCAGGTTCAGCAGGATCGCGCCGATCGCGCCGCCGTACTGCGAGCCGTAGAAGATGCCGGCCAGCATCAGGATGCCCGGCACCGGCGCGATGACGGCGACGATGGGCAGCAGCATCGAGATCGTCGACAGCGGGCCCATGCCCGGCAGCACGCCGATCAGGTTGCCCACCAGCACGCCGAACACGCACCACATCAGGTTGTCCGGCTGCAGCGCGATGCCGAAGCCGTACATCAGTTGCACCAGGGCGTCGTGCATGGCGTCACCAGGCAAGCAGCGGCAACAGCAGGTGCAGCCCGTAGTGGAAGACGATCACGCCCAGGACGGTCAGCAGCGCGGCCAGCGTCGCGGCGGCGCGCGCGCCGTTGCCGCGATCGCCCATCGCCGCGATGAACACCGACGCGAACGACGCCGGCACCAGCCCGCCGTGCTGCCCCAGCACGACGAAGGCCAACGCCGCGCCGACGATGCACAGCCAGCCGCGCCACTGCACGACCGGGCCGGCCAGGTGCGCCATCTCGGCCGGTGGCTCGTCCGCGCCGCCGCCCGGCGGTCGTCCCGCGCTGAACAGCAGCGCCACGCCGACCAGCGCCAGCAGCGCGCCCAGCACGACCGGAAAGAAGCCCGAGCCCATCTGCCGCAGCGTCCCCACGCCGTAGCCGACGCCGGCGACGACCACGGCGATCCCCACCACCAGCAGCAGCACGCCGCCAGCGTGGTCCTTCGTCATCTTGTTCATCGCCCGCACTCTACCGCCGCGCGCAACGACAATGCGACTCGGGCAATCCGGGGAGAACCAGCATGGGCATCGAGATCGAACGCAAGTTCCTGGTGGCGGGCGACGCGTGGCGCGCCGCGCCGGCCGTCGCCTACGCCCAGGGCTACCTCAACCGCGACAAGCAGCGCACGGTGCGCGTGCGGGTCGTGCAAGGGCGGGCCTGGCTGACGATCAAGGGCGCCAGCGCCGGCGCCGTGCGCGCCGAGTTCGAGTACGAGATCCCGGTCGCCGACGCCGAGCAGCTGCTGGCGCTGAGCGACGGCCCGATCGTGCGCAAGCTGCGACGCAGGATCGAGCACGCCGGCGCGACCTGGGAGATCGACGAGTTCCAGGGCGACAATGCCGGCCTGGTGGTCGCCGAGATCGAACTCCCCGCCGAGGACGCGCCCTTCGCGCGCCCGGCCTGGCTGGGCGCCGAGGTGACGCACGATCCGCGCTACTTCAACTCGAACCTGGCGACGGCCCCGTATTCGACCTGGCCCGAGGCGCGCGCCCAGGCGTAACGCGCCCGCGCGCGACCCCCAAGAACACTTTCAACGGAATCCAAGACATGGCCACCTCCCCCGACGTCACCAGCATGGCGCTGTTCTGCGACTTCGAGAACGTCGCGCTCGGCGTGCGCGAGACGCACCACGAGAAGTTCGACATCAAGCTGGTGCTGGAGCGCCTGCTGCTCAAGGGCAGCATCGTCGTCAAGAAGGCCTACTGCGACTGGGAGCGCTACAAGGGTTTCAAGGCGCCGATGCACGAGGCCAGCTTCGAGCTGATCGAGATCCCGCACGTGCGCCAGTCCGGCAAGAACTCGGCCGACATCCGGCTCGTCGTCGACGCGCTGGACCTCTGCTACACGAAGTCGCACGTCAACACCTTCGTCATCATCAGCGGCGACTCCGACTTCTCGCCGCTGGTGTCCAAGCTGCGCGAGAACAACAAGCAGGTGATCGGCGTGGGCGTCAAGCAGTCGACCTCCGACCTGCTGATCGCCAACTGCGACGAGTTCATCTTCTACGACGACCTGGTGCGCGAGAGCGGGCGCCAGTCGATGCGGCGCGAGCAGCGCCCCGCGCCGGACAAGGGCCGCAAGCCGGCGCAGCCCTCGGGCAACCCGGAGGACGACCGCCGCCGCGAGGAGGCGCAGGCGCGCCGCGACAAGGCCGTCGAGCTCGCGCTGCAGACCTTCGAGGCGCTGTACGCCGAGCGCGGCGAGACGGGCAAGATCTGGGCGTCCGTGCTCAAGGAGGCGATCAAGCGCCGCAAGCCCGATTTCAGCGAGTCGTACTACGGCTTCCGCAGCTTCGGCGGCCTGCTCGAGGAGATGCAGTCGCGCGGCTTCCTGAAGATGGGGCGCGACGAGAAGTCCAATTCCTACGTGTTCCGCAGCAGCGGCGCCGAGGCCGCGCCGTCCGCACCTGCCGAAGCCGCGGCGCCCGAGGCGTTGCCGATCACGCACCGCGCCGGCGAGGCCGAGCCGCGCGGCCGCACCGGACGCGGCCGCGGCGGCCGCCGCGAGGCGCCCGCGCGCCACGACTTCGAGCCGACGGTCGTCGTCGAGACGCCGCAATCCGCGCCGCTCTACCCCGAGGACGAGGACGACGACGCCGCCGAACGCTTCGCCGACGCCGCGCGCGCCGCGATGGTCGCGCGCGACGTCAACCCGCCGTCCGAGCCGGCGCCCGACGCCGACACCTACGTCAGCGACGCGGCCGCCCGCTCCGAGGAGGCCGCGCAGGCGGAAGAGGCCGCGGCGCCGCGCGAGGGCGGTTCGCGCCGCGGCGGACGCGGCGGCCGCGGCCGTGGCGCCGCGCGCAAGGGCACCGGCGAGGAGCCCGCGGCGGCGGCCCCCGCTCCCGCGGCCCCCGAGGCGGCCGCCGAAGCGCCCGCGCCCCGCGCGCCGCGCGCCCGCAAGACCGCCGCCGCGAAGGCGCCGGCCGCGAAGAAGACAGCGGCCCGCCCCGCGCGCAAGACCAAGGCCGCGGCGGCCGAGTGAAGTTTCTCAGGGCGCCTTGGGCGCGTCCGGCTCCTTGAGACAGCGCGCCAGCGCGACCGAGCCGGCGGTCAGGGCGCGCGAGACGCCGCGCATCATGCCGTCGCTGAACGCCATCGCCGCGGGCGTGCCGAGGTAGTCGGCGTACTGCCGGAGGTCGTCGTCGCTCAGCGCGAGGTAGGTGAACGCGTAGGCCGGCAGCGAGATCTGCGCGTAGTGCGCCACCACCTGCGGCCGGCGGGCGGCGAGGTCGGCCCGCAGCTCCGACACCGGCGTGCCCGCCGCCGCCGGATCCGCGCTGGCCAGGCCTTGCTGCACGGCCAGCGCCATGCCGATCAGCGTGTCGGCCATCATGTCCACCGAGTGGGTCTCGGTGAGGATGGCCTGCAGCGACGCGCGGCGCGCCTCGCTGGCGCCGGACAGCGCCTCGCCGCCGCGGCGCAGGCGTTCCTGCGGGTCGGGCGTCTGCTGCGCGGAGGTCGCCTCGATCGTCGCGATCCTGCGGCCCAGCGCGCTGTCGTACCAGGCCAGCAGCGGCGCCACGTCGCGCGGCTGCAGCGTGCCCGCGATCGCGTCCAGCGCCGGCGGGCGCAGGGTCTCGGCGGTGAAGGCGGACTGGGTGCAGGCCAGCATCCTCGCCTGCTGCGCCTCGCTGACCTGGCCGGGGCTGCGCTGGATGCCGGCGGCCATGCCGGCGCGCACCTGCGGCACGAGCGAGTCGAGCTGCGTCCACAGGCCGGACTTGGTCGCCAGGTCCTGTGCCGCCTCCGGCGCGATGGCGGCCTGGGCCGCGCCCTGCGCGGCGGCCAGCGCGAGCGCGGCGCCCCACATCCGGTGCGAACGAGTCATCGAGATCCCCCAGCCTGCGAAAAGTTGCCGCGGAGTATAGGGACGCCAGGTCAAGGATTCGTGTCGCCAGCCGACGGGCGCGACACACGGGACGCGCGTCAGCGCGACGCCAGCTGCGCCCGCAGTCCGGCGACCTCGGTTTCCAGCCGCTTGCGCTCGGAGATGTCCTGCGCGATGACCGCGAACTGCCCCGGCGCCGGGCGATAGGCGACGATGTCCCACCAGCGGCCGGAGGCGCCCTGCTGCTCGAAGCGCGTCGATTCGCCGGTCAGGGCCACGTGGCCGAAGCGGGCGATCCAGTCGGCGGGATCGCGGGCGATGCCCGGGAACACCTCGGTGGCGCGCGCCCCGAGCGCCCGCCCGGGGTCGATGCCCAGCATCGCGCCGAAGGCCGCGTTCATCGCGGTGAAGCGGTAGTCGACCGGCTTGCCCGTCTCGTCGACCTCGATCGTGTGCAGCGCGTGGCCGCTCGAGAGGTGGTCGAACAGCAGGCGGTAGCGCTGCTCGCTGCTGCGCTGGCGCAGCTCGAGCGACTTCATGCCGGTGATGTCGAACCAGGTGCCGTAGAAGCCGTCCAGCTGGCCGCCGGACGGCTGCGCGGGCACGAGCGTGACGCGCAGCTGGCGCAGGCCGGAGGTGGTGAGCATCGCCCACTCGAACTCCTGGCGGCGGCCGCCCAGCGCCGCCTCGACGCGCGGCTCCAGCGTCGTCCAGCCGACGCCGTCGATCGCCGCGAACAGCTCGCCCAGGCGGCGGCCGACCAGCTGCTCGATCGGCAGGCCGACGGCGGACTGGAAGTCGCGGTTGACGAAGCGGGTGACGCCGTCGCGATCCCAGTAGCCGACGAGCGCGGGCATGTTGTCGACCACCGCGTCCAGGTGCGCGTGGGTCAGGCCCAGCTCCTTCTGCAGCGCCCGGGTCGCCGTGACGTCCTCCAGCACCGCCAGCGAACGCGCGGGGGCGCCGGACTCGTCGCGCTCCAGCACGGCCGACAGCAGCACGTCGACGATCGTGCCGTCGCGCCGCACGAACTGGTACTCGACGCGATCGCAGCGGCCGTCGCGGAAGAACGCGGGCAGGACGACGTCGCGCGCGTAGGCCTGCGACGCGGGGGCGAGGAAGTCCGACGAGGGCCGGCCGACCACCTCGTCGCGCCGGTAGTCCAGCAGCGCCAGCCAGCGGTCGCTCACGTGCAGGATGCGCCCGTCCGGCCCGATCGAGTGCAGGATCGCCGGCGTGGCCTCGTACAGCCGGCGCACGCGCAGTTCGCTCTCGGCCAGCTGGCTCGTGGCGGCCTGCAGCTGGCGGCGGACTTCGTCGTCGGGGACCGCCGCGGTCATTGGACGATCCCCACCGCGGACGCGTCGACGCTGCGCAGCGGCGCCGGGGCGATGCTGCGCAGCACGTCGACGCCCGCGAGCGCACCGTTGCCGCCCGCGCGCGCGGCCCAGCGCGCCTGGCCCTGCATGGTGGTGACGAGCGACTGGTCCAGCCGCACGCGATAGTCCTGCCCCTCCATCACCGCAGCGGCGATCGCCGGCGTCACGTGCAGGCGCTCGGCCAGCAGCGCGCGGGCCGCCGCCGGGTCGTCCCGGATGAGGCGCTGCGCCCGCACCAGGGCGCGCAGCAGGCGCTCGACGTCGGCCTCGCGGCGCGCGATCGTCGTGCGCGCGCTGACCAGGTTGAAGTGCTGCGTGTAGACGCGCGGACTGGCGAAGGTGACCGCGTCGCCGCCGAGCGCCTGCGCGGCCTGCGCGGCCAGCGGCTCCCAGATGGCGATGGCGTCGACGTCGCGCGCCTCGAGCGCGGGCACGAGCTGGTCGGGCGCGAGGCCGACCACGTGGACGGCCTCGGGCCGGATGTCGTTGAAGACGAGCCAGTTGTCGAGGAAGTACTGCGCCGAGCTGCCCGGCACCGTGCCGACGCGCTTGCCGCGCACCTGCGGCGCCTGCTCGATGCGCGCGCTGCGGCGCGCCACCAGCTTGATCTGGTACGACGAGGCGCTGATGGTGGCGACGATCGCCAGGTCGTGCCGGCTCGCGGCACCGGTGGCCACCACCAGTTCGGCGGCGGTGGCGACCTCGACCTGGCCGTCGGCCAGCCACTTGTAGCACTCGCGGCCGCTGGCGCAGGGCCGCAGCGCGAGGTCCAGTCCCTCGTCCCGGAACAGGCCGCGCGCCTGCGCGACGTAGATCGGCAGCGACACGGGCCCCGGCGACACCGCCAGCACCAGCGGCTCGGCCTGCGCGCGGCCAGCGGCCAGCGCCAGCGCGCAGGCCCCGGCGAACGCCCGCGCCGCGCGGGCGAGCGCGCGCACCGTCACGCCCGCGCCCACGCGACCCCCTCGGGCTCGAGCAGCACGTCCCCGGCGACGACGCGCCAGGTGTCGCGGCCGGCCTTCTTGGCGGCGTAGAGCGCGGCGTCGGCGCGGCCGAGCAGCGTCTCGGCCGTGGCCGCGTCGGCCGCGACGACCTCGCGCCGGAACGCGATGCCGATGCTGGTGGTGAGCGCCAGTGCGCGGCCCTCGATCTCCAGCGGGCGGCGGACGTTGCCGACGATCTTGCGCGCCACGAGCTGCGGTTCATCGGCGTCGGACAGGCCTTCCAGCAGCACCACGAACTCGTCGCCGCCCAGGCGCGCGACGGTGTCGGTGGCGCGCACGCTGTGCTGCAGCCGCGCCGCGAACGCCTTGAGCACCGCGTCGCCGGCGGCGTGGCCCAGCGTGTCGTTGATGCTCTTGAAGTGGTCGATGTCGAGGTACATCAGCGCGATCCCCGACATCGCCCGGCGCGCCCGCGACAGCGCGAGCGGGAAGGTCTCGTTGAACGAGTAGCGGTTGGCCAGGCCGGTGAGCGGGTCGGAGCGCGCCAGCAGGCTCAGCTGCTTCTCGACGTTCTTCAGCGCAGAGACGTCCGTTGCGAGGGCGTACAGGCCGGCGACCCGGCCGTCCTGCTCGATATCAGGGAGATAGACATAGCTCAGGACACGCGCGTCGTCGCCGACGATGGCTTCCGCTTCGAAGGTGACGCGCTCGCCGCCCAGGCACTGCTTGATCGCCGCACGGCGCCGCGCATAGGCAACCGGCGGCAGGATGTCGCCGATGCGCTGGCCGATCACCTCGTCGTCGTGGCGGAAGAGCCACTCCAGCGCGGAACGGTTGATGAAGCGGTAGCGCTGCTCGGCGTCGATGTAGGCGATCGCGACCGGCAGGTTGTCGGTGATCGCCCGCAGCCATCCCTCGACCTTGGCGCGCCTGGCCTCGGCTTCCTTCAGCGCGGTGATGTCGAAGGTCATCAGGTAGAAGCCGCGCTGCACGCCGCCGCCACCGCTGTGATCGGGGATCAGGTGCGCCTGGAAATGCGCCTCGCGGCCCGAGAACTCCACCTTGCCCTCGAGGCGCGCGCGCCGGCCCTGCAGCACCTCGCGCACGCAGGGCTCGTGCTGCGCGTAGACCGTCTCGCCGAGCGCCTCGCGCATGACTATGCCGGGGATGCGCGCGCGGTCGACGCCCAGCGAGCGCAGGCCGGCGTCGTTGGCGTAGAGGCAGGTCTCCTGCATGTCGAAGTAGCCCACCATCGCGGGGATCGCGTTGGTGAGGTCGGCCATGCGCTGCTCGCTGCGCGCGGTCGCCAGCTCGGCGGCGCGCCGCTGCGTGATGTCCATCGTCAGTGCGTAGCAGCCGCGCACGCGGCCGTCGGCGCCGCGGTCGGGGATGTACTCGACCAGCAGGTGGCGCTCGGCGCCGTCGCGCTGCACGGTGCGCGCCCATTGCACGCGCTCGCCGCCCAGCGCCTTGTCGAGCTGGCCTCGCATCACGGCGTACACGTCCTCGCCCTGCACCTGCGCCACGGGGCTCCCCACCATGGCGGCCGGATCGTGGCCCAGCCACTCGCGGTGCTTCTCGTTGGCGAAGCGGTAGCGGTGCCCGGGGTCGACGTAGGAAACCAGCGCGGGCAGGTTGTCGGTGATGTCGCGCAGCTGCTGCTCGGAGCGGTCGCGCTGCGCGTCGCTGGCGATCAGCGCCGCGGTCATCGCGTCGAACTCGCGCGACAGCTCGCCGAACTCGTCCTGCGCGGTGTTGTCGAGGCGGAAGCTCAGGTCGCCGCGGCGGATCGCGGCGGCGGCGCGGTCCAGGCGCTGCATCGGCAGCAGCACGCGGCGCCGCACCACGACGCCGCTGGCCGCCAGCATCAGCAGCATCACGCACGGCGCGGCCAGCGCGATCCAGCGGAACTCGGCCTCGGCCGCGCGGCGCTGCGCCACGGAATCCTGGAACCACTGGTAGGCGTAGTCGCTCATCGCCTGGGTGTTGGTCAGCAGCTGGTCCAGCAGCGCCTCCTTGCGGCGCTGGGTGAACTCGTCGTTGCCCGCCGGCAGGCTCTCCAGGCGCGCGAACAGCGGCAGCAGGGCCTGCGCGACGTCGCGCAGCTCCACCAGCGCAGGGCTGCCGGCGCCGGCGAGGCGATCGTCGGCCAGCGCCCGCGCGATCGCGGCATGGCGCAGCCGCCACTGCTCGGCGGCGCGCGGCTCGGCGTAGCGCGCGTACTCCTGCGTCAGCGCGAGCAGGCCCGCGACCTCGTGCTCGGTGACCTGCGCCCGCGCCAGCGCGTCGCTGGCCGCGTCCTCGCGCCGGCCGGCCGCGAACACGATCGCGGCCGCCAGCACGCCGGTGCAGACCGAGGCCGTGATGAAGACGAGGAGCTGGTTGCGGATGCGCATCGCGAGCCCCTAGCCGCCGATCCCGACGGCCGCCGGCTTGACCGCCTTCAGCGGGCCGGCGTTCACCAGCGTCAGCACGTTGGGCCGCGCGCCCTCGGCGACGTGGCGCTCGCGCTGCGCCCAGCGCGCCTCGCCCTCCATCGTCGACAGCAGCGCCTGGTCCAGCGACAGCCGCCAGGCCAGCCCGCCCCAGACCCAGTCGACGAAGCCCTGGTCGACCTGCAGCTGCTCGCGCAGGATCGCCTGCGCCTCGGCCGGCCGCGCCTGGATGAACTGCTCGGCGCGCTCGACCGCCCGCAGCAGCCGCACGACCGCGTCCCCGCGGCGCGCGAGCAGCGGCTGGCGCGCCACCAGCGTGTAGTTCTCGATGTAGCCGCCGGCCAGCGGCAGGCGCAGCCCGACCGCGTCGGCGCCGTGCAGCGCGGCGTAGCCGAACGGCTCCCAGACGGCGGCGGCGTCGATGCGGCCGTCCCTGAGCGCGGCCACGATGTCCTCGGGCTGCACCGGCACCGCCGTGACGCGGCGCGGATCGATGCCGAGGTCGAGCAGGTGGGACTCGAGCTCGTACTGCGCGGTGGTGCCGACGATGACGCCCACCCGCCGGCCGTCCAGCTGCTCGCTGCGGACGATGCCGCTGCTCTTGCGGACGACCAGCTTGAGGTTGTCGCTGGCGTGCACCATCGTCGCGACGATGGCGGCGTCGGCGTGCGCGAACGCCTCCTGGACGACGGCCATCTCCGCGCAGGTGGCCACGTCGGCCTTGCCGTCGAGCACGAGACGCAGGCAGCGCCGGCCGCCGAGGCAGTCGACGAACGCCACGTCCAGCCCCTCGCCGGCGAGGAAGCCCTGGCGCTGCGCCACGAACAGCGGCAGCGACAGCGGACCGCGCGAGACGGCGACGCGCAGGGCGTCCGCCCGCGCCGGGCCGGGCGCCAGCCACGCCAGCGCCGCCAGGGCGAGCGCGGCCGCGGCGCGGCGTGGCGCCGGCGGCCGCCGGGGCGGCGCAGGGCAGGCAGGGGGCATGGTGTCTCGACTGTTTGTGGAATCGGCCGACCCGCATGCGCGGGGGCGACCGTCACCCGGGAGCATCAGGTATCCGGGCCGCGGCGAAAGCGCGAAAAGACGCGGAAAGGGACCGCAAGTCGCCCTAGTTCTGCGAGGAGTGGGCGACGTGCAACGCGACGGCGCGCGGCCCGCGGAACTCGATCACCGTCGAGCTGACCATCTGCAGGTTGCCCGTCTGGCCCTGGAACAGGCTGGAGAAATAGGTGCCCGGCTTGGCCGGCATGCCGAGCGCCTTGCGCAGATCGGCGCCGGGCGTGCCCAGCCACAGGCCGTCGTCGAAGCGCACGGGCCGGAACTTCGCGGGCAGCTCGGGGCACTGCGGGCCGGCCGCGGCGCCGGCGGGCAGGTCGGCGGCGACGACGGCGTCGATGCGTCCGCGCGACAGCTCGCTGGAAGTGAGCCACAGCCGCTGCGCCGGCGCCGTGTCGGACAGCGTGTAGCAGAGCCAGTCGAGCGCGTCGGTGCCCTTGCCCTGGCGCTGCGGGACGCCCGCGCCGATCGCCTGGCGGGCGTCGACCAGGGCGGTGCCGTCGAGCGAGACGCGCAGCGCGCCCATCAGCAGCGGCCGCACGGGGTCGGCGGCCAGCGTGACGGGCGTGTCCTTGAGGGCCGGCCAGGCGGGCGGCGGCACGACGGGGTCGGCGAACGCGGCCGTGGCGCCCAGCAGGAGCAGCGCGGACAGCCGGAAAGGCGAGCGGATCGGCATGGTCTGGAAGGGTCTCCGGAATCGTTTGTCGGGATCGGACGCCTCTGCGTGCGTCCGGCGCGGGCCTGGCCCCCGCACTGCCATCGAGTCTCGCAGGAAGCGGCGACTGTCGTCTTGTCGTGGGGCGCCAATCCTGCGTTGCGTCAATCGTCGGGCATTTCGCCGCGCGGCGACTGACTTCGCGAGCCAAACGGCGGTCATTTCGCACGGTCGTGGCCTTCCTCCGACGTCCGCGAGCGACATCTTCGTGAAGGCGTACCGGCGCGCCATGCCGGACTGCAGCGCAGGGGCTAGCCCCGTTTGGTAGATTGGAAGGCGGTACCCAGCGAGCGCGGAGGCGATGAAGCGATGATCGACAAGATCGTGGAGAGCACGGCGGCCGCCGTCGCCGACGTCAAGGACGGCGCCACGGTGATGATCGGCGGCTTCGGCACCGCCGGCCTGCCCGACGAGTTGATCGCCGCCCTGCTGGACCAGGGCGCGCGCGACCTGGTCGTGGTCAACAACAACGCCGGCAACGGCGACACCGGCCTGGCCGCGCTGCTGGGCGCCGGCCGGGTGCGCAAGATCATCTGCAGCTTCCCGCGCCAGGTCGACTCCTGGCACTTCGACCGCCTGTACCGCGAAGGCCGGATCGAGCTCGAGCTGGTGCCGCAGGGCAACCTCGCCGAGCGCATCCGCGCGGCCGGCGCCGGCATCGGCGCATTCTTCACGCCCACCGGCTACGGCACCGTCCTGGCCGAGGGCAAGGAGACGCGCGAGATCGACGGCCGGATGCAGGTGCTCGAATACGCCATCCACGCCGACGTCGCGCTGATCAAGGCCGAGCGCGGCGACCGCTGGGGCAACCTCACCTACCGCAAGACCGCGCGCAACTTCGGGCCGATCATGGCGACGGCCGCCAAGTGCACCATCGCCACGGTGCACGAGGTCGTCGAGCTTGGCGCGCTCGATCCCGAGGCGGTCGTCACGCAGGGCCTGTTCGTGCAGCGCGTGGTGCCGATTCCCCGCACCGCGACGCGCGGCGCCGGCTTCAAGGCGGCATGACCATGACGGACACGACGAAACTCCCCCGCTGGACCCGCGACCAGATGGCCGCGCGCGTCGCCCAGGACATCGCCGACGGCGACGTCGTCAACCTGGGCATCGGCCTGCCGACGCTGATCGCCAACCACCTGCCGGCCGGCCGCGAGGTCATCCTGCAGAGCGAGAACGGCATCATCGGCATGGGCCCCGCGCCCGCCCCGGGCCAGGAGGACTACGACCTCACCAACGCCGGCAAGCAGCCCGTGACGCTGCTGCCCGGCGGCTCGTTCTTCCACCACGCCGACAGCTTCGCGATGATGCGCGGCGGCCACCTGGACATCTGCGTGCTGGGCGCGTTCCAGGTCTCCGCGCGCGGCGACCTGGCCAACTGGCACACCGGCGCCGAGGGCGCGATCCCGGCGGTCGGCGGCGCGATGGACCTGGCGATCGGCGCCAAGCGCACCTTCGTGATGATGGAGCACCTGACCAAGTCGGGCGAGAGCAAGCTGGTCGAGTCCTGCACCTACCCGCTGACCGGCTTGGCCTGCGTCAGCCGCGTCTACACCGACCTCGCGGTGATCGACGTCGGGCCGCAGGGCGCGCGCGTCGTCGACCTGGTCGAGGGCCTGGCGTTCGACCAGCTGCAGGCCGTCACCGCGATCCCGCTCGCCCCGCTCGCGCGCGCGTGACGCGGGCGCGGCGGTCACGAAGCTTTCAGGCGGGTCTGGTAGAACCGCCGCTCCACCACGCGCAAGGATGCCCATGACCGAAGACGACGTGCGCCAGCGCGCCTTCGCGATGCCGCTGCACAACCCGGCGTTCCCGCCCGGGCCGTACCGCTTCGTGAACCGCGAGTACCTGATCATCTCGTACCGCACCGACCCCGACGCGCTGCGCGCGCTGGTCCCGGCGCCGCTGCAGCTGGCCGAGCCGGTGGTCAAGTTCGAGTTCATCCGCATGCCCGACTCCACGGGCTTCGGCGACTACACCGAGTCGGGCCAGGTGATCCCGGTCACGCTGGACGGCGAGCGCGGCGGTTTCGTGCTCTCGATGTTCCTCAATGACCATCCGCCGATCGCCGCCGGCCGCGAGCTGTGGGGCTTCCCCAAGAAGCTGGGCCAGCCCGACCTGCGCGTGCACACCGATACCCTGATGGGGACGCTCGACTACAGCGAGTTCCGCATCGCCACCGGCACGATGGGCTTCAAGCACAAGGCGATGGACGCCGCCGTGGCCAAGGCCGCGCTGGAGGCGCCGGCCTACCTGCTCAAGATCATCCCGCACGTCGACGGCACGCCGCGCATCTGCGAGCTGGTGCGATATTCGCTCACCGACGTGACGGTCAAGGGCGCCTGGACCGGCCCCGGCGGCCTCGACCTGCGCCACCACGCGCTGGCGCCGATCGCCGACCTGCCGGTGCTGGAGATCCTGTCGACCGTGCACATCGTCGCCGACCTCACGCTGCCGCTCGGGACCGTCGCCCACGACTACCTGGCCCGCTAACTTCCATTTCCACAGGAGAACGACATGCAACTCAAGGACAAGGTCGCCATCATCACCGGCTCGGCCAGCGGCATCGGCAAGGAGATCGCGATCGAGTACGCCCGCGAAGGCGCCAAGGTCGCGATCGCCGACCTGTCGCTGGCCGCCGCGCAGGCCACGGCCGACGAGATCAACAAGAGCGGCGGCACGGCGATGGCCGTCGAGATGAACGTCACCGACGAGGCCGCGGTCGACAACGGCACGGCCAAGGTCGTCGAGCAGTTCGGCGGGCTGGACGTGATGATCAGCAACGCCGGCATCCAGATCATCGCCCCCATCGTCGACTTCAAGTTCGAGGACTGGAAGAAGCTCAGCGCGATCCACACCGACGGCGCCTTCCTGACCACGCGCGCCGCGATGCGCGCGATGATCAAGCAGGGCCGCGGCGGCTCCATCATCTACATGGGCTCGGTGCACTCGCACCTGGCCTCGCCGCTGAAGTCGGCCTACGTCACCGCCAAGCACGGCCTGCTGGGCCTGTGCCGCACGGTGGCCAAGGAGGGCGCCAAGGACGGCATCCGCGCCAACGTCATCTGCCCGGGCTTCGTGCGCACGCCGCTGGTGGACAAGCAGATCCCCGAGCAGGCGCAGGCGCTCGGCATCAGCGAGGCCGACGTCATCAAGAACGTGATGCTCAAGGACACGGTCGACGGCGAGTTCACGACGGTGCAGGACGTGGCGCAGACGGCGGTGTTCCTGGCGGCGTTCCCGACGAACGCGCTGACCGGCCAGTCCATCACCGTGTCGCACGGCTGGTTCATGCAATGAGCGCGGCGGGCGACAATCCGCCCGTCATGCAACGCTCCGACCTGCCCTTCCTCGGCGGCTATCCCGCCGCGACGCTGGACCAGGTGCGCGCCCTGATCGCCCGCGGCGAGCTCGGCGCGTACCTCGCGCGGCGCTACCCCGAGCGCCACGACGTGCGCAACGACGGCGCGCTGTACGAGCACGCGATGGCGCTCAAGCAGCGCCACCTGCGCAACGCGCCGCTGCTGTCCAAGGTGCACTACGACAACCGGCTGCAGGTCGACCAGCGCGCGCTCGGCACGCTGACCGCGGTGTCGCGCGTGCAGGGCGGGCAGCTGAAGGCGAAGAAGGAGATCCGTGTCGCCGCGATCTTCAAGGACGCGCCGGCCGACATGCTGCAGATGATCGTCGTGCACGAGCTCGCGCACCTGAAGGAACGCGAGCACGACAAGGCGTTCTACGCGCTGTGCGAGCACATGCTGCCGGACTACCACCAGATCGAGTTCGACACGCGCCTGTACCTCACGTGGCGCGCGCTCGAAGCCGCGTCCGTGACGCAAGTCACACCGCCGAACGCGTGATTCCAGCGGCCCGACCGGCCGCTCCCGTGCGCAGGTCCGCTTCGCGTGGTCGACTTCACGAAGTGTGTCGACTTGCATCGGTGTTTCCACGGATCGGCGGGGCCGGTTGCCCCTATCCTTTCGGACATCCGCTCAGCACCACGGCGACGTCGCACATGACCACCCTCCTCATCGCGCTCTTCACTGCCTTGGCCGTCGGTTTCGCGGCCTGGCGCGTCGTGGTGGCCCGCCGTTCCGCCAGCAAGCCCGCCGACGCCGCGTCCACGATGCCCGCGGCCGCACCGGCCGCCGTCGACGCCTCGACGCCGGCGCCGAGGCAGCGCGCGCCCGAGGAGGACGCCGCCCGCGCCACCGCGCGCGCCAAGGCCGAGCGCGTGATCGCCGCCGAGGCCGCGCGCCGCAAGGCCGCGATCCAGAAGGCGCAGAACGTCGCCCGCGTCGAAGCCGAGCGCCGCGCCGCCGAGGCGGCCAAGGCGGCAGCCTCGCTCGTGTCGACGCTGCCGGCCACCCAGCTGCCCACGCCCGAGCGAGCGGCGCCCGTCGTCGCCAGGGCCGAGCCCGCGCCGTCGGCCGTCGAGCGCACCGCGCCGCTGCTCCGCCCGGCGCCCGCCGCCGCAGCCGCGCCCGCGGCGCCGACCGTGCCCAAGACAGCCGCCCAGACGCTGATCATGCTGGTCGACGACTCCAAGATGGTGCGCGTGAAGTCCAGCCGGCTGCTGGCCGCGCACGAGTTCCAGGTCGTCACCGCCGTCGACGGCATCGACGCGCTCAAGCAGCTCGAGAACTGCTGCCCCGACCTCATCATCACCGACGTCGACATGCCCGGCATGGACGGCTTCGCGCTGGTCGCGGCGCTGCACGGCGACCCGCGCACGCGCCGCATCCCGCTCGTGATGATCACCTCCGCGGAGGAGCGCCACCGCGACGAGGCGACGCGCCTGGGCGTCGGCCTGGTCATGGGCAAGCCCTACGACGAGGCCGCGCTGATCGCCCACATCCGCAGCTTCCGGTTCGCCGCGAAGGCCGAGGACGCCGAGTCGCTCGCCTGCGCCTGAGCGGCGCCGGGAGGTCATCCACGGACAGGCGCGCCGCCCCGCAGGCCTTCGAGGCAGCGCGAGCCTCAACCTCCCAGGCGGTGGCGCCGATGCCACTCCGCCAGCGTCTCCTTCGGGTGCTCGTCGAAGGTGTCGTCGGCCGGGCGGACGTGGGCGTCGACCCAGCCCGGCTTGAAGGCCAGCATCATGTGGGTGGCGTCCGGCGGCCGGCCCAGCGGCGTGTCGACCGCGCCGGCGTGCGGGTGCACGAGCTCGGGCCACCTCGGATCGTAGAGCCACAGCGCGGTGCCGCAGCGGCTGCAGAAGTGGCGCTGGCCGCTGCTGGTCTCGCCGTTGTCCAGCGTCGCCCGGTAGATGCTCAGGTGCTCGGCGCCCCGGACCTTCAGCGTGCGCTTGTCCGCCCCGAGGTTGATCGCGTAGCCGCCCGTGCCGGCCGTCTTGCGGCAGATCGAGCAGTAGCAACGCAGGTAGGGCACCGGCTCGTGGGCCTCGACGGCATACGAGACCGCGCCGCAGTGACAGGATCCTTCGAGCAGCATCGTCGCTCCCCGCGTGGCCGGCGCGCGCCCCTCGCGCGCGCCCACGGGCCAGGCTTCGGCAAGGCGCGTACCGCGGGCGATACCGCGTTCGGGGGATGGCGGACGCCCTCGGCGCCGCGGGGGCCCGGCCGCACGGGGGCATTTACCCTGAAAGCAAGCTTTCCGACGGGTACGGAAAAAGTTTGGAAACGCCGTGTCAACCGGACGCGGGGGCCTCCCGTTGTGGATGCAAGCCTGGCCGTTGCCGGGCCTGCTCGAGAGAGTCGGAGCCCAAACGAATCTCGTCTGAAAACGGAAATCTGCAAAATGACCAAGACCTTCATCGTTGCCGCCCTGCTCTCCTCCTTCGCGGCGGTCTCCTTCGCCCAGGGCGCTGCCTCGGCCCCGGCCGCTGGCGAAGCCGCTTCGGCCCCCGCCAAGCACCACAAGCACCACCACGCGCACAAGGCCGCCAAGGCTGCCTCCGGCGCCACGGCCGCCGCGTCGTCGGCGAAGTAAGCCGTCTCCCGGCCGCCAGGCCGGATGACGCGGCAACATCCCGGGAAGGCGACTTCCCGGTGCCCAGAAAGGGTCGACGCGAGTCGGCCCTTTTTGCTGGGCGCTCCCTGACCCGCCCGCCGGAAGTCCCGGCGCCGGGGACGGACAATCGGCCGCTGACGATGCCCGCCGCCGGCCGCCCTCCCCGCCAATCCCACCATGTCTACGTGGTGCTGCTCGACGACCGCGTCTGGAACGAGCCGGCCTTCCGCAAGGCCAACCCCGACCACGCGATCACGCGGCCGTGCGTCTACGTCGGCATGACCGGCCTCGACCCCGACCTGCGCTTCGACAAGCACAAGGCCGGCATCCAGTCCAACCGCTTCGTCTTCAAGTACGGGCTGCGGCTGCTGCCCGAGCTGTACGCCGTCTACAACCCGATGCCCTACGAGGCCGCGCGCGAGATGGAGGTGGAGCTCGCGATCGGCCTGCGCGAGGCCGGCTACGGCGTCTGGCAGGCCTGACCCCGCGCCGCTATGCTGGCGGCCTCCCAACTGCGAGGCGAAGCGACATGGCGATGACCAAGACATTGATGATCGTGGCCGAACTGGCCGTGATCAACTGGGCGCTGATCGTGGCGGCCAGCCTCATCAAGGCCCGGGCCTGGACGCCGCCCGGCATGAAGGCCGCGCTGGGCAACCGCGAGGAGGCCTGCGAGGCGCACGGCTTCGCGGCGCGCACCGACCGCGCCGGCAAGAACATGCTGGAGAACATGGTGCTGTTCACCGCGCTCGCGCTGGTGGCCAGCATCGGCGGCGTCGGCGACCCGCACGTCGAGCTCGGCGCGCGCATCTTCTACTGGGCGCGCCTGGCCTACATCCCGATCTACATGGTGGGCATCCCGGTGGCGCGCACGGCGGTGTGGGCGATCAGCATCATCGGGATGGGGATGATCTTCGCCGCCATCGTCCAGGCGCTGCCCTGAACCCGTGAACGGCTGCGGCGCTCAGCGCCGGTTCATGCGCCAGACCGCCGTGCCCAGCACGGTGGCGAAGCCCACCCACGCGACCAGCGGCACGCCGGCCGCCGCGGCGGGCTTGTCGACCGGCCTGGCCGCGGCGACGTAGGCCGCGGCGGTCGCCGTGATCGCCGCCGACCCGACGGCCGCCGCGCCCAGGTCGTGGCGGCCGGAGACCAGCCGGGACCAGCCCGCGATCAGCGCGACGTTGACGCCGAACAGCCCCAGCGCCCGGTTCCGCTCCGGCGTGGCCGGCCGCCGCGCGAGCCGGTAGGCGCCGACCGCCAGCGCGCCGTCGAGCGCCGTCCACACCGCCGGGAGCGCGGCCCGGGGCGGGGCCAGGCGCGGCTTTCGCAGCAGCGCGTACCAGACCTTGGTCGACAACGCGTTCGACGGCCGCTTGCCCAGCGCCGCGAGCGCGGGCGCGACGACCGCCGTGGACGCGAGCGCGACCGCGGCGGGCCGGGACAGGCTGCCGTCCTCGAACAGGTTCTTCTGCTGCATCGGGATGCTCCGCGAAACGATGCGCGGGGCGGGCAAGACTCGGGCCTGCCGGGACGGCGGCCATCTGCCCACCCGAAAGCCATCACTGCCCGTAGAGCCATTGCCCCGGCAGGATAATGACGACCATCATGAAAATCACTCGCCACTTCCTCGCCCGCGCGGGCCAAGTGAACAAGGCCACGCTCGCCACCTGAGTGCTCTTCGACTTTCCGTCGGGGGGCCGCGCCCTGCCGACACCAACGCTGACCCCGGCAGGCGCAAGTCTCCCGGGGTTTCGTTTTTGCCCCTTCCAACCACCTGCAAGGCTCGCCATGCGCACGTACGACAAGCTGATCGCCACGATTCCCGCTCGCCGGGACATCGCTCGCGCACGCCCGTGCCCCGGCCACGGGCCTCGAGAACACCGCTGACCGCCTGGTGGACCGCACCGGGTGGCGGCTGGCACAGCACACCCGGCGACGCGGCACGACGCCGCGTCCCGCACAAGGACCCATCATGGCCAACGTCAACACCGGCACCCGCCTCAGCAAACCGCGTGACCTGCGCAACATCGGCGTCATCGCGCACGTCGACGCGGGCAAGACCACCACCACCGAACGCATCCTGTTCTACACCGGCGAGAACCATCGCATCGGCGAGGTCCACGACGGCGACACCCGCATGGACTTCGATCCGCAGGAGCGCCAGCGCGGCATCACGATCAACAGCGCGGCCATCACGGTGCACTGGAACGGCACGCAGATCAACCTGATCGACACGCCGGGCCACATCGATTTCAACATCGAGGTCAACCGCTCGCTGCGCGTGCTGGACGGCGCGGTCGTCGTGTTCGACGGCGTGGCCGGCGTCGAGCCGCAGACAGAGACGAACTGGCGTCTCGCGGACAAGTACCGCGTGCCCCGCATCGCCTTCGTCAACAAGCTCGACCGCACGGGCGCGGACTTCGCGCGCGTCGTCGCGATGATCCAGGACCGCCTGGGCGTCGTCGCGCTGCCGCTGCAGTGGCCGATCGGCGCCGAGGGCGAGTTCCGCGGCGTCGTCGACCTGCTGCGGATGCGCGCGCTCGTCTGGGACAAGGACGACGCGAGCGCGCCGCCGCGCGTGGCCGAGGTGCCCGCCGAGCTTCTGGACGAAGCCCGGCGTGCCCGCGCGCGCCTGGTCGAGGCCGTCGTCGAACAGGACGACGCGCTGCTGGACGCCTGGCTGCGCGGCGACGAGATCGCCGTCGAAGCGCTGCAGGCCGGCCTGCGCCGCGGCACGCTGGCGGGCGCCTTCGTGCCCGTGCTCGCCGGGTCCGCCTTCAAGAACCGCGGCGTGGAGCCGCTGCTGGATGCCGTGGTGGACTACCTGCCGCGGCCGGGAGAGACGAATCATGAAGACGACATACTGGATGCCGACCCCGACGCGCCGTTCGCGGCCCTCGCGTTCAAGGTCGTCGCCGACGACCACGGCGCGATGACCTTCGTGCGCGTGTACCGCGGCCGCCTCGCGCGCGGCGCGAGCGTGCTCAACGCGTCCACCGGGCGCAACGAGCGCGTCTCGCGCATCTACGAGGTGCACGCGGACAAGCACATCGACAAGGACGAACTCGTGGCGGGCGACATCGCCGCCGTCGTCGGGCTGAAGGACACGCTGACCGGCCACACGCTGGCCGACCGCGATCATCCGGTGCACCTGGAGGAGATCGCCGTGCCCGAGCCCGTGATCGACGTCGCGATCGAGCCCCGCACGCAAGCCGACCAGCAGAACCTCTCGAAGGCGCTGCAGGCCATGCTGCGCGAGGATCCGAGCCTGCGGCTGCGACACGACGCCGACTCCGGGCAGACGATCCTGTCCGGCATGGGCGAGCTGCAGCTCGAGGTGGCCACCGAGAAGCTGCGCGCGCGGCACGGCGTGGACGTGTCGGTGGGCCGCCCGCAGGTGGCGTACCGCGAAACCATCTCCTTGGAAAGCGAGGTGACGCATGTGCACAAGAAGCAGAGCGGCGGCCCCGGCCAGTTCGCGGGACTGACGCTGCGCCTGAAGCCGCTGCCGCGCGGCGAGGGTTTCAGCTTCGTCAACGAGAGCGTCGGCGGCGCGATCCCGCGCGAGTTCGTCGCCGCGATCGAGGCCGGCATCCGCCGCGCCGCGCAGGTGGGCGTGGTCGCAGGGTTCCCGACCGTCGACTTCGAGGCGACGGTGCTGGACGGCGCCACGCACGAGCGCGACTCGTCGTCGCTGGCCTTCGAGCTGGCCGCGGCGGCCGCGTTCCGCGAGGCGGCGGCCAAGGGCAAGCCGCTGCTGCTCGAGCCGGTGATGGCCGTCGAGGTCATCACGCCGGTCGACCACCTCGGCGACGTCATCGGCGACCTGCATCGCCGGCGCGGCGACGTGCTGGGCCAGTCGCAGCGCGGCGGCGCGGCCGTCGTGAGCGCCAACGTGCCGCTCAAGGAGATGTTCGGCTACATCGGCCACCTGCGCGCCATGACCTCGGGCCGCGCGCAGTACTCGATGCAGACGAGCCACTACGCCGAGGCGCCGGCGCGCGAGCGGCTGGCGCTGGCGGCGTGACCGTCGCGGCCTGAACGGGCGCGCATCCTGCGAAGGGTGCGCGCCCTTTTCTTTCGCGCTCGTACCGGACGCGCGCACGTCATCGCGGGCCGTTACCATCGGTGGCTCGACGTCCCGCGCCCTCTCGAAAGCCCGCCATGCAAGTGATCACGCCCCGCCCGTCCGATCTCGGCGACGGCTTCCTCGTCCACCGCGCGCTGCCGAGCGCCGCACGGCGCGCCGTCGGGCCGTTCGTGTTCCTCGACCAGTTCGGACCGGTGCAGCTCGCGCCGGGCAAGGGGCTGGACGTGCGGCCGCACCCGCACATCGGGCTGGCCACGGTCAGCTACCTGTTCGAGGGCACCATCCTGCACCGCGACAGCCTGGGCAGCGTCGTGCCCATCCAGCCCGGCGAGGTCAACTGGATGACGGCCGGCCGCGGCATCGTGCACTCCGAACGCTCGCCCGAGGACGTGCGCGCCGCCGGCGCGCGGCTGTGGGGCCTGCAGTTCTGGGTCGCGCTGCCACTGGCCAAGGAGCAGTGCCCGCCCGCGTTCGCGCACCACGGCGCCGACGCGATCCCGCGCGTGACGCGCCCCGGCGCGCGCGTGAGCGTCGTGCTGGGCGAGGCCTTCGGCGCGACGTCGCCGGTGGCGGTGACGTCGCCGATGTTCCTGGTCGACGTGCGGCTGGACGCCGGCGCCTCCATCGAGCTGGAGGTCGGCCACGCCGAGCGCGCCGCCTACGTGCTCGAGGGCGAGGTGCGCGGCAACGACGCGGACGCGCCCACCGCCAAGGAACACATGATCGCGTTCGACGACGGCGAACCGGCGCGCCTGACGGCCGGCGACGCGCCCGCGCACGTGGTGCTGCTGGGCGGCGCGCCGCTGGACGCGCCGCGCTTCCTGTGGTGGAACTTCGTGTCCAGCGATCGCGACCGCATCCTGCAGGCGCAGGCCGCGTGGTCGGAGCAGCGCTTCCCGCCGGTGCCCGGCGAGACCGAGTACATCCCGCTGCCGGCACGCACCCTGCCTCCGACCCCGGCGGCCTGAACCGCGCCGCCGACCAACCGAGGACCGCCATGCCCAAGACCACCCCCGGCAACAAGCCCGCGCCGCCGCCGTCCGACGACGATCTGCTCGACGAGGCGCTGGACGAGACCTTCCCCGCCAGCGACCCGATCGAGCCGCCGCGACAGGAAAAGCTGCCGCCGGCCAACGCGCCGGGCAGCGACGTGCGCGACCAGTGACCGAGCCTCGCGAGTGAACGCCCACGCCCTGACGCAGGTGCTGAACGGCCACGTGCTGTTCACCTTCCTCGACCTCGCCGGCACCTTCGCCTTCGCGCTCAGCGGCGCGGTGGCGGCGCGCGAGCGCGGGCTCGACTGGTTCGGCGTGCTGGTGCTCGCGTTCACCGTGGCCTGCGGCGGCGGCGTCGTGCGCGACCTGTGCATCGGCGCCGTCCCGCCCGCCGGCCTGGCCGACTGGCGCTACCTCGCCACGGCCATGGCCGCCGGCGCGCTCACGCTGGCGTCGCGCACGCTGGTCGACCGCCTCGCCCACCCGGTCGTGCTGTTCGACACGCTGGGCCTGGGCCTGTTCGCCGTCACCGGCGCGCAGAAGGCGCTGCTGGCCGGCTCGAACGCCGAGGTCGCGGTGCTGATGGGCATGGTCACCGCGGTCGGCGGCGGCGTCGCGCGCGACGTGCTGCTCAACCGCGTGCCGGTGATCCTGCAGCGCGAGATCTACGCGTCGGCGGCGCTGGTCGGCGCGGCCGTCGCGACTTTCGGCGAGGCGTTCGGGCTCGGCTCGCCAGCGCTGACGTGGAGCGCGGTCGCCGCCTGCTTCGCGCTGCGCGCGCTGTCGCTGCGCTACCGCTGGAACCTGCCGCGCTTCCAGCGCAAGCCGCGGCCGGACGCGGGCGATTCGCTGAACTCGCTGGGCGAGTAGGCCCGCGCGGGCAAGGGTATGGGACGCGGGACAGAATCGCGCCTCCCCTCCAACAGGACGCCCTCGCAATGACGACGCTCTCCGACTTCGCGATCACGAAGAAGTGGCCCGCGGCCCATCCCGACCGCCTGCAGCTGTACTCGCTGCCGACGCCCAACGGCGTGAAGGTGTCGATCGCGCTGGAGGAGACCGGCCTGCCCTACGAGCCGCACCTGGTGCGCTTCGACAGCAACGACCAGCTGACGCCGGAGTTCCTGTCGCTCAACCCGAACAACAAGATCCCGGCCATCATCGACCCGAACGGCCCCGGCGGGCAGCCGCTGCCGCTGTTCGAGTCGGGCGCGATCCTGGTCTACATCGCCGGCAAGACCGGCCGGCTGATGCCGCGCGACGACGCCGGCCGCTACGAGGCGCTGCAGTGGCTGATGTTCCAGATGGGCGGCATCGGGCCGATGTTCGGCCAGGTCGGCTTCTTCCACAAGTTCGCCGGCAGGGACTACGAGGACAAGCGCCCGCGCGACCGCTACGTCGCCGAGTCGCGCCGCCTGCTGGCGGTGCTCGACAAGCACCTGGCGGGCCGCGAGTGGATCGTCGGCGACGAGTACGGCATCGCCGACATCGCCAGCTTCCCGTGGATCAACAACCTGATCACGTTCTACGGCGCCGCCGACCTGGTCGGCTTCGACGACTTCGCCAACGTCAAGCGCGTGCTGGCGGCGTTCCTGGCGCGGCCGGCGGTGCAGCGCGGGCTGAAGATCCCGGCGCGGCCGGCGGCCTGAAGCTCCGGGGCCGCGGCGGCTCGCTGCCGGAGCGGCCCGCGCGCCGTCGCGCTCAGCGCGGCGGCCGCTCGAACTGCCAGGTGCTGGCGCCGCGCCGGTAGCCCAGCGACTCGTAGACGGCGATCGCCACGTCGTCCGGGTCGGCCACCATCACCAGCGTGTTCAGGCCCATCGCCTCGAAGCCGTGGCGGCAGACGGCGTGGACCAGCGCCGTGCACAGTCCGCGCCGGCGCCAGGCCGGATGCGTGGACACGTACTGGAAGCGGCCCAGCCGCGACGCCGGGTCGTCGCCGTGCGTCGACGCGCGGAACAGCCCGCAGGACGCCACGAGCACCGCGCGGCCCTCGACCCGCGCGACCAGCCCGAACCAGTGGCCCAGCCCGGCGCGCTGCATCGCCAGGTAGCGCCCGACCTGGCGCTGCGCGAACTCGCGGTAGCCCTCGGGTTCGAAGCGGTTCGAGTCGACCATCACCTGCTTGTCGACGACGGCCGCGCCGTCGCGGGCGAGGTCCAGCACCTCGAACCGCACGCCGTCCGGCATCGCCCTGGCCGGCGCGAGCAACTGGTCGCGGGTCAGGGTCAGCACCGTCGCCTCGGCAAGCGTGAAGCCGGCGGCGGCGAACGCGGGCGGCAGCACGAGGCGCTCGCGCACGTCGACGCCGAAGGCGCGGTGGCGCGAGGCCGGCTGGCGCGACGCGATCTCCTCCTCGAACAGCGCCGTCCAGCGCTCGAGGTCGTCCGGTCCGGGCGCGTGCTGGAACAGCAGGAAGTTGCCCCACCAGAAGGTCGGGTTGGCGGGCGTCCTCACGCACAGGTGGTCGCCGCGATCGGTCACCTGGCCGTCGAAGCGGGCGAAGATCAGGTCGGTGCGCCAGCCCAGGGACAGGTCGCCGTCGATCGCGGACGGGCTGCGGATGTTCATGACTTCGTTTACGCTCTGCGCTCGGTCGATGGCGGTCGGCGCCCGAGTCTACCGACGCCGCTCCCACGTCGCAGCCCTGTCGGAGGAATGCCCATGAAGACCCGTGCAGCCGTCGCCTGGAAGGCCGGCGCCCCGCTCAGCATCGAGACCGTCGACCTGGAAGGCCCGAGGGCCGGCGAGGTGCTGGTCGAGGTCAAGGCCACCGGCATCTGCCACACCGACCAGTTCACGCTGTCGGGCGCCGATCCCGAAGGGCTGTTCCCGGCCATCCTCGGCCACGAGGGCGCGGGCGTGGTGGTCGACGTCGGCCCGGGCGTGACGACGCTGCGGCGCGACGACCACGTGATCCCGCTCTACACGCCCGAGTGCCGGCAGTGCAAGTTCTGCCTGTCGCGCAAGACCAACCTGTGCCAGCAGATCCGCTCGACCCAGGGCCGCGGGCTGATGCCGGACGCGACCAGCCGCTTCTCCCTGGACGGCCGGCCCATCCTGCACTACATGGGCACGTCCACGTTCAGCAACTACATCGTCGTGCCCGAGATCGCGTTGGCGAAGATCCGGCCCGACGCGCCGTTCGACAAGGTCTGCTACATCGGCTGCGGCGTGACCACGGGCGTCGGCGCGGTGCTGTTCACGGCCAGGGTGGAGGCCGGGGCCAACGTCGTCGTCTTCGGCCTCGGCGGCATCGGGCTGAACGTGATCCAGGGCGCCCGGATGGTCGGCGCCGACAGGATCATCGGCATCGACATCAACCCGGCGCGCGAGGCGATGGCGCGCCGGTTCGGCATGACGCACTTCATCAACCCGAAGGAGGTGCCCGGCGTCGTCGACGCGATCGTCCAGCTGACCGACGGCGGCGCCGACTACAGCTTCGAGTGCATCGGCAACACCACGACGATGCGCCAGGCGCTCGAGTGCTGCCACAAGGGCTGGGGCCAGAGCGTGATCATCGGCGTGGCCGGCGCGGGCCAGGAGATCGCGACGCGGCCGTTCCAGCTGGTGACGGGCCGCGTCTGGAAGGGCTCGGCCTTCGGCGGCGCGCGCGGCCGCACCGACGTGCCCCGGATCGTCGACTGGTACATGGAAGGCAGGCTCGCCATCGACCCGCTGATCACGCACACGCTCGCGCTGGAGGACATCAACCACGGCTTCGAGCTGATGGAGCGCGGCGAGTCCATCCGTTCGGTGGTGGTGTACTGATGGCCGCCGACGCGCCGGCCGTCGAGACGCTGTCCGAGCACGCGTCGTTCGGCGGCGTGCAGGGCTTCTACCGGCACGCGTCGAGCAGCATCGGCCTGCCGATGAAGTTCGGCGTCTACCGGCCGCCGCAGGCGCTCGCGGGCGCGGCGGTGCCGGCGCTGGTGTGGCTGGCCGGGCTGACCTCGACCGAGGAGACCTTCGCCATCAAGGCCGGCGCGCAGCGTGCCGCCGCGGAACTCGGCCTGATGCTGGTGACGCCCGACACCAGCCCGCGCGACACGGGCGTCCCCGGCGCCGACGACCACTGGGACTTCGGCCACGGCGCGGGCTTCTACGTCGACGCGACGCAGGCGCCGTGGTCGGCGCACTGGCGCATGGAGAGCTACGTCACGCGCGAGCTGCCCGAGCTGCTCGCCGCCAACTTCCCGTGCTGGCGCGGGGACGTCGGGTTGTTCGGCCATTCGATGGGCGGCCACGGCGCGCTGACGCTGGCGCTGCGCCATCCGGGGCTGTACCGCAGCGTGTCGGCGTTCGCGCCGGTGGCGGCGCCCATGCAGTGTCCGTGGGGCGTCAAGGCGTTCACGAACTACCTGGGCGACGACCGCAGCGCCTGGGCCGCGCACGACGCCACCGAGCTGGTGAAGTCGGGCTCACGCGCGCCGGCGCTGCTGGTCGACCAGGGGATGGCGGACAAGTTCCTGGAGGAACAGCTGAACATCGATCGCTTCGAGGCCGCCTGCCGCGATGCCGGACTGTCGCTGACGCTGCGCCGGCACCCGGGCTACGACCACGGCTACTTCTTCATCGCGAGCTTCATCGAGGATCACCTGCGCTACCACGCGGATGCGCTCAAGGGCCGCTGAGCGAGCCGGCGCCCCGCGCGCGTGCGTCACGCGCGACGGCGCGCGCGAACGCCCATTGCCAGGCCGGCGAGCATGAAGATCGCCGTCTCGACGAGCAGCCGCATGCCGCGCTCCCAGGCCGCCTGGGCGGAGACCTCGGCGCCCTTCTCGTCGCTCACGAACTTCTCGCGCGCCTGCGCCTGCGCCGGCGACGGCACGAAGGGCGCGCGCGAGCCGTCGGCCGCGAGCACCTCGGCGCGCCGGCCCTCGAACAGGTAGGCGACGGTGGCCGCATCGCTGCTCATCGCGCTGCGCGCCTCGGGCGAGGACGCCGCCTTCTCCCAGCCGCCGGCGGGCTCGCGGCCATGCAGCGCGATGGCGGCCATCTTGTCGGCCTGCAGCGCCTGCACCGACTTCATGACGTTCAGGCTCAGCCACGCATCGGCGACGGGCACGACCAGCGCGACCGCCACCATCGCGGCGGCGCCTCGGGTCAGGCCGTCACGGGCGATTCGACGGCAGCCCGTGAACACCACGAGCAGCGCGACGGCCAGCACCGCCTGTTCGGCCACGAGTTCGAGCCAGCCAATCCATTGAGTCATCGAGATGCGCCTTCCGCTTTCCTGGAGGCGCGATTGTCGGGTGCTTTCAGCCCCGACGGAGGAATGCGGGCAAGAGGCCCGCGCGGCCCCGCTGGCGGACTCAGTGGCCCGCGACCACCGTGATCAGCCGCACCACCTGCGTCTGTGCCCGGCGCAGCGCGGACGGCCGCACCAGCGACGCTGCCCTGAGCTGCATCGCGCGCCAGCCCGCCAGCGCGACCACTGCAAAGCTCACGGATTGGTTGGACAGCCACGTGGACATCACGACTCCTTCACGGGCACTCGCGCGCCCACACGACCAGACAAGCGAACAGCAGCGACAGGAGCACGGTCAGCGCATGGAGCACGCCGGGCGAGACGAGGACACGCGACATCACGCACCCGCATCGACGAGGGCCTCGCGTTCGCCATGGCCAGGCAGGAGATTGAGAGAGTGCCAGGGATCCATGGCGAGCGCGAGATCGAAGCTGCTACGAATACTGTATGAATGAACAGTCTACGTGATTTCAGCGTCGATGCAAGCCCATGACGGCGGCGGTGTGTTTCTTTCCACAGCCCGGCCGCCACGGCGCCCCGGGGACGTCAGTCCGGCGCGTCCAGGTTCGCCTTCACCCGCGTCAGCAGCGTGACCAGCTGCGCCTGCTCCTGCGCGCTCAGGCCGGCCACGGCGCGCTCGTTGAGCACGCGCGCCTCGGCGTGCAGGGCGCGCTGCACGGCATGGCCGGACGCGCTCAGGCGCAGGCGGACGCTGCGGCGGTCGTCGGCGTCGGTCTCGGCGGCCAGCAGGCCGCGCTCGCGCAGGCCCTTCACCAGCCGGGCGAGCTGGGCCTTGTCGCGGCCGCTGTGCGCCACGAGGTCGCTCAGCGTCGCGCCGGCGTGGCGGGCGAAGAAGCCCATCGCCTTGCTCTCCATGTGCGTGAGGCCGTGCGCGTTGTCGCGCAGCACCTGGTACTGGCGCGAGCGGAACTGGTGCATCACGACGTGGACGAGCTCCAGCACGGCGTCGGCGGCCGTGACCTTGCCGGACGGCGCGGGCGCAGAGCCCACATGGTTGACATTGTCTACTTGTTTCCGCATGATTGATGACATTGTCAACCAAATCGCATCGCCCCGCATCCATGAACGCCCCCACGACCCTGCGCCGCGTCGAACGCGTGCGCCACGAACTCAAGCGCCGCGAGCTCACCGTCCAGGCGGTCGAGACGCCGACGCCGCACTTCCGCCGCATCACCTTCCGGGACGAGTCGCTGTCGGACTTCGTCAGCGCCTCGTTCGACGACCACGTCAAGGTCTTCGTCGGCGACGCCCGGCGCGACTACACGCCGCGCTCGTTCGACAACGCCGCGCGCGAGCTGGTGATCGAGTTCGCGCTGCACGGCGACGGCCCCGCCGCCGAGTGGGCCGCGCGCGCCGCGCCGGGCGACACGCTGGCCATCGGCGGCCCCAAGGGCTCGATGATCGTGCCGCCGGACTACGACTGGCACCTGCTGGCCGGCGACGAGACGGCCTTCCCCGCCGTCGCGCGCCGGCTCGAGGAACTGCCCGCGGGCGCCCGCGCGATCGTCGTGCTCAAGGCCGCCGACGCCGCCGACCGGCGCGCGTTCGCGTCGGCGGCGGACGTCGACCTCGCGTGGGTGTCGAGCGACGCCGAGCTGCTGGCCGCCGTCCGCGCGCTGGCGCTGCCCGCGGGCGACGGCTACGCCTGGTGCGCGGGCGAGGCCGCGTGCATGGCGGCGCTGCGGCGCGAGCTGGTCGAGGTCAAGGGCCACCCGGGCGAGTCCATCCGCGCCGCCGCGTACTGGAAGCGCGGCGCGCAGGGGCATCACGAGAACCTGTGATCAGCCGCCCGCCGGCGGCGCCACCAGGTCGGCCAGCGTCCGCAGCTCGTGCGGGTTCGCGTCGGAGACGAAGCAGAACGCCAGCCCGCCCTGCGTGCGCTCGATGACGTTGAAGCCGCGCACGACGCGCGTCGCCTCGGCCGCGCGCGGGGCCGACGGGTCGACCGGCCGCGCGAACACCGAGATCACGTGCGCGCCGTGCCGGTAGACCAGCGCGGCGGCCGTCTCGCCGGACAGCACGTCGCGCCGCGCGCCGACCAGCGGGAAGCCCTGCGGCGCGAAGTCGGTCACCGGCGGCACGAAGTTCAGGCGCGCGGACAGCCACGGCCGCACGGTGTGCTGGTCGGAGCTCGCGACCTCGATCGGGTGGTCGACCAGCAAGGCCCGCGTGTGCGCGCTGACCGCTTCCGAGGCCTCCGCCGTCTGCAGGTCGCCGATCGCCGCGCCGCGGTGCCAGCCCAGCGACGCCGGGGCGACCACCGCCAGCGTGCACAGCGTCGCGACGAGCGCCCCGCCGATGCCGGCGGCCCACGGCAGCGCCATGCGCCGGCGCGCCGCCCCGCGCTCGCGCGCGGCGGGCGGGCTCGCGGGCGCGTCCGCGCGCGACGGCAGCATCGCCATCAGGTTCGCGCGCAATTCGTCGGGCGCCGCGTGCCGCGTCGCCTGCGCGCGGATCGCCTCGCGCAGCGCGCGGCGCTCGTCCAGGCGCTGCTGCAGCGCCGGCTCCGCGGCCAGGCGGCGCTGCAGCGCGAGGCTCGCGGGCGCGTCGAGCTCGTCGTCGAGCAGCGCGTCCAGCCAGAGATCGTCGTCATTCATGCCAGGTTCCTCGCGGCCTCGGGCCGCAGCGCGACCGCCAGCAGGTGGCGGGCGCGCGAGAGGCGCGACATCACGGTGCCGATGGGCACGTCGGTGATGCGCGCGATGTCGCGGTAGGACAGCTCCTCCAGCTCGCGCAGCACCAGCGCCTCGCGGAACGCGATCGGCAGCGCGGCGATCGCGGCGTCGATCTCGCGCCGCTCGGCGCGGCGGATCGCGAGCGATTCGGGATCGGCGGGCGGCGCGTCCAGGGCGAGCGCGGCGGCTAGCTCGTGCTCGTGGTCGGCGAAGTCGACCTCGCCCGTGCGGCGCGCGCCCAGCCAGGCGAACGCCGCGTTGCGAACGATGGCCAGCAGCCACGGCCGCGGGTCGCCGCCGCGGAAGCCGTCGAAGTGGCGCAGCGCGCGCACGAGCGCGTCCTGCACGACGTCCTGCGCGTCGTGCGCGTCGCGCACCAGCCAGCGCGCGAGGTTGTAGGCCGCGTCCAGGTGCGGCAGCACGGACGCGGCGAAGCGTCCCGGGTCGTCTTGCATGAACGGCGTCAGCCCTGGACGACGAGGTGACCGCTCATCCCTTCGTGTCCGTCGCCGCAGAATACATCGCACAAGAAGTCGTAGCGGCCGGGCTTGTCGGCCGTGAACGGCACCTTGGCCACCTCGCCCGGCACCAGCAGCGCGCGCAGGCCGAGCGCGGGCGCGAAGAAGCCCATCGCCACCTCGGGCGCGGTGAACTCCAGCACCACCGACTCGCCCTGCCCGACCGTGATCTCGTTGGGGATGAAGACGAACTTGCGCGCGACCACCGGGATGCGGCGCGGCTCGCCCTCGGTGGCGGCGCGCGAGGCCGCCGCTACCAGCGTGGCCGCGAAGTCCGCGAGGAGAAGACGTCGATCCATGCTCAGGCTCCCGTGACGCCGTGCTGCGCGAGCGCGAACTCGGCGCCGCCGTGGCGCTCGACCTCGCGAAACCCGAGGCCGCGGAACGGCTGCGACGCGTCCCACTTGATCGGCGTGCGCTGCGGCTGCGAGCCCGGCGCCGGCAGCGGAAAGATCAGCGAGGTCGCGGCGTGGTGCGCGATGTGGCCGGTCTGGTGATGGTGCTCCTGGTGGATGTGGCCGTAGAACACCGTCACGTTCGTGTGCGGCATCAGCTGCGCGACGACCTGGTCGCCGTCGCGCGTCGCCCAGTCCCATTGCGGCGCGAGGTCGAACAGCGGGCGATGCGTCAGCACGACGATGGGCGCGTCCTTGTCCAGCGTCGCCAGGTCCTTCGCGAGCCAGGCGAGCTGCTCGTCGCCGACGCGGGCGGCGGGGTCGGACACGTTGTCGAGCGCGATGAAGTGCACGCCGCGGTGGTCGAAGCTGTAGTGCGTCGGGCCGAAGAACTCCTGGAACGCGGCGCCCTTGTCGAGCGACGCGTCGTGCTCGCCGGGCAGGAAGTGGATGTCGCGCACCTTCAGGTCGGCCACGATGGCCTGGAACTCGCGCATGCGCTTGCGGCGCTCCTGCGGATCGTCGGTGGTGTGCGTGAGGTCGCCGGTGAAGACGATGAAGTCGGGCGGCAGCGGCAGCGCGTTGACCTCGGCGACGGCGCGCGCGAGCGTCGTCTTCGCCTCCGGGTTGACGACCGGGCCCTGGAAGCCCCAGTGGCTGTCGGACAGCTGGACGAAGTGGAAGTCGGCGGACGCCGCGCCGGCGCGCGCGGCGCAGCCGGCCAGGCCGGACGCGAAGACCACGCCGGCCCCGACGCCGGCCAGGCGCAGGAAGTCGCGGCGATCGAAATCGGCGGGCATGGGTGCTCCTCGAAGTGACGGTGTTCCTGCAAGATCGGGCGGGGCGCCGGTTTATTCCCGCCGTCCGCAAAAATCTTCCGCCGGGCAGAATCGCCGCCATGCGCCTCGTCCTCGAGTTCCCCGATTCGGAAGTGCGCGACGTGACGGCGGACGCCGGCGCCGTGCGCGTGCGCTTCTCGGCCGCGTCCGTGCGCGCCGCCGACGGCGAGCGCGGCTGGCTGCCGGCCGTCGCGCTCACGCTGTCGGACGCGACGCTGGACGGCGACGCCGCGCACGCCTTCGGCAAGCTGAGCGAGGGCCGGCTGCGCCTCGATGGCCAGCCCGTCGCAAGCCTCGAACTGCCCGCCACGCTCGCCGGCGACATCGACCTCGCGCTGCGCTTCGCCAACGGGACGTCGCTGTCGTTGCGCGGCCGCGCGCTGGCGCTCGCCGCCGCGGACGGCGCCCGCTTCGCGGCCGACCTGTCGTGCTGAGCACCGGCGCTGCGCTATCCTCGGCGCCCCGCCTCACCTCCCGCCCGTAGCCGCCGTGATCTATTCCTCGACATTCATCTTCGCCAAGCGGCAGTTCGACGACGAGTTCCACCGCCTCGACCAGCAGATCGCCGCGGCCGCGAAAGGCCTGCCGGGCTACCTCGGCGAGGAGGCGTGGGAGAACGCGGCGACGGGGCTGGTGTCCAACGTGTACTACTGGTCGTCGCTGGAGGCGCTGCAGCAGCTGATGTCGCACCCGACCCACCTGCAGGCCAAGGCGGCGCAGGCGAACTGGCTGGCGGGCTACCGCGTCGTCGTCGCCCAGGTGATGCGCGCGTACGGCGACCGCGACGCGCTGCCCGGCGTCGTCGCCTTCGACGCGCCGTGAGCGCGCCGGCTCAGGCGCCTTCCTCGACGCTCGCCTGCCGCAGCAGGTCCGCCGCGCGCGGCCCGTGCTCCGGGTGCGCGGACGCACCGACGCGCACCCGCACCTGCAGCAGCTCGCCGCCGACGCGGTAGTCGCCGTCGAGCAGGCGCCGCATGCGCTTGCTCACGCGCGCGGCGACGCCCGCGTCGGCGCCGACCAGCACGACGCAGGTGTCGCGGTCGCTCTCGCGCAGGATGGCGTCGGTGCCGCGCACCGCGTTGGCGATGCGGTGCGACACCTCGTGGCGCACCTGCTGCTCCACGCCGGCATCGACCTGCGGGCCGGTACCGGCGATCGTGTCGACGCGCACGCACAGCAGCGCCAGCGCGCCGCCGCGGCGGCGGCACTGCGCCAGGTGCAGCTCGACGCGCGCCTGTACCTCCGCCGGGCCGCACACGGGCGCCGTGCGCGCCGTGTCGGCCAGGCGGCTCTCGGGGCCGGACTGGCCGCAGTCTTCCTCGCGTTCGGGGCGGATGGGCGACATCACGGGGTTCCTCGGTGCTGGACGTCCCGGCCGCCATCGACACGGGCGGCGCGGGAAAAGGTGAGGGGCGGCATCCCGGTCGGCCCTCCGGCCTCCCTTTCCCACCGGAACACTGCCCCTCATCCAATAGAACGAGAACACCGGCACGAACCCGACAGCAGGAAATGAAAAAATGTGTAACTTCGCGGTAGAGTCCGGGGTATGCGGGCTTCGCGGCCCGAGACGTAAAAGCGCATGTCCGACATCACCTCCCTGCTGAAGGCGGCGGGCGCCGGCGACCGCCAGGCGGCCGACCAGGCGTTCGCGCTGCTCTACGCAGACCTGCAGCGTCTGGCGCACAGCCGCATGAACCGGTCCGGCAACTTCACGATGCTGGACACGACCGCGCTGGTGCACGAGAGCTGGCTGCGCTTCCGCGGCGCCGGCGAGGCCGCGTTCGCCGACCAGCAGCACTTCATGGGGTATGCGGCGCGGGTGATGCATTCGGTGGTCGTCGACTTCGTGCGCGCGCGCCGCGCGCAGCGCCACGGCGGCGACATCGAGCACGTCACGCTCAACACCGCCATCGGCGACTCCGTCGCGCGCCACGACGACGAGATCCTGCGCGTCGACGAGGCGATGCAGCAGCTGGGCGAGGCGGACAAGCGCCTGCACGACGTGGTGGAATTGCGCTACTTCGGCGGCCTGTCGGAGGCCGAGATCGCCGCGATCCTCGGGGTCACGGAGCGCACGGTGCAGCGCGACTGGCAGAAGGCGCGGCTGTTCCTCTCCTCGGCGTTGACTTCATGAGCGTTGGAAAAGAGACCTGGGGGCGGCTGTCGCCGCTGCTGGACGAGCTGCTGGACCTGCCCGACGACGACCGCGACGCGCGCCTGGCCGCGCTGCACGCGCAGGATCCGAAGACCGCCCAGGCCGTCGCCGCGATGCTGGCGCACCTGCCCGCCATCGAGCGCGGCGAGTTCATGCAGGAGGCGGCGCTGCCCAAGCCCGGCGGCCTGGCGGGCCAGACGCTCGGCCCGTACACGCTGGTGCGCGAGATCGGCCACGGCGGCATGGGCACCGTGTGGCTGGCGCGGCGCACGGACGGCCGCTACGAGGGCGAGGTCGCGATCAAGTTCCTGCGCTCGGGCCTGTTCGGCCACGGCGACGCGGCGCGCTTCCAGCGCGAGGGCAGCATCCTCGCGCGCCTGTCGCACCCGAACATCGCGCGGCTGCTGGACGCCGGCGTCATGGCCGACGGCGCGCAGCCCTACCTGGTGCTGGAGTACATCGACGGCGAGCCGATCGACGAGTACTGCCATCGCCTCGCGCTGCCCGTCGAGGCACGGCTGCGCCTGATGCTGGACGTGCTGGGCGCCGTGGCGCAGGCGCACAACCGGCTGATCCTGCACCGCGACCTCAAGCCCACCAATATCCTGGTGACGAAGACAGGCGAGGTCAAGCTGCTGGACTTCGGCATCGCCAAGCTGCTGGACGACGCCGGCGCCGGCGGCGAGACCGCGCTGACGCAGCGCGCCGGCAACGCCTTCACGCCGGAGTTCGCCGCGCCCGAGCAGCTGCAGGCCGGCGACGTGACGACGGCCACCGACGTCTACGCGCTGGGCGTGCTGATGTACATCCTGCTGGGCGGCGACCACCCGACGGCCACGCCCACCGGCGCGCCGCTGGACCGCATGCGCTCGGTGATCGAGACCGTGCCCAGGCGGCTGTCCGAGGCCGTGCTCAAGCGCGGCGGGCCGACGGCGCGCTGGTCGCCGGAGTCGCGCAGGCTCTCGGGCGAGCTGCGCGGCGACATCGAGACCATCGTCGCCAAGGCGCTGAAGAAGTCGCCGTCCGAGCGCTACGCCAACGCCGACACGCTCGCCGACGACATCCGCCGCTACCTCGCCCACGAGCCGATCGCCGCGCGGCCCGATTCGCGGCTGTACCGCGCCGCCAAGTTCGTGCAGCGCCACCGCGCCGGCGTGGCGGCCACGTCGCTGGCCATCGGGGCGCTGGGCGTGGGCATCGGCGTCGCGCTGTGGCAGGCGCGCGAGGCGCAAGCGCAGCGGGTGCAGGCGGAGGGCCTCGTCGAATACATGATCGGGGATCTGCGCAAGAAGCTGCAGCCGGTGGGGCGGCTGGACATCCTGGACGGCGTGGGGCTGAAGGCGCTGGACTACTACGCGTCGCAGAACCTCGATCGCCTGGACGCCGATTCGTTGGGCCGCCGCGCGCGGGCCCTGCACATGATCGGTGACCTGGCGCAGCAGCGAGGCAAGCTCGAGGAAGCGGTGCGCGATTTCCAGCAGGCGGCCGACACCACGAGCCGGCTGCTCAAGGCACATCCGAACGACCCGCAGCGGATCTTCGACCAGTCGCAGAGCGAATTCTGGGTCGGGTACACCCAGTGGTATCGCGGGCACCTGCGCGAGGCGGAGGCGCCGTTCCAGCGCTACTTGGACATGGCGCAACGGATGAACAAAGCGAAACCGGGTGATCACGGCTGGCAGTTGGAGGACGTGTTCGCCAAGACCGCCGTTGGCACCGTCCTGACCGAGCTGGACCGCGCCGAGGAGGCGCTGCCGCTACAGGCCCAAGCCCGCGCCGAGATCGCGCAGCTCGCGCGCAGCCATCCGGAAGACGCCGTCAGCTACGGCAACACCATCGGTTGGGAGGCGATCACCTTCGCTGCGCTGGGTCGACTCGAGGACGCGATCCAGGCCGACAAGGACAAGATCGCGGCAGCGATGAGCGCTCCCAACGCCGACAAGGACATCAATGCGCAATTCCTCGTCGCCAACGCCCACTACGAGATCGCGAGTTGGGAACGCGATCTGGGACACATGGCCGATGCGAAGGCGACCGCCAGCCGGGCGCTGGACGAATTGCAGGCGCTGAACAAGCGGGAACCGGCCAACGTCAACTACATCACCGAGATCGTCGATGCTCATGTCCTGTTGTGCGCCTTGCTGGCCGACGAAGGTGACCGCCCCGGTGCACGCCAACAATTGCAAGTGGCCAGCGAAGGCTTGGCATCGCTGCTCAAACGGCCAATCCCCAAGCGCACGTGGCGCATCCGCTCCGTAGGCTACGTCGCAGAACTCCAATCGACGTTGGCAGACGAGGAGAGTGAAAGAATCGCGGCCGATGCCGCGTCGCTGGACTACCTGGCCGACGTGCGCCGCTACCAGGCAGACGGCGGTGAACTCACCGCCCAGGAACAACCCGTGGTTGCTCGCATCGAACTCGCACGCGGCGACCTTCTCGCCCGATCCCACCAGGACAAGCAGGCGCGCGAACTGTGGCTGGATGCGGCATCGCGCATGCGGCCGTCCGCAGAGCGCCGGAACCCAGCGGCAATGACTTTGCTCGGACAACTCGATCTTCGCCTGGGGCGCGCTCAAGACGCACGTGCCTGGGCCGATAGAGTGCTGGGCACAACCTATCGGCACCCTGCCTTCGCCGATCTTCAACAACGACTTGGCTCGACGCAGCAGGCGGGGGGAGCGGCCGGGCCATGATCAAGGGAAACCACCATGTCTGATACCGACCCGCGCATCTTTCCGGTCACGGTCAATGTTTCGACCGACGCTTCCGGCAACGTCAATATTTCGTGCGATCCCGAGACTATCGACGTCCCCAAGGGCCTCGGCTGCGCACTGATCACCTTCACCCTCAAGGGCCCCGCCGGCTTCAGCTTCAGCCCGACCGATGCCATCGTGCCGGAAGACAAGTCCAATAGCGATTTCCCCTGCGCGTCCTGGACCATCAGCGACACCCTGGCCGGGCTGTACGATCGCAACAAGCATGCCGCCAAGGTGAAATACACCGTGAACGTAGTCGACGCCGAAGGCAACAAGTATCCCTACGACCCCGATATCCAGAACGGCGGCAGTGTCAGCACTTGCGACGACGACTGCTGACAGTCCCCTCAATCGGCATAGAGCGCCTTCACCGCCTCTATCCGATCCAGCAGCGCGCGGCGCAACGCCGCGGGCTTGAGCACCTCGGCCTGCGCGCCGAGGCGCAGCACCTGGGCGGCGGCATGCGGAATCGATTCGATCGGAATCGTCACGCGCCGCCAGCCTTCTTCATCCGGCTCGCCCGCCGACGCCTCCGCCGCCTGCACCACTGTTGCGCTGAGGTTGCGCAAGGCACGCACGGGCGAGAAGCCGTCCAGCTTCGATCAGAAGATCCACAACGGCTACACGCTGTGGGCGACTCCCGCATGGCATCGCCCCAAGGCTTTCTCCGACCCTAAGGCACTATGAACTCGACGGTTCCGCGTATAGACTGCCCTCGGCATTCACCTAACCGGAGATTTAGATGTCGAATCTGAAACAATTCGAGTCCAAGCAAGACCAAGTCGTGAGCGAAGAAGCCCTCGCGCCGATGCGCACGCTGACCGCCGAGGAACTATCCGAGGTCGTTGGCGGCCCCGACATCAACAACGGCGGAGGCGGCATCAGCGTTACGACGAACGTCGTCAGCAGCACGGGCAGCTGAGTTTCAAGAATAGAGCGCCGCGACGGCACTCACTCTCTCCACAATCGCGCGGCGCAACGCCGCAGGCTTGAGCACCTCGGCCTGCGCGCCGAGGCGCAGCACCTGGGCGGCGGCATGCGGAATCGATTCGATCGGGATCGTCACGCGCCGCCAGCCTGATTCGTCCGGCTCGCCGGCCGACGCCTCCGCCGCCTGCGCCACCGCCGCGCCGAGGTCGCGCAAGGCCTTCATCCCTGACGCCGACACCCGCAGCTGCGCCGTGTCCGTCGCCAGCTCCTTCTCGAAGCGCCTGGTCGACGCCTGCCACCACGCGCCGAGGTCGAAGTCCGCCGGACGCTCGAAGGTCTCCTCGGTGACCTCGAGTTCCAGGATGTTCGACAGCCGATACGTGCGCACCCCGTTGCCCACCTGCGCCGCCAGGTACCAGATGCCGGCCTTGAGCACCAGCCCCAGCGGGTCGACGCGGCGCGACACCTCGCCCTTCCAGCTCTCGTAGCGCAGCGCGACGCGGCGCTCGCCCCACACGGCCTGCGCGATCGCCGGCAGGTGGTCGGTGGCGGACGGGCCGCGGTACCAGTCGATCGGGTCGAGGTGGAAGCGCGCGCTGACGCGGCGCGCGTCCTCGCGCCAGCCGTCGGGCAGCGCGGACAGCAGCTTGAGCTGCGCCGACGCCATCGCCTCGCCCAGGCCCAGCTCCGACGCCGGCCCGGGCAGGCCGCCGAGGAACATCGCCTGCGCCTCGGGCGCGGTCAGGCCGTCGACCTTGGTGCGCCAGCCCGGCTGCAGCTGGAAGCCGCCGAGGCGCCCGCGGTCGGCCCAGATCGGGACGCCGGCGGCGCTCAGCTCGTCGACGTCGCGGTGGATGGTGCGCACCGACACCTCCAGCGCCTCGGCCAGCGCCTGCGCGCTCAGGCGCCCGCGGCTCTGCAGGAGCATCAGGAGCGACAGGAGGCGGCTGGCACGCATGAACCGCAGTCTGCCTCAAATACATGACATGCGGTGGCAGCTATTGCTCGCGAAGATGGCTTCATCGATCGCAACAGGAGTCCCGCCATGTCATTGCCAGAAGCCGCCGAGGCGCTGTCCGTCCTCGAGCTGCGCCAGTACACGCTGCATCCCGGCCGCCGCGACGAGCTGATCGCGCTGTTCGAGCGCGAGTTCGTCGAGGCGCAGGCGGACGCCGGCATGCCCGTCCTCGCCACCTTCCGCGACCTGGACGACCCCGACCGCTTCGTCTGGATCCGCGGCTTCGCCGACATGGCCGCCCGCGCCGACGCGCTGGCCGCGTTCTACTTCGGGCCGGTCTGGCAGGCGCACCGCGACGCCGCCAACGCCACGATGGTCGACAGCGACAACGTCCTGCTGCTACGCCCGCTCGGCTGCGACCAGGGCCTGCGGGCGGCGCTGCAGCGTCGCGCGGACGTCGGCGCGACGCCGCGCGCGGGCGGCGTGTTCACGATCACGATCTGCCCGCTGCGCCGGCCGGCCGACGAGGCGCTCGTCCACGCGTTCGACCAGTGCGTGCACCCGTGGTGGGTGGGCGTCGGCGGCGACCTGCTGGCCTGCTGGACCAGCGAGACCGCGCCCAACGACTTCCCGCGCCTGCCGGTGCGCGAGAACGAGCCCGTGCTGGCCTGGCTCACCCGCTTCGACGACGAGGCCGCCGAGCGCCGCCACGCCGCGCTGCTGCAGGCCTCGGGCTGCCTGGCCCGCGCCGAGTGGCGCGCCCACCTTTCCGGCGAGCCGACGCAGCTGCGGCTCGCACCCACCGCCCGCTCGGCGCTGCGCCGCCGCCAACCCCAGGAAGCCTGACACCATGACCCACGACGACTACATCGGACGCCCGCACGACTTCGACTTCCTCGTCGGCCGCTGGCACATCGCCAACCGCCGCCTGCGCCAGCGCCACGTCGGCAGCACGGACTGGATCGAGTTCAGCGCCACGCACCAGGCCTGGAGCCACCTCGGCGGCCTGGTCTCGGTCGACGACAACGTGTTCCACGACATGGGCGTCGGCGGCCTCAGCTTCCGCGCGCTGGACCTCGCCACGCAGCGCTGGCACATCCACTGGGTCAGCAGCCGCGACGGCCGCGTCAGCCCGCCGGTGATCGGCGGCTGGAACGGCGACGTCGGCCGCTTCGCCGGCGACGACGAGGACGACGGCCGCCCGGTGCGCGTGCGCTTCCTGTGGGAACGCCTGGGCCCGGACCGCGCGCGCTGGTCGCAGGACTTCGCGCTCGCGGGCGCGGCCGGCGCGCCCGACGGCCCGTGGGAGACCAACTGGGTGATGGAGTTCAGCCGGCTGCCGGACTGACCGGCCGTCGCGCGAAGGCCGCCGGCCGCTCAGCGATGTTTCTCGACGAGCCGGACGACGGTGCGCCAGTTGCGCGTGGTCGCCGGCTCGCCGAGATGCCGCTCCAGCCAGGCGTTGGGCGAGCCGCTCGACTTGCCGACCCAGCGGCTGATGCTCAGCACGTGCGTGTCGTCCGAGCGCAGCAACGCCAGGTCGCCGCGCGGCGACACGATCGGCAGCACGGGCAGCGGCCGGCGCGGCGCGCCCAGGAACGAGATGCAGAAGAAGTCGCGGCCCTCGGCCACCTGGCCCGCGAACGGGTCGCCGGCCACCAACGCCTGCAGCTCGGCCACGCTGCGCACGAAGACCGGCTCGCGCATGCCGCAGCGCGCGCGCAGGAGCTCGCAGGCGTGCGCCGCGAGCGCGCGCGGGCGCGTCCCGCGCGCCGGCGTGAAGACGAGCGTGCCGTTGACCTGGAACGACGCGGCGCTCGCCGCGCCCGCGTCCAGGAAGGCGGACTCGAGCTGGGCGCGCGTCGGACTGCCCGGCCGCCCGAGGTTGACGTTGCGCAGGAACGCGGCGTAGCGCAGGCTGCTCATGGCCGGGCGTCGAACGCGGCCAGCGTGCGCACGTACAGCGGCTCGTCGAGGATGGAGTTGTGGTCGGCCGGGATCACCACGTATCGCACCTGCCCCGCCGGGAAGCGGCCGCGCAGCGCGTCGGTGCTCGCGGCCGGGATCAGCTCGTCGTGCTCGGCGCGCAGGATCAGCACCGGCGCGCGGATCGCGGGCACGTAGCGCCACGACTCGTACTTGTCGAGCAGCAGCCAGCGCACCGGGAAGACCGGGAACTGCTTCTGCGCGATCGCCAGCAGGCTGTCGTACGGCGTCACCAGCACCAGCTTCGAGACGGGCCGCACGCTGGCCAGCCGCGCCGCGACGCCGCTGCCCAGGCTGCGGCCGATCACGAGGACGTCCGGGTGGCGCGCATGCACGTCGTCGAACAGGGCGGCGGCGTCGCGCGCGATGTCGGCCTCGGTCGGGCTGCCGCCGCTGCCGCCGTAGCCGCGGTAGTGCAGCATGACGATCTCGCGGCCGGGGAACGCGGTCACGAGCGAACCGACGCTGCTCGACACGTCCTCGCCGTTGCCGCCGAAGTACAGCACCGCGCCGGGCCCGGCGTGCGGGCGCACGGTCAGCCGCAGCACGGTGCCGTCGCCGGCGCGGAACGTCCCGGCCATCTCGGCGGGCCCGAGGCGGCGCGGCGTCGGGAAGTACTGGAACGAGCGCTGCATGAAGTACAGCGCGACGCAGAAGCCGACGTAGGCGACGGCCACGGTGATGAGGATCAGGGTCAGCATGCGGCGCATCGGAGGCGGGAGCGTCACGAGGCCCGCATTGTCGGCGAAGCGCGGGCGCGGCTGCTCGGCCGTGGCGCGTGTCCCGGCGCCGCGCCGCGCTGCTCCATCCTGGTACACGCGCGCCGTGGCACGGCGTCACAGCGGGCGTTCCGCGCGCCGCGGTTCTCGGTGTTTACGTTGACGGCATGACGCCGTCGCGGCCATTCGCGCCGTCGTTGACAGGCTGGCACGCGACTCGCAATGTGCACGTTCGGCAGTGCCCCTCGCGCGGTGCGTCGAGCACCGCAGCACGGGGAACCCTTCCCGCCCTCACACCAGGAGACACGCAATGGACATGCTCGAACCCGGCCGCTTCGGCTTCGCCGTCAACTTCAAGAAGCGCTACGGCAACTACATCGGCGGCGAATGGGTGCCGCCCGTCAACGGCGAGTACTTCGAGAACATCACGCCGGTCACCGGCAAGACGTTCTGCGAGATCCCGCGTTCCACGGCCGAGGACGTCGAGCGCGCGCTCGACGCCGCGCACGCCGCCAAGGCCGCCTGGGGCAGGACCTCGCCCGCCGAGCGCGCCAACATCCTCAACAAGATCGCCGACCGCATGGAGGCCAACCTCGAGCTGATCGCCACGGCCGAGACCTGGGACAACGGCAAGCCGATCCGCGAGACCATGGCCGCCGACATCCCGCTGGCCATCGACCACTTCCGCTACTTCGCCGGCTGCGTGCGCAGCCAGGAAGGCGGCATCAGCGAGATCGACGACACCACCTACGCGTACCACTTCCACGAGCCGCTGGGCGTGGTCGGCCAGATCATCCCGTGGAACTTCCCGATCCTGATGGCGGTGTGGAAGCTGGCGCCCGCGCTGGCGGCCGGCAACTGCGTGGTGCTCAAGCCCGCCGAGCAGACGCCGGTGTCCATCCTCGTGCTGATGGAGCTCGTCGGCGACCTGCTGCCCAAGGGCGTGGTCAACGTCGTCAACGGCTTCGGCCTGGAGTGCGGCAAGCCGCTGGCGTCGAACAAGCGCATCGCCAAGATCGCCTTCACCGGCGAGACGACGACCGGCCGCCTGATCATGCAGTACGCCAGCCAGAACCTGATCCCGGTGACGCTGGAGCTCGGCGGCAAGTCGCCCAACATCTTCTTCGCCGACGTGTTGAGCAAGGACGACTCGTTCTTCGACAAGGCGCTGGAAGGCTTCGCGATGTTCGCGCTCAACCAGGGCGAGGTCTGCACCTGCCCGTCGCGCGTGCTGATCCAGGAGTCGATCTACGACCGCTTCATCGAGCGCGCCGTCAAGCGCGTGGAGGCCATCAAGCAGGGCAACCCGCTGGAGATGTCGACGATGATCGGCGCGCAGGCTTCGAGCGAGCAGCTCGAGAAGATCCTGAGCTACCTCGACCTGGGCAAGCAGGAAGGCGCGCAGTGCCTGACCGGCGGCGAGCGCAACCGGCTCAAGGACGACCTGGAAGGCGGCTTCTACGTCAAGCCCACCGTCTTCAAGGGCCACAACAAGATGCGCATCTTCCAGGAAGAGATCTTCGGCCCGGTGGTGTCGGTGACGACCTTCAAGGACGAGGAAGAGGCCCTGTCCATCGCCAACGACACGCTGTACGGCCTGGGCGCCGGCGTGTGGACGCGCGACATGAACACCGCCTTCCGCATGGGCCGCGGCATCCAGGCCGGCCGCGTGTGGACGAACTGCTACCACGCCTACCCGGCGCACGCGGCGTTCGGCGGCTACAAGCAGTCGGGCATCGGCCGCGAGAACCACAAGATGATGCTCGACCACTACCAGCAGACCAAGAACCTGCTCGTGTCCTACAGCGACAAGGCGCTCGGCTTCTTCTAGAAATGGAGCCCCACGGTCGCTAGCGCTCCCTGCCCCCGAGGGGCCGGCCGCGAGCGGCCCGGCGGAGCCGGCTCCGCCGCTCCCTTGAATCCCGCCGCCGACGCGCTAGCGCCGGCGGCGGTTCCGCTTCGCGCCGACAGGAGTTCTACGATGGAGCACAGCACGATCGAACTGCCGCCTCAGGTCGTCGCGACCGACGCGACCCTGGCGCTCATCGAGGAACTGCAGGCCCGCCACGGCGCGCTGATGTTCCACCAGTCCGGCGGCTGCTGCGACGGCAGCGCCCCGATGTGCTTCCCGCAGGGCGACTTCCTGCTCGGCGACAACGACGTCCACCTGGGCGACATCGGCGGCGTGCCGTTCTACATCAGCGAGTCGCAGTACGAGTACTGGTGCCACACGCAGCTGATCATCGACGTCGTGCCCGGGCGCGGCGGCATGTTCTCGCTCGAAGGCCCGACCGGCCGGCGCTTCCTGACGCGCTCGCGCTTCTACGAGGATGCCGAGTGGGACGCCCTGATCGCGAGCGGCAAAGTGAAGAACTAGCGGCGTATGCTTGCGGGACCGGTGCTTGCCGCCCCGCACCGGGGCCGCGCGCGGCCGAGGAGTCCGCATGAATCCGCTCGCCAACCGCCACAACCCCGCCGTCGACACCGGCGGCACGCCGCCCGCCGACGCACCGATGCAGGTGCTGCCGTGGACGGAGGACTCGCCGCGCTCGACCGGCGCCGAGGACGCCGGCGCCCGCTACCAGGGCGAGCTGTTCCTGCCGGGCTGGCTCAGGATCGAGCTGGACCCGACGGCCGAGCAGGGCCCCGGCGCCTGAACGCTCACTTGGCGGCGAGCGCCTCGACCTGGATGCGCAGGTCGACCGCCATGCTGAAGCCGTAGGCCTTGCCGGCGTCCATGCCGAACTGCTCGCGGTCGAGCGTCGTGTAGACGTCCGCGCCGCAGACCTCGCGCTTGAACATCGGGTGCGGGATGCACTTGAACTTGCGGATCTCGAGCGTGACCGGGTTGGTCTTGCCGTGCATCTCCAGCGTGCCGACCGCCTTGGTCGGCGCGCCGTCGGTGAAGCCTTCCAGCGTGCCCTTGAAATGGGCCTTCGGGTACTTGTCGGACTCGAACAGTTCCTTGCCCTTGGCGGCCTTGTCGAGGGCGGGAAGGCCGAAGTCGGCGCTCTTCATGTCGACGACGATTTCCAGGCTGCCGGTGCCGGCGGCGCGATCCATCGTGACGCTGCCGGTGGTGCGGTCGAACTTGCCGCGCCAGGTCGAGATGCCCATGTGGTCGGCCTCGAAGCTCGGGTAGGTGTGCATCGGGTCGATGTCGTAGGTGACCGGCGCGGCGTGCGCGGCGGTGGCGGCGAGCAGGACGGCGGCGGCGAGGCGGGACGGGACGTGCATGCAGGTTCTCCTGGTTGGGCGATTCGATCGCAGGGTGACTGTAATGGCGCGAAGCCACGTTTCCACGACGTTCGGGACGCGGCGATTTCGACACGCGGGCCGGCCATCCGCTCCCGAGGGCAGGATCGCCCCCCTTTCGCCGCCCGGCACTTTTCACCGATGATCGCGTCGGCCGCCACGGCCGGGCTCACAGGAACCAGATCATGCTCACCGTCCTCATCCTCATCGCCGTCGCCGTCGTCGCCCTGCTCGCCTATGCCAGCTCGCGGCCGGACACCTTCCGCATCGAGCGCTCGATCCGCATCGCCGCCCCCATGCTGCAGGTCGCCGAGCAGATCGACGACTTCCACGAGTGGGGCAAATGGTCGCCGTGGGAGCACATCGACCCGACGATGCAGCGCAAGTTCAGCGGCGCCGACGCCGGCGTGGGCGCCGTCTACGAGTGGGAAGGCACGGGCAAGGTGGGCGCCGGCCGCATGGAGATCACCGAGATGCGCTCCGGCTCCGAACGCGGGCTGATCTCGATCAAGCTGGACTTCTTCAAGCCGTTCAAGGCGAGCAACACCGCCGAATTCCTGATGAAGCCGTCCGACAGCGGCACCGACCTGACCTGGGCGATGTTCGGGCCCAGCCCGTTCATGTCCAAGCTGATGGGCGTGTTCATGGACATGGACAAGATGGTGGGCAAGGACTTCGAGACGGGCCTGGAGTCGCTCAAGAAGAACGCGGAGCAGGCGGCGAAGGCGTCCTGATCGCTTTGCCATGAAAAACGCCGACCGGTGCGAGCCGGTCGGCGTTTTTCTTCTGACCGGCATCAAGGCCGGCGACGTCAGGCGAGCGCCGGCTTCAGCGGCGCTTCCGGCGCCTCCTCCGGATCGCGCGCCTTGAGCATGCGATTGAGCAGCGGCGTCAGGATCAGCAGCAGCACGCCCATGCCGATCGACGAGGCCAGCAGGAACTGGTACGGCGGAATGCCGCTGCCCGCCAGCAGGCCCTCGAGGGCGCCGGCGAAGTAGTTGGCGATGCCGTTGGCGATGAACCAGACGCCCATCAGCAGGCCGGCGATGCGCAGTGGCGCGACGCGCGACACCAGCGACAGGCCGACCGGCGACAGCATCAGCTCGCCGATGGTGTGCAGCGCATAGACCCAGAACAGCCACTGCGGCCCGACCGACCCGAGCTGGTTGGCGCGGTTCTGCGCGACGAACATGACGACGAAGCCCAGGCCCAGCACGATCATGCCCAGCGCCTGCTTGGCCACGTCGGGAATCGGGAAACGGGACCGGTTGTTCGCGGTCCACATCATCGAGAAGAACGGCGCCAGCAGGAAGATCAGCAGCGGGTTGATGCTCTGGAACCAGGTCGACGGGATCTCGAAGCCGCCCAGATGGCGGTCGGTCTGCTTGTCCGCGAACAGGTTCATCGAGCCGCCGGCCTGCTCGAAGCCCATCCAGAAGAAGGCGACGAACACGATCAGGATCACCACGGCCGCGACGCGCGTCCATTCGGCGCGGGTCAGCGGCTGCATGGCCTGGCCGGGCTTGGTGGTCAGCTTCGACCACAGCACGAGCCCCAGCACGATGACCGCGACGCCGATCACGATCGACAGCCAGCCTGGAATGCCGGCGAACAGGCCCTTGATCATCGGCCAGACGGCCAGCACGCCGTAGACCAGCGCGATGGACCCGAGCGTGAACGCGAGGATCACCGGCAGGTTGTGCATGCCGATCGGGCGCTGGTTGGGCTTCAGGCCGGAACGCCCGAGGATGTTCTGGAAGCCGATCAGCGTCGCCAGGCCGATCGCCATGCCCACGCCCGCGCTGGCGAAGCCCCAGTGCCAGCCGACCTTCTCGCCCAGCGTGCCGCAGACCACGCCCGAGAAGAACGAGCCAAGGTTGATGCCCATGTAGAAGATCGTGTAGGCGCCGTCGCGGCGCGGATCCTCCGGGCCCTCGTACAGCTCGCCGACCATCGACGTCGTGTTGGGCTTGAAGAAGCCGTTGCCGACGATCAGCAGGCCGAGCGCGACGTTGAGCATCGACGGCACCGCCATCGCGAAGTGTCCAAGCATCATCACGAGGCCGCCGATGACCGCGGTCAGCCGCAGTCCGAGGTACTTGTCCGCCAGCCAGCCGCCAAAGATCGGCGTCAGGTAGACAAGGCCCGTGTAGATGCCGTAGAGGTTCTGCGCGTCGATCCGGTTGTAGCCCATCTGGTTGACGAGATACAGCACCAGCAGCGCGCGCATCCCGTAGTAGCTGAATCGCTCCCACATCTCGGTGGCGAACAGGACATAGAGACCGCGGGGATGCGCGGCGTTCGAGGCCGCGGGCGGCGTCGATGCAGTGAGTGTGGTCAAGTCAACCTCTGATTTCGCAAGGAATGCCGGCGGGCCTCGTGAGTTCGCACGGCGAATCCGGAATTGTGACAAACGCGGCCCGGCATGGACGTGGGGACTTGCCCGGGCCTGCCGGCTGCCGTGCAATGGGCCGCTCCGGCGATGCAAGGTCCGGGCCATGGATCGCAAGTTCATCGAACTCTGTTCAAACCGAACCCTTTGCGGGACAACCGACACCAAAACACCGATGCAACGCCGCACCGCACTCCGCAGACTCGCCGACGGGCTCGTGCTTGCCGTCGGGCATTCGACTTGCCGAGCGGCCGAGGCCGCCGCCGCGCCGGCGTCCATGCCCGCCATCGCCATGCCCTCGCCCGCCACGTTCACCTGCGACCTGTCCGCGCCGGCGCGGCCGCTGCGGCATCCCTGGCGCCACTGCGTGGGCAGCTGCCACGCGACCACCGCGCTGCGCGCCGACTGGCAGCAGCAACTGGCGCGCGCGCACCGCGAGCTCGGCTTCCGCCACGTGCGCTTCCACGGCCTGCTCGACGACGACATGGGCACGCTCATCACCCAGGACGAGCGCCTCCTGTTCTCGTTCTTCAACATCGACCGCGTGTTCGACTTCCTGCTGTCCGTCGGCATGAAGCCGGTGGTGGAGCTGTCGTTCATGCCGGCGACGCTGGCCTCCGGCGACGCCACCGTCTTCCGCTACCGCGGCAACGTCACGCCGCCGCGCCGCATGGCCGACTGGCAGCTGCTGATGACGACGCTGGCGCGCCACTGGGTCGAGCGCTACGGCCTGGACGAGGTCGCGCAGTGGCCGCTGGAGGTGTGGAACGAGCCCAACCTCGTCGCGTTCTGGACCGGCGGGCAGGCGCGGTACTTCGAGTTCTTCAAGGCAACCTGGACGGCCGTCAAGGCGGTCTCGCCCCGGCTGCAGGTGGGCGGACCGGCCACCGCCGCCAACGGCTGGCTGGACGAGTTCAGCGCGTTCTGCGCCGCCAACGCCTGCCCGCCCGACTTCATCAGCACGCACTACTACCCGACCGACGCGTTCGGCTCGGAGCACACCGACACCGTCTCGCAGCTCGCCGCCGCGCCCATGAGCGTCATGCGCGACCGCGCGCGTGACGCGCGGGCGGTCGCGGGCGCGAGGCCGCTGTACTACACCGAGTGGAACATCACCTCGAACTCGCGCGACCCCCTGCACGACGGCCCGTTCTGCGCCGCGCTCGCCGCGTACTACATGCTGGACGTGGACGACCTCGTCGACGGCTACAGCTGGTGGACGTTCAGCGACATCTTCGAGGAGAACTGGTTCCCCAGCGTCCCGTACCACGGCGGCTTCGGGCTGATGAACCTGTACGGCGTGCCCAAGCCCGTGTACCGCGGCTTCCAGCTGGTCGACCGCCTCGGCACGCGGCGCTGGACGCCGGCCGGCGCGCATCCGACGGTGCAGGCGCACGTCGGCGCGCCGGACGACGACGGCGCGACCTCGGTGCTGCTGCTCAACGTCGCGCTGCCGCGCCACGCGATCGCCGACGCGCTCGTCACCGTGCGGCTGACGGGCCTGGCCGGGCGGCGGCCGCGCGCGGCCCAGCTCTCGCGCATCGACGAGACGCACGCGAACCCGAAGGCCGAGTGGCTGCGCCTGGGCAGCCCGGAGTACCCGGAGCCGCGCCAGGTCGAGGCGCTGGAGGCGGCGTCCGCGCTCGTGCCCGAGCGCTTCGCGATCGCGGCCGAGGACGGTCCCCTGCGCGAGGTGACGTTCACGCTGCCGCTGCCCGCGAACGCGATGGCGCTGGTGCGCATCGAATGGGAGACGGCCTGAGCGGGACGAAGGACGCGGCGCGCCCTCGCCGCGTCACCGCGCGCGTTCGCCCGCCCGCAGGCCGTGCAGGCCGAAGATGGACTGCAGCATCTCGTCGTCCCAGGCGCACGAGCTGTCCTCGGCGTCGACCAGGCGCTCGCCGCGCTCGATGAGATGGCCCAGCCGCGTGGCGATCAGCGCGGTGGCCAGGCTGAGCGCCTGCATCGACGAGGCGCCGCAGACGTCCGGGTAGCGCGCGTCGACGCCCTGCAGCTCCGCCGCGCAGGCCCAGGTGCCGTCGTCGGCGGGGTACGGCAGCCCGACGCGGGCCACGATGGGCGACCGGGTGCCGTCCGGCTGCAGCCAGATCAGTTGTTCGATGGCGATGTAGTTCGGCTCGGTCGTTCGCATGCGGATCCTGGTTCGGTCCAGTGTGCCGGATGCCGTCGAGTTTGAGACTTCGTGATTACGCCATTTCGACTTGCCACCACGACGGCAGCAGGCGCCGCACCTCGGCGCGCCGGAAGCGGTCGTCGATCAGGTAGACGACGCCCTCGTCGGTGGTCGTGCGGATCACGCGCCCCGCGGCCTGCACCACCTTCTGCAGGCCGGGGAACAGGTACGCGTAGTCGTGGCCGGCGCCGAACAGCGTCTCCAGCCGCGCCTTCATCTGCTCGTTGACCGGGTTGACCTGCGGCAGCCCCAGCGTCGCGATGAAGGCGCCGATCAGCCGCTCGCCGGGCAGGTCGACGGCCTCCGCGAACGCGCCGCCCAGCACCGCGAAGCCGATGCCGCGGCCGCCGGCCTGGAAGCGCGCGAGGAAGTCGGCGCGCGCGCCTTCGGTCATCTGGCGCGCCTGCGTCCACGCGGGCACCTCGGGATGCAGCGCCCGGAACAGGCCGGCCACCTGGTCGAGGTAGTCGAAGCTGCTGAAGAACGCGAGGTAGTTGCCGGGCGCGTCGGCGAACTGGCTCGCCATCAAGTCGACGATGGGCGCCAGCGACGCGGGCCGGTGCGCGAAGCGGGTGGACAGCGGCGCCACCTGCACGCGCAGCTGCGCCGCGTCGAACGGCGAGGCGACGTCCACCCACGCCGTGTCGGGCGGCAGGCCCAGCAGGTCGGCGTGGAAGTGCATGGGGGTGAGCGTCGCGGAGAACAGCGTCGTCGTGCGCGCCGCGAGGAAGCGCGGCTTGAGGAACGACGCCGGCACCAGGTTGCGCAGGCACAGCGTGACGTCGCGCTGCGCGTCGTCGGCGATCGTGACGTCGAACAGCGAGTGCGTGCCGAAGGACTCGGCCAGGCGCGTGAAGTGCAGCGTGTCGAACCAGAACTGCAGCAGCTCGGGCGGGACGTCGTCCGGGTGCGCGGCCGAGTGCTCGGCAATCGCCGAGTTGAGGTTCTGCAGCGCGGCGAGCAGGCCTTGCGGCAGCTCCTCGTGCACCGCATACGGCTCGCGCTGGCGGCCGACGATCTCGTTGCACGTCCGGGCGAGGCGCTTCAGCGCCGGCGCAACGGCGGCCGGCGCGCGCGGACGCACGCCATCGAGCGCGGCGCGCGACAGCGTCGCCGAGTACATCTCGCGCGCCCGCGGCACCAGGTTGTGGGCCTCGTCGACCAGCACGCCGACGCGCCAGTCCTCGGCATGCGCCAGGCCGTGCAGCATCCCGCCGAGGTCGAAGTAGTAGTTGTAGTCGCCGACCACGACGTCGGCCCAGCGCACCATCTCCTGCGCCAGGTAGTACGGGCAGACCTCGTGCGCCAGCGCGATCGCGCGCAGGCCCGCGCGATCGAGCCGCGGTGCGCCGACCGCGGCCTGGCGCGCGGCGGGCAGGCGGTCGTAGAAGCCCTTGGCGAGCGGGCACGAGTCGCCGTGGCAGGCCTTCGTCGGATGCTCGCAGGCCTTCTCGCGCGCGACCAGCTCGATCAAGCGAAGCGGCGTGGGGCGCGGCGCCTGTTCGACGACGGCCGCGTCGTCGTTCATCGCGCCGGCGGTCTCCGGCGCCGCGCGATGCGGCGCGACGATCGTGCGCAGCGCCTCCAGCGCCAGCGCGCGACCGGGCGTCTTGGCGGCCAGGAAGTAGAGCTTGTCCAGCTTCTGGCGCGGCATCGCCTTGAGCTGCGGGAACAGCGTGCCCACGGTCTTGCCGATGCCCGTGGGCGCCTGCGCCAGCAGCGTGCGGCCCAGGATCGCGGCCTTGTAGACGCTCTCCGCCAGCTCGCGCTGGCCGGCGCGGAAGTGCGCGTGCGGGAACGGCAGCGCCGCCAGCGCGGCGTCGCGCGCGGCGCGGTGCGCGGTCTCCTGCGCGGCCCAGGCGAGGAAGCGCTCGCACTGCAGCTCGAGGAAGGCGCGCAGGTCCTTGGCGTCGCAAGTCTCGACCAGCAGCGTCTCGTCCTGCGAGCCGACGTCGTAGTAGACGAGCGCGACGTCCAGCGTCGCCAGGCCGCGCTCCGCGCACAGCAGCGCGCCGTAGCACTTGGCCTGCGCCCAGTGCAGCGAGCGGCGGTTGTGCGGCATCGCGTGCAGGTCGCCGCGGTAGGTCTTGACCTCCTCGAGGCGGCCGGCGTCGGGATCGAAGCCGTCGGCGCGGCCGCGCACCGTCAGCTCGCGGTACTCGCCCGCGAGCCGCACCTCCGTCTCGTAGCGCTCTCCACGCCGCGCGGCGACCATGGCGTGGCCCGCCATGCCCTCCAGCGCGGTGGCCGAGGGCGTGAAGCGCAAGTCGAGATCACCGAGCTTGGCCGTGAACTCGCAGAGGGTGCGGACGGCGACCGTGTACTTCATCCGGGACGGATTTTCCCACGCGGGCGCCCGGCCACGCGGGCCGCGCGACGTGGCCAGGGCAGGCGGACGCGCGCGCCGGAGCAGGCCGGTCGATCGCACTGGCGCCAATGTGGTATTGAATATTCGAAAACGCCGTCGCGGTCGAGCACGCCGGCGAATCTCCTGCGAAATACGTCTCCGGGTACGCCCGGAACGGGAGGTCGTTCGGCGCTTCTTGCATGCCGGCGCAAATCAGTGGACTCGTTACTGGTCTCGTACTGGTTTCACCTATCCGATCCACCGTCAGCGCGGCCGAGACTCGCGCCACCGGCCCCGACCCGGTGCGCCGGACCACAACGAGGAGAGCCCGAATGATCCCTGTCTCCCACGCCGAACGGCGCAAGCGACTCGAACGGCTGGCCCTGCTGTCGGCCGCCGTCGCCGGCACGACGCTGGCCTCGGCCGGCGCCCACGCCGCGACCAGCTGCCAGCCCTGGAACGCCGCGACGGCCTACGTCGCCGGCGACACCGTCACCGAGAACGGCAACACCTACAAGGCCAACTGGTGGACGCAGGGCAACGACCCCGCCACCAGCAACGGCGCGACCGGCAGCGGCCAGCCGTGGACGCTGACCACCAGCTGCACCACGTCGCCGCCGCCCACCCCGACGCCACCTCCGCCGTCGCCCACGCCGGCCCCGCCGCCGCCGTCGTGCACGATCTGGAACTCGACCACTGCCTACAGCGCCGGCGCCGTCGTCACCGAGAACGGCGTCACCTACAAGGCCAACTGGTGGACGCAGGGCGACGACCCCGCGACGCACAACGGCGCGAGCGGCACCGGCCAGCCGTGGACGATCACCACGAACTGCACGTCGTCGCCGCCGCCCACGCCGACGCCGCCCCCGCCGACTCCCACGCCGCCGACGCCCGCCCCGCCGCCCGCCTCGGGCTTCGTGTTCGGGTCGTACAAGGACGTCACGGTCAACATGGACTGGAACGTCGACCAGATCTCGACGTCCGTGACGGGCACGCGCTCGCCGGTGCTCAACGTCATGCCCGCCAGGCAGGCGTCGCTGACCTGGGCGTTCGCATCCGGCGAGTGCGGCTCCGAGAACTGGGCCGGCGTCACGCCATCGGCGCTGGTCGCGCAGAACGTGAACCAGTGGGTCAGCGCCGGCAGGAAGTACATCGTCTCCACGGGCGGCGCCAACGGCGTGTTCACCTGCGGCTCGGACGCGAACTTCGAGGCGTTCATCCAGCGCTACAACTCGACCAGCCTGCAGGGCATCGACTTCGACATCGAGGGCGGCCAGTCGCAGGCCGTGATCGACGCGCTGGTCGCGCGGGTCAAGGTCGCCCAGGCCAACCACCCGAACCTGCGCTTCAGCTTCACGCTGGCCACGCTGGGCGGCAACGCGCCGCAGAGCCTGGGGCAGATCGGCGTCAACGTGATGAACTCGATCAAGTCGCAGGGCCTGACGGGCTACTACATCAACCTGATGGCCATGGACTACGGCAGCGCGATCGCCAGCAACTGCACGCTGGGCAGCAGCGGCAAGTGCGACATGGCGCAGTCGGCGATCAACTCGGCGGTCAACCTGCACAACTACTGGGGCGTGCCGTACGGCCAGATCGAGATCACGCCGATGATCGGCGGCAACGACGCCACCGACGAGGTGTTCACGATCGCCAACGTCGACACGCTGTCCACGTGGGTCAAGGCCAACGGCATCGCCGGCATCCACTTCTGGTCGCTCGACCGCGACGTGGACTGCGCGCCGGGCAGCGCCTCGGCCACCTGCAACAGCTACGGCTCGGCCGGCACCTGGGGCTTCACGAACCGCTTCATCTCGGACCTGGGACTGTAGGCGGCACCGCCGCGCCGGTGGTTCACACCGGTGTCACGAAGGGGTCGCGCCGTCGGGCGCGGCCCCTCTTTCTTTCAATACGCTGACACGGCCCATCGCCGGAACCGGGGATTTCGTCCGGGCTAACCCGGACGTATTTCTGCGAACTGTCACGCCTGGGGAGCTGCCCCTACACTCGTTGGATGAGCAACAGCTACATCCTCGAGACGAGCGATCTGACCAAGGAATTCAAGGGCTTCGTGGCCGTCAACAAGGTCAACCTGCGGGTGCAGCGCGGCCACATCCACGCGCTGATCGGCCCCAACGGCGCCGGCAAGACCACCTGCTTCAACCTGCTCACCAAGTTCCTGCAGCCGACCTCGGGCAGCATCGTCTTCGACGGCATCGACATCACCCGCGAGGCGCCCGCCGCCATCGCGCGCCACGGCGTCATCCGCTCGTTCCAGATCTCGGCCGTGTTCCAGCACCTGAGCGTGCTCGAGAACGTGCGCGTCGCGCTGCAGCGCACGCTGGACACCTCGTTCCACTTCTGGAAGCCCGAGCGCAGCCTGCACAAGCTCGACGCCCGCGCGATGGAACTGCTGGCCGAGGTCGACCTCGCCGCGTTCGCGCAGCTGCCGGCCGTCGAACTCAGCTACGGCCGCAAGCGCGCGCTGGAGATCGCCACCACGCTGGCGATGTCGCCCAAGCTGATGCTGCTGGACGAGCCCACGCAAGGCATGGGCACGGAGGACGTCGACCGCATCCGCCAGCTGATCAAGAAGGTCTCCGCCGACCGCACGATCCTGATGGTCGAGCACAACATGAGCGTCGTCTCGTCGATCGCCGACACCATCACCGTGCTGCAGCGCGGCGCGCTGCTGGCCGAGGGGCCGTACGCCGAGGTGTCGAGGAACCCGCAGGTGATCGAGGCCTACATGGGCACGGCGCAGACCGAGCTCGCAGGAGCCCACTGAATGGCAACCCCGTTTCTCGAGATCAAGGGCCTGAACGCCTGGTACGGCGAGTCCCACGTGCTGCACGGCGTCGACCTGCACGTCGACGAAGGCGAGGTCGTCACGCTGCTGGGCCGCAACGGCGCCGGCCGCACCACGACGATGCGCGCCATCATGGGCCTGACCGGCGCGCGCCAGGGCTCGATCAAGGTCAAGGGCCAGGAGACCATCGGCCTGCCCACGCACAAGGTGGCGCGGCTCGGGCTCGGCTATTGCCCCGAGGAGCGCGGCATCTTCTCCAGCCTCAGCTGCGAGGAGAACCTGATGCTGCCGCCGGTGCTCACGCAGGGCGGCATGCCGATCGAGCAGATCTACGCGATGTTCCCCAACCTCCAGGAGCGCGCGTCCAGCCAGGGCACGCGGCTGTCGGGCGGCGAGCAGCAGATGCTGGCCGTCGCGCGCATCCTGCGCACCGGCGCCAAGCTGCTGCTGCTCGACGAGATCTCCGAAGGCCTCGCGCCGGTGATCGTGCAGAAGCTCGCCGAGATGGTGGTCGCGCTGCGCAAGCAGGGCTACACGATCGTGATGGTGGAGCAGAACTTCCGCTTCGCCGCGCCGCTGGCCGACCGCTTCCTGGTGATGGAGCACGGCCAGGTGATCCAGCAGTTCACGCAGGCCGAGCTGCCGGGCCGCATCGACAAGTTGCACGAATACCTGGGCGTCTGAACCCGCGACGCCCGCCGCTCTTTTCCCCACGTCCACAAGACCCACGAGCAATCAAGGAGACCGATCCATGTCCAAGCCTCTTTCCGCCACCCTCAAGAGCGTGGCCCTCGCCTGCCTGGGCGCGCTCGGCTTCGCCGGGGCCGCGCAGGCCCAGATCTCGGGCGACGTCGTCCGCATCGGCTTCATCACCGACATGTCGGGCGTGTACGCCGACATCGACGGCCAGGGCGGCGTCGAAGCGATCAAGATGGCCATCGCCGACATGGGCGGCGCCATCAACGGCAAGAAGATCGAGCTGGTCGTCGCCGACCACCAGAACAAGCCGGACGTCGCCGCCGCCAAGGCGCGCGAGTGGTTCGACACCAACGGCGTCGACATGCTGATCGCCGGCACCAACTCGGGCACCAACCTGGCCATGGCCAAGGTCGCGGCCGAGAAGCACAAGATCATCATCTCGGTGGGCGGCGGCACCTCGGCGCTGACCAACGAGCAGTGCGCGCCCACCACCATCCACTGGGCCTACGACACCACCGCGCTCGCCAAGGGCACCGGCGGCGCCGTGACCAAGGCCGGCGGCAAGACCTGGTACTTCCTGCAGGCCGACTACGCGTTCGGCGCCGCGCTGGAGGGCGACACGGCCCGCGTGGTCGAGGCCAACGGCGGCAAGGTGCTGGGCGTGGTCAAGCACCCGCTGTCGGCGAGCGACTTCTCGTCCTTCCTGCTGCAGGCGCAGGCCAGCAAGGCGCAGATCCTGGGCCTGGCCAACGCCGGCGGCGACACGATCAACACGATCAAGGCGGCCAACGAGTTCGGCATCACCAAGACGATGAAGCTGGCCGGCCTGCTGATGTTCATCCAGGACGTGCACTCGCTCGGCCTGAAGACCACGCAGGGCATGTACCTGACCGACAGCTGGTACTGGAACAAGTCGCCCGAGACGCGCGCCTGGGGCCGCAAGTTCTTCGACGTGATGAAGAAGATGCCCGGCTCGCTGCACGCCGGCGACTACTCCGCCGCGTACAACTACCTGCAGGCCGTCAAGGCCACCGGCTCGGACGACACCGACAAGGTGCTGGCGAAGATGAAGTCCTCCAAGGTCAACGACGTCTTCGCCAAGGACGGCTACATCCGCGCCGACGGCTCGATGATCCACGACATGTACCTGATGCAGGTCAAGACGCCGGCGGAGTCCAAGGAGCCCTGGGACTACTACAACGTCGTCGAGACGATCAAGGGCGACCAGGCCTTCACCACCAAGGCCGAGACCAAGTGCGCCGCCTGGAAGTGAAATTGAGCCCCCACGCTCGCTAGCGCTCGCTGCCCCCCGAGGGGGCGCTCCGCGACTGGCCCGGCAAAGCCGGATCCAGCGCTCCCTCGAATCTGTCTCGGAGCAGGCGAGCGGCAGCGCCGGAGCCGGTGGCGCTCCGGCAGCTTGTTCCTGACTTGTGGAGTTCCTCGCGATGACCGAGATATTCGGCGTCCCCATCCAGGCCCTGTTCGGCCAACTGATGCTCGGCCTGGTCAACGGCTCGTTCTACGCGATGCTGAGCCTGGGCCTGGCCGTCATCTTCGGCCTGCTGGGCGTGGTCAACTTCGCGCACGGCGCGATGTACATGCTGGGCGCCTACGTCGCCTGGCTGGGCTACGACGGCATCGACCTGACGCACGTGCAGGTCGGCTCGACGGTGCTGAACCTGGGCATCAAGCTCCAGTTCAACTTCTGGGTCGCGCTGATCGTCGGGCCGCTGGTCGTGGGGCTGATCGGCGTCGTCGTCGAGCGGCTGCTGCTCAAGCGGCTCTACAAGCTCGATCCCTTGTACGGGCTGCTGCTGACCTTCGGCCTGTCGCTGATCGCGCAGGGCGTGTTCCTGCAGTACTACGGCTCGTCCGGCCAGTCCTACGACACGCCGGAGGCGCTTTCGGGCGCCACCAACCTCGGCTTCATGATCCTGCCGAACTACCGCGGCTTCGTGGTGGCGGCCTCGCTGGTCGTCTGCTTCGGCACCTGGTTCCTGATCGAGCGCACGCGGCTCGGCTCGCTGTTGCGCGCCGGCACCGAGAACCCGGCGCTGGTGCAGGCCTTCGGCGTCAACGTGCCGCTGATGGTCACGCTGACCTACGCCGGCGGCGCCGCGCTGGCCGGCCTGGCCGGCGTGCTGGCCGCGCCGGTGATCCAGGTGACGCCGCTGATGGGCAGCAACCTCATCATCGTCGTGTTCGCCGTCGTCGTGATCGGCGGCATGGGGTCCATCGTCGGCTCCATCGTCACCGGCCTCGTGCTGGGGCTGGTGGAAGGGCTCACGCGCGTCTTCTATCCCGAGGCGTCGAACGTCGTCGTGTTCTTCATCATGGCCATCGTGCTGATGATCCGGCCCGCCGGGCTGTTCGGGAAGGAGAAGTGATGAGCTGGCTCGGCCAAGGCGTGGATCGCGCCGGCAGGATCGCATGGATCGTCGCGCTGGCGCTCCTCGTCGTCGCGCCCTTCCTGGGCGTCTACCCCATCTTCATCGCGCAGGCGCTGTGCTTCGCCATCTTCGCGATGGCGTTCAACCTGCTGCTGGGCTACACCGGCCTGCTGTCGTTCGGCCACGCCGCGTTCTTCGGCGGCGCCGCCTACATCACGGCCTGGCTGCTGCAGCAACAGCACCTGACGCCGGAACTGGCGCTGCTGGGCGGCGTGCTGGCCGCGGCCGCGGCCGGCCTGGTCATCGGCGCGATCGCGATCCGCCGCCAGGGCATCTACTTCGCAATGGTGACGCTGGCGCTGGCCTACATGCTGTCGTTCTTCTTCCTCGAGGCGCCGTTCACCGGCGGCGAGAACGGCCTGCAGGGCATCGAGCGCGGCAAGCTGTTCGGCCTGTGTTCGCTCGAGGGCGACCTGGCGCTGTACTTCTTCGTGCTGGCGATTTTCGTGGGCGTGTTCCTGCTGGTGCTGCGCATCGTGCACTCGCCCTACGGCCAGGTGCTCAAGGCCATCCGCGAGAACGAGCCGCGCGCGATCTCGCTCGGCTACAACGTCGACCGCTACAAGCTGCTGGCCTTCGTGCTGTCGGCCTCGATCGCCGGCCTGGGCGGCGCGCTCAAGGTGCTGGTGCTGCACCTGGCGACGCTGCAGGACGTGCGCTGGGAGCAGTCCGGCGAGGTCATCCTGATGACGCTGCTGGGCGGGCTCGGCACCTTCGCCGGCCCGGTGGTCGGCGCGTTCGTGGTGGTCGGACTGCAGAACTACCTGTCCGACCGCGCCGGCGCGTGGACGACGGTGATCATCGGCGCCATCTTCGTGCTGTGCGTGGTGGCGTTCCGCAAGGGCTTCGTCGGCGAGCTGCTGGCGTGGCAGAAGCGGCGCGCGAACAAATCCTGAAGCGCGGCGCCGACTCGTGTCCAATACGGACATGAGTTTCGAATCCCTCGGCCTGGGCGCCCCGCTGCTGGCCGCCGCCAAGCAGCGCGGCTACCTCGGCCCCACGCCCATCCAGACCGCCGCGATCCCGCCCGCGCTCGCGGGGCGCGACGTGCAGGGCGCCGCCCGCACCGGCTCGGGCAAGACGCAGGCCTTCGGCTGGCCGGTGTTGCAGCGGCTCGCGGAGGCGGGCGTGCCGCCGGAAGGCCGCAAGCGCCCCGTGCGCGCGCTGCTGCTCGCGCCCACGCGCGAGCTGGCGGCGCAGATCGGCGAGTCGCTGCGCGAGGACGCGCAGCACCTGCCGGCGGCGCTGAGGATCGCGATCGCGTACGGCGGCGTGTCGATCAACCCGCAGATGATGCGGCTGCGCGGCGGCGCCGACATCGTCGTCGCCACGCCCGGCCGGCTGCTGGATCTCGTCGACCACAACGCCGTCTCGCTGGCAGACGTGCAGACGCTGGTGCTCGATGAAGCCGACCGCCTGCTCGACCTGGGCTTCGCCGACGAGCTGCAGCGCCTGCTCGCGCTGCTGCCGCCGCGCCGCCAGACGCTGCTGTTCTCCGCCACCTTCCCGCGCGCCGTCACCGCGCTCGCCGACGCGCTGCTGCACGACCCCGTGCGCATCGCGCTGGCCGGCGCCGCCGACGAGAGCGCCGCGGCCACCGAGGCGATGGCGTCCGCCACCGCGCACATCCACCAGCGCGCGATCGCCGTCGATACCGCACCCCGTACCCAGCTGCTGCTCAAGCTGGTCCGCGAGCACGGGTGGAAGCGCGTGCTGGTATTCGTCGCGACGCAGTACGCGGCGAGCCACGTCGCCTCCAAGCTGCACGTCGGCGGGCTCAAGGCCGAGGCCTTCCACGGCGACCTGAGCCAGGGCCGGCGCACCCAGCTGCTGGACGACTTCAAGGCCTCGCGCCTGCAGGTGCTGGTGGCCACCGACCTGGCCGCGCGCGGCATCGACATCGAGCAGTTGCCGGTGGTCGTGAACTACGACCTGCCGCGTTCCTCCGACGACTACGTCCACCGTATCGGCCGCACCGGCCGCGCGGGCGAGTCCGGCCTCGCGGTGAGCTTCGTGACGCCCGCGAGCGAGGCGCACTTCCGCCTGATCGAGAAGCGCCAGGGCCGGCGCGTGCCGCGCGAGACGATCGCCGGCTTCGAGGCGAAGGAAGCCGCGCCGCCAAAGGGCGCGGCCGAGGCGCCGCACGGCACCGGCGGCGTCAAGGGCAAGCGGCCGAGCAAGAAGGACAAGCTGCGCGCCGCCGAGGCCGCGCGGGCCGCGGAGCGCGCGGCGCGGGCGGCCAAGCGCAACCGCTAGGCCGGGCCGCGCGCAGCCGACGCGTCGGGAGGCATGCTGCCGGGACGTCGCCAGCTCGGCCGTGCGACGCGACCTGTTACGTGAAGCACAGGTAAATCTCGTGGCAGGCCTGACATCCTGCGGCGCGGCGGCCGCGTTGAACAGCTCACTCGACCGCCAGGAACGACAAATGCGACGCCTCACCCTCCCCCTGGCCTGCGTGCTGACCGCGGGCCTTCTTCTCACCGGTTGCGGCGGCGGCGTCGAGGTGGGCATCGACGTCTCCCCGCCGCCGAGCGCGGCCTTCGACGTCGTCGCCAAGCTCAACGGCTATCCGCTCACCAACGTGGACGTGTTCCCCGACCAGGACCAGACGATCCAGGTGCAGACCGGCGACGTGCTGGAACTCGATGCCTCCGGGCCGGTGTCGTGGGAGACGGTCGCGGGCACGACCGCCGGCATCCCGACGCAGAGCGGCGCGACGGTCGTCTACGGCGGCGTCGACTTCACCGAGACCATCTCGACGCCGGGCCAGCTCACCCTGGCCATCTCCGCGCCCCAGCCGCTGGCGGCGCCGGTGCCGCTGACGATCTACGCGACGTCGCAGTACGACGCCAACCAGACCGCCCGCATCGACATCGTCGTGACCCGCTGACCGCGCGGATCGCCCCTCAGCTCGCGGCCGCGTTCAACGCCTGCGCCGCCATCCCCACGCGCCGCGCGGCGCGGATGGCGAGCTGCAGGCGCCGCCGCAGCCACGGCAGCACGGCGCTGTCCGGCAAGGCCGCGGGGACGGCGGTATGGTCGACGTCCTCGCTGGGCACGGTGCCGCTGACGATCACCGGGGCACCGGCCGCGCCGGGGGCGCCGCGCTGCGGCGAGGTGCCGACGGCCGGGTTGGCCAGCGCGTGCTGCAGCGCGGCGCTGGCGTCGGCCAGCACCTTGTTCGCCGCGGCCGGGTCCAGCTGCGCGCCGCGGCGCGCGAGCAAGAGGCGCACCGCCACCAGCTGTGCCATCAGCACGTGGCAGCGCGTGAGCATCTCGGCCAGCGCGTACATCGGCACCTGCACGCTCTCGGGCTCGGCGCCGGTGCGTTGCGCGGCCGAGGCGATCGCGCCGACGGCCTCGTAGACCTCGCGTCGCGCGAGCCGCAGCTTGAGGTCGGTCTGGGCGGGGTCGGGCAGGCGCATCACCTCGCCAGCCAGCGTGCGCAGGCTCTTGAGCACGCGGTCGCTGAGCTTGGCCATGCCGCGCCGCTCCCACCACGGCCACAGGTAGCTGAAGCCCCAGGCGAGCGCGGCGCCCATGACGGTGTCGGCCAGGCGCTCGAACACGCCGAAGCTCTCGGCGTCCGGCGCGGCCATGTGCGCCTGCATCAGCGCCATCACGCTCGCGGCCGCCGCGGTGACGAGGTAGCGCGCGGTGACGAACGAGTGCGCGATGCCCACCGCCACCAGGAAGGCCGTCGTCGCCAGCCACGGCGCGCCGGACTGCGCGAGCACCAGCACCAGCAGGCAGCCGATCATCGTGCCCAGCACGCGGTCGTTGCGGCGCGACAGCGTCTGCTCGAGGTTGCCGCGCAGCACCACAGCCACGCTCAGCACCAGCCAGTGCGGATGCGAGGCCCAGGGCAGCGCCAGGCCGATGAAGTACGCGCTGCCGAGCGCCAGGCTCATGCGCACCGCGTGGCGGAAGATCGGCGAGCGCGTGTTCAGCTGCGCGCGCAGCGCGGCCAGCGGCCAGCCTTCGGTCGAGATGAACACCTGCAGCTCGTCGCGGGCCAGCGGCAGCGGCGTGGGCTCGCCGCGCAGCGCGGCCTGCATGCGCGCGAGCACCGCCACCATCTGGCGCGCGCGGCCGTAGAACGCGACCGCCAGCGGATAGCGCGGGTCGGTCGGGGCGAACAGCGGCACGCGCGCGGGCGTCTGCGCGCGCGCCGCCGCGGCCGCGTTGCGCGCGAGGGTCGCGGGATCGGCCGCGGGGCCGTCGTCGGCCGACGCGTGCGCCACCGCCTGCGCGGCCGCCGCGCCGACTTGCGCGGCATCGGCGGCGGCCACTCCGGCGTCGACCGCGGCGAACGGCGCCGTGGCCGCGGCGGACGCGGCCGACTGCGCGATCGACGCCGCCGCCGCGGCATCCGGGGCCGTCGCGGCCCGCGCCGGGTGCGGTACGGGCTCGCCCATCTCGATGTCGGTCTCGGCCAGCGGCGTGGCGGCCGAGGCCGGCACCTTCATGCCGTGGTCGCGCAGGCCCCGGGCCATCGCCTCGATGGCGTCGGCGACGCGCCCGCCGTGCACGCGCAGGCGTTCGCGCAGCTGGTTGGCCGGGCCGTCGTTGCCGAGCAGCTCGATGTCGAGCTCGCCGGCGAGCAGCGTGTCGCGCATCTCGACGGCCTGCAGCAGCACCGCGACCGCGGGGCCGGTGTGCGGCTCGCCGATGGCCGGGAACAGCAGGTCGCGCGCGGCCTGCAGGCGTTCGTCGAGCGCGACCTGGCTGCGGATCCAGTCCTGCAGCGGCGACGCGCCGCCGCCCTCGCCGCGCGACAGCAGCGCCGCGCGCGACCGCAGCAGCGCGGCCAGCGCCGACAGCGCCGCCGCCAGCGCCAGCGTGCGGTAGCGCGGCTGCAGCACGCGCGAGCACAGCACCGCCCAGCCGAAGTACGCCAGCGCGCCGACGGCCGTCCAGCCGGAATGGACCCACAGCGCGTGCGCCGTGGCCGGGGGCGGCGCGGCCAGCGTGAAGATCATCGCCAGGATCGGGATGAACGACAGCGGCCCGGCCCGCAGACCCCAGGACAGCGCCATCGCCGAGCAGAACGCCAGGGCCATGATGGTGATGCCCATCGCCACGCCCGATTCGCGCAGCAGGTTCACCAGCAGCCCGCTCACGCAGCCCATCAGCGCGCCGGTGCCGACGCGGCGCCAGGTGCGCGCCGGCGCGAGCGGCAGGTCGGCCAGGCTCGCGCAGATCGCGCCGGTCGACGCGGCCAGCGCCGCTAGCTTGCCCGCCGTCAGCGTCAGCCCGACCTGGAGCAGGCAGATGCCCAGCGACACGGCGATTCCGTTGAGCACGTGCGCGGGCAGACGCATGGCGAGGCGGGGAGGCTGCATGCGGGCCATTGTGGCGCAGTCGTTTGCCCGTTTCGAGCGCGTGCCGGCGTCACGCGCGAGAATGCGCACCATCATCCGACACCCCGCCCCGATGACGCCGTTCGCCCGCCTCGCCCTGCTCTGCGCCCTCGCCGTCGCCGCCGCGCGCGCGCCGGCCGCGCCGCCGCTGAACGCGGACAAGCAGCAGGCGCTGGCCGACTTCGTCGTCGCCTACCGGCTGGCCGAGGCCTGGCCGCGCATGGCGCCCAAGATCGCGCACGACTCGCTGCCGCGGCTGGAGAACGCCACCCACGCCGACCTCGACGCCGACGCCTTCCCCGACCGCGCCGCCGCCGACGCCGCCCACGCCCGCGTGCCCGCGCTGCTGGCCGAGGGCCGGCGCGCGCTGGAGGACGCGCTGCAGCGCTTCGACGCCGACGAGCTCGCCGCCTGGACCGCCTACGAGATCTACGCGAAGTACTTCGAGACCGAGGAGATCCGCCAGATCTCCGCGTTCTTCGACTCGCCCACGGGCCGCAAGCTCAGCGCGCAGGGCCCGGCCATCCTCGCCGAGAGCCGCAGGCCGAACGCCGGCAACGTCATGGGCAAGCACTTCGACGCCGGCGAGCTGGCCGAGATCGACGCGTTCTGGAACTCGCCCGTGGGCCTGAAGATGAACGCGACCACCGAGCAGATCCGCGAGGACATGCACGCGCACTTCATCGAGCGCTCCGAGCCGGCCGTGCAGTCGGTGGCGCGCGAGCTCGCGAACAAGGCGGAACTGCAAGCCACGGCGGCGAGCGCAGCCGACTGATCCCGGCCGGCGCGGCGACGCCGGCGCCGACCGCCCGGCGACGCCCGCCGCACCGCCGGTTGCAAAGCCGCGAAGCGCCGGGCTGTCGCGCGCGGCCGAACATTGCGACAATACGCCCCTTCACCGTTTCACTTTCGCAACCGCATGTCCTCGCTTCCCCCGTCCTCGACGCCGTCCGAAGGCGACGATTCCGCGCCCGTCTCGCTGCCCGCAGCCGACGCCGCGCCCGAGTCGGTGCCCGTCGCTGCCGCCGCCGCGGAGCCGTCGCCGCCCCCGGCCGACGACGCTCCCGCCGCCGAGGCGCAGCCGGCCGGCCAGGCCGCGCGCCCCGCGCCGGAGGACTGCGGCCCGCAGCTCAAGGCGTTGTACCCGGCGCTGTTCTCGAACCCGCCCAAGCCGCTGAAGCTGCGCATCCAGGCCGACATCCAGGCGCGCACGCCGGGCCAGTTCACCAAGCCGCAGCTGTCGGCCTTCCTGCGCCGCTACACCGGCAGCCACGCGTACCTGAACGCGCTGGTCAAGGCCACGCACCGCTTCGACCTCGACGGCAACCCCGGCGACGAGCTGAGCGAGGAGCACCGCAACGCCGCCGTCGAGGAGCTGGCGCGCCGGCGCGCGAACACCCAGGCGCGCATCGCGCTGGAGCACGAGCAGCGCGCCAACCGCGCGACGCTGCTGAAGGAATACGAGGCCAACACGCTGCCCGCGGCCGAGTTCGCCGCCTCCAAGGGCATCGCCGAGGCCGAACTCGAGCCGCTGATCGCCCGCGCCCGCAAGGAGGCGACGGAGCCGCCGCCGGCGCCCGCGTTCAATCGCGATCGCCGCGGCCCGCAGCAGAAGCGCGGACCGCGTCCGGAAGGCCAGCGCGGCGCGCGTCCGCCGCGGGATGCGCAGGCCGCGCCGGCGGCCGACGGCGCGGCACCGCAGGCCGATGGCGAGCATGCGCCGCGCGCGCCGCGCCCGCCGCGCGCGGATGGCCCGCGTGGCCCGCGTCCGGAAGGACAGCGCGGTCCGCGTGGCGATCGTCCGCAGGGCCCGCGCGCCGACGGCCCGCGCGGCCCGCGTCCGGAAGGCGCGCGTCCGCAGAACGCCGGCCCGCGTTCCGACGCGCCGCGCGGTCCGCGGCGCGACGACGACCGCCGCCCGCGCCAGGACGACGCGCGCCCGCAGCGCGCCAACGTCTCGTCCACGCCCGCCGCGCCGACGGCGATGGCGCTGGCGTTCAGCGCGCTGAACGCGCTCAAGACGAAGAAGTGAGGGCCGCGCGCGGCGTCCACGCGTGACGCCGCGCCGGTCCCCGCGTCAGTTCGCGATCGGCCGCGGCCGCGCCGCCCGGCCCGCCACGACGGTGGGGATCGCGCGCAGCGTGTCGCGGTAGCGGCCGCGCGCCTCGAAGCGGCGCCGGAACGGCGAGCGCGCGAACCCGTCGCCGAGCGCGTCGACGACCTCGCCCGCGATCACGACGCCGCCCCCGGCGCCCAGCGTCAGCGCGACCTGGCCCGCCAGGTCGCCGAGCAACCCGCAGAACATCGCCAGCGCCCGCGAGCAGTGCGGGTCGCGCGCCGCGCACGCGTGCGCGAGCAGCGACTGCAGGCCGATTCGGCGCGCCTTCGCGCCACGCAGCTGGCAGATCGCGCGGTACATCTCCTGCACCCCGTCGCCGCACAGCACCTGTTCGGCGGCGAGCTGGCCGTGGCGGCGGGCGAGCAGGTCCAGCACGGCGGCCTCGTCGGGCTCGTTCGACGCGAGCGTCGCCTGGCCGGCCGCGCCTTCGAGCATCAGGTAGCCGCGGCCGGCCGGCGACGGCACGAAGGCGCGCACGTCCAGCGTCGCGCCCGCGGCGATCCACGCCACCGTGCCGCCGTCGTCATCGCCGCCGACCGCCCGCGTGGGGCCGTGCGCGAGCAGCGGCAGCGCCCACGCGCCGCGCCCGGGCTCCGCGCGCACGATCGCCGGCGCGCCGGGCTCGGGCAGCGGGCGCTCGCCCTTGCGCATCGCTCAGCGCCCCGCCTTGTGCCGCGCGATGAAGTCGCGGTACCAGTGCGCGCTGGCCTTGGGCGTGCGGACCTGGGTGTCGTAGTCGACGCGGAACAGGCCGAAGCGCTTGGCGTAGCCCGAGTCCCACTCGAAGTTGTCCAGCAGGCTCCAGTAGAAGTAGCCGCGGACGTCGGCGCCGAGTTCGATCGCGCGGGCCACCGCGGCCAGGTGCCCCTGGAGGTAGGCGACGCGCGGGGTGTCCGCGATCGCGCCGTCGGCCGCGACGACATCGGCGTTGGCCATGCCGTTCTCGGTGATGAGGATGGGCGGCGGCATGTAGTCGCGCGTCAGGCGCACCAGGTGCTGCGTCAGGATCTCGGGCACGATCTCCCAGCCCATGTCGTTGACGCCGTGCGGCGCGGGTGCGGGGATCGCCGGCTCGCGCGTGCTGACCCACTGGCGCGTGTAGAGGTTGATGCCCAGGAAGTCCAGCGGCTGGCGGATGACGCCGAAGTCGCCGGGTTCGACGCGCGGGGCGTCGGCGCCCAGGTGCTCGATCGCGTCGGCCGGGTAGGCGCCGCGGAACAGCGGATCCATGTACCAGCGCACGTCCAGGCCGTCGGCGATGCGCGCGGCCTGCAGGTCGGCAGGGGTCTTCTCGGCGGCGACCGCGGGCGTGTGGTTCAGCACGATGCCCAGCGGCGGCTTCGCGCCGGCGGCGCGCATCGCCTGCAGCGCCAGCCCGTGGCCCAGCAGCAGGTGGTGCGAGACCTGCATCGCCGCGCGGCGGTCGCGCAGGCCCGGCGCGAACTGGCCGCGCTCGTAGCCCAGCGTCGCCACGCACCACGGCTCGTTGAGCGTGGCGATCGCGGCCAGACGGTCGCCGAAGCGGCGCACGACCTCGGCGGCGTAGTCGGCGAAATGCCGCGCCGTCTCGCGCGACTGCCAGCCGCCGACCGCGGCCTGCAGCGCCTGCGGCAGGTCCCAGTGGTGCAGCGTGGCGTGCGGCGCGATGCCGGCTTCCAGCAGCGTGTCGATGAGGCGGTCGTAGAAGGCGAAGCCCTTCTCGTTCCACGCGCCCTGGCCCGTCGGCTGCACGCGCGGCCAGGCGATGGAGAAGCGGTAGGCGTCCAGGCCCAGCCAGCGCATGCGCTCGACGTCCTGCGGCATGCGCCGGACGTGGTCGCAGGCAACGGCGATGTTCGAGCCGTCCTTGATCTTGCCGGGCGTGGCGCAGAACGCGTCCCAGATCGACGGCCCCTTGCCGTCGCCCGGCGCGTGGCCCTCGATCTGCGCGGCGCTGGTGGCGGCGCCGAGCGTGAAGTCCCTGGGCAGGGTCGGGAAGGGGAATTCTTTGGAGGTCATGGGAGCAGGGGCTGCCGCGCGGAAAGCCGGGGCGCGGCGGAAAACATCGCACCGCGGCCCGCCGCGTGCGGCGGGCCGGGTGCGCAAGTCGCGGCGCCCGGGATGCTCGAGTCGCCGCGATCCACCTTCAGAAGTCGTAGCCGAAGTTCACGCCGAACGTGCGCGGCGGCATGTACTGCGACTGCCAGGTGCCGAACGAGTTCTGCGCATTCGTCTTGATGCGGCCGTCCTCCACGTTCTGCACGTAGGCGTCGACCCACCATTCCTTGGGCGACTGGTAGTGCAGGCCCAGGTCGGTGCGGCTGTACGCCTTCTGCGTGTCGCCGGCGCCCAGGTTGAAGACGCTCAGGTAGGTCGCCGACTCGTAGTGCAGGTTGATGCGCGGCTCGAGCTTGCCGCCGTCCGGGAAGTGGAAGGTGTGGGCGTACTGCAGCTGCATCGAGCCGGTCGGCGAATGCGGCATGCGGTTGCCGTCCACGTTCATGCACTTGCTGATCTGCGGGTCGGGGCAGGTCGGCAGCGTGTAGTCGTTGCTGCCCGCGAGCAGGTAGCCGAGGCGGGTGTGGATGTAGGCCAGGCTCAGCTGCACCAGGTCGTCCTTGGTGACGCGCGCGGCCAGCTCGGACTCGGCGCCGTAGACCTTCGCGCCCTTGGCGTTGGACGTCGCCAGCGAGTGCGTGCCGTCCGGGTTGGTCACCGGGGCGCTGAACTGGAAGTCCTTGAAGTCCTCGTAGTAGATCGAGTTGTTGAAGTGCACCGTGCCGCCGAGCAGCGTGTTCTTGGTGCCGACCTCGTAGTTGGTCAGCGTCTCGGGGCCGTAGTGCAGGCCGCCGTCCTGCAGGCCGCCCGACTTGTAGCCGGTGGACACGCTGCCGTAGACCATGAAGTCCTTGGACAGGTCGTAGTTCAGGCGCGCCAGCCAGGTCGCCTTGTTGCCGGTGTAGTGGCCGTCGTTGTGCTGGTAGGCGGTGAAGCCGTCCTGCGCGGGCGTCGTGCCCGGGTCGATCGGGTAGTTCGGGCTCGTCGGGCCGGGGGCGTTGTTGGTGCCGCCGATGTTCTTGCGGTCGTCCCACGTGAAGCGCGCGCCGCCGGTCAGGTGCAGCGCGTCGGTCGCGTTCCACGTGGCCTGGCCGAACACGGCCTCGGACTGCACCGTCTCCTTGGGCTGGATGAACGAACCCTGCCAGCCGATGTTGCCCTGCTGCGTGCCGTTGGAGATGGGGATGTCGAAGCGGATGCCGTTGTTCTCGGCGGCGTAGTAGGCGCCCAGGATCCAGTCCACCGCGTGCGTGCCGCGCGACTGCAGCTGGAACTCGTGGCTCTGGTTCCGGTAGTGGGACCAGTTGGTGCGGTCCTCCTGCACCGTGGCGCCGGTCGAGAAGCTGGTGGGCACCGTGGCGCCGCCGGACTGGTCGAAGTCGCCCGAGCCCTTGAAGTCCGAGTAGCCCGCGGTGTAGTTGAAGGTCAGGTAGTCGTCGAGGTTCCAGTCGACGCGGCTGCGGAAGGTGTTGACGTTGCGGTCGAGGTACGGCGCCACGCTGATGAGCGCCGACCAGAACTTCTCGCCGGGACGCGGATCCTGCATCAGGTTCATGTTGGGCGTGCCGCGATCCAGGAACTTCTCGTACGATGCGTTCCAGGTGATGTCGCGGGTGGGCTTCCACTTGAAGCTCAGGCGCGCGGCGCTCTGGTCCTGCGCGTTGTACTTCGGGCCCGACTGCACGAAGGTGTTCGGGTCGATCGGCTGGAACGGCTTGGACGTGGCCGACGGGTTCGACGCGGCATAGGCGGCCTGCTGGTCGGCGACCGACGGCAGCTTGGGCGTCTGGTAGTCGACGTAGCCGTCGTGCTGCTCGTGCACGAACGCGGCGCGGATCGCGAAGGTGTCGGACAGCGCCAGGTTGAACGCGCCGCGCGCGCCCCAGCGGTCGTAGCTGCCGAGACCGGCCTGCACGCTGCCGAAGTTGCCCGACAGGTCGGCCTTGGCGGTCTGCATGTTGACCGCGCCGACCGTGGAGTTGCGGCCCCACAGCGTTCCCTGCGGGCCGCGCAGCACCTCGATGTTCTCCATGTCGAACAGCAGCGCGGCGGCGCCCTCGGCGCGCGGCGCGTAGATGCCGTCGACGAACAGCGCGACCTCAGGGTCGGCGTACTCGGTCTTGGCGCTGTCGTTGCCGATGCCGCGCAGCGTCATCGTGATGACGCCGTGGTCGCCCTCGGTCGTGGCCTGGAAGCTGGGCGCCAGGTGCACGACGTCGGCGATCGTCTGCACGTGGGCCTTCTCGATCTGCTCGGCGCCGATCGCCGTGACGGCCAGCGGCGTGCTCTGCAGGCTGGTGCTGCGCTTGGTCGCCGTGACGGTGACCTGCTGCAGCTCGCCGGTGTCGGCCTTGGCGGCGCTGGCGGCGGCTGCGGGCGCGGAGGCGGTCTGCGCCTGCGCGGCCGCGGCGCCGGCGAGCAGCGCGAGGACGGCCAGGTGGATCGGGGAGGCGAGGCCTCGGGAATGCTGTGAGCGATGGGTCACGGTGTCTCCAGTTTTGTGGTGCGTCGTTGGTCGTCGCGTGACGATCGATGTCGTCTTCAGGACTCATTCCGCGCTGCGCCGGGTCTGCTCGACCCCGGTGCGGCTGCTCGCCCGCGACCGTCGTCGGGTCGCAGGCCAAGCTGGAATGGGTCGGATGATGCCGATCGATGACAACGCTGTCAACGAAAAGATGACAGCGTTGTCTTTCCACCGATATGATGCGCTATATGAAGCCGGCGCTCCGGGCTCAGGGAATACGCGGAGACGCGCCCGGCCGCGCAAAGAACACGCCGGAACAGGAGACACGACCCCCATGACAGCGATCCAGCGCATCCTCATCGTCGGCGGCGGCACCGCCGGCTGGCTCACCGCGGCCTTTCTCGCGAAGACGCTGGGCAGCGCCGGCGGCGGGCCGCGCGTCACGCTCGTCGAGTCGGCCGACATCGGCATCATCGGCGTCGGCGAGGGCACGTTCCCGTCGATCCGCGGCACGCTGGCCGCGATCGGCATCGACGAGGCGCGCTTCATCCGCGAGTGCGACGCCACGTTCAAGCAGGGCGTGAAGTTCGCCGGCTGGGCAGACGCGCCCGGCACGCCCGGCAACCACTACTTCCACCCGTTCAACGCGCCCGCCCAGCGCCCCGGCGCACCGGAACTGCTGCCGTACTGGCTGCTCGGCGAGGGCGGGCCGCGCGCGTTCGCGGACGCGGCGTCGATGCAGCAGCGCGTGGCCGACGCCGCGCGCGCGCCCAAGCGCGCGAGCGACGCCGACTACGCCGGCCCGATGAACTACGCCTACCACTTCGACGCCGGCAAGCTCGCGGCGCTGCTCGCGACCCACGCGAAGTCGCTGGGCGTCGCGCACGTGCTGGACACCGTCGAGCGCGTCGAGCTCGACGCGCAGGGCCGCATCGGCGCCGTCGTGGGCCGCGCGAGCGGCGCGCTGAGCGCCGACCTCTACGTCGACTGCACCGGCTTCCGCGCCACGCTGATCGGCGCCGCGCTCGGCTCGCGACCGAAGCGTCTCGACGACGTCCTGTTCGTCGACCGCGCGCTCGCGCTGCAAGTGCCCTACCCCGCCGCGGATGCGCCGATTCCGTCGTACACGATCGCCACCGCGCACGAGGCCGGCTGGACCTGGGACATCGGCCTGCAGCAGCGGCGCGGCATCGGCTACGTCTACTCCAGCCGCCACACCAGCGACGAGCGCGCCGAGCGCGTGCTGCGCGACTACGTCGGGCCCGCGGCCGACGGCCTGACGCCGCGCGCGCTGAAGCTGGACGTCGGCTACCGCGAGCGCTCGTGGATCGGCAACTGCGTGGCGGTCGGCCTGTCCGCCGGGTTCCTCGAGCCGCTGGAGTCGTCCGGCATCGGCCTGATCGAGTTCGCGTGCTACCTGATCGGGTACCTGCTGCCGGACGTCGAGGACATCGACGCGACGGCCAGGCTGTTCAACGGGATGATGGCCGCGCGCTTCGAGCGCATCGTCGACTTCCTCAAGCTGCACTACGCCATCACGCGCCGCACCGACACCGCGTTCTGGCGCGACAACGCCGACCCGGCGTCCTGGCCCGCGACGCTGCGCGACAAGCTGGCGATGTGGCGCGGCCGTCCGCCGCACCGGCTGGACTTCGTCGCCGACCTGGAGATGTACCCGTCGTCGAGCTGGCAGTACGTCCTGTACGGCATGGGGTATACGACGGACCTGTCCGCGCGCCGCGCCGCGTGGCCGCGCACGCAGGACGCGCGCCGCGAGTTCGAGATGATCCCGCAGGTGGCCCAGCGCGCGCTGCAGGACCTGCCCGACCACCGCGCGCTGGTGCAGGCGATGGTCGCGCGCGCCGCGGCGAAGTCCGCGCCGGCGCTGCCCGCCATGGCCGTGCGCGCCTGATGACGACGTCCCGCCCCCCGGCGCCGGCCAGCGGCGCGAGCACTACCATCAGCGACGTCGCCCACCAGGCCGGCGTGTCGATCAAGACCGTGTCGCGCGTGATGAACCACGAGCCCGGCGTGCGGCCCGACACCCGCGCCAGGGTGCTGCAGGTGATGGCCGACCTGCGCTACCGGCCCAGCCAGTCCGCGCGCAGCCTCGCCGGCGCGCGCTCGTTCCTCATCGGCCTGCTGTACTTCGACCCGAGCGCGGCGTTCGTCTCCGGCGTGCAGCAGGGCGCGACGATGCGCTGCCGCGAGGCCGGCTACCACCTGGTCGTCGAGTCGATGGACAACGACGCGCACGACCTCGGCGAGCAGGTGCACCGCATGGTCTCGACGCTGCGCCCCGACGGCATGATCCTGACGCCGCCGCTGTGCGACAACCCGCACGTGCTCAAGGCGCTGCACGACAGCGGCACGCCCACGGTGCTGGTGTCGCCGGCCCGGCAGCGCAAGGACATGCCCAGCGTGCGCATGGACGACATCCACGCCGCCGAGGAGATCACCAACCTGCTGATCAGCCTGGGCCACCGCCGCATCGCGTTCATCCGCGGCGCGGCCGACCAGGCCGCGTCGGCGCTGCGCGAGCAGGGCTTCGTCAAGGCGATGAAGGCGGCGCGCGTGGACATCGCACCCGAGCTCGTCATCGACGGCGACTTCCGCTTCGAGGCCGGCGTCGCCGCCACGCACCAGCTGCTCAAGCTGCGCCACCACCCGACCGCCGTGTTCGCCAGCAACGACGACATGGCGCTCGGCGCGCTGGCCGCGGCGCAGCGCCAGGGGCTGGCGATTCCCGGCGACCTCGCCATCGTCGGCTTCGACGACTCGCCCGCCAGCAGCCTCGTCTGGCCGCCGCTGACCACGATCCGCCAGCCCACGCTGGAGATGGCGCGCGCGGCGGTCGACCTGCTGATCGGCACGCCCACGGTGCAAGGCACGCCCGGCACGCGCGCCTCCGCGGCGCTGCAGCGGGTGCTGCCGCACGAGCTGGTCGTGCGCGATTCGACGGCGGCGCCGGCGCGCCAGGCGCGACGCGCGATGCGCGGCTGACGCTGCGCCGTCCGGCGTGACGGATTGCGCAGTCGTCGCTGTCCGTCCCCCTTTTCGGGTGATGGCGCAAGCGGGTCCGCGAGAGAAGAATGGCTTCCATCGGAGCACGTCGCATGGCGGCTCCGCCGAAGCCCGCTTCGGCCCGCGCCAGGCACCTCGCTCCCGCACCGCCGGACTCGAATCCGGCGGAACGATGCAATATCACGAGCTGATCGTGGAGGGTCCCCAGATCACGCTGCTGCCCCAAGGAGGGCACGCGCGCCCGGGTCGCAATAGCGCCGGGCGCGCGCGCAGCGGCCATCGCGCGGGCGCAGCGTCGACAATCGGCGCCCATGGATTCGCCCGACACCCCGCTCCTGCGCGTGCTGCACGCCGACGACGCGATCGTCGCGATCGCCAAGCCCGCGGGCCTGCTGGTGCATCGCTCGTCGCTGGACGCGCACGAGACCCGCAGCGCCGCCGACCTGCTGCGCACGCAGCTCGGCGCGCCGGTCTGGCTGCTGCACCGCCTGGACAAGGCGACCTCCGGCGTGCTCGCGTTCGCGCGCAGCGCCGACGTCGCCGCCGCGCTCGGCAAGGCCTTCGAATCGGGCGCCGTGCGCAAGCGCTACCTCGCGCTGGTGCGCGGCTGGCCGCCCGAGAGCGGCGAGATCGACTACCCGCTCGCCCGCGACCCCGAGCTGCCGTCCGCCGGCCAGCCGCGGCTGCCCGCGGTGACGCGCTGGCGCCGCCTCGCCTGCTTCGAATGGCCGTTCCCCGACGGCCGCCATGCGACGAGCCGCTACGCGCTGGTCGAGGTCGAGCCGCTGTCCGGCCGCCGCCACCAGATCCGCCGCCACTTCAAGCACCTCGCGCACCCGCTGGTGGGCGACACCACGCACGGCAAGGGCGCGCACAACCGCGCGGTGGCGGCGTGGCTCGGGACGTCGCGGCTGTGGCTGCACGCGACGCGGCTGGAACTGCCGGCGGCCGACGGCGGGCCGGCGCTGTTGATCGAGTCGGCGCCGGGCGCGGAATGGGCGGCGCTGCTGCCTGGCTGAATTCGCGGCCGGGTCGCGGCAACGCTTGAACGCTTCTCTTCGAACAAGGGATACACGCCGGGGCTGCCCGGCCTGCCCGAACCTCGCCGGCGCCCCTCCCCGTCATCTTGACATCTGCTTGGAGGACGCCATGAAGCACGTTCATTGTCCGGGCTTGCCGTTGCTGTCGAGCCTGATCGCCGGTGCGCTGTTGACCGCCTGCGGCGGAGGCGGCGCGAACGACGGCATGCCGCAGGCGCTGGCGCAGGCGCAGCCCGCTTCCCACGCACGCGACACGGGAAGAATCCTGATCGCGGACCAGTTCAACAACCGGGTGATCGTCGTCGATCCGGCGACGCACGCGGTGACCTGGCAGTTCGGCGACGGCTCGGACAAGGCGGGGCCGCACAGCGTCGTCGGCGTCAACGACGCGGTGCGCTACGGCGAGCTGACGCTGGTCTCCGGCACCGGCATCCCGCCGAGCTCGCCGCCGCTGCCCGGTTGCTCGGACGCGGTCAACGGCTGCCCCGACAACCGCGTCATGCTGGTCGATCGCGGCGGCCACATCGTCTGGCAGTACGGACAGGCCGGCGTGGCCGGCGCCGGGGCCAACCAGCTCGACACGCCGGTCCAGGCGGCCGCGCTGAAGGGCTTCCAGGGACGGCACGGGCTCCACGTCATCATCGCCGACCAGGCCAACCAGCGCATCATCGTCGTCGATCGGCGGCATCGGCTGGTCTGGCAATACGGGGTCACCGGCGTGGCCGGCGACGGCCCCAACCAGCTGAACAACCCGAACAGCGCCGAGGTGCTGGACAACGGCGACATCCTCATCGCCGACGAGAGCAACAACCGGGCGATCGAGGTCACCGCCCAGGGCAGTCTCGTCGCGCAGTTCACGGCAGGCGGCACGCTCGACGGCGTGGCGTTCGCCAGCCGGCTGCCGAACGGCGACACGCTGGTCACGGACGCGAACAACAACCGCGTCGTCGAGCTGGATCCGCACGACAACATCGTCTGGCAGTACGTCACCAACACGATGCCGGGCAGCAATCCCAACCCGCAGCCGACGCGCGCCGTGCGGCTGGCCAACGGCAACACGCTGATCAGCGACCAGTTCAACGACCGCGTGATCGAGGTCGACGCCGGCGGCAACATCGTCTTCCAGCAGGGCGCGCTGAACGCGCCGGGCAACGGCGCCAACCAGTTGAACGGGCCCTACGACGCCAAGGTCATCGGCGACTTCACCGGCCTGGGCGCGCCGCTGAACGGCGGCTCGATGGCCATGGACGAATGACCGCGCGGGGGGGCGACGAGTCGCTCGGCGACCTCGCCCCTCGGTGAGGTCAGCGGGCGCGGGCGTCGCGTCAGGACAGCGGCTCGCGCCGCAGCCGGTACCAGACCTCGACGTCGTCCTTCATGCCCTCCTGCACCCAGCCCTGCGCCGCATAGAACCCGTCGGCCCGCGTGCCCGGCTGCGTGCCCAGCCACACCTCCTCGAAGCCGATCTCGAACAGCCAGTCGACCGCCAGCCGCAGCAGGCGCTTGCCGGCGCCCAGGCCTTCGTGCGCGGGGTCGACGAACAGGGCCCAGATTGAGCCGTCGCCGCGGTCGGCGCCCGAGAAGCCGATGACCGCGCCGTCGAGCTCGGCCACCCAGCCGCGGCCCAGCGCGTCGAGGTAGTCGCGGTACATCTCCTCGGTGATGCGCGCCGGGTCCGACAACCTGTTCTCCCGCACCGCCAGGCGGATGCGCGACATCGCGGGAATGTCGGCGACCGTCGCGCGGCGCAGCGCCAGTGCGCTCAAGCGCGGCCCTTCACCGGCGCGGCGGTCGACCCGCGCACGACGACCTCGTGCGGCAGCACGCGCACCGGCGCAGGCCCGGCGGCGTCGGGCCTGCCGGCGCCGGCCAGCAGCATGTCGACGGCCGCCATCGCCATCCCGGCCAGCGGCTGGCGCACGGTGGTCAGCTCGGGCCAGACGAGCGTGGCCGCGCGCGAATCGTCGAAGCCGGCGATGGCGACGTCGTGCGGCACCGCCAGCCCCAGGCGCTGCGCCGCCGCGAGCGCGCCGAGCGCCATGTCGTCGTTGGCCGCGAAGATGGCCGTCGGCGGCCGCGCGCCCGCGAGCAGCGCGTGCGCGCCGGCGACGCCGGACTCGAACTGGAAGTTGCCCGGCACGACCAGGCGGCGGTCGACCGCGATGCGGTGCGCCTTCAGCGCGCGCTCGTAGCCCGCGCGGCGGCGTTCGCTGGCGGACTGGTTGCCCTCGATGAACGCGATGTCCCGGTGGCCGAGGCTGATCAGCAGGTTGGTGAGCTCCTCGGCGGCGAGCGCGTCGTCCATGCAGACGGCGGCCAGGCCGTGATCCGCGCGGCCCGGCGAGATCAGCACGCAGGGCGTGCGGCTGGCGCGCAGCACGTCCAGGATCTCGGGGTCGTCGCACAGCGGCGGCGTCAGGATCATGCCGTCGGGGCGCAGCGCGGCGAGCATGGACTCGATCTGCGCGTGCATGTGGCCGTCGTCCTTGCGCAGCGACTCGACGACCAGGTGGCGGCCCGCCTCGCGGCAGCCCAGCGTCGCGCCCTGCTGCACGCCGGCGACGAAGGCGGCGCTCGGGTCGTAGTACAGCAGGCCGATGAGGAAGGACTTCGCGCCGGCCAGGCTGCGCGCGGACAGCTGCGGGCGGTAGTTCAGCGCGGCGACGGCCTCCTGCACGCGGGCCCGCGTGTCGGCGTGCACCGTGGGCTCCTTGTTCATCACGCGCGAGACGGTCTTGATCGACACGCCCGCGTGACGGGCGACGTCGATGATGGTGGGGGCCGCGCCCGCTCGCTTGTTCACTGGTTCGTCACTCCGCAATCGTTCGCTCGGCGCCCGGGGATTGTGTCGACCCGGCGCGAAACGCCTCGTTTTCGTCAGTCTAATGTTTCCCGTTCGCAAATCAGGGCCGAATCGGTGGATTCGCCCTGCCCGGGTGCCGAGTATGGGGGCAGCATGGCGCCATCGTTGGAAATCCGCCGCACGAGACAAAACGAAACACGGCGATACGGCGCTGAAAGCACGCGCCGCCTCGAACGAAGCGTAATGAGGGCGTGGCGAAACGACAGACGTCGCCACGTCACCCCAACCCAAGGAAAGATCATGAACAAGACCTGGCTGAAGCGCACCCTGCTGGGTGTGGCAGTCTCCGCCTCCCTGCTCGGCGCCGCCGCCGCGTACTCGGAAGGCACCGGCTTCCACCACGGCCCGCCGTCGCCGGAGCAGATCGCCCAGCACGAGCAGTCCATGCTGGCGCACGTCGGCAAGAAGCTCGACCTCGACGCCAACCAGTCCGCCAAGCTCAAGGCGCTGGCCGACCTGGCGATCGCCGACCACGCGCCGCCGGCCGCCGGCGCCGATCCGCACGCCAAGATGGCCGCGCTGATCGCCGGCAAGACCTTCGACCGCGCCGGCGCGCAGGCGCTGGCCGCCCAGCACGTCGCCAAGATCCAGGCCGACGCCCCCGGCCTGATCAACGCGTTCGGCGACTTCTACGACAGCCTCAACGCCACCCAGCAGCAGCAGGTGCGCGACATGGCGGCCCACCACCACGGCTTCTTCATGATGGGCATGGGCGGCTTCGGCCCCGAGGGCATGCACGGCCACCACGGCCCGCACGGCGCGTCGGACGCCGGCGGCAACTGACGGCAGCGCGGCGCGAGCCGCGTTCCGCTCGCCCCCGCGAGGCAGCGGCCGCCCGGCCCTGCCTCGCATCACTTTCGGCCTACCATCGCGCATGCGCCGCCTCCTGATGATCGACGACGACGCGCTGCTCGCCGCGCCGCTCGCCACCTACTTCCGCCGCTTCGACTACGCGCTCGACAGCGCCACCACGCCCAGCGAAGGCCTGGCCAAGCTGCGCGCGGCGCCCTACGACGCGGCCATCCTCGACGTGATGCTGCCCGAGATGGACGGCTTCGAGCTGTGCCGCACGATCCGGCGCGAGTCCGACATCCCCATCGTCATGCTCACGGCGCGCGGCGACGTCATGGACCGCATCGTCGGCCTGGAGATCGGCGCCGACGACTACATCCCCAAGCCGTTCGAGCCGCGCGAGCTGCTCACGCGCATCCAGACCGTTCTGCGCCGGGCCCGCGCGCCCGCCGCCGTACCGCAGGGCCGGCTGGTGTTCGACGGCCTGGAGATCGACCTCGAGCGGCGCCAGGTCGTGCGCCAGGGCGAGCCGGTCGAGCTCACCGGCACCGAGTTCGAGCTGCTGGCGATGCTCGCCAAGGCGCCGCAAAAGGTGTTCCACCGCGACGAGATCCTGAACCGGCTGCGCGGCCAGGACGCCGACCTCTACACGCGCGCCGTCGACATCCTCGTGAGCCGCCTGCGCCGCAAGCTCGAGCCGCTGGACTGCATCAAGACGCTGCGCAACGCGGGCTACGCGTTCGCGGGCGGGCACGCATGAGCGCGGAAGGCCGCGCCGGCGCGCGCGTCCCGCCGCACGCGACGGCCGGGGGCGTCCGATGAGCACGACGCCAACGCCAACGCCGTCGCCGGCCGCCGCGCCGTCGCGCTGGCGCGTCCGCTTCCCGTCGCTGGGCGCGCGGCTGGTCGGGCTGTTCCTCGTGCTCGCGCTGGCCGTGGGCGTCACCTTCATGCTGGGCGTGCACGCGCAGCAGCGCGCCGGCTGGCACGAGATGCTGCGGCCGCTGGTGATGAACTACGCCGACACGCTGGTGGCGGAGATCGGCTCGCCGCCCGACGTCGAGCGCGCCCGCCTGCTGGCGCAGCGCCTGCCGCTGCGCATCCGCATCGAAGGCCCGACGGTCAACTGGGACTCCGCCGACGAGCCGGCGCCGCCGCCACCGCCGCCCGCGGAAGGATTGCCGCGGCCGCCGCGCCATCCGGTCGTCACGCTGCCCAACGGCGACCCGCTGCCGCTGGTGGTGCCCGAGCCGCGGCCGCCGCGCGGCGAACGACCGCCGGCCGCCGCGCCGCACCCCGGCCTGCGCGGCGCGCCCTACCACCTGGCGCTCGAGGCCGAGGCCGACCCCAGCCTGTGGCGCGTCGTGCGTCGGCTGCCGGACGGCCATCGCATCGTCTTCGGCCTGGCCGACATGTCGCACGAGCAGCGCGCCGAGCACATCGGCTGGGCCACGCTGGCCGTGCTGCTGCTGTTCACCGCGCTGGCCTACGCCTGGGTGCGCCACATGCTGAGCCCGCTGGCCGCGCTGCGCGCCGGCGCCATCCGCTACGGCCAGGGCGACTTCTCGCAGCCCATCGTGCCGCGCAACCACGACGAGCTGGGCGAGCTCGCCGAGGAGATCAACGCGATGGCTGCGCGCCTGCACCACATGCTCGACGCCAAGCGCCAGCTACTGCTCGCGATCAGCCACGAGCTGCGCTCGCCGCTGGCGCGCGCCCGCATGAACGCCGAGCTGGTCGACGAGAGCACCGAGCGCAGCGCGCTGCTGCGCGACCTCGGCGAGATGCGCGACCTCATCACCGACCTGCTGGAGAGCGAGCGCCTGGCCGACGTGCAGGCCGGCGGCCACGCCGCGCTGCACACGGAGACGACGGACCTGTCGGAACTCGTGCGCGAGCAATGCGACACCCAGGCCGCCGCCGGCGCGGTGACGCTCGCGCTCGCCGCCCCCCTGCCCGCGCTGCCGCTGGATCGCGCCCGCGCCCGGCTGCTGCTGCGCAACCTCGTCGACAACGCGCTGCGCCACGGCGCGGAATCGGAACAGCCGCCGCAGGTGTCGACCATGGCCACGCCGACCTCGGTGCAACTGGTGGTGCGCGACTTCGGCCCCGGCATGGAAGACGCCCAGCTGCGCCACGCCGCCGAGGCCTTCTACCGCGCCGACGCCGCGCGCCTGCGCAGCACCGGCGGCGTCGGCCTGGGCCTGTACCTGTGCCGGCTGGTGGCCGAGGCGCACGGCGGCACGCTGCGCCTGCGCAATGCGAACCCCGGCCTGGAGATCACGGTCGAACTGCCGCTGCCGCAGGCCGCGGGCTGAGCCCCCGCGCGTGACGCCTCATCGCCGCGCGCGCTCCAGCGCTTCGGCGAGCCGCGCCACCAGAGCGTCCTGCTCCTGCGCGCTGTGCGCCCGCAGGCGCGTGAAGCCCGGCGGGGCCAGCCTGGCATCGGCGTGGGTGCCGGACGCATCCTCGTGGAAGTGCAGGAACGCCGTCGCGCCGCGGTAGAAGCAGCCCGGCGTGCGTTCGACCAGGCCCGGCAGCGCGCGGACGCGGGCGAGCAAGGGGGCGAGGGTCGCGAGCGTGTCGGGGCCGGCGTGCTTCATGCGCGCAGCATAGCCGCGGACGCGGTCGACGACGGCACCTGGGCCTCGCATCCGGTTCCACCGCCGGCGCGATCCCATGGCCGAGCTTTGTCGCTAGACTGGACGTCGCGCCACGCGCCCGCGCGAGCGCCATCCGACCGGAGTCCGCCATGCGCCGCCTGCTCGCCGCCCTCGCCCTGACCACCCTCGCCGGCGTGGCCGCCGCCGAGCCCGCGGAACCGCTCAAGCCGATGGCCTTCCTCGCCGGCCACTGCTGGAAGGGCACGTTCCAGGACGGCCAGACGACCGACGAACACTGCTTCGCCTGGATGTACGGCGGCCGCGTGCTGCGCGACACCCACGTCGTGCGCCGCCCCGGCAGGCCCGACGCCGTGGGCGAATCGACCTACTACGTCGACCCGGCCGGCAAGCGCGTCGCCTTCCTCTACATCGAGAACGGCGGCGGATCGAGCCGCGGCACCGTCGAGAGCACGCCCGAGGCGCTGCTGTTTCCCGACGCGCATTACGCCGACGACGGCGGGGCGATGGTCTACCGCGCCCGCTGGACGCGCCAGGGCGAGCGCGCCTACGAGGCCTGGAGCGAGGCGCAGACGCCGGCCGGCTGGTCGACGCTGTTCAAGCTCGTGCTGACGCGGACCGACTGAGGCCTCTTCAGCCGCCCAGTTCGGCGGCGGCGTCGTCTTCCCAGCGCTTCCTGACCTCGGCCCAGCCCTTGGCGCCGAGCTTCTCCAGCGTCTCCATGTTGCGCTCGAAGATCGCCTCGGCCTCGGGGAACGCGGCGACGGCGCGGTCGACGCTGTCCTCGCGCAGCAGGTGCAGCGTCGGGTACGGCGAGCGGTTGGTGGCGTTGGTGATGTCGTCGGGCTCGGTGTCGGCGAACTGGAAGCGCGGGTGAAAGCTGGCGACCTGCAGGACGCCGTCGAGGTCCAGATCCTCGACCGCGGCGTCGGCGAGCTCGAGGAAGTCGTTGAAGTCCTCGAAGTCCGTCAATACCCGTGGATGTATCAGCATCGTCGTGTCGACGACGGCGGGATCGGTGTCGGCCAGGCGCTGCAGCTCGACGATCAGCGTGGCGAGCAGCGCCTCGGGATCGGTGGCATCGCTGAAGACGTAGCGGATCTGCTCCTTCACGTCGACGGCGCGCGCGAACGGGCACAGGTTCAGGCCGATGACGGCGCGGCGCATCCAGGCGCGCGTCTCGGCGATGGCCAGCGCGGCGGGGACGCCGTCGGGCGAGGCGTCGGCGGTGTTGGTGGCGGCTGTCATGGTCAGGCTCCTTCGCGTTCGAAGATCAGCACGAGGTTGTTGGCGGGCATCGCGACGCGCTCGCGCAGGCGCAGGCCCGCGTCGCGCGCGTGCGTGACGACGTCGGCGAGGCGGCGGATGCCCCAGCTCGGGTCGCGCGTCTTCAGCCAGGCGTCGAACTCGACGTTGCTGGGCGCGAGCGGCTCGTCGTCGAGGATGTAGGGGCCGTAGGTCGCGAGGACGCCGTCGCGCGCGAGGTGGCGGCCGACGCCGCGCATCAGGCCGGGCAGCGTCGCGGACGGCGAGGCGTGCAGCATGTTGATGCAGGCGATGGCGTCGAACGCGCCGGTCACGGGCCAGGCATGCGCCGTGACGTCCAGCTGCAGCGGCGGCAGGACGTTGGCAAGCGGGCCGATGCCGGCCGTCGCGCCGGGCGACTCGGCCAGGTCGTCCGCGTCCAGGACGCTCCACGCGGCGATCGACGGCAGCGATGCGGCGGCGAACTCGCTCGGCTGCCAGGTCCAGCCGGGCAGGTGGCGCGCGAACCACGAGACGTGCTGGCCGCTGCCGCTGGCGATGTCCAGCGCGCGGCCGGCGGGCGGCAGCACGCGGCGCAGCACGTCCAGGATGGGCTGGCGGTTGCGTTCGGCGGCGGGGCTGGACTGGCGGTGGTCGATGCTCATCGTGCGGGTCGGGCGGGCGGCGCGCCGATCCTACTCCGCGCACCGTGTCCGCGCGGCGACGCATCGCCGACAATCGCGCCATGACCTTGCCCGCCACCGCCTTCGACACGCTCTCCCTGCCGCCGCACGTGCTGGCCAACCTGGCGCAGCTGGGCTACGTCGAGATGACGCCGATCCAGGCCGCCGCGCTGCCGCCGGCGCTCGCGGGCCAGGACCTGATCGCGCAGGCCAAGACCGGCAGCGGCAAGACCGCCGCCTTCGCGCTCGCGCTGCTGGACAAGCTCAACCCGCGCCACTTCGGCATCCAGGCGCTGGTGCTGTGCCCAACGCGCGAGCTGGCCGAGCAGGTGGCCGTCGAGACGCGCCGGCTGGCGCGCGCCGAGGAGAACATCAAGGTGCTGACGGTGGTCGGCGGCGTGCCGGTGCGCAACCAGCTCGCGAGCCTGGAGCACGGCGCGCACGTCGTCATCGGCACGCCCGGCCGCGTGCTGGACCTGCTGGAACGCGGCGCGCTAGACCTCGCCGGCCTGAGGACGCTGGTGCTGGACGAGGCCGACCGCATGCTGGACATGGGCTTCGTCGACGACATCAAGGCCGTCGCCGCCGCCTGTCCGAAGACGCGCCAGACGCTGCTGTTCTCGGCCACCTATCCCGACGGCATCGCCAAGCTGAGCCAGCAATTCATGCGCGCCCCGCAGATGGTGAAGGTGGAGTCGCGCCACTCCTCCGCGCAGATCGTGCAGCTCTGGTACGAGGTCAAGGACAGCGAGCGCCTGCACGCCGTCGGCCGCCTGCTGCGCCACTACCAGCCCGCCAACACGATCGCGTTCTGCAACACCAAGCAGCAGTGCCGCGACCTGGTGGACGTGCTCACCGCCGAGGGCATCCAGGCGATCGCGCTGCACGGCGACCTCGAGCAGCGCGACCGCGACCAGGTGCTGATCCAGTTCGCCAACCGCAGCTGCTCGGTGCTCGTGGCCACCGACGTGGCCGCGCGCGGCCTGGACGTGCCGCAGCTCGCCTGCGTCGTCAACGTAGACGTCACCTACGAATCCGAGCAGCACATCCACCGCATCGGCCGCACCGGCCGCGCCGGCGAGGACGGCCTCGCGCTGAACCTGGCCAGCCTCGACGAGATGGGCCGCGTCGGCAACATCGAGCTGCTGCAGAAGGCGCAGACCGAGTGGCACAAGCTGTCGGAGCTCGACGCCGGCGACGACCGGCCGCTGGTCGCGCCCATGGTGACGCTGCAGATCCTGGGCGGCCGCAAGGAGAAGATCCGCCCGGGCGACGTGCTGGGCGCGCTGACCAAGGACATGGGCGTCCCGGGCGCGCAGATCGGCAAGATCAACGTGACCGACATGTCGACCTACGTCGCGGTCGAGCGCGCGATCGCGGACAAGGTGCTGGGCAAGCTCAATGCGGGCTACGTCAAGGGAAAGCGGGTGCGCGCGCGGCGCATCGAGGGCGTGACCGAATGAGCGGCGTCACTCGTCGGGGATGAGGCGGCGGCCGAAGGACACGACGTCGTCCTGGGCGTAGCCGACGGCCTTGTAGAACTCGATCACCTGCGCGTTGCTGGTGCGGATCTGCAGGTTGATCTTCGGGCAGCCCACGGCTTCCAGCAGACGCTCGGCCTCGCGCATGAGTGTGCGCGCGTGGCCCTTCTTGCGATGCGCGGGGGCGACGGCGAGGTAGTTGATCCAGCCGCGGTGGCCGTCGTAGCCGATCATGATCGAGGCCATCAGGGTGTCGTCCTGGGTGCCGACCAGGAACCACTCGGGTTGCACCGATCGCTTGCGTTCGATGTCCTTGTGGGGGTCGTTCCAGGATCGCGTGAGGCCGGCTGACTCCCAGAGGACGATGATGGCGGGTGCGTCGGAGTCCTCGAAGGGGCGGATCTGCATGGCGAACCAAGGTGGGTTGGCGTGCCATCCTACATGGGCGTCGGCTGGGCTTGGCGGGGGTGCCTGCGGCGCTGGGTTGGCTTTGCTTCGCAAAGCCGATTCCTTCGGCGGGCCACGACTGTGCGGGCCGGGAGGACGGGGAAGTCTCCCGCGGCTTAGGCGTCCGTGGTCGATCATCCGCCCGGCTGCCGGCCGCTTGTGCGCTCCCACTCCCGATGCGCCGCGGGAGACTTCCCCGCCCTCCCGGCTGCTGTGTCGTGGTGGGTGGAGATTAAGGACTGAAGTGCGATCGCGAAGGCGATCGGGTCGCACAGGCACGACATCGCCGACTGATCGCGTCTGTAGTCTCTGCAGCGCGCCAGCAGCCCTGCGGGGCTCAACATTCGCGATAACGGCCTTGCATTACGTCGTGGCACCTCAAACCAATCGCTGGGCGCTGCTCCGCACGGATA